>JAEEGI010005411.1_pt1 | contig 29405 bp, 30 predicted proteins | sample 8958751 | NCBI WGS metagenome assembly JAEEGI01 (sample SAMN16246545, study PRJNA631951) | gut metagenome | biome: gut microbiome; feature: rumen; material: KS-attached | host: Bos | place: Iran: Karaj | collected 2018-10 | reverse complement strand
CTCATTAAAGCCATTAGCGGCGGAACGGCGCAATGAGGAAACTGTTATGAAAGCAAAGAACATTTTGCGGATCATCTTATCTGTACTGTCGCTGATGCTCGTCCTTTTTACAGTACATCCGGAGCTTGGGACATCTGAAGCAAAAGAAGAAAGCGCGGACCTTTCTGCGAGCATGGAAGGGTATATAAATAATGCCAGAGCTGAAGCATTGGACGGACTGTATTATATAAAAAAAGTATATAAGCTCCCGGAAGGAACAACAGTTGCTCCGAAACCGGATCCTTCGGCATATATAACAACAACGGATCCTTCAGAGATACGCAGTGTTATAGACATGGCCGGAGAGCTTTTAGGTGACAGTGAGCTTATATGGAATGAAAGTACAGAATTGAGCCCGGGCACAGAGATCAACTGCTATTGTGATGATACGATCCTTGTTATAACATGGAAGGAACTCAGGGCAGGAGATGTCTGCACATTTGCGGAAATTAAAATTGCAGACGGTTCCCAGATCATACGTACACTTGCAGGAAACGGATACGGGTCTTCGGTCAGGGATTATGCCACAGTTATGAGCGAAGCGGCAAATGCAGTTGTAGCAGTCAGCGGAGATTTCTATGACTTCAGGAATATGGGTATAACCGTATACCGGAGAGAACTATACAGATTTCAGCCCGGAGAAGTGGATGTCTGTATGTTCACGGCCGGAGGCGATATGCTCTTTATATACAGGGACGAGGAAGTTACAGAAAAGGGAATTCGTCAGTATATTGAAGACAATGATGTGATCTTTGGACTATCGTTCGGTCCTGTGCTTGTTGACGGAGGGGAGATCGTCCCCTGCAGTGATTATCCGATAGGAGAGATAGGGCTTGAGTATACCAGAGCTGCAATCGGCGTAAAGGATGAACTGCACTATCTCTGCATGATTGACAACAAGACGGGCGGTCATGGGTCAAAGATAGACAGGGCAGCAGAATATATGCAGGAAAAAGGCTGCGTGAAAGCATATGCCCTTGACGGCGGGCAGACAGCAACGATCTCCATGCAGGGAAAAACGGTCAATCTTGTGGATTTTGGTACAGAACGAACTATGAGCGACATTATCTGTTTCGCAAGTGCACTGCCTGAAGAAGTGAGGCCAGGAACATGAATACGGTCGCATTTTACTGGGGCAGCATGATTATATATTGGAGCTCTGTTGTAATTGCTCTCGGGACGGTCTGCTGTATTGCTTTGACGCTTGCGCTGTATACTGCAAGAGGAGGAAAAGCCGGTTCGGTTTTTGCCTTAACTCCGATTGCAATATGTTTTTCACTTATTCTTTCACGTTTTATACACTGGTACTGCCATACAGAGCAGTATAAAAGCTTAGTTTCAGCCATGACGTCTTTTTCGTCAGGCAATTACTGCATGCCGGGCGTTCTTATAGGAGTATTGCTTGCAGTATTGCTGCTAAAAGGAGTTGGAACGGTAAAAAAAGTAACTTTACTTTTAGATTGTCTTGTTCCGGGCTTCACGGTACTGACAGTATTTATAAGGCTCAGTGCTTTTTTCAACTCGACCTGCAGAAGCAAATTCACTGTAAAAAACCCTGTATTTCAAAGACTTCCGATTGCAGTTCCTGCAACGGACAGCTCCGGGGTAACAGAGTGGCGCTTCGCAACATTTTTTGCAGAAGCAATTGTTTTGGCCCTCATAACAGTTTTTTTGCTGTGGTTTTATTTCAACAGAAGAGGGGTGCCCATGAAAAACGGGCTTCCCAAAAGAGGAAATACAGCCCTGATGTTTTTGCTGTTGTTTTCTGCTGCCGAACTTGTTTCAGACAGTACAAGATATGATGCAAGTTTTGCGCGTTTCAACGGATTTATAAGTGTTACACAGATGTTCAGCGCTGTTTCCGCGGCCTTCGTACTCGTCGCTTTCAGTGTAAGATCATTAAGGGCAAACGGATTTAAATCAAAGCACGTCCTGCTGTGGATCCTGTTTCTTGTTTCGCTTGCCGCGACAGGCTTTTGCGAGTATCTTGTTCAGAGACACGGAGACTGGTATGTTGCAATGTATGCAGCAATGTCAGCTGCAGTCATACTGATGGTCGTTTCAGTTTGGATGATGTATAAAACATTGCCCGAAGTTTCTACTGAAAACAAACAGGGGCGGAAGAACTTGTCTGGAAGAAAAAAGGTCGGTATTTTCATTGCTGCCGCAGCAGTTATCTTATGTACGGTATCAGGTGTTATACTTTCTATGAGATTTGGGACACATACTGTTACCGGGGTACTTACTGAAGAGGAACTTGCAAAATACAGAAATTACCCGGCGCTTGAGTATATGGATCTGAGCGGTAGCACCTGTTATGCCGCCATTGAAGACTTCAAGGAAAAACGACCGGAAACAGTAATCAGATATACGATAGATACCGGGGGTGTTCAGGCAGACAGCGAAACACAGAGCCTGGACCTGAGCAGCGGCAATTACAGGTTGGAAACTCTGCTCAAAAATTCTGTGTGGCTTAAAGAAGTTAAAAAGATAGAACTTGGGCATACGGATCTTGACTCTGCGGAACTTGACAGGCTCAGGGGCGCTTTTCCGGAAGCAGACCTCAACTATACATTTACTGCCGGAGGCATGAGCTTCAGCAGCGGAGATACGAAGGCAGACCTCGCTAAACTGGCCAGAGAGGATATAGGCGCTGCAGAAGAAGTAATTTTAAAGCTCCCTGTCATTGAGTATGTTGAACTGGCAGGAGGCAAATCAGTCAGCGGAATCGGTGCAGATGAGCTCAAGCAGCTCTATAACACGAATCCTGATGCAGAGTATCATTATACATTTTCGTTTTACGGGCAAAATATTTCCACAACAGATAAGGAAATAAAATATAAGGATGTTGCCATAGGAGATGAAGGCTTCAGAGAACTGAAAAGATATCTGCCGTTTATGAAAAACTGCACTTATCTTCTCCTGGACAACTGCGGGATAGATTATGAGCTTCTTTCAGAATTGAGAGATGAGTACAGAGATCGCATGAAGGTTGTCTGGAGGATCGAGATCAATCAGTATGTAAACAGGCTTTCCGACATAGACGTTTTCTGGTCCGAGGGCAAGATCCAAAGCGACGAGGAACTGGATAATTTCAAGTATTTTGAAGAACTCAAGTATATTGATCTCGGACACTGTCCCATAACAGACGTCACCTTTTTGAAGCATACTCCGAAGGTACAGGTTCTTATCATAGCTCATACATTTGTAAAAGATATTACTCCTGTCGGGACACTAAAAGACCTCTGGTATCTGGAATTGTTTGCAAATTATGTGGACGATATCTCTCCGCTCGCAGCTTGTATGAAGCTTGAGCATATTAATTGTGCAAATCTGCTTATAGACGATATCAGCTGCCTTTATGACAAGACACACCTGGTGAGAGCGCATTTCGGGCTTGATAATCTGATACCGAGAAGTCAGATAAAAGAGATAACGGAAAGACTTCCAAATTGCATCTTCCTTTTTAACAATGCTTCGGTATGGCACGGAAACTGGCGAAACAACGATTATGACGGAACGTGGGATATGACATATCTTTACATACGTGATATTTTCGGATATAACAGGGATCTGGGTTGCGAACATCTCGGAAGAGATTACGCTGCAGATGTTGTCAAACCTGACATGACTGATTTTTACGAGCAGGAACTTCAGTTCTACCATGACAACCCGGGTATTTTTATTGCAAAAGATTTTGGGGCGGCAGGTTGAAACATTTTATTCAAGGAGCAGATAAATGGTTTTTTCATCACTGATTTTCTTATACGCGTTTCTGCCGCTGTCGCTGATCGTATACTCTCTGTGCAAGGGCATCAGGGCAAAGAATATTGCGCTTCTGGTATTTTCACTCATTTTCTATGCATGGGGTGAACCGGTCTACGTGCTTCTGCTCATGTTCATGGCCTTGTGCTCGTGGTTCTGTGCGCTCAGAGTGGAATGCTCGGAGACCGAAAAAGCGGCAAAGCTGTGGGTAGCGGTATCCGTTGTAATAGACCTGATCCTTATAGGATTTTTCAAATATGCCGGGATGTTCTTCTCACTGTTCGGAGAGATTCCGGACTTTGTAGGCAGAATAGCACTCCCTATAGGCATCTCTTTCTATACATTCCAGCTTATGACATATGTTATTGATGTGTACAGAGAGGATGCGGAAGCGAGAGAGAGTTATCTGGATGTTCTGCTCTATGCGGCTCTGTTCCATCAGTGTATTGCAGGACCTATCGTCCGGTTTAAGACGATATCCCGAGAACTGTATGTAAAAAGAAATACAAAGGATCTTCTTCCGGGAATAGCCAGATTTGCCGTCGGACTTGCTAAGAAGACTCTGCTTGCAAACCCGTGCGGAGCGCTGGCGGATTCCATTTTGCTGACCGAGGGCTCTCTTGCCGGAATGACAGTTCTCGCCTCCTGGCTCGGAGCTCTGGCATACACGCTGCAGATCTATCTCGATTTCTCAGCATACAGCGATATGGCTATCGGGATGGGAAAGATGATCGGGCTCCATTATATGGAAAACTTCAACTACCCGTATATTTCCGGCAGTGTGACGGAATTTTGGAGAAGATGGCATATATCCTTAAGCACTTTCTTCAGAGACTATGTTTATATTCCTCTGGGCGGTAACCGCTGTTCAACACCCAGAATGCTTTTTAACATGTTTGTAGTCTGGGCACTGACCGGCCTTTGGCACGGTGCCTCTTGGAACTTCGTTGCATGGGGCCTGTATTACTTTATTTTCCTGGTCATGGAAAAACTGTTCCTTAAAAAGGCGATTGACAAAACGAAGATCATCTCCCATATCTATCTGCTGCTGGTAGTCATGTTCGGCTGGATACTGTTTTATTACACGGATATCAGGGATGCCTTTACCGTAGTTAAAAACATGTTTGGCGCAAACGGCAATGCTCTCAGCGATTTCAGCTCACTTACTTTCCTGAGAAATAATTATATGCTCATAGCAGTTTCATGTATCTGTTCTACTCCTCTTTTAAAGATTCTCGCCGAAAAAGCGGGGGATGCGCTGTGTACCAACAAGGCAGGGGCAGCACTTTGGGATGTTCTGAGCTATATGCTCGTTCCGATATTATTTCTGATCCTTTCGACAGCATCGCTTGTAGGTGATTCATACAATCCGTTCATATATTTCAGATTCTGAGGCGGTAACGATGGCAGAAGTTGAAAAAAGAGTACGTTATAAGAACAATATCGTCAGACATACCAGAAGAATGAAAAAGGGCCCTAGATTTGCAGTTGCTGCTCCGTTTATTGCAGCGGTTCTCCTGTTATGCGCAGCGGGCTTCCTGATTCCGTTGAGGCCGACATTTTCCGAGAGGGAAAAGAGGGAATTAACGAAATTTCCTGAGTTTTCCGTAAAAGCACTTCTCTCAGGGGATTATTTTGATGATATTACTGCCTGGTATGCGGATACATTCCCTGGCAGGGAGAGTTGGATAGAGCTTTCAACAAAGACAGAGCGGCTGCACGGATCAAAATCAGTCGCTATCTACGGTCAGACAGGCTCTGCCCAGCAGATACCGCAAGCCGAAGAGATACCGGCAGTTACTCAAAGGCCGGAAAGCACGAATCAACCCGATGCAAGTCCGAGCGTGAGCCCGACTCCTGTACCTACACCCTCGCCAACTCCCGTTCCGACCCCTGAACCCACGCCGCCGGAGACAGATGCCAACGGGAATATTATAGACCCGGAGGCTGAGGGCTCGGGAACTATCGGAATAGAAGATGCGAAGGCGGAGAAACTCAACGCCATAGCAGTTATAAATGGCGCAGGATATGAATATTTTGGGTTCATTCAGGGCCCGGTTGATACATACGTTATTGGCGTCAACGATGCAGCTGCACAGGCAAAATATGAAAATCCTGATGTTCGGGTTTTTGATATAGTGGTGCCGAACAGCATGGGCGTTATGCTCTCAACAGAGCTTATTGAGAGCCTTGGCAGCAGCGACCAGAATCAGACTATTAACTATGTCTGTTCTACGCTTTCAAACGATGTCATCGGAGTAAATATCTATGACAATATGGTCAAACACAACGGGGAATATATATATTTCCGTTCAGATCATCATTGGACCGGCTTGGGAGCGTGGTACGGATATGAAAGCTTCTGTGAAGCGGCAGGCTTTGAACCTGTTAAACTTACCGAGTATGACGCGTACACTTATGATAATTTCCTCGGAACCTTCTATTCGAGTTCTCACGATTCACAAATGGAAGCGAACCCGGATTATGTTACGGCTTATGAACCTAAGGCTGATGTGCACGTAACGGCTATCGATACTCAGGGAGTTACACAGGATCTCGGAAATGTTGTATATGATGTGACCTCTTCCAGCTGGAAATACAATGCTTTTCTCGGGGGAGACTGGAGAGAGCTTGTTATCACGAACAATGATATCCCGGGTGATTCAGCGTGTCTTGTTATAAAAGAATCATACGGGAATGCATTTGCGCCTTTCCTTTGCCAGCATTACCATGAGGTACATGTCATAGACTACCGCTATGTAAACAAGACAACGGCATGGTATGTGGCTATTTGGGGAATTGACGATGTCATATATGTAAATAATATAAGCGTTCTTCAGGCTGACGAAAGACTCCTTGAAATCTATCATATGGCCCATCCGCCATACTGAACAAATGGATGCACAAAAGCTTAAAACCAATAGTAAAGTGTGTCAAAGCCTCCGAAAAGAGAGCTTTGACGCACTTTTCATGCTAATATCCGCACTCATATTCTATTATGTATTCAGCCTGCTTGCAAAAGAAGATCTATTCGGTCCCAACAGCTGGGACAGCTATACGCTCCAGTCGTTGGCCTGGCTCAACGGAAGAACGGATCTCGGGAGAGATTATGAATGGCTTGAACTTGCAATATATAACGGGAAGTATTATGTCTCTTTCCCGCCTGTACCTTCACTTGTAAATCTGCCTTTTGCGCTTCTCTTCGGGGAGAATGTGCCGGCAAATCTCATAGTGGCGATCTACGGATCAGTGAGTATCGTTTTGGCTTATAAGATAATGATGCTCTGCGGAAGAGACGGAAAAAGCTCGGCTTTCTGGGCACTCTTTCTCGTCTGGGGCTCGAACATGCTCTGGATGACAACGGAGGGAGGGGTCTGGTTCCAGGCCCAGGCTCTCAACATGCTGCTCTGCCTGGCAGCAGTATATTCTGCATTGAAAGACCGGAGCACGTTAAGTCTTGCGTTTAGCGCGCTGGCAGTGGGATGCAGGCCTTTTTCGGCAGTTTATCTTATGTTTCTCGCTTTGTATTTCATAAGGAAACACGGACTTAAATCACAGCTCAGATCATATATTATCCCGGCTTTGATCGCATCATCGATGATGGCGTATAATTATATACGATTTGGAAATGTTTTGGAATTCGGGCACAATTACCTGCCTGAATTCACCAGATCTGAAAACGGACAGTTTTCATTCAGCTATCTTCTGCATAACCTCAAAAAAATCCTTTTCAGAATTCCTGTGTGGGAAAACGGAGCGCTCCGACCGGTACACGACGGCTTCTGCCTGTTTATAGCAGATCCGCTCTTTGTTGTACTTGCTGTACATCAGGTGCAGAATCTGATAAGCAAAAATACTGATTTTACCGGAGTAGTGCTGACAGCGGCTATGACAGCAAATCTCCTGTTTCTCTGCATGCATAAGACAATGGGGGGATGGCAGTTCGGAGCCAGATATACCTGCGATCTTTTGCCTTTTGCATATATGTATCTTGCATTAAAAGGCCGTTTGGAAAGAGTTGCCCCATGGGAGTTCGCTGTTGGTATCTTTGCGTTTCTTTTCAACCTTTTCGGGGCATTTTATATGCATCTTGCATGAATTGACACATATTATTGCGAGTGATAAAATACACCCGATTTTTATAAGGGAGTTCAGTTAAATGAGAAGAGTGCTTCGAGTAATACTTGGCCTCATCCTTGCGGTGGTGCTTGGCCTCTGGATATACGGGCAAAGAGGCGGAAGATTAAACCGGCAGGAAATTTCCGATCCGGTCCAAAGCGTTGAAATCTCACCTGTCCCGGAGGAAACGCCTGAACCTACGCCCGAGCCCACTCCGGAACCGACTCCCGAACCCACAGAAGAACCGGTTATGTTCGATGTGAGTTCGTGGGAATATATGCTTGTAAACGCTGACCATTCGATCGAACAGTATGAACCCGAGCAGCTTGCATATATCAATATAATAGCAGACGATACCGAGATACGGACAGAGTTCGATCCCAACCGCCAGGTCGTCGATATCCGCATAGCACAGCCTTTGCTCGACATGGCGACCGCCTGCAAAGAAGCGGGGCTTCCTATATACCTTTCTTCAGGCTACAGAAGCTATGAGACTCAGGCAGATAATTTCCGCAGAGTTTGTGCAAACAATGGGGTGAGTGACGGAAAGGATGCAGCGGGATACTATATAACTATGCCTGCAGGCTGCAGTGAGCACCAGACAGGACTGTGTTGCGATATAACCGACCGTTACTATCCTGTCAAGGATTCATCCATAGAAAACACTGAGACATTCAAGTGGCTTAAGGAACATTGTGCGGAATACGGGTTCATCCTGAGATTTCCGGTTGACAAGGCCGATATCACAGGTGTCATGTATGAACCTTTTCATTTCCGTTATGTGGGAGTTGAAGCGGCGCAGTATATGACTGAGAACAATCTCTGCCTCGAAGAGTTCGTAGAGATGTTTGACCAGCAGTAAATTTCGGGAGAGAATAAGTCATGAATATTGACGGATACATTTCCGGCCTTATTAATTACGCGAAAGAAAACGGACTGATTGCAGGTGAGGATGAAGTCTGGGCAATAAACGGCATTCTGGACATTCTGAAATTGCAGGAATTTGAAAGCACAGAGAGTCCGGAACAGCTTTCACTTGAAGAGCTGTTAAAAGGGATCCTGGACTATGCTGTATCTGAAAAGCTTATAGAAGACAGCACTCTTGACAGGGACCTTCTTGACACAAAGATAATGGGTTTTCTGACTCCGAGACCTTCTGAGGTTATTGCAAGATTCAACGGGCTGAAAAAAGAGTCACCCGAAAAAGCCACTGACTGGTATTATTCTTTTTCAAAAGCCAGCGATTATATACGCACATACCGCATAAAAAAAGATCTCAAATGGAAGGCTGAGACAGTCTATGGGGATCTTGACATAACAATAAATCTTTCAAAACCGGAAAAGGATCCGAAAGCAATCGCAGCAGCTCTGAGTGCTCCGCAAAGCGGATATCCGAAATGCCAGCTATGCAGGGAGGCCGAAGGCTATGCCGGCAATGCACACTATCCTGCCAGGGAAAACCACAGAATAATCCCGATCGAATTGAATGGGGAAAACTTCTTCCTGCAGTACTCCCCCTATGTCTATTATAATGAGCACTGCATTGTTCTGAATGAAAAACATGTCCCAATGAAGATAGATGATGCGGCCTTTGCCAAACTTCTGGATTTTGAGACTAAGTTCCCGCATTACTTCATAGGCTCCAATGCCGACCTCCCGATAGTTGGGGGCAGTATTTTAAGCCACGATCATTTTCAGGGTGGAAGATATGAGTTTCCGATGCAGAGAGCGGAGACGGAATGCGCGCTCGCTTTCAAGGGATTTGAAGATGTTAATGCGGGAATACTGAATTGGCCGATGTCAGCGATAAGAATAAGAAGTGCTGACAAGGACAGGCTCAGAGCCCTGGCAACAATAATACTTAAAGAGTGGCGAACTTACAGCGACGAAACCGTTGGTATATTTGCCGAAACTGGCGGAGTTCCGCATAATACCATCACTCCTATATGCCGCAGAAGAGGCGGAGATTATGAAATGGATCTCGTGCTGAGAAACAACCTGACATCCGAAGAGCATCCACTCGGGATCTTTCACCCGCATGCGGAATTGCACCACATAAAAAAGGAAAACATAGGCCTTATTGAGGTTATGGGGCTTGCGATCCTTCCCTCCCGACTGAAGACAGAAATGAAGACTCTGGCTGAGCTGCTGGCAGAGGGTGCAGATCTGAGAAATGATCCTGCAATCGGGAAGCATGTTGAATGGGCAGAAGAGCTCAGGGAGAAATATACTTTTACCCGCGACAACGCAGAAGAGATCCTCCAAAAGGAGATAGGCCTCGTATTTGCAAAGGTTCTGGAGCATGCGGGAGTTTTTAAACGCGACGAAAAAGGCAGAGAAGCATTTCTGAAATTCACAGACTGCGTGAACCGTTGAGGAAATTTATGGACAACAGACCAATCGGAGTGTTCGATTCAGGACTCGGCGGGCTCACTTGCCTGACTGCACTGAAAAAGCTCCTGCCAGGTGAGGATCTGATTTATTTCGGAGACACCGGCCGGATGCCATATGGGAGCAAAACAAGAGAACAGGTCCGTATAATGGCAGTGCAGAACCTTGAGTTCATGGCTGAGCAGAACTGCAAGGCTGTAATTGCTGCCTGCGGGACTGTGTCGGGCAATGCACCGGATATTCTTAAAAAATTCCGAATTCCTGCTTTCGGGGTTGTCGAGCCGGCAGCAGAAAGAACGGTCCGCATTCCCGGATCCCGGCCGGTCGCTGTTATAGCAACTGAAGCGAGCATAAGAAGCAAAGGCTTTGAAAATACACTGAAAGCACTTGGCGAAAAAAGAGAAATAATCTCCGTAGCCTGCCCTGAATTTGTACCGCTGATAGAAGAAGGGAAAAAATCTTTCGATGCGGAAATCCAAAAAGCGGTTAAGACTGCTCTGTCAGGAATAAAAGAAAAAGCTCCGTGTGCGCTGATACTCGGATGTACCCATTACGGGATCATTGAAAAAGCGATAAGAGAATTTCTCGGAAATGATATCTCAATTATTTCAGCTTCCGTCTGCGCTGCCGAGGCAGCTGCCGAAAAACTGCAAAGCGCAGACCTGCTCTCAAACAGTAAGAACGGAGGAAATATTTCATTTTTTACAAGCGGGAAAAAATCTGTTTTCGAACGTCTCGGATCAACTCTTCTGGGCTTTGAAATAGACGGATATGTGACGGAGATATCACCCGCAGAGGTTTAATTATGGAAAAAGATGTAATTATTTCAATACACAGCATACAGGATCTAAGCAGTGATGAGCCGCAGGTAATAGATTTTATGACTCTGGGTAAATACAGAAAAGATGGGGAAGTTGCAAGACTTTCCTATGATGAGACGGATGTGACGGGAATGGCTGGCACAAGAACAGGCATATCCGTTTTTCCCGGTGAGATCATAGTTGACAGAGTCGGGACAGTCTCGGGAATCATGACATTCCGCCCCGGACTTACAGACAACATGGCTTACAGGACCGAATACGGGCAGACGAACATAGGCATAGATACCCGGGCAATACGCCAGGACTTCAATGAAAACGGCGGAAAAGCGGAGATAGATTATGTGGTGAATATAGACCACATGTCTGTGGGAAGAAACCGCTTCGAGCTCACAGTAAGAGAAGACAAGAAGGAGAACTGAACATGGCAAATATGACCGCTCTTGCCAAAGAAGCCGTAAATGAGATACTGAAAAACGCGTACGAAAGAGCTGCTCTGAAGGGAGAATTGCCTGCAGGAAACGTACTGTACGGCAATGTGGAGATTCCTAAGGACAGCGCAAACGGGGACCTTGCCGCAAACCATGCGATGGCCGGAGCAAAAGCTTTTCACATGGCTCCCGTGAAAATAGCAGGACTTCTTACGGCAAACGCTGAACTTGAAGGAAGCTGGTTCTCTTCTGTTGAAGTCGCAGGTCCGGGATTTATCAATTTCCGTTTTTCACACAAATGGTATGAAGATGTATTGAAGAATATATGTAAAGAGGGAGAAAGCTTCTGCAACTCAGATGAAGGAAACGGCAGAAAAGTTGTAGTAGAATTTGTATCCGCAAATCCGACCGGTCCGATGCATATGGGCAACGCCAGAGGCGGTGTTTTGGGAGACGCGCTCGCATCCGTTCTCGAAAGAGCGGGATATGAAGTATCCAGAGAATTCTATGTAAACGATGCCGGGAACCAGATAGAAAAATTTGCCGAGTCGATAGACGCCAGATATACGCAGCTGATACTCGGGGAGGACTCTGTCGAATTTCCTGAAGACGGTTATCACGGAGAAGATATCCGGGAGCTTGCAGAATTGTTCAGGGCAAAGTTCGGAGATGGTTATCTCAAAAAGAATGCCGCAGAGCGGCATGAGGCCATGGCAAAATTCGGCCTTCAGACAAATATCCCGAAAATGAAATCTGATCTCTCCCGCTACGGGATCGAATATGACAAGTGGTTTTTCGAGTCGGAGCTGCACAAAACGGGCTATATCAAAGAGACCCTGGATAAACTTACAGAAAGAGGCTATACCTATGAAAAAGACGGAGCGCTTTGGCTGAAGACCTCGGAAATCTTAAGTGATGTACTCAAAAAAGAAGGAAAGAGCGAGAAAGAGATCGAAAAGCTCGACCTGAAAGATGACGTATTAAAAAGAGCCAACGGGTTTTATACTTATTTTGCCGCCGATATAGCCTATCACCGCAACAAGTTGGAGGTCAGGGGTTTTGACAGGGCAATAAATGTCTGGGGCGCGGACCACCACGGACATGTGGCCCGTCTCAAGGGAGCTTTGGACGCACTCGGCCTTGACGGGGAACACAGGCTGAATATCGTTTTGATGCAGCTTGTCAAGCTTACGAGAAACGGCGAAGTCGTAAGAATGTCGAAGCGAACGGGCAAGATGATCTCGCTTTCAAATCTTTTGGACGAGATCCCTGTCGATGCCGCACGTTATTTCTTCAATTCAAGACCTGAGTCGGCAGTGGAATTCGATCTGGATCTTGCTGTGAGACAGGACAGCGAAAACCCGGTTTATTATGTACAGTATGCCCATGCCAGGATCTGTACGATGCTGGATAATCTTGCAAATGACGGATATGCGGTCCCTGATATAGAAAATACAGACCTGTCACTTCTTACGGACGCAGCGGAATTAGATCTTATTAAACAGCTTGCACTGTTACCGGAGGAGATCAGAAATTCTGCCCGCGACCTTGACCCGAGCCGTATAAACAGATACGATACGGAACTGGCTGCCCGCTTCCACAAATTCTATACGGTCTGCAGAATAAAGGATGCACCCGATCAGCTGAGAAACGCGAGACTGTTTCTCGCGGATACTGTCAGAAAAGTGCTTAAGATATCTCTTGAGATAACAGGCATATCCGCACCGGAAAAGATGTAAGGGGAAAATTGAAGAAACTCACTGTAAAAACAATGACAGTATGCGCGATGCTTGTCGCCGTGCATGTGCTCCTGTCCAGAATACTGTCGGTCAATGCCTGGAATATAAAAATAGGTCTTGCTTTCCTGCCCGTATACGCAGCTGCATATCTTTACGGGCCATGGGTTGCTGCGCTTGTCGGGGGAATCGGAGATCTTGTCGGTGCTTTGGCATTTCCGATCGGACCGTATTTTCCCGGATTTACATTAAGTTGCGCACTTACAGGGGTCATCTTCGGATTGCTTTTAAAAGGCGGAAAACCGTTTAAAAGCGTTGTTCTGGCAGCTGCGGCGGATCAGGTGATTGTTGGTCTTCTGATGAATACTTTCTGGATTTCGCTTCTTTACGGAAGCCCGTTCCTTCAGCTTATGGAGATAAGGTCTATTCAGGCAGCTATCATGTTTGTTCTGGAGACGGTCGTCATCAGATTGATGGATGTCCCGATGAAGAAAGCTGCAGAATACTGCTATGAGTGAGCTGTGGAAAAACGGGCCCTCTTTCGAAGATGGAAGTTTTAAGGTTAGCACAGACAGTGTGTTGCTTGCTTCATTTGCTTCCCCGAAAGGGAAAAACGGGATAGACATCGGCTGCGGCAGCGGGATCATTTCTCTTATTATGCTTTGCACCAATGAAACCCTTCATATGACAGGAATAGATGTCAATGAAGATGCCGCTGAAACGGCATCTTCAAACATACAGAGGAACGGACTCTCTGCTAGATATAAAGTTATATGCGGGGATATAAGAGAACACCGGAAGCTTTTTAATACCGGATCTTTCGATTTTGCTGTCTGCAATCCGCCGTATTATCCCGAGAACAGCGGGAAACTGTCCTCTAACACGGTAAAGGCTCTGGCTCGCGGGGAAACCCTCTGCACGCTGGAAGATATCTGCAAGGCTGCAGCTTATCTTCTCCCGACGGGCGGCAGCTTTTATCTTGTACACAAGCCGGAACGTTTGTCAGAGATATTCTGCACCATGACAAAATACTCAATAGAACCGAAGAGACTCCGGGAAGTTCAGTACAGGATCGGCAGAGCTCCAAATCTTGTGCTGATCGAAGGCAGAAGAGGCGGCAGGAAAGGTATTTCTGTAGAAGCCCCTCTGATTCTTACAAATGAGGACGGTACCGAGACGAAAGAAGTGCTTGAGATATACAGAAAAGCATAAAATAAAACAGGCAGCATATGCTGCCTGTTTTATTTGTAAGCGATTATTCCTCGATGATCGCTTCTGCCGGGCACTGAGCTGCGCAGGAGCCGCACTGAAGGCAAAGATCCTGGTTGATCTCGTAGTGGAGCTCGCCCATGCTGATCGCTTCTGCCGGGCACTGAGCTGCACAGGAACCGCAGCTGAGGCACTCGTCTGTAATTACATACGCCATAGTATAAACCTCCGTAAAATTGGCCCTTCCTAAGCCTTTTCAGCTACATTATAGCAAAAGAGCTTTAAAAATCAATAACCAAATTGTAAATAAGATTACAGAATAAACCTCCCCGAAAGGTCGGGGAGGTTTAAATTGATTTATAATGACCGATCAGATTTAATTCTATCAGAACCAGCCGAAGCCGAAGAAACCGTCGACCTGTGCAAGCAGAATGAAGAACATGCCGATCGGAGTTACATAGCGCAGGCAGAACTGCCAGAAACCGTAAATCTTCCCACTGTAACCTGATTCGACCTCGCCTTTAAGTCTGTCAAATATTGGTTCGCCCTTGACTTTCTCCCAACCTATCATAATAGCGCAGAGCATTGCGCCGAGAGGCATCGCTATACCTTCAGACCATACATCCATGAAGTCGAGCCAGCAGTCGTTCCAGCCAGCGATTTTGCTTTCGGCCATTCCGAAGAACTGCCAGGGAGCAAAACCATTTTCACCGAGACCGTCGGCCGCGACAAGGCAGGCAACCAATGCAATAACAACGCTCACAAGAGTAACGGTGCGGTGACGGCTGATCTCTTTACCTTTCGCACTCGCGTGGTCTATAAAGGTTACAGAAACAGCCTCAATCAGGGAAATAGCAGAAGAAATTGCAGCGAGCAGAACAAGAACAAAGAAGATAACGCCGAAGACGCCGCCGAGCGCGCCCATATTGGCGAACACATCTTGAAGTGTCTTGAAAAGGAGTCCCGGGCCGCTGAGACCGATCTCGTTTACGGGGACACCGTTGTTTATTCCGTTGGCAACAGCAGCAGGGATAACCGCGAGACCGGCCATTATAGCGATCAGAGTATCGGCTATGACTATGATTATCGAGTTTTTAGTGAGATTCTCGCCCTTGCTGAGATAGGAGCCATAGGTAATCATGGCGCCCATTGCCAGAGACAGGGAGAAGAACATCTGGCCGCCTGCAGTCGCGAGGATTGAAATAAAGCTCGGTGTCTTCTCTATGAAACCTGCCTTTACAGCGTAACCGGGTACAAACATGAATTTGAGGCCTTCTCCGGCATTCGGAAGAGTCCATGCTCTGATAATTATGATTACAAGCATTATCGCCAGAGCCGGCATACCGACCTTATTGAACTTCTCGATACCGCCTGCTACGCCGCCCATGTTTATGAGCCAGCAGATGAGCATAAAGAGTATCATGACTCCGATCTGTCCCAGGGGATTTGTAAGCATAGCACCGAAAGACGCGCTGCCGGCAGGGCCGCCTGCGAAGATACCGATCAGGTTAATAATTATGTACCAGATGCAGTAGCCGCCGAGGACGGAATAGAAGGTCATAATAAGGAAGGGGGCTATTACGGCAAGCCAGCCAACCCATTTGAACTTCTCGGATATCCTCTTGTAGGCATTGACCGGGCCGCATCCGGTGTTGCGCCCGAGTGAAAGCTCGGCCAACATTATGGGCAGACCCACAAAGATGGCAAGGGCGAGGTAGACCAGCAGGAATGTAAGCCCGCCGCATTTACCCATCTTGTATGGGAAGCCCCAGATGTTTCCGAGGCCGACAGCAGATCCTATGGCAGAAAGCAAAAAGCCTATATTGCTTCCCCATGAACCGCGTACGTTAACATTTTTCTCGTCCATTTGTTTTCCTCCGTTCATTTATTGTTGTTGGAATTACTGTCCGTGCGGGAATTAAATGATATTCTTCGAACTTATTTTTTGAAAACAATCCCGCATCGTACATTCAGTATCTAATAATTTACACCATAATCACAAAATTTACAACATTTTTGTTCACAGTTTATTCATTATTTTTTTCACAAACAGGACAGGTTAAAAAACAGACTGATTTCAAAAGAATATTATTTTCTTTTGGCCATTGCAGTGCTATAATATTGTAGATTAATTGACAAAGTATGCCGTGGGAGCAGAAAAGCCTTGGAGCACGCGGATATAAAAGTTCATGGAATAGTTCAGGGGGTCGGGTTCCGCCCTTTTATCCACAAGCAGGTACGCTTTCTGAAGCTCACGGGATTTATAAAGAACACTTCTTCGGGGGTCGAGCTGGAGCTTGAGGGGGAAAAAAATGATCTGCAGGAGTTTATTAATACTCTTCCGGAAAGAGCTCCGAAGCTTGCAGTAATCGAGAAGGTCGAATACAGTTTTTCGGATAAGCTTAAGAATTTCAAAGGGTTCGAGATAAAACAGAGTAAAACGGAAGCTTTCAGAAACACCCTTATTTCGCCGGATATATGCATTTGCGAAGACTGTCTGCGGGAGCTTAAGGATCCTTTCGACAGAAGATACAGATATCCTTTTATAAACTGCACAAACTGCGGGCCGAGATTTACAATTATTAAGGATGTACCATACGACAGAGCAAAGACCTCGATGTCCGCATTTCCGATGTGCGATGCGTGCGACAGGGAATATCATGATATAGAAAACCGACGTTACCATGCCCAGCCGGACTGCTGCCCGGACTGCGGGCCGTATGTGTTTTTCATGGATGCCGAGGGAAGAGAAGTTCCCGGGGATGCGATAGAGAATGCCCGGAAACTGATAAAAAATGGCTTTATTGTGGCGGTAAAGGGACTTGGCGGAATCCACCTGGCATGCAGGGCAGATACACCCGAAACAGCTTTGGGACTCAGACATAGAAAGCAGAGGGACGAAAAGCCGTTCGCTCTTATGTGCAGAGATACAGAAAGCGCTGAAAAGATCTGCGATATTTCAGATGATGAAAGAAGGATCCTTGAAAGTCCGCAGAGGCCGATAGTCCTGCTTCGGAAGAAAGAAAAAGGTCTCTGGCATATAAGCGAGAATAATTCTGTCGGAGTGATGCTCCCCTATACGCCTCTTCATTATCTGCTGTTCGGCGAGGATATCGAGGCTCTTATTATGACCAGCGCCAACATATCGGATACCCCTATTATGTATGACAATATACAGGCACTGGAACAATTAAGAGGTATTGCAGACGGGTTTCTGCTGCATAACAGGGATATCCAGACCAGATGCGATGATTCCCTGTGCAGGGTATATGAAGGCAGAGAGTACTTCATAAGAAGATCCAGAGGATATGTTCCTTTTCCAATAAAGAGAGAGATAAACATGGGAATGCTTCTTGCCTGCGGAGCGGAGCAGAAGGCAAGCTTTTCCCTTTCAAAAGATGATTATGTTTTTCCCTGCCAGCATATCGGCGACCTGAAGAATCTTGAAACACTGTCTCTTTATGAAGCTCAGATAAGCCATTTTGAAAGACTTTTCGATATTGCACCGAGAGCGATCGCGTGTGATCTTCATCCGGACTATATGTCTTCCGAATATGCGGAAAAAAGGGCAAAGGCCGAAAAGATACCGCTGTTAAAGATCCAGCACCACCACGCTCATATGGCTTCGTGTATGGCAGACAACTCCATTTCCGGTGATGTCATCGGTATAATCTGGGACGGAACAGGGCTCGGAACAGATGGAACCTCCTGGGGAGGAGAATTCCTGACAGGAGGGTTTGAAAGCTTTGAGAGAGCGGGGCATATAAGGCCGATAAAGCTTATAGGCGGAGACAAAGCGGCAGAAGAGATCTCCAGAACAGCTTTTTACATGCTGAAAGATTCCGGGTGTGATACGGAAAGCATTGAAAACAGCGAATTGTATTCGAGAATGCTCGAAGCAGACATAAACTGCCCTGTTTCAACAGGTATGGGAAGGCTTTTCGACGGAGTCGCCTCAATAATCGGAATAAAAAGCACCTGCAGTTATGAAGGCCAGGGGGCAATTCTTCTTGAAGCGGCTGCCGCAGAGGGAATTGCGGTTACATATACTGTCAGCATAAAAGACAAAGTTTTTGACTGGCGGAATATGGTAAGAGAGATATATTCTGACCTGCAGCATCCTGCGGGAAAAGACGTTATTTCCGCCAAATTTATGAATACGATCATTCATATGGCGGTTTTGATATGCCGAGATATAAGGGAGGAAAAAGGGCTCAACAGAGTCTGCCTGTCCGGCGGGACCTTTCAGAATATGTATATATTAAGAAGGCTTCCGAAAGCACTGAAGGAATCAGGGTTTGAGGTCTACACACACCGGCGCGTGTCCTGCAATGATGAAGGGCTTTCACTCGGGCAGATAGCAATTTTAAACGAGGTTTACAATGTGTCTGGCAATTCCTTTAAGACTTATTGAAATAAATGGCAACACCGCTGTCGGTGAAGCAAACGGCGTAAAGCGAGAGATACGCGTGGACTTTATCAGAGAGCCGAGGATTGGCGATTATGTAATAGTCCATGCAGGATTTGCAATAGAAAAACTGGCAGAGCAACAGGCTCTCGATGATCTGGAAGCCTGGGAAGAGGTCCTGAATGCTTAATGTTCTTGAGCTTGTCAAAAGGATAAAAGAGCTTGAGATGCCTCCGACAGTTATAATGGAGGTGTGCGGGACCCATACGATGGCAATAGCCGAAAACGGAATAAGATCTGTTCTTCCCCCGGAGATAAAGCTGGTCTCCGGTCCGGGATGTCCCGTGTGCGTAACACCGGCGTGTGAAATAGATGCCTATCTTAAACTCTCGGAGGATCCGGATACTGTAATTGCAACTTATGGTGACATGATCAGGGTCCCGGGAAGCACGAGAGGAGATAATCTCGCACGCAGAAGAGCGCAGGGCGCAAACGTAGAGGTGGTCTACTCCCCTGCAGATGCCGTTGAAATCGCAAAGGACAATCCGGAGAAAAATGTGATATTTCTCGGCGTGGGCTTTGAAACATCAGCGCCGGGGACTGCAGCGGCTACAATGACAGCGCAACAGGAAGGCGTATCAAATTTTTCCGTGTACACGATGCTTAAAACCTGTGAACCGGTGCTGAGAACACTCTGTGAACAGAAAGATTTCGAAGTGAAGGGCTTCCTGTGCCCCGGGCATGTAGCGACAATAATCGGAGCAAAGGGATTCGAATTTCTTTCGAAGGACTATGGAATACCGGGAGTTGTCTCAGGATTTGAGGGTGAAGATATCCTGCTTTCGATATATCTGCTGTTGAGGCAGATTAAAGACGGAAAAGCGAAGATCATCAATGAATATACCAGAGGCGTCACATATGAAGGGAATGTTGAAGCGCAAATAATAATGCGCGAGGAGTTCGATACATACGACGCGGTATGGAGAGGCCTCGGGAAGATAGAAAAGAGCGGCCTGAGGCTTAATAAAGGAAACGCACCGTTCATACCGTTGCCGGAGAAAGATACCCCGACAGGGTGCAGATGCGGAGATGTGATCTGCGGAAGGCTTTCCCCAAAGGAATGTCCTATGTTTGGAAAGGTATGTACTCCTGAAGATCCTGTCGGTCCCTGTATGGTATCGTCGGAGGGGGCATGCAGTGCCTCATACAAATATGATTACACTTGATTACGGGAGCGGCGGAAAGAAGACTTCCGCGCTCATAGAGAACCTAATAGTACCCGCAATGAACAGCGATGAGCTATCCCAGCTCGGAGACGGGGCTGTAATAAAAGGGGCAGAGGAGCTCGCTTTTTCTACAGACAGCTTTGTTGTGGACCCTGTTTTCTTTCCGGGCGGAGATATCGGAAAACTCAGTATATGTGGAACCGTAAATGACCTTGCGATGTGCGGAGCGGAGCCCAAATATCTGTCGCTGAGTTTTATTATAGAAGAGGGGTTAGCGAAAGCCGATCTCGAAAAGATAGTAAAATCAATTGCTGAGACTGCCGAAAAGGCTAAGGTCAAGGTCGTAACAGGAGACACTAAAGTCGTTGAAAAGGGCAGAGGCGACAAGATATATATCAATACTTCCGGAATAGGTTTTTTGAAGCACAGAGGCCTCTCACCCCAAAATATAAGGCCGGGAGATATCGTTATCGTTTCGGGTATGATCGGCGATCACGGAACAGCAGTGATGCTTGCAAGAAACAGACTTCTCGATGCAGATATCAAATCTGATTGTGCACCCCTGAATTATCTGACTGAGAGACTGCTGTCAGCAATTCCTGAAGGTGAAGTCAGAGTCTTGAGAGATCCTACAAGGGGCGGGGTCGCAACGACATTGAATGAATTTATCGATGGAACAGAATTGGGAATAGAGCTTCAAGAAAGCACTGTTCCGGTAAGACCTGAAGTCAGATCTGCCTGCAATATGCTGGGGCTCGACCCTCTGTATTGTGCCAATGAAGGCAAGCTGCTATGTGTTGTTTCGGGAGAGTACGAGAAGGCGGCACTTGAAGCGATGAGAGCAGATGAAGCGGGGAAGGACGCGGCTGTTATCGGAAAGGTTACGGACAGCTTTCCCGGAAAAGTAATTGTCAGGACAAAGCTAGGCGGGACAAGGATAATCCAGAAGCTTGCCGGCGCCCAGCTTCCGAGAATATGTTAGCAAAAAAATAAGATAATAGAGAGGTGATTTTTTTGCAGGAGTACAAAAGAATCGATATCGGCAAAGATCAGATCGTACCTGTCGCAGAAAGAATGAGAAAAGAGGGCAAGTACCTTGTGATGATCCATGCTTTCCTTAACAAGGAAGGGGCAGTGGACATCTCATGGGACTATGCGGTCGACCCGGCGATAGAGAGCTATCATGTCGTCGGCGAGACAGTTGTGCCCACGGTTTCAGACATCTACGACACGGCAGCATCCTGGCCGGAGCGTGAACTCAACGAGCTTCTGGGCATTGAGTTTGAGGGCCTGGATATGTCAAAACGCCTCTTCCTTCCTGAGGATATGTTGGAAACGGAAGGAAAAGGACAGATATTCGTGATGCCCCTGAGTGAGCTTCGCGAAAAGAACGCAGGGAAGGAGGAGTGAGATGAGTTACATCATACCTATCGGGCCGTACCATCCTTCACTGGAGGAACCCATTCATGCAAAGCTCTACACCGAGGGCGAGGTAATCAAGGACGCGGAAGTCTTTGTCGGCTACAACCACAGAGGCATAGAAAAACTCGCGACCGAGCGCAACGCCATACAGACGCTTGTTCTGGTAGAGAGAGTTTGCGGTATCTGCTCGCATTCACATGCGTTTACTTACGCTATGGCTGTTGAAGCGATCAATCAGATCGAAGTACCGAAAAGAGGCCAGTATATCCGTGTTATTACTGCAGAACTCGAACGGCTCCATTCCCACCTGCTCTGGATGGGCATCGCCTGCCACATAATCGGACACGACAGCATGTTCATGCATATCTGGGATGAAAGAGAGCTTATAATGGACCTGCTCGAAAAGCTCTCCGGAAACAGAGTGAATTATGCTATGGTCACGATCGGGGGATCAAGGCGCGATATTTCCGATGATCTCAGGAAAGAGATACTTGAAGGCTGTGCTGCTCTGAAAGCGCCTTTGGACCGCATAACCGAGATAGCGCTTACCGACAAGACGATTGCAATGAGAACCAAAGGTGTCGGAGTTCTTACTAAGGAAGACGCGATCCGAATGGGAGCTGTCGGCCCTCATGCCAGAGCTTCAGGTGTAAAGATCGATGTAAGAAAGGATGCTCCTTATTCATCCTACGACGATTTTGAGTTCGATATCCCGACCGTTGACAGCGGAGACGTATTTGCAAGAGTCGTCGTAAGGGCTCTCGAATGTTATGAAAGCATTAAAATAATCCAGCAGGCGCTGGAGAATCTTCCCGAAGGCCCGATAAACATTGGCAATAAGCTTCCGAAGATAAAAGAAGGACAGACGGTTGCCCGTCATGAAGCGCCGAGAGGACAGCTCAGCCATATGGTGGTAGGAAACGGATCTCTTACCAATCACAGGGTAAGCATTCATGTTCCGTCATATAAGAACACCCCGACTGTCCCGCATATGCTCAGAAACAACACAGTTGCCGATGCAGGTCTCATAATCGCGAGCATAGATCCGTGTTTCTCATGCCTTGACAGATAAGCAATGCATGAGCTTGCGCTGACTCAGGGCATAATCGACATAGTTGTTTCCGAACAGGAAAAACAGGGCTTTAAGGATGTCAGGGAAATACGGCTGAAAGTCGGGGAGTATTCGGGAATAGTACCCGATTACATAAAGGATTTTTTCCCGGCGGTCTCAAAGGGGACTTGTGCCGAACATGCAGCTCTGGTTATAAGCCTTATTCCGGCGGAGATCAAATGCCCGGAATGCGGCTTTGAAGGAAAACCCGGTACTCGGAGGGCATTCTGCCCTCAATGCGGAAGCACTGCTTTTACAATGATTAAGGGCAGAGAATTCTATGTCGAAAATATTTTGGTAGAATAAATAAGAGAGGTGAGATTTTTGCAAAAAACTAAACTACCTGCAGTATTGACCACCTTTATCGTCTGCTTCGCGTTCTGGATAATCATTACCTGGTCTTTTGATATCCAGGAACTTGCAGGCGGAGCGGTGGTGAGCCTCGCGGTTGCGCTGTTTTCCGCCAGGTTCTTTATACATGAAAACGCGTTCTGGTTCTTTAATCCCGCAAAATTCTTCAGCCTGCTCCTCTACTGCATAGTCATATTCCCCATAGAGCTTATTAAAGCAAATGTCGATGTGGCGAAGAGGTGTTTTACCGGCTGCAGAAATGTAAATCCCGGCATAGTGAAAATCCCGGTCGGACTTAAAAGCGAATACGGCCAATCCATGCTTGCCAACTCCATCACTCTTACCCCGGGGACCATTACCATGGAAGTGACCGAAGAGAATGAGCAGACATATTACTATGTTCATTGGATAGATGTGGCGGCGGAGAGCGGTGAGGCAGCCGGTGAAAAGATCAAGGGGACACTCGAAAAAGGGATAAGGAGGATATTCAAATGACTATGATAGAACTTATAGGCTTTGGTATATTCTTCATCTGCCTTGCGCTCTGTGCAATGATAAGGCTTGCCAAAGGGCCGACGCCCGCCGACAGAATGGTGGCGGGAGACGCAGCCGACAACCTTATATGCTGTGCTATGGTCCTCTTCTCGATATACAGCGGCAGAGGCATATATCTCGATATAGCGCTTGTTGGAGCGATGCTCGGCATTCTCGACACGATGCTTGTCGGACGTTACCTGGAAGGGAGGCTTTAATATGGCGATACGTATAGTTATAGATATCCTTATCGCCATTGGCGCGATATTTGCCCTTGCAGGGACGATAGGCATTCTTAAAATGCCCGATACCTATTGCCGTATGCAGGCAAGCACCTGCGTAGCCACCCTCGGGACGCTCTGCACGTCGATAGGCGGCATCCTCTATGCGGCAATTATCATGCATTCTGCTTCTGCAGCGGTAAAGATCGCAGTCATAGCGCTCATGATAATCCTGACAAACCCCTTGGGCGCCCATGCCATAGCCAAAGGCGCATACAGAAACGGCATTCGCCCCGAGAAGGAAATGACAGTCGATGATTACGGGAGGGATATGAAAGATGAGTAATATAATAGTTATTCTGAACATCCTGACTGTTGTCGGGCTCTGCGTTTCGGCAGTTTTGGCAGTGCATTTTGAAAAACTCCTCTCCTCCGTCATAGCGCTCGGAGTGACCGGACTGTTTGCTGCAGCCGAATTTCTGCTTCTGCACGCGCCTGATGTTGCCATATCCGAGGCGGCAGTCGGAGCGGTCCTTACACCGGTAATCTTCATCATTACCCTTAAGAAGATCAAGGGGAGGGATGACGAATGAAAAAATTTCTGACATGGTTCGCCATTATAACCATCCTGGCCGCAGGAATATTCTCAGCGGTTACAATGGCAGGTTTTCCGAGAACTTATGAAGGGCAGAACGCTCCGGTCTCGGTCTATGAGCTGCAGCAGGATCCTTCCGTCTATGACGACTCCTCCGTTGACGGAGCAGCCGGTGCGATCGTCCAGCAGAACCTGGAGAAGACTCATGCGGTCAATGACGTGACCTCGATAGTCTTCGATTTCCGTGGCTATGATACAATGGGCGAGGCGTTCATACTCATTACGGCAGTCGCGGGTACGATAGTTATCCTTGCTTCCGGGAAAAAGAAGGAAGAAAAAACTGCAGACGAGGAGGTAAAAAGCTGATGAAAGACGGAATTAAAGTCAAAAACATCGTCCCGAAATGCGGTGCGGATTTCCTGATCCCGTTTGCAGCAGTCTATGCCTTCTATATAATTCTCCACGGGCATTTAAGCCCCGGCGGCGGATTCCAGGGCGGCGTATTGATGTGTTCTGCCGTCATCCTGCTTTTCCTGGGCTACGGATATAAGAACACCCAAAAGGCACTGAGCTTCAACCTTCTGCATAAAACAGAGGCTTTGGCTTCAATAATCTATGTCTGTCTCGCGATGGCAGGTGTTGTATATGCAGGCCAGTTCTGTGAAAATGTATTCGCAAACTTCGGTAATATCGGCGATCTCATCTCCACAGGAACGATCTTCTATATGAACTCTGCAGTCGGGATGAAAGTTCTTACAGGCATCGGGGTTCTTATTCTGACGATGCTGTCTGCTCTGATGCTCGACGATGAAAAGGAGGGGGAATAATATGATACTTTTTAACTACATCGCGTCCTTCTTCCTCATAGTCCTCGGATTTTACTGCATAGTAACGAAATACAATGCGGTAAAGACCGTCATCGGACTTTCGATTGCCGATTACGGCGTGAATCTTCTGATTATCTCCATCGGTTTCAATCCTGGCGGCACGGCACCGATCTACACATGGGGCGAACTTAATCCATCAAGTTTCTTTGTAGATCCGATTCCCCAGGCTCTGACGCTTACTTCCATCGTTATCGGAGCCTGTACAACAGCGATGTCCCTGGCACTCGTCATCAAGCTCAAGGAGAGCTACGGGACGCTTGATACGCGCGAGATAAGGAGGCTGAACGGATGACAAACCTTCTTTCCTACACACACTTCCCCATATACTCCATAATGGTACTGTTTCTGGGGGCTTTTCTGGTAGTAATCGCAGGAAAAAGCAAGGCGTTGAGGCATATATTTGCGATATGCGCCGTTACGGTATCTCTTGCCTGTCTGATCGCGCTCATAAAGCCGGTCATGATAGACGGTGAAGTGATAGCCTACTGGATGGGCGCGAGAGAACCAGCCGGAGGCTATGCCATCGGCATTGCGCTTGAAGTTGACGCGCTGAGCCTGTTCTTCGGCCTGCTCATAGCCACTGCGGTTTTTGTCTCCTGCTGCTACTCGATTACATATATGCGTTTCGATGAGAACGTAAGCCAGTACTATACTCTGTTTCTGATGCTTTCCGGCGGAGTTATAGGCCTTGTGCTCTCGGGAGACCTCTTCAACATGTTCATCATGGTTGAGATCCTGACCTTTGCGGCAGTTGCTCTGACTGCTTTCAGGAACAAGGCTCACGGTGCGCTTGAGGCTGCGTTCAAATATCTGGTGGTCGGATGCATAGGTTCCACATGTATTCTGGCCGGTACGATTATGCTCTATGCCCAGGCGCGTACACTGAACTTTGCACAGCTGAGCGCATTTATCCCCGGCAATTTCAATACTGCAACGATTATTGCCTTTGCGCTGCTCTATATAGGCTTTTCCACAAAAGCCTTCATCGTCCCCTTCCATCCGCTGGCAGCGGATGCCCACGGCGCGGCACCGGCTTCGATATCCGTACTTATATCCGGCGTCCTGACGAAATCCGGTATCTACGGCATAATAAGACTCACATATTTCCTGTTCCAGAGCATGGCGCTTGGCAAGATGCAGTTCCTCCTTGTATTTATAGGTTCCGTAAGTATGTTCGTCTGTGTCACGATGGCCCTTGCCCAGCACGATTTCAAAAGGCTTCTCGCTTTCCACTCGATCTCCCAGATCGGTTATGTACTGACAGCCTGCGGCCTCTGCACGGCTCTCGGAATTTCGGCGGGCCTTTATCACGCAATGAACCACACTCTGTTCAAAGGCCTCCTCTTCCTTGCAGCCGGCGCGGTGCTCCAGCAGACGGGGACCACGGACCTGAACAAGCTCGGCGGGCTTTCCAAGAGGATGCCTCACACGACAGTCCTGTTCCTGATAGGCGCTTTTTCGATCAGCGGTATACCTCCGTTCAACGGCTTTGCCTCCAAATGGATGGTCTATCAGGCGACATACCAGAAGGCGGTCGAGAGCGGAAACATAGGCTTCCTGTTTGCGACGATAATCGCGCTCATTACATCTGTTCTGACGCTCGCTTCTTTTGTAAAAGTAAGCCAGTCGGTGTTCTTCGGGCAGCTGCCGGAGGAATACAAGGATGTTAAGGAAGTTCCCTTCGGGATGCGTTTCGCAATGGGTATCTTTGCAGTGCTCTGTATCGTAACAGGGCTTTTCAGAGAGCTTGTAACACATTACCTCACAGAGCCGGCAGCGCGAGCAGTCTTTGATGTCGGCAAATATATAAACAGCATGCTAGGTGATGGCTATGCGTCAGCTGTTATGGGTGCCAATGCTCCCGTAAGGACGGAGGTCGTCTTTGATATGGCCGGAACCTGGCAGCCGATACACTGGCTCCTGCTCCTTTGCATCCTCCTGCTTGCTATAACACTGGTCGCACTTCTCGGCAGATACGACACTGTTTCAGAGAACAAAGCTGCCCTTGCAGAAGGCAAGTTCGATATCTTCTTCGGCGGCGAGAAAAGCGTTCCTTCTCAAGTCGGAGGCGGAGACCTCTTCTGGGGCTTCAAGCACAACTGGCGGCATTATTTCAGCTTTATGCATGATCTGCACAGCGGAATAGTTAACGACTACGCCCTCTGGGCAGTAGTTGCTCTGGCGCTCGCTATGCTGTATATGCTGATAGTACTTTAAGGAGGCGGGAATATGGCAATAGTATACAGTTCACTGGTATATCTCGGATATATCCTTATCTTCCCCGGCTTCCTGTTCTGCTTTGTGGCCGGAATGCTGATAACCGGAATAGACCGTAAGATAGTCGCAAAAATGCAAAAGAGGGTCGGCCCTCCGATCCTCCAGCCCATGTACGATTTCTTCAAGCTGATGGGCAAGGAGACCATTATCCCCGCAACTGCAAACAAGACAGTCTTCCTGGCAGCGCCGATAGTAGGCCTTGCGGCCATGGTCGTCATTCAGCTGTTCATTCCTGTGATCTCAACACCGATCCTCTACGGGACGGCAGACCTTATCGTCATTCTGTATCTGCTGCTCATTCCGGCATTGGCTGAGATATACGGCGGCTCGGCGTCAGGATCTCCATACGCGGGAGTCGGCCTTTCGCGTGAGATGGTCACGATCATAGCCTGCGAGCTGCCACTGGTCCTCATTTTCCTCAGCGTTGCCAAGACGGTCGGAAATGCAATGGGAACAGGGCTTTGCTTCTCGCTTTCGGATATAGCCGCATATCAGGCGGCAAACGGAAGCCTTATGCTTAAAGCAAGCATGATCCCCGCTGCGATCGCGATGCTTCTTGTTATTCCCGGTGAGACGGGCAATCATCCTTTCGATGCGGCAGAGGCCGAGACAGAGATCTGTGAAGGCATGCTGGCCGAGTATTCGGGGGCGCCGCTCGGAATATTCAAGCTGACCCACGCGATCAAGACATTTACACTGACAGCATTATTCGTTGCGCTCTTCCTCGGCGGCATCGGAACAGGCATAGTCCTTTTGGATGCTCTGATAGAGTTTGCGATATGTGTTGTCCTGACAATCATTTTCATTTCCCTTGTCCATGCCGTAACGGCAAGACTTAAGATCGAACAGCTTTTCAAATATTACTGGACAGCTGTTTCTGCAATCGCGCTTATAAGTCTTGTCCTCGCGTGGTTCGGAATGTAAGGAGGTCCCGGATATGTTTAAAAATCTGATTACCGAAAGCACGGCAAAATCACCGTGGCTCTTCCACATAAACTCCGGATCATGCAACGGATGCGACATTGAGCTCGTCGCGGTCCTGACTCCGAGATACGACGCCGAAAGATTCGGGTTCAAGCTTGCCGGCTCACCGAGACACGCGGATATCGTCGTGGTTTCCGGGCCTCTGACCCAGCAGTCGCTTCCGAGGACCTTAAGAGCGATTTCCCAGGTTCCCGAGCCGAGGTGCATTGTAACCATAGGTTCGTGCCCGCAGTCCGGCAATGTTTTCAAGGGAAGCTACAGCGTAATGGCGCCATTGAGCAAATATGTCCATGTGGATGTTGCCATAGCAGGATGCACCCCGAAGCCGGAAGCAATCATGGACGGACTCGTTCAGGCGACCGAGATCCTTAAAGAAAAAAGGAAAGCATGGCTTGAAGCCAAAAAGAACGGTCTGAAAGACGGACCTAAAGCAGAAACAGAACAGGAAGTCCCCGCGGCTGAGGATGTTCCTGCTTCAGGAGAGGAGGTACAGCAGTAATGGATCTTCCGTTTGTAAGAGAGGCAGTCAAAAATCTGTTCAGCAGATCCAGCTGTGACATGTATCCCTTAAAGCCCTCTGAGGCGGCTGAACAGTACCGCGGAAGGATAGAATACGACCCGACCAAGTGCATAAACTGTCATTTCTGCGAAAGAGTTTGTGCAGGAGGCGCAATATCGGTCGTTGAGGTCCCGGTTGAAGAAGGCACGCAGATCACCCGTACATTCGACCTTTCCACATGCACTTTCTGCAATACCTGCGCCGACTTCTGCAATACCCACGCAATCAAGCTCACTAAGGATTACCACATGATAGGCCTTAAAGAGGGCGATCTGCTGGTTTCGGGCACATTTGTAAAAGCCGCGAAGAAGAAGCCTGCACC
>JAEEGI010005407.1_pt1 | contig 29415 bp, 31 predicted proteins | sample 8958751 | NCBI WGS metagenome assembly JAEEGI01 (sample SAMN16246545, study PRJNA631951) | gut metagenome | biome: gut microbiome; feature: rumen; material: KS-attached | host: Bos | place: Iran: Karaj | collected 2018-10 | reverse complement strand
GGTCGCCTTCTCGGGCGACATCTCCACGGCAATGGGCTATGCCGGGCATTCCAAGCTGATCGTTTACTGCGGCCTGATCCTGTTCCTCGACTGCACCACGGCCATCCTCTTCGCCAAACTCCGGCACGAGCACAAGGCCCTCAAGTTCGCGGTCATCAAGACGCTCAAGATCCTCACCGAACTGGGCGTCAACCTGCTGCTCTACCTGGTGATGGCCGCCCGCTTCGCCGACGGGCAATCGCTCTGGCTCACGCGGTTCGTCAGCGCGACCCCCGACTTCACCTACCCCATCTTCGCCATCCTGGTCAGCTGCATCGTCTGCCTGGTCCTGATCGCGCCGGAGCTGCTCAAGCTCACGCTCCGGCTCGACCGCAAGCTCATCGGCCGGCTGCTGCTCTACTCCCTGCCGCTGATGATCGCCGGCCTTCCCGGCATCATGAACGACGTGCTCGACCGCGTGCTGATGCGCTTCTGCAACGCCGACCCCGTGAACTGGCGGGCCGACCTGGGCGTGTACCAGGCCGCCGTCAAGCTGGCCGTGATCATGCAGCTCTTCGTGCAGATGTTCCGCTACGCCGCCGAGCCCTTCTTCTTCCAGCGTGAACGCGAAAAGGGCAGCCGGAAAATCTATGCCGACGTGCTCGACTATTTCACGGCCTTCTGTATGTTCGGCTTCGTACTGCTGATGCTCTTCATGGACGAGATCGGCCTGATCCTGGGCAAGGATTTCCGCGTGGGCCTCGACATCACGCCCATCATGCTGATGGCCTACATCATCACAGGCATCCTGTTCAACGTCAACATCTGGTATAAGCTTTCGGAGAAAACGGGCTATGCGGTCTGGATCACCCTGGCCGGCCTGGTGGTGACCGTCGTGATCAACCTGATCTTCATGCCGCGCTACTCCTACCACGCCGCTGCGTGGGGACACGTGGCCAGCTATCTGACCATGCTCGTGCTGACGGCCTGGCTGGGGCGCAGGCACTATCCCATCCCCTATCACTGGGGCGTGGTCTTCCTGCTGGTCGGCGCGGGACTCGGCGTCTGGGGCCTGAGCCTGCTGCTGCCGGAAATGGGTCTCTGGACAAAAATTTTCATCCATTTGCTCTTCGTACTGCTTTATATTGCCGCAGCATTTATTATATTTGTAGTTCATAAAAGAAAATCCGCCGCATGAAAGTGAAGATCGTCAACCGCTCGCCCTACCCCCTGCCCGCCTACGCCACGGCGCTCTCGGCAGGCATGGACCTGCGCGCCAACCTCGCGGAGCCCCTCGTCCTCGGGACGCTCGAACGGTCGATGGTCCCCACCGGGCTGTACATCGAGCTCCCGGCAGGCTTCGAAGCGCAGATCCGTCCGCGCAGCGGCCTGGCGGCCAAGCACGGCATCTCCATCGTCAACGCCCCCGGCACCATCGACGCCGACTACCGCGGCGAAATCCGCGTGGTGCTGGTGAACCTTTCGAACGAGCCCTTCACCGTCGAGCCCGGCGAACGCATCGCCCAGATGGTGGTGGCCCGCCACGAACAGGTGGAATGGGAAAGTGTCGAAGAACTCGCGGAAAGCGGGCGCGGGAGCGGCGGATTCGGATCAACGGGAAAATAAAAAAGGATACGGAATATGATTTCAGTCGAAGAGTTATACGCTCTCTACAAGAGGAGTTCGGGCATTACGACCGACAGCCGGAAAATCAAGGACGGCGCGATGTTTTTTGCCTTGAAAGGAGAAACGTTCGACGGGAACGATTTCGCCCTGGACGCCCTGAAGGCGGGTGCCCGCTATGCCATCGTCGACCGCTTCCTGCTCGAAGGGACGGCCTGGCGCGGAAGGAAGTGCATCGTCGTTGAGAATTCCCTGGAAATGCTGCAGCAGCTGGCCGCCTACCACCGCCGCCAGTTCGACATCCCGGTGATCGGCATCACCGGCACCAACGGCAAGACCACCACCAAGGAGCTCATTGCCGCCGTCCTGGCTAAGAAGTACAACGTGGTAGCCACCCAGTCGAACTTCAACAACCACATCGGCGTCCCCCTCACCCTCTTCCGCATCGACGAACGCACCGACCTGGCCGTCGTGGAAATGGGCGCCAGCGCTCCCGGCGAAGTCGCCCAGCTCACACGCATCGTCCAGCCCACCTGCGGCCTGATCACCTGCGTGGGCAAGGCCCATATCCTGGGCTTCGGTTCCTTCGAGGGCGTCAAGAAAGCCAAGGGCGAACTCTACGACATCCTCCGCCAGCGCGGCGGCGTGGTCTTCTACAACGCCGACAACGAGCATCTGTGCGAAATGGTCGCCCACCGGCCCGGCCTCTGCACCCGGAAATACGGCGTGCGCGAGCAGGGCGTCCGCATCGTCCCCGCCACGGCCGAACAGCCGTTCCTCTTCCTGGAATGGGAACACGACGGCAAACCCGTCAAGATCCGCACGCACCTGATCGGCGACTACAACGCCGACAACGTGATGGCCGCCCTCTCCGTGGCCGAAGCCTACGAAGTCCCCTTCGCCAAGGCCGTCGCCGCCATCGAAGACTATACGCCTTCCAACAGCCGCAGCCAGCTGGTCAAAACCAAGCGCAACACGCTCGTCATCGACGCCTACAACGCCAACCCCTCGAGCATGCAGGCCGCCCTGGCCAATTTCGCAGCCACCGGCTTCGAAGGTAAGACCCTGATGCTCGGCGACATGCTCGAACTCGGGCAGGAATCGTCGGAAGAACACCGCGCCATCCTCCAGATGGCCATGGAAACCGCCCCCGACATCTACGTGGTCGGCGGCGAGTTCGGCCGCGCCTCGCGCACGCTGCACGCCGATCCCCGGCAGGTGAAGGCCTTCGACGACATCGAAGCCCTCAAGGCCTACATCGAGGAGCATCCGCTGGAAGGACGCACCGTCCTGATCAAGGGCTCCAACGGCAACCATATGCCGAAGATCGTCGACGTGCTCTGACGAAATATTTGTATTTCAAAATTTATCCGTATATTTGCAGGCCCTTTCTCGAGAAGATAGGGAAGTTAAAATTATTGTATTAATTACTAACTTAACGCATTACAAATGGCTGTTAAAATCCGTCTTTCGCGTCACGGCAAGAAGAACTACGCTTACTTCCACATCGTCGTGGCCGATTCACGCGCACCGCGTGATGGCCGTCTGATCGAACAGATCGGCCTCTACAACCCGAACACCAACCCCGCTACGATCGTCCTCGACGGCGACAAGGCCCTCGACTGGCTCAACAAAGGTGCCCAGCCGACCACCACGGCCCGTCGTATCCTCTCCTATGAAGGTGTGATGCTTCGCAAACACCTGCAGGGTGGTGTCGCCAAGGGCGCTTTCACGCAGGAAGAGGCTGACCGCCGCTACGCTGCCTGGAAGGGCCAGAAAGATTCCAAGCTCGCTTCGAAGAAGCAGACCATCGCCACCGCCGCCGTGGAAGCCGCCAAGGCTGCCGTGAAGGCTGAGGCCAAGGTCAACCAGGAGCGCGCCGAGGCCATCGCCAAGAAGAAGGCCGAGATCGCCGCTGCCGCTGAAGCCGCCGCCCGCGAAGCCGCTGAGGCTGCCGCCGCCGCTGCTGCTGAAGCTGAAGCTCCCGCCGAGAATCCGGAAGCGTAATTTCGGGATGAAGGTGCTGAAGTCCTGGGGTGCCGAGGGGCAGGTCGTCCTGAGCCCCGATGCGGAAGATCCCCGGGATTTGAAGAGTCAGGAACCGGTATTCATCGAATTCGATGGACTGCCGGTTCCTTTTTATGTCGAATCCGCCCAGCCGCGGGGCTCCCGCCTCATCGTCAAGTTCGAAGGCGTCGACTCGCTGGCCGAAGCCGAAGAACTGGTCGGCCGCCTGGTCAGCTTCCAGGAAGGCGACGAGGAAGAGGAAGACTCGCTGGTCGGCCTGCGGGTCCGCGACAGCCGCTCGCGGATGCTGGTCGGCGAAATCGTCGATTTCAGCGACTACGGCGGCAACGTCGTCCTCACCGTGGAGACGCCCGAAGGCCGGGAAGTCCTGCTTCCCCTCCACGAAGAACTGATCGTCGGAATCGACGACGACATCCTTACCCTCGAAATTCCCGACGGATTGCTCGACTGAAAAATTATTTTGGCACGGCCTTTGCTTGACCTACGATCGAATAGTTTTTTCATAGGTTAAGTTTTAGGTTAAAAAGAATTAGCGACCCGTTGTGAAACGAGTCGCTTTTTCTATTTATGTACTTCCGGTTTAGACGAACTGCTCGATGATGGAACGCGCCCGGGCGATCTTCTCTTCCAGAAGCTCGAGGTCCGTGGCCTCGCAGAGGAAGCGGAGGTAAGGTTCCGTGTTGGAAGGACGCACGTTGAACCACCATTTCGGGAATTCCACGCGATAGCCGTCGAAATCGTAGAAGGCCGTGTGCTTTTCTTCCGCCATGAAGGCGTCTTTCACGGCGTCCATGGCCGCCTGCTTGTTCTCGACGCGGAAATTGATCTCGCCGGAATTCTCATAGTGCTTGATGCGGGCGACCATCTGCGAGAAGGTGACGCCTTCGCGCTTGAGGCGCGCCACGATGCCCAGCACGAGGATGCCGGCCAGGATGCCGCTGTCGCAATAGAAGAAGTCGCGGAAATAGTAGTGGCCGGCCACTTCGCCGCCCCATACGCCGTCGAGTTCCCGCAGGCGCGGCGCGGCAAACGCGCGTCCTACTTTCCACATCGCGATTTGGGCGCCCAGCGGCTCGAGGTACTCGGCCACCGACTTGGAGCTGCGGATATCCTGCAGCACGATGCCGTTCTCCCCTTTCTCCTTGATGAAATACTCGCCCAGCAGCGCGATGATCAGGTCGGGCGCGATGAAGCGGCCCGTCTCGTCGATGAACATCACGCGGTCGGCGTCGCCGTCGTAGATGACGCCGACGTCGCATTTCTCGGCGATGACCAGCCGCTGAAGGTCCACCACGTTCTCCGGCTGGAACGGATTGGCCTCGTGGTTGGGGAAGCTGCCGTCGAGGGTATCGTAGAGATAGAGGGGCTGTTCGCCGAAAATCTGATGCACGAAGATGGAAGCCATGCCGTTGGAGCAGTCCATGGCGATCTTCAGGTTGGAGAAGTCCTTCTTGAAGGCATTGAGGAATTCGATGTATTCCTCCCGAACGTCGAAATCGTGGACCGTGCCGCGCTGCGGCTGCACGGGCGTGGGGCGTTCTTCGAGGATCCAGCGCTCGATGGTCTGCAGGCCGGAGTCGTAGCCGACCGGCAGGGCCAGTTCGCGGGAGATTTTCAGGCCGTTGTCTTCCTTGGGGTTGTGCGAGGCGGTGATCTGGATGGAGGCCTTGAAACCGTGGCGGGCCGTGACGTAGTAGACGAACGGGGTGGTGCTCAGGCCGAGGTCCCAGACCTCGGCGCCGGCGTCGAGCAGGCCGCGGAGGACCGCTTCGTGCAGGGCGGGAGAGGAAAGCCGCATGTCGCGGCCCAGCAGGATACGATGGGTATCGAGCAGCTCAGGAAGGAAGTACGCCACTTTGTAGGCGAGCTCTTCCGTCAGGTCCGTGCCGAAGTGGCCCCGGATGTCGTAAGCGTGGAATGCTTTCAGTTTCATGGGTTTATTTTTTGTCTGTCTTGACGCGGTAACGGGTGCGGACGTTGCCCCGGGTGATGTTCATCAGTTTCCCGGTCAGCATTTTCCGCCGGATGGGCGAGGCGTGGTCGGTGAACAGGATGCCGTCGAGGTGGTCCATTTCGTGCTGGATCATCCGGGCGGCGAAGCCGGTGAATTCCTCCTCCACCTCTTTGAAATCGAGGTTCAGGTAGCGGACCCGGATGGTTTCCGGGCGGGTGATGTCGGCGTCGACGTTCGGGATGCTCAGGCAGCCTTCCTCATAGGAGCAGGTCTTTTCGCTTTCGAACGTGAAGCTGGGATTGATCATCTCGCGGTGGAAGCCTTTCAACTCGGGATAGCGGTCGGCCAGGTCGTCGCCGTCGACCACGAGGATGCGTTTGGAAACGCCCACCTGCGGGGCGGCCAGGCCGCATCCGTCGGCGTGGTGCATGGTGTCGACCATGTCGGCGATGAAGGTTTTGAGCCAAGCCTTGTCGGAAAGGTCGTCCTCCTGGGCGGGGGTCCGCAGGACCTGGGAGCCATACAGATAAATCGGTAGGATCATAACGTTGTCTTTTGCCGGTCCAGCCAGGTTTGCAGGATCAGGGCCGCGCTCACCTTGTCGACGGCCGCCTTGTCGCGGCGGGCCATTTTCTTCACGCCGCCGTCGATCATGGCGCGGTGGGCGAGCACGGAGGTGAAGCGTTCGTCCTCGAGGGTGACCGGGATGGCGGGGAAGTGTTTCTTCAGCTGTTTGAGGAACACGTCCACATCGGCGGCGGCCTCGGAAGGGGTCTGGTCGAGGTTCATCGGGTAGCCCACCACGAAGCGCTCGACGGCCTGGCTTTCGGCATACTTTTTCAGATAATCTATTATCTTTGCAGACGGAACAGTCTCCAGGGCAGAAGCGAAGATCCGGAGCGGGTCGCTGACCGCAACCCCCACGCGTTTTCTTCCATAGTCGATTCCTATGATTCTGTCCATATTTGCAAAGTTAACGATTTCTATGGCAAAACAAGAAAGAAAGTTCGACAGGCGGGGACTCATCTCCTACGGGGCGTTCGCCCTGGTCGTGATGCTGCTGACCTACCTGCTCATCGCCCATACACCCCTGCGGTACACGCTTCCGGGTTATCCTTCCCGGGAAACCCGCCAGGCCGCCATCGACAACTACAAGCTCGTCGACTCGCTCGAGCGGGTCATCGACCTGTGGGCGTTCCAGGTGGCCAACATCCAGCGGGTGGCCACGGGCCGGGAGGCCCTGCCGCTCGACTCCCTGCGGCTGGGCCGCACCGAAGAGGCCCCCGACGAAGAAACGCTCGCCGGCTACCGCCGCAGCGACTCGCTGCTGCGGGAACAGGTCGAACAGCTGGAAGCCCTGCAGAATGCCAATCCCGCTCCGGGCAAGATCGAAGCCCTCGAAAAGGTGAAATTCACCCGCCCGCTGAAAGGCACGCTCAAGGAAGATTTCAGCCGCAGCGAGCGGCAGCCCTACGTCCAGGTCAACGCCGCGCCCGGCACGACCGTCGCCGCACCGCTCGACGGACGCATCGTCTCCGCCGAATGGAACGAACTGGAAGGCGGCTCGCTGCGCATGCAGCACGACAACGACCTGACCACCATCTACCGCCACGCCGGCCAGCTCCTCAAGCGGGTCGGTGAGGAAGTCAAGGCCGGCACGCCCGTCGCCGTCGTCGGCCAGACCGGCGAACTCTCCGAAACGCACATCCTGATCGAACTCCGCTACAAGAACCAGCGCATCGATCCCACCCTCTATCTCACGTTCTGATGGAAGCATCGCCCAAAAGAAGGATCGCCATCCTGGGATCCACCGGATCCATCGGCACCCAGGCCCTCGACGTCATCCGCCAGCATCCCGACCTGTTCGAAGTGGAGCTCCTCACGGCCAACCGCAACAGCCGCCTGCTCATCGAGCAGGCCCGGCAGTTCAATCCCGCCGCCGTGGTCATCTGCGACGAAAGCCTCTACGAGGAAGTGTCCGCCGCCCTCGACCCGCTCGACATCAATGTCTTCGCCGGCATCGGCTCCGTGTGCGACCTGATGCGCTCGAGCCGCATCGATATGGTGCTCACCGCCATGGTGGGCTTCAGCGGCCTGCGGCCCACCCTGGCCGCCATCGAAGCGGGCAAGGCCATCGCCCTGGCCAACAAGGAGACCCTCGTGGCCGCCGGCAGCCTGGTTACGGCGCAAGCCCGGAAGTACGGCGTTCCGATCCTTCCGGTCGATTCCGAGCACTCGGCCATCTTCCAGTGCCTCCAGGGTGAACACGCCACGCTCGAAAAGATTCTCCTGACGGGCAGCGGCGGGCCGTTCCGCCACAGCACCCGCGAAGAGATGGCCGCCGCCACCCGGGAAGAGGCCCTCAACCACCCCCGCTGGAAAATGGGCGCCAAGGTCACCATCGACTCGGCGAGCCTGATGAACAAGGGGCTGGAACTGATCGAGGCCCGCTGGCTCTTCAACGTGGACCCGAAGGACATCGAGGTGGTCATCCACCCGCAGTCCATCATCCACTCCATGGTCCAGTTCTCCGATGGCTGCGTCATGGCGCAGCTCAGCCAGCCCGACATGCGGCTTCCCATCCAGTACGCCCTCTCCTATCCCCGCCGCATCGACCTGAACGCCCGCCGCATCGATTTCGCCGAACTCGGCACCCTGACCTTCGAAAAGCCCGACCTCGAGCGGTTCCCCTGCCTGCGCCTGGCCTACGAATCCCTCGAACGCGGCGGCAACGCCACCTGCACGATGAACGGGGCCAACGAAGTGGCCGTGGCCGCCTTCCTCGAAGGCAAGATCCGCTTCACCGACATCCCGGAAATCGTCGCCACCGTCCTTTCGCGCGGCACCTTCCTCAAAGAGCCCTGCCTCGAAGACATTTATAGCACGGATTTTGAAGCGAAACGGCTCGCTTCCGAACTTGTAAACAGACATTGATAGGATGGTCGTCCTGTTGAAAATCATCCAGGTGATCCTGGCTCTCTCCCTGCTCGTGCTTTTCCACGAGTTCGGGCACTATACTTTCGCCAAACTCTTCAAGACGCGGGTCGAAAAGTTCTACCTCTTCTTCAATCCGCGGATCTCGCTCCTGAAATTCAAGCGCTTCGACGGCAAGTGGCACTGCAAGGCCTTCTCGTCGAACGACGATCCCGTGTGGGACGCCCATCCCGAGAACACGGAATACGGCATCGGCTGGCTGCCGTTCGGCGGCTACTGCAAGATCGCCGGCATGATCGACGAGTCGATGGACACCGAAGCGATGAAGCTCCCGCCCCAGCCCTATGAGTTCCGCACCAAGAAGGCCTGGCAGCGCTTCTTCATCATGTTCGGCGGCGTGCTGTTCAACTTCATCCTGGCCGTCATCCTGTATGCGGCCATCCTGGGCACCTGGGGCGAAGAGTACCTGCGCAACGAAGACGCGGTCTACGGCATCGCCGTGAACGACCTGTCCTACGAAATGGGCTTCCGCGACGGCGACCGCATCCTGGCCTTCGACGGGGTCCCGACCGAGAACTTCTCGAACCTGCAGGTCGACCTGGTCCGCTCGCAGGCGCACGAGGCCACGGTTCTCCGCGGCGGCGACACCATCCAGGTCGCCATCGACCCGATCTATCTCCCGGCGATGCTCAACACGCCGGGCATGTTCGACCTGGCCTTCCCGTTCGTAGTCAAGGAAGTCGCGCCCGAATCGCCCAACGCCGATGCGGGCCTGCTGCCGGGCGATGCTGTCACGGGCATCGACGGGCAGGACATGTTCCTCGTCCAGCAGATCCAGAAGGAACTCCTGCAGCACCGCGACAGCCGGATCACCGCCACGCTCCGCCGCGGTGCCGCGCAGCTCGAAATGCCGCTGCAGGTCGACACGGCCGGCCATATCGGCGTGCTGCTCGACACCGACCTGACGAAGTTCTTCCAGGTCACCACCCACGACTACAACCTCCTCTCGGCCCTGCCGGCCGGCGCCAAAAAGACCTGGACCACCATCAAGGGCTATGTCCAGGAACTCGGCCTGATCTTCTCGCCCAAGACCCAAGCCTACAAGTCGGTGGGCAGTTTCATCGCCATCGGCCGCATCTTCCCCGACACCTGGGACTGGTACCGCTTCTGGACGCTCTGCGCCCTGCTCTCCATCATGCTCGGCGTGATGAACCTGCTGCCCATCCCGGCGCTTGACGGCGGGCACATCCTCTTCCTGATCTTCGAGATGATTACGGGCCGCAAGCCGTCCGACAAATTCATGATGGTGGCCGAATGGATCGGCATGGCCCTGCTGATCATGCTGATGGTCCTGGCCTTCGGCAACGACATCCGGAGTCTTTTCCACTGATAGAAATAACTGTTTGCCATATGAAAACCAAAACCCTGTTTCTGTTCACCCTGCTGACGGGCCTGCTGATCCTGCTGCCTTCGGGCTGCAACAAGAAGGAGAAGCCGCCCGTGCTGGCTTCCATCAGCGGAAAGGCCGGCGAAGTGGAAATCGTCTCGTCCAAATCCGTCTGGGAATCGGAGGCCGGCAACGCCGTCCGCACCGTCCTGCAGGCGGAGTATCCCTTCACCCCGCAGAAGGAGAACAAATACCGCATCTACAACGTGCCGCCGGAGGGCTTCGTCAACGTATTCCGCGCCCACCGCAACATTCTCTATCTCCATATCGCCGACACCTGCAAGCCCAAACTCGCCATCAGCCGGAACGTCTGGGCCGAGCCGCAGACGATGATCACCGTCTACGCGCCCGACGAGGCCGCGGCCGCCAACGTCATCCTGACGAACGACGAGAAGATCTGCGAGACCTTCGAGGATGCCGAGCGCGAACGCGTCATCATGAACGCCAAGGCATTCCCCAACGAGAGCCTGGCCACGGTCGTGCGCAACCAGTTCGGCGGAACTCCCTGGTTCCCTTCTTCCTACAGCATGAAGAAGCGGACCGACGACTTCGTGTGGATCTCCTATGAGACCTCCTACACCACGCAGGGCATCTTCATCTACAAATTCCCCTATACCGGCGAGAACCAGTTCACCCGCGACGCCCTGGTGGCCAAACGCAACGAGGTGATGAAGGAGAACGTCCCCGGCACCCTGGAGGGCAGCTATATGATCACCAACCCCGTGATCGAGCCGGGTTACTGGCAGAAATCCTACAAGGGGCGCACCTTCACCGAAATCCGTTCGCTCTGGGAAACCCAGAACGATTATATGGGCGGACCGTTCATCAGCGACGCCTTCCTCAGCTCCAACGGCAAGGAAGTCATCGTGATCGAGGGCTTCGTTTATGCGCCCAAATACGACAAACGCGATTACTTGCGCCAGCTGGAAGCCATAATCTACTCCTGGCATTAAAAAAAATTTGTAATCGAAAAAACTTTTTCTACCTTTGCGGTCCCATTCTACCAAGTATGGGATGCCGGCGGGTTCGTCTATCGGCTAGGACGAGAGATTTTCATTCTCTAAAGAGGAGTTCGACTCTCCTACCCGCTACGAAATATAAAAATTGAAGTAATGGCAAACCACGCATCCGCAGACAAGCGTTTCCGCCAAAGTGAGAAACGCAGAGTGCATAACAAGTATTATGCACGCACGACAAGAAACGCCATCAAGGCGATCCGCAATACTACCGACAAGGCCGCAGCCGAGGCTTCCATGCCGAAGGTGTTCGCCATGATCGACAAACTGGCCAAGATCGACGTCATCCACAAGAACAAGGCCGCCAACCTGAAGAGCGGAATTGCAGTTTACGTGAACAAGCTCGCTTAAATTGCTTTTTTGTCGGACGAAATAGAAAAAACTTTCCAACCTTTGTTGGAAAGTTTTTTTATGTCCATGTCCATCAAAACCTGGGATGAGGAAGAAAGGCCGCGTGAGAAACTGATGGAACAGGGCCCCTCCTCCCTCACGAACACAGAACTGCTAGCCATCCTGCTCCGGTCCGGAACCAGCCGCCAGAGCGCCATCGACCTGGCCCGGAGCATCCTCGCCGCCTGTCAGGGCTCGCTGACTACGCTCGCGCAGGCCGGCCCCGGCCAGCTGACGCGCATCGAAGGCGTCGGCCCGGCCAAGGCCACCGCCATCCTGGCCGCCTTCGAACTCTCCCGGCGGCTCGCCGCCGAACTCCCCGACGACGACCTCACCATCCGCACGCCCGAAACGGTCGTCCGGATGCTGGCGCCCCGCCTCCGCAATCTCCCGCACGAAGAGTGCTGGGTCGTCTACCTCAACCGGCAGGGAAGACTCATCGGGAAAGAGAAAGTGAGCAGCGGCGGGATGAGCGCCACCATCATCGACATCAAGATCATCGTCAAGAAAGCCGTGGAGCGGCTCGCCAGCGCCCTGATCCTGGTCCACAACCATCCGTCCGGCAATCCGCAGCCCGGCGGGCAGGACCGCACCCAGACCGAAGCGCTCCGCAAAGCCGCCGCCGTCTTCGACATCGCCCTGACCGACCACGTCATCATCGGCCGCAAAAAATATTTCAGTTTTTGCGACGGGGCGGAAAGCCGTTACTGATAAAATGACTATCTTTACATAATTATTCGCTGGTATGAAACGTTTGATGACCTTATTCTCCGCTCTCCTGCTTGCTTTCGTGGCCTTCGCACAGACCCCGGAAGAGATTTTTGCACGTATGGAGGCCGAAATCGACAAACACGAAAAAGACGGCGTCGTCATGACCGTCGACGTCAGGATTCCCCTGCTGGGCACGATGAGTTCCAAAGTCTATTCCCTGGACGACAAGATGCGGGTGGAAGCGAAAATGATGGGCGTTCAGATCATCACTTGGGCTGACGGCGTGACCGAATGGATCTACAACTCCAAGACGGATGAAGTCGAGATCAAGAAAGTGGACCCCAAGGACAACGACCCGAAAGGTGACGTAGGCATGTTCGAAGGCCTCACCGACGACTATGACATCACCCTCAAGAAAGAGACGGCCGACGCCTGGTTTTTCGTCTGCAAGAAATCCAAGCGCAACACCGACGAAGACGCTCCCAAAACCATCGACCTGGCCATCGCCAAGGGCACCTATTACCCCGTCAGTCTGAAGGCCACGGTTTCCGGCGTGACCATGACCCTGCACGATATCGCTTTCGGCGTGACCGAAAAACAGGTCACCTTCAATCCCAAGGACTATCCCACGGCCAAAATCGTGGACAAACGGAAATAAGCCTGCATACCCTATGAAAATCATTCCGCTCGGAGAAACCGATTCCCTGCTGGGCCACTATCTGGCACAGCTTCGTGACAAATCCGTCCAGAAAGACAGCCTGCGCTTCCGCAAGAATCTGGAACGGATCGGTGAGATCTTCGCCTACGAGATCAGCAAGACCCTCGCCTACCAGGAAGTGGAAGTCGAAACCCCGCTGGGCATCGCCACCAGCCGCGTGCTGGCCGAAGAGCCCGTGCTGGCCACCATCCTGCGCGCCGGTCTGCCGGTCCATCAAGGCCTGCTCAATTGCTTCGATCACGCGCAGAACGCCTTCGTCGCCGCCTACCGGAAATACGGCAAGGGGAACGAATGCGAACTGCTGATCGAATACCAGAGCTGTCCGCCCCTCGAGGGCAAGACGCTCATCATCTCCGACGCGATGATCGCCTCCGGCGCTTCCATGGAGATGACCTACGAAAGCCTGACCTCCTGCGGAGAACCGGCGCACACCCACATCGTCTGCCCCGTCGCATCCCGCGACGGCGTGGAATATCTCTCCCGCAAACTCCCCCACAAGCGTGTCACCTTCTGGGTCGGAGCCATCGACGAGGAACTCACGAACCACTCCTACATCGTCCCGGGATTGGGCGATGCCGGCAATCTGGCTTTCGGCGAGAAAGACTGATTTTTTCAGCCGACGATTTCGCAACGCAGCGTCGCCGAGGTGCAGGAAAGCACCCGGACGGTGACGTATTCGCCGGCTTTGTGCCCTTCGGCGGGGAAGACGCAGGTCTTGTTCTGGGACGTGCGGCCCATCAGTTCCGCCGCGGAGCGTTTTGACGGGCCTTCGATCAGCACCTCGTACGTGCGGCCGACGCATTCGCGGTTGATTTCGAGCGAAATCTCATTCTGCAGCGCGATGATTTCGTTGAGCCGGGCGGTCTTGACGGCCAAGGGCACGTCGTCGGGATAGTGGCGGGACGCCAGCGTGCCCGGACGCTCCGAATACTGGAACATGAACGCACTGTCATAGCGCACGGCGCGGAACAGGGACATCGTGTCGGCGTGGTCGGCATCGGTTTCGCCCGAGAAGCCGGCGATCACGTCGGTCGTGATGGCGCAGTCCGGCAGGATCTCCCGGATCCGGGCGACCTGCTGCAGATAGTGGGCGCGGGTATATTTGCGCCGCATCTTTTCCAGCATCACATCGCTGCCCGACTGGACGGGGAAATGGATATGCCGGCAGATGTTGGCGTGCCGGGCCATGGCAAAGAGGACGGCGTCGCCGATGTCCTTGGGATGGGACGTGGCGAAGCGCACGCGGACCCGCGGATTCAGTTCGGCCACCCGCTCCAGCAGGTCGGCGAAGGTCACGCGGCGGGCCGGATCCTCGGGATCGTGCCAGTCGTAGGAATCGACATTCTGCCCCAGCAGATTGATTTCCTTGTAGCCGGCGGCGATCAGCCCGGCCGCCTCGCGGACGATGCTCTGCGGATCGCGGCTCCGCTCGGCGCCCCGGACGAAAGGCACGATGCAATAGGAGCACACGTTGTTGCAGCCGCGCATGATGGAAATGAAGGCGCTCACGCCTTCGCGGTCCATCCGCACCGGGGTGACGTCGGCATAGGTTTCCTCGTGCGAGAGCAGGGTGTTGATCTGCTTGCCTTCCACGGCGACGGCCGCCACCAGCCGCGGGACGTCGCGATAGGCGTCGGGGCCGGCCACGAAATCGACGGCCGGGTTGTCGAGCAGTTTCTCCTTCATCCGCTGGGCCATGCAGCCCAGCACGCCGACCACCACGCCGCCGCGCCGCTTCTTCTCCTGACGGAACACGTCGAGGCGGCCCAACACGCGCTGCTCGGCATTGTCGCGCACCGAACAGGTATTGATCAGGATCAGGTCGGCCTGGTCGAGCGTCCCGCACGACCGGTAGCCGGCTTTCTCCAGGATCGAAAGAACGACCTCGCTGTCGTTCACGTTCATCTGGCAGCCGTAGGTCTCGATATACACATTCATCTGGGGTAGAATTTCGCAGCAAAGATAACTTTTTATATCTTTGTAAACGATTACGAAACTGAAAATAGATGAAACGGATTCTCATCTGCCTCACGCTGGTTCTGCTGGCCGTCGCCTGCAAACCGACGCCCACCCCGGTGATCAGGGACTACCGCATCACCGGTGCGGACGGGTTCAGCATCGGTCTCGACGGGGTCACCGCCGATATGGTGCTCGAACTCGACGTCGAGAATCCCGCTTCCGTCGACTACACGCTGGAGTCGCTCGACGCCATCCTGTACAAAGGCGTGGACACCAACCCGTACGCCAACCTGACCATGCGGGGAACCGCCTCCATCGCGTCCAAGAGCACCGAAACGGTCCCCATCCCGGTCACCGTCCGGATTCTCCGCCCGCTCTCCATCCTGGCCACCGGCTTCGACACCGACCTGTCGAAATACGAAGCCGACGTGGATCTGACCATCCGCCGAGGATCCCTAAAAAAACGCATCCGTCAGGAACGGGTTCCGCTCGACCGGCTCACCGACCTGATCGCCAATCCCGACAAGAAATGACCCTGAAATTCCATAGAATCGTCGTCCTGGCAGCCGCCTTGCTTCTTTCGCTCAACGCTTTCGCCCAAAACGCGCCGGTCGACAGCACGATGCTGGGCGCCGACGTCCTGACACTCATCTCCCAGAAGGGCAAAGGCAGCGCCACCGTCAACCAGTCCATCGAGATCCGCAACGCGCTCTCGCGCCACATCGTGGCCAACAGCAACAAGAAAATGCAGGGCTACCGCGTCCGCATCTTCTTCGGCAACGACCGCACCGCCCGCGCGAAATCGGAATCCATCGCCGCCGCCTTCTCGGAGCGCTATCCCAACATCCGCGTCTACCGCAGCCACGTCAGCCCCTATTTCAAGGTGACGGTGGGTGATTTCCGCACCCACGCCGACGCACAGCGCTTCGCCACCCGGCTGACGAACAGCGGCGCCTACCAGACCGCCTTCGTGGTCAAGGAACAAATCAATTATCCCGGCTTCTGATGCTCAAGCAGACCCAACAACTCAAGCAGACCCAGAGGCTCTCCCCGCTGCAGATCCAGACCATCAAACTGATCGAACTGCCTGCACCGGAGCTGGAACAGCGTATCCAGAAGGAGCTCGAGGAAAATCCGATCCTTGAGGAAGTCGTGGATGATTCCCCGGAAGGGGAAGAGAAGAAGAACGTCTCGCTCAGCGAATACAGCGGCAGCGACCCCACGCCGTCGTACAAACTCTACGTCAACAACCAGGGCAAGGACCTCAAGCCCCAGTACAATACCTTCTCCGTCCGGGAGAGTTTCCACCAGAGCCTCGAGGCCCAGCTGGGCTATTGCAAGATCGACGAGCGCCAGCGGCAGATCGCACAGTTCATCATCGGCATGATCGACGACGACGGCTACCTGCGCCGCGACCTGGAAGCCCTGGCCGACGACATCTCCTTCCGCCTCGGCATCGAGACCGATGAAAACGAAGTGGAGGAACTGCTCCACCTCATCCAGGAATTCGACCCGGTCGGCGTCGGCGCCCGCGACCTGCGCGAGTGCCTGCTGCTCCAGCTCGAAGCCAAGAAGCAGACCGAACCGGTCGAACTGGCCACCCGCATCCTGCGCGACCACTTCACCGAATTCACCAAAAAGCACTACGCGAAAATCACCGCCAAACTCGGCATCACGGAAGATCAGCTCAAGGAAGCCGTCGCCGAGATCGTGCGGCTCAACCCGCGCCCCGGCGGACAGATCGACGACTCCTATACCGAGCAGATCCAGCAGGTCGTTCCCGACTTCCTGGTCGAGCTCAAGGACGGCGAGCCCGTGATGTCGATGCCCCGCTTCTCCGTGCCCGAGCTGAAGGTCAACAAGCGCTACGCCGACGTCCTGATGGAAGCCGTGGGCAGCGCCACCCGCGAGAAGAAGGAAGCCGCCACGTTCGTCAAGCAGAAGCTCGATTCGGCCAAATGGTTCATCGAGGCCATCAAGCAGCGCCACAACACGCTGCAGAACACGATGAACGCCATCATCGACTACCAGCACGACTACTTCATCGACGGCGACGAGACCCGGCTCAAACCGATGGTCCTGCGCAACATCGCCGAGAAGACCGGACTCGACATCTCGACCATCTCGCGCGTGGTCAACTGCAAATACGTGCAGACGCACTTCGGCATCTATCCGCTCAAGTATTTCTTCTCGGAAGGGCTGGTGGCCAACGACGGCGAAGAAGTCTCGACCCGCGAGATCAAGACCATCCTGACCGACAGCATCGCCGAAGAAGACAAGCGCAAACCGCTCACCGACGAAGAACTGGTCGCCGTCCTCGGCGCGAAAGGCTACAAAGTCGCCCGCCGGACCGTGGCCAAGTACCGGGAACAACTCAACATTCCCATCGCCCGGCTCCGGAAAGAACTCTAACATCCCGACATTTCCGATATGACCAAAATGAAAACCACCTACCTGGGCGCGTTGCGCTGCGAAGCGGAGCACCTCGACTCAGGCAGCCGGATCCAGACTGTCGCCCCCAAGGACAACAACGGCGACGGATCCCTTTTCTCCCCCACCGACCTTTTCGCCACTTCGCTGGGCTGCTGCATGCTGACCATCATGGGCATGACCGCCCGCACCTACGGCTTCTCGATCGACGGCACCACCATCACCACGGAAAAGATCATGGCCGCCAATCCGCGCCGCGTGGCGGAACTGCATCTGGAAATCAAGTTCCCCGAAGGCAGCGCCTACTCCGACAAGGAGAAGAAGCTCATCGAGAACGCAGCCAAGACCTGTCCGGTGGCCAACAGCCTGCACCCGGACATCAAGAAGGTCATCGAATTCATCTGGTAAGGCCCGCGGGCCGGCCGGCTACTCGACCGTCCACTCGCACCCGTCCTTGGTGTCCTTGATGCGGACGCCGAGGGCGGCGAGTTCGTCGCGGATCCGGTCGCTGGTCGCCCAATCCTTGGCGGCTTTGGCCTGCCGACGCTGCTCCACGATCATACCGATCAGGCCGTCGACCAGCTTCCCGGAGGAAGCGTCGGCGGCTTCGTCGTGCAGACCCAGGACGTCCTGCAGGACCTCCGTGAAGAGCGTCTCCAGGATCTTCTTGTCGTCGGCATTGATTTTCAGCGACTTGTCTTTCACGCTATTGACCAGGCGCACGGCATCGAACAACACCGAAAGGGCGATCGGCGTATTGAGGTCGTCGCAGAGGGCGTCGTAGACGCGGTCGGTCAGGGCGCCGATTTCGGCGTTGGGCTGCGCCTGCGGGTCGACGGGAAGGGACTTCACGTCGCGGGCGGCCTGCAGCATACGGCGGAGGCCCTTTTCGGCGGCCTGCAGCGCTTCGTTGCTGAAGTCGAGCGGGCTGCGGTAGTGGGCCTGAAGAATGAAGAAGCGCACGGTCATCGGACTGTAGGCCTGGTCGAGAACGCTGTTGTTGCCGGTGAACAGTTCGTCGAGCGTGATGAAGTTGCCCAGCGACTTACCCATCTTCTGGCCCTTGATGGTGATCATATTGTTGTGCATCCAGTAATGCACGCCGCCCTGGCCGCGGGACGCGGTGTTCTGGGCGAGTTCGCATTCGTGGTGCGGGAACATCAGGTCCATGCCGCCGCCGTGGATGTCGAACACTTCACCGAGGTATTTCTCGCTCATCGCCGAGCATTCCAGGTGCCAGCCGGGGAACCCTTCGCTCCAGGGCGAGGGCCAGTGCATTATGTGCTCGGGCGAGGCTTTCTTCCAGAGGGCGAAGTCGAGGGGCGAACGCTTGTCGTCCTGGCCGTCAAGATTGCGGGTTCCTTCGCGGGTTTCCTCCAGGTTGCGGCCGGAGAGGATGCCGTAATGGTGCTTTTCGTCGTATTTGGCCACGTCGAAGTAGATGGAGCCGTTGCTTTCGTAGGCATAGCCGGCGTCGAGGATCTTCTTCACGAGGGCGATCTGCTCGATGATGTGGCCGGACGCGCGCGGTTCGATGGACGGCGGCAGCACGTTCAGCTTGCGCATCGCGTCGTGGTAGCGGATCGTGTAGGTCTGGACGACTTCCATCGGCTCGAGCTGCTCGAGGCGGGCTTTCTTGGCGATCTTGTCTTCGCCTTCGTCAGCATCGTGCTCAAGGTGCCCCACGTCGGTGATATTGCGCACGTAGCGCACCTTGTAGCCCAGGTTCTGGAACAGGCGGTACAGCACGTCGTAGGTGATGCCCGGACGGGCGTGGCCCAGGTGGGCGTCGCCGTAGACGGTCGGGCCGCAGACATACAGGCCGACACGGCCGGGATGGACCGGTTTGAAAAGTTCCTTCTGGTGCGACAGGGTATTGAAGATATAGTAGGCGCGAGGCATAGTGGCTTGGATGTTTAAGCGTTATCTTGCAAAATTATACATTTTCGGGCAATAATCCCAGTTTTTCGAGCAGGGCGTCGGGTTCGGGGTCCCGGCCGCGGAAATTGCGGTAAAGGACGTCGGCATCGACGCTGCCGCCTTTCGAGAGCAGCTCGCGGCGGAAAACACCGGCGGCTTCGGCGCTGAAGATGCCGCGCTCCTTGAAAAAGGCGAACGCGTCGGCTTCCAGGACCTCCGCCCACTTGTAGGAATAATAGCCGGCCGCATAGCCGCCCGAGAAGATATGGTTGAACGACGGGGAGAACGCGAAGCCGGGCACCAGCGGCAGCGTGGCTGCGGGCTGAAGCCTTTCTTGTTCGAAGGCCACGACATCGGCGGCTTCCATCCCCTGCAGGGCCGCCGTTTCCTGCGTGGTATGCCAGGCCATGTCGACGAGGCCGAACTGGAGCTGCCGCACCTGGGCGTAACCGGCCAGGAAGTTGCGGGCGGCCACGATCCGGTCGATATAGGCCTGCGGAATGACCTCGCCGGTCTGCCAGTGGCGGGCGAAGGTCTGCAGGAAATCGGGCTCGTAAGCCCAGTTTTCCATCAGCTGGGAAGGCAGCTCCACGAAGTCGCGCACGACGTTCGTTCCCGTGAGCGACTTGTACCGGCCTTCGGCCAGCATGCCGTGGAGGGCGTGGCCGAATTCGTGCAGCAGGGTGGTCACTTCGTCGAAGGTCAGCAGCGACGGCCGGTCGGCGGTCGGCTTGCTGAAGTTGGTCACGATCGAGACGAACGGGCGTTCTTCCACGCCACCCCGGCGGGATAGCTCGCGGAACGAAGTCATCCACGCCCCGCCCCGTTTACTTTCCCGGGGATAGTAATCCATATACAGGAGGGCCATGAACCTTCCCGAAGCTTCCGTCACTTCAAAGACCCGGACGTCGGGATGGTAGCGCTGTATGTCGTCCCGGGGCTGGAACCGGAGGCCGTAGAGCCGGCCGGCCAGGTCGAAGACGGCCGCCTGCACCGCATCCAGCCGGAAGTAGGGCTTGAGTTGCTCCTCGTCGAGCGCATAGTGCTCCTTCCGGTATTTTTCCGACCAGAAACTGAAGTCCCAGGGCATCAGTTCCTCCTCGAACCCATTGTCCCGGGCGAAAGCCGCGATGGCGGCCACCTCACGTCGGGCGGCGAGCAGCGAAGCGCCCATCAGCCGGTCGAGGAACGAGGCGACGGTTTCGGGTTTGCGGGCCATACGCTCTTCCAGGGCGTAGGCGGCATAAGTCGGGTAGCCGAGCAGCTGCGCCTTCTCCGTGCGCAGGGTCACAATCTTGCGGAGGATTCCGGCATTGTCGAGGTCGCCGCCGATGCACTTGCCGTTATAGGCCCGCCACATCCGCTCGCGCAGGGAGCGGCAGCGGCTGAACTTCAGGAAAGGCCCGTAACTGGGCTGGTTGAGCGTGAAGGTCCAGCCCGATTCTCCGCGGGACGCCGCTTCCGCGGCCGCCATATCGCGTACGTAGGCAGGCAGGCCTTCCAGCTGGGATTCTTCGGTCAGGTGCAGAGTAAAGGCGTTGGTGGCAGCCAGGACGTTCTGCCCGAACTTGAGGGTGGCCAGGGACAGTTCTTCGGAGATCTTCGCAAAGCGTTCCTTCTTTTCGGGCGGCAGGTTCGCGCCCTGGCGGACGAACGATTTCCAGGTCTCTTCCAGCAGTTTGGCGGCTTCCGTGTCAAGCGTGTATTCCGCCCGGTGCTCCCACACGGCCTTGACCCGGGCAAAGAGCTTCTCGTCGAGCAGGACCGACATGCTGTACTGCGTCAGCAGCGGCGAGACCTCCTCGGCGATGCGGTCCAGATCGGGGTTCGTACAGGCCTCGATCAGATTGAAGAAGATGCCTTCGATGCGGTCGAGATCGCCCGCGGCGCATTCCAGCGCCTCCACCGTATTGGTGAAGGTTGGCGGCTCAGGGTTGTCGGTTATCGCCCGGATTTCGGCACGGGCGCGGGCGATGGCCTCCCGGAAGGCGGGCAGATAATCATCGTCGCGGATTTCCTGAAAGACCGGAGCCCCGTAGGGAAGCGGGGACGGGGTCAGCAGCGGATTGGGTCGTGTCTCTGGCATGGTCGTTTGGATTGGGGGTGTAAAGATACGCATTATTCCGGCAGACGCTCTCGCCGATCCGGACGATCCCCCGCCGGGAAATCCAATAGATGCAGTTATAGCACCAGTACAGGCGATGCGGGAACCGCCACTGCGTCGCCGTATAGACGCCGAAATTGAATTGCTGGGCGGCGAGTTCCGCGCTGGGCAGCCGCGTGCGGCCCTGACGGAGCTGGGCCGAGAGGATCTTCCAGTTGGATGCCAGGATGCGGTTGACTTCGCGCAACGCCTTTTCATCCTGCCGGCGCAACTCGTTGTGATAGTCCGTCCGGCAGGCGTCGCTGCAGAATTTGCGGTCGGCGCGCCCGCGCAGCGGCGCGCCACATCGGATGCATCGTCGTTCCATGGTCCTTCGCTTTTCCACAAAGATAAGGCATCGTCTGACCGAGAAAAAACTCGGTTGAAAGATTTACCGATTCTCGGGAAAAGCGGCGAAAATCCAATCTTTTCCGAGGCGCGATTACCCGTTTATAAACGTTTCTATCCATTTAGCGGCTGGTTATCGCCTTCATCGTCCATTTACTTTGCATCCCAAACGATAAACACACAAGCGTTATGATCGAAACTGAATTTTTGAACCGAGTAGAACTCCGGGGCCGTGTGGGACACGACCCGCGGATTACCAGCGTGGGAGATTCGCAGGTCGCGCGATTCTCCGTGGCGACGAACGAGGCGTTCCGGGGGAAGAACGGCGAACTCCGGGAAGAGACCACCTGGCACAACATCACGGCCTGGGCCGGCCGGAACATCATGGACTTCAAGGATATCCGGAAAGGATGCTTCGTCAGCCTGGTCGGCCGCCTGCGCACGAACAAATACGTGGGCAACGACGGCAACGAACGCTATGTCGTCGAAGTCGTGGCCGGCAGACTGCAACCGTATGCGCCTGTCGAACGGGCTATCTGAAAGGAATTGGGTATCGGGCCTGCCGGGAAACCCCGGCGGGCCGGTGCCTACTTCTTGCCGTAGGCTTCGGCGGCGGCCTTCATCCGCGCGGCGCGCTCCTGCGTGGCCGGGTGCGAGGAGAAGGCGGTCTGGGTGCCGGAAGGACGGTCGGCCGATTCGCCGTTGAGCTTCAGCAGCTTCATCAGGGAGTTGTACATACTGTAGGGGCTGTATCCCTGATCGATGGCGAACTGGAATCCGTGCTCGTCGGCCGCGAACTCCTGCTTCTGGGAGTACTGGGCGTTGAGATAGGACTGGGCGATGTCGCCGAGAACGCTGGTGGAGAGCTGGCCGATGACACTGCCGGTGGAACCCAGGGCGATGCGCGCCGCATAGGCCATATAGGTCTTCTTCATGGCGTTCTTCGTATCCTTGTGGACCACGTGGCCGATTTCGTGGCCGATGACGGCCATCAGTTCGGCATCGTCCATCGCATCCATCAGGCCGGAATACACGCGGATGGATCCGTCGCCGCAGGCGAAGGCGTTGATTTCTTTCGTCCGGTAAACCTTCAGATTGATCGGCATGCCGTCGACGGTCTTGATTTTCGACATCAGTTTCCGCAGGCGGGCGTCATAGGCGCCGCGGTCCACCGTATTGATCGAGTCCATATAAGCGACCGACTGGGCGCTGAGCTGGGCGATCTGCTCATCGGAGATGGACAAGGCCGTCATCGCAGTATTGGCCGCCGTGGCGAGAGCCGCGGGATCCATATTGGAAAGACCGTTGGCGAGAATGCCGCATCCGGACAGCAGCATGGACGCAACCAGCAGGGCGAAGAATGATTTTTTCATGGTCTGAAGGTTATTAACTTTCAAATTTACAAAAAAATCAATTACAACGTTTTTCTGTAGTGACAATTAATCACTTCGGCACAGTCGCCATGCCAGTTGTGCATCCCGTTGCCCAGGCAGTCGCGCCAGACCGGGCAATCGGCGCAACGGCCGCGGCGGGCCCAGTCGCGGTTGCGGAACGGCTCGAAGCGGGTCTGCCAGACTTCCCACAGGCTGTCCTGATAGATGTTCCCCTGTGAAAACCGGTCCCGGTCGATGTTCGGGCAGCCACAGATTCGGCCGTCGATGAGCACTGAAGCGATGTTGACGCCAGCCCGGCAGAAGAAAGGAGTCTGGCGGACCTTCCGCTCATAGCGGCCCAGGTACCCTTCGCAACTGAAGGTCACGTTCATCGGGCGCGGCCCTTCCTTCACGGCCGCAGCCGCTTCGCGTTTGGCCTGGATGAAGTCCATCAACTGTTTGAATTCCGCATCGGTCAGGTGCATATCCGGATCGTCCTTGGCCCGGCCGATGGGAATGATCGTGAAAATGCGCCATTGCCGGACGCCGAGCGACTGCAACCTGTCGTGCAGGGCGTCGAGCTGCCCGATGCTGCGACGGTTGATGCAACTCACCACGTCGAAATTGAGGCAGGGTTCTTTCGCCGCGATGGCGATGGCCCGTTCCGCGCGCCCGAAGGCGCCGGTGCGGCCCCGCATCCAGTCGTGATTCTCCCCCAGCCCGTCGAGGCTGATGGTCAGCGCGCCCATCCCGGCGCCCATCAGTTTGCGGTGCATCGTCTCGTCGTAAAACCAGCCGTTGGAGACCATGCTCCAATGCACCCCGTGCTGGCGGATGGCACGCCCCACCTCAGCGATATCGGGGCGCAGCAGCGGCTCGCCGCCGGTGAGGACGACCGTGAATTCCGGCGGACGCTCCTTTACCGGGATAGTGTCGAGTGCCTTCAGGAAATCGGCCAGCGGCATATCGACATCTTCACTCGCCGCCATACAATCACTGCCGCAGTGGCGGCAGTGAAGATTGCAGCGCGTGGTGCACTCCCAGAACAGATAGTTCAGTTCGTGGACCTTCGTCTCATTGGCCCGGAACAACCGGAAAAGCGCGTCGCGGATCATTCTGCCACGACTTCGGCTTCCGGTTCTTCCGCCTCGGGGAGGACGGCTTCCGGAACGTCGGTTTCCGGAGCGGCATCGGAGACGATCTCCGTTTCCGGATCAAAGAAATCTTCCGGGTAGCCGGGCGGCGTCCCATAGCAGGCCTGGAATACGAACAGGCAGGCGGTCAGCGACACGCCTTTGAGCAGATTATGAAGCCATTTCATAAGGCAATCGGTTTTGATTTCCTTGCAAGTTACTAAATAATCCCGAGAATCCTTACCTTTGTGTATCCAAATTCACGACCGACCATGTATTCGCCCGCCGAAGACCCGATTTACAGCCGTACGGCCCTGCTGATGGGCAACGATGTGATGGAACGCCTGGGAAGCGCCCGTGTCATCCTTTTCGGCGTAGGCGGCGTGGGCAGCTGGTGCGCCGAAGGGCTCGTGCGTTCCGGTGTCACGCACATCACGCTCGTGGATTCCGACTGCGTGAGCGAGAGCAATATCAACCGCCAGCTGATGGCCACCACCCGGACTGTCGGACAGGTGAAAGTCGAGGCGCTGAAAGAAAGGCTGTTGGAGATCAATCCGCAAGCCGAAATCACGGCGATCCAGTGCGCCTACAATGCCGAGACGGCCGACTCTTTCCAGATGGAGACCTACGACTACATCATCGACGCCATCGACTCCCTCAAGGAGAAATCCGACCTGATTCTGCGGGGCACCCGCACCCCGGCCGTGTTCTTCTCCTCAATGGGCGCCGCCCTGAAAGTCAATCCGCAAAGCGTGAAAGTGGCCGAGTTCTGGAACGTGCGCGGCTGCCCCCTCGGCGCCGCCATCCGCAAGAAATACAAGCAGAACCACACCTATCCGGGCCACAAGTTCCGCTGCGTCTACGACGAAGAAGTCCTCCCCAACCGCGGCACCGCCCTCGCTGCCGACGCCACCAACAGCGAATGGGACGGCCGCAAAGCCCAGATCAACGGCACCACCGCCCACATCACCGCCATCTTCGGCATGACCCTCGCCGGCCTGGTCATCGAGGACATCTATCGGAAAACTACAAAAAAATAGAGGCTTACTTTTCGTAAGCCTCTCATTTTTAAAGTAGCGGGAGCCAGGATTGAACTGGCGACCTCATGATTATGAATCATGCGCTCTAACCAGCTGAGCTATCCCGCCATTTGTTGAGGTAGACGGATTCGAACCGCCACTAAGAGGACCAGAATCTCTTGTGCTGCCATTACACCATACCTCAATGGGACTGCAAAGGTATGAAAAAAATCGGGTTTGCAACAAAAAGTTTAATTTTTTTGCTAACGGACTTCTTTGCCGAAGGGAAAGATGGAGGCGATGGCCAGTTTGAAGTGCTGGGCGCCCCAGGGGATGCCGACGATCGTGATGCAGAAGATCAGGCCGAAGATGGCGTGGAGAATGGCGACTTCCCACCAGCCGAGGAGGATCCAGAGGAGGTTCATCACGACGGAGAGGCAACCGGGTTCGTTGGGTTTGTTGACCAGTTCGTGGCCGAAGGGCCAGAGTGCGTAGCCGCCGAGCTTGAAGAGCTGGACGCCGAAGGGGATGCCGATGATCGTGATGCACATCACGAGCCCTACAAGGAAATACACGATGGCGACCAGGATGCCGCCGAGGATGAGCCAGAGAAGGTTGCCGATTGTTTTCATAGGCGTAAAGATAGTCATTTTTATTTTACCTGCACGCCGGGGATGTCGCTCCAGCGTGTGGTAAAGTGCGGGGACTGGTGCTCGCTCGACATCCGGACAATGCCGTCGCCCTGAACGCCGAAGCGGACGGTACCGGGGCCGTAGGCGGCGGTGATGCCGTCGAGGGCCTGCGAGAGGCGTTCGTCGCGCTGGTCGGTGTCGGCGTCGCGGAACAGCGAGCGCGTGAAGCCTTCGCGGGGCGCGAGGCGGGTGATGACCACGCCGGCCTTTTTGTAGCCGTAGCGGGGAGAGAACAGGGCGCGCGTCGCCTCGGCGGCGGCGACCACGAGGGTCTTGTGGTCGTCGGACCCGTCGGGGAACACCACCAGCCGGCTGGCGAAGGTCTGGGGCTGATCCTCGCGAAAACGGTTGGTCATCGCGAAGACGGCCAGTTCCAGGGCCAGCGAATGCTGGGCCCGGAGCTTCTCGACGGCGCCGGCGGCAAAGGTTGTCGTCTGGGAACACAGGTCGGCGACATCGGTGACCTCGTGGGCAAAACTGCGGGAAACGCAGATGGTCTGCCGGGGCTCGATGCAATCCTCGAAGCCGATGCAGGGCACGCCGTGAAGTTCTTTCCAGGTCCGCCACATCGGCAGGGCGAAACGGCGGCGGATATCCGTTTCCGGCCGTTGGGCCAGATCCCAGGCCGTGGTCACGTGGAGCGAGGCCAGCTTCTTGACGCTGCGGCGACCGACGCCCCATACGTCTTCGACGGGAAACTTGCGGAGCACCTTCTCGATATCGGCGGGCCGGTACATATAGCAGCCGCCCTGGAGTTTGGAGTATTGTTTGCAGAGCTTAGAGGCAATCTTGGCCAGGGTTTTCGTGGGCGCCACGCCCACCGAGACCGGAATCCCCGTCAACTTCCGGCAGGCGGCCGACACCGTCCGGGCATAGGCGCCGAAATCTTCGACAAGTACGCCGCGCAGATCGAGGAAGGCCTCGTCGATGGAGTACTGCTCGACCATCGGGGCATAGGTCCCGAGCACTTCCTGCACCCGGCGTGACATATCGCCGTAGAGGGCGTAATTGGAGGAGAACACAGACACGCCGTGCTGCTCCACCAGGTCGCGGATCTTGAAGAGCGGATCGCCCATCTTGATACCGATCGCCTTGGCTTCGTTGCTGCGGGAGACGGTGCAGCCGTCGTTGTTGCTCAGCACGATGACCGGCTTTCCGTTCAGGTCGGGACGGAACACACGCTCGCACGAAGCGTAGAAATTGTTGCAGTCGGCCAGGGCGAACATCGGGCGGCGGAATCCGTCAGGCTTTCTTGATGACGTAGGTCACCACGCCCCAGATCAGGAAATCGTTGTCGGGGCCGACGGGGATCGGCCGGAACTGGGTGTTGTGCGCGTTGCATGGCAGCAGCACGGCCCCGTCGGCCGTGATCTCCACCCGCTTGACCGTGTATTCCCCGTCGATGAAGCAGACGGCCTTGCAGTCGTTGTACGGCTCCACGGCGCGGTCGACGATGATGATGTCGCCTTCGTCCATATCGGCGTCGACCATCGACACGCCGTCGATGCGGAAGAAGAACGTGGAGGCGCTGTGCCGGACCAGGAGCTTGACCAGGTCGAGTTTTTCGCGGACGTCTTCGGCTGGCGAAGGGAATCCGGCCTTGACGGAGCCGACGAGTTCGGCCTCGAGGGCCGCGGTATCGGGGATGGGATGGGGTTGCATATCCTACGGCAAGCTGATGGAATTCAGCAACGGCAGTTTTCCGTCGTCGATCAACTTGAGGATGAGTTCGCCGAACAGGGTGTTCTGCCAGGCGAACCATTCGCGGGTAAAGTTGGACGGATCGTCCTTGTGGAAGGATTCGTGCATGAAGCCCCTGCCCGCATCGGTCTTCAACAGCGTCTCGATGCACCATTTGATTTCCGCGTCGTCGTCGGACGTGAAAGCCTTCATCATGATGCTCATCGGCCAGATCATGTCGACGCCGATATGGGGGCCGCCGATGCCTTCGGCCGCTTTCCCGCGGAAGAACCAGGGATTGTCTTCGCTCCAGACGAAGCGGCGGGTGTTCTGATAGATCGGATCCTTCGGATCGACGTCGCCCAGATACGGCATGGCCAGCAGGCTGGGCACGTTGGCGTCGTCCATCATCAGTTTGTTGCCGAAACCGTCGACTTCAAAAGCATAGATCGTCCCGTACTTGGGATGTTCCACCGTCGCATACTCGTGCAAGGCCTTCTCCACCTCGTCGGCCAGGGCGCGGCATTCGCCGGCCAGGGCTTTCTCGCCGTTGACGGTTTCGAGGATCTCGGCCGCCTTGCGCAGCGAAGTCACCGCGAAGAAATTGGAGGGGACCAGGAAGAGGAAGGTCGTGGCATCGTCGGACGGCCGGAAGGCCGAGGCGATGAGCCCCACCGGACGGACGGGGTTGCCCCATCCGTACCCGGCCTGGGTGTCGGTCGGGACGTGCGAATTGCGCTGGAACTTGTAGGATCCGCGCCCTTCCTTGCGCTGCTGCTCCCGGAGCGTGGCGAGCACCTTGCGCATGGCTTCGAGCCAAGTGTCGCCGAAGACCGAGGTATCGCCCGTGGTTTTCCAATAATGATAGGCCAGCCGGATGGGATAGCACTCGGAGTCGATCTCCCACTTGCGCTCGTGCAGGTTGGGGTCCATCTTCGTGTAGTCGGTCTGCCAGCCGCCGCCGGTCGGGCCGTCATTGAAGGCATTGGCGAAGGGATCGATGCAGAGCAGGCTGAACTGGCAGTTGATCACGCCGGCGAGCATGTTCTGCAGATGCGCGTCGCCGCGGGCCAGCTGCACATAGGGCCAGACCTGCGCCCCGGAGTCACGGAGCCACATGGCGTGGATGTCGCCCGTATAGACGAAGGTCCGCCAGCGGCCTTCCGCGTCCTTGCCGAAGTGGACGGTCGTATCGAGGGTATTCGGGAAACAGTTGGCGAACATCCAGGCCAGGCGCGGATTGGTGAGCAGCTGCGTGACCTCGGCGATCTTGTTTTCCACGGCCTGGCTCACGAAGAGCCGGTCTGCAGGCGCGGGGCGCTGCGAGACAAAAGGCTGGGCCTTCCCCGCGAAAGCGGTCGCGAGGAAGGCCAGAGTCAACAGGAGGCGCCTCATTTCAGGCCGCGGTTCTCCAGCAGACCGTCCACCTGCGGCTGACGGCCCCGGAAGTTCTGGTACATGACGGTGCCCTTGTCGATACCGCCCGGCGTGAGGACATATTTGCGGAAGCGCTCCGCCACATCCTGGTTGAAGATGTCGCCCGTTTCCTTGAAGGCCTGGAAGGCGTCGCAGTCGAGCACTTCGGCCCAGATGTAGCTGTAGTAGCCGGCGCTGTAGCCGCCGCCGATGGAGTGGCTGAAGTTGGTCACGCTGTAGCGCGGGAGGATCTGCTTGGGAATGCCGCGCTCGGCGAGTTTCTTCGCCTGGAATTCCATCACGTCGAAGTTCGCGGGAACCGCGGTCAGCACGTGGAGGTCCATATCCACATAGGAGGCGGCGAGATACTCGACCGTGGCGAAGCCCTGGCCGTACTTGCCGCTGGCTTCGATCTTGTCGATGAGTTCCTGCGGGATCACTTCACCCGTCTTGTAGTGCTTCGCATAGACCTTCAGCACCTCGGGTTCGAAAGCCCAGTGCT
>JAEEGI010005406.1_pt1 | contig 29417 bp, 17 predicted proteins | sample 8958751 | NCBI WGS metagenome assembly JAEEGI01 (sample SAMN16246545, study PRJNA631951) | gut metagenome | biome: gut microbiome; feature: rumen; material: KS-attached | host: Bos | place: Iran: Karaj | collected 2018-10 | reverse complement strand
TTGTTGTTTATTACCACCACAAAGATAATACATTTTCTACTGCCTCACCAACGACAAAGACTAAAAGAAGACAATAATTCAATACCATCCGGCCCGTAGCTATATTAAAGACAACTAAAACAACTCAAACAACTCAAACAAGTTAACTGAGTTTTGAACATGAATGACCATTAAAAAAATATTCAGGACCATTCGTGGGCATATATGTAAAAAATCAACCCCGGCAACGTTAGTGTTGTCGGGGTTGATTGTATTTGTTGAATGAATTGTCTTCCTTTTATCAAGGGCGACGAGCATATCGCATTAGTCGCGGCTGCCGAAGATGCGCAGCAGGTGCAGGAACAGGTTGATGAAATCGAGATAGAGGGTCAGTGCGCCCATCGTGGCTACCTTGCCCAGCATCGAGGGATCAGCCTCGGCACACATGCGCTTGATAGCTTGGGTATCCCAAGCGGTGAGGCCCACAAAGATAAGTACACCGGCACAACTGATAAGCAATTCCATCATTGAATTTCTCAAGAATAGATTCACCAAACCGCACACGATGAGGCCAATCAGTGCCATGAACAGGAAGGAGCCTATCTTAGACAAGTCCTGACGCGTCACATAACCAAAAATGGCCATTGCGCCGAAGGTGCCAGCCGTAATCGCAAATGTTGTGGCAATCGAAGCTCCTGTATATGCCAAGAAGATAGGCGTCAATGCGACACCATTCAAGATACTGTAAATGTAAAACAGGGCTGTGGCCGTACCCGTGCTCAGCTTATCGATGCGTGCACTCAGGTAGATGACCAGACCCAGCTCAGCAGCAAACAGGATCCAAATCGTCATAGATGTGCTGAACAGCAGACCCATCAAAGTGGGGCTGGCCAACATCAGGAAGGATGTGATTGCGGTAGCAAACAGGCCCAGAGCCATCTTGCCAAACACCTTGCGCATCACGCCAGCGACATAGCGCTGCAACGTCAATTCATTCTCGGCTTGAACGGCGGTCTGATAGCCGTTGTCATAATTCCAGTTGTTCATATTTGTTTTAGTTTCTAGTCCCTATTTGTTAGTTCTTAGTTGGATTGGCAAATATCGTGCCAACTCCTGATTATTTCTACATTCTCTCAGGCACTTCGATGCCAAGCAGTGACATACCGCGGCAGATGACATCGGCTACGGTGGCACTGAGCAGCAGACGGAAGGCTCGCACCTTCTCGTCCTGTTCCTTAAGGATGCTGTAGTCATGGTAGAACTGGTTATATTCCTTGGCCAGGTCATAGACGTAGTTGGCAATCAGGGCAGGGCTGTAGTTGCGGCCAGCATCGCTCACGGCAACGGTAAAGTCGGCCAGCTTCTGGATCAGTGAGGTCTCCTTCTCATTAGGTATCACCTCGCTGATATTCACTGCGTTATAGTTCTCACCGCTCTTGCGTAATACCGACTTGATGCGGGCATGGGTGTACTGGATAAAGGGACCCGTGTTACCGTTGAAGTCAATAGACTCGCTGGGGTCGAACAACATGGTCTTGCGTGGGTCCACCTTTAGGATGAAATACTTCAAGGCACCCAAGCCAATCATGCGCAGCACGTCATCGCGCTCCTCCTCGGAAACGCCCTGCAGACGTCCAGGCTCACCGGCCATCTCGGTGGCGGTGGCGATCATCTCGTCCATGAGTTCGTCGGCATCGACAACGGTACCCTCGCGGGACTTCATCTTGCCGTTGGGCAACTCTACCATGCCATAGGAGAAGTGCACCAGGTCCTTACCCCATTTGAAGCCCAGTTTATCGAGCAGCAGCGAGAGCACCTGGAAGTGATAGTTCTGCTCGTTGCCCACGACATAAATCATGCGGTCGATGGGATAGTCCTTGTAACGCAACTGTGCGGTACCGATGTCTTGGGTCATATAGACCGATGTGCCATCGCTGCGCAACAGCAGTTTGTGGTCCAAGCCATCAGGTGTGAGGTCGGCCCACACACTATTGTCCTCCTTGCGGTAGAACAGGCCTTTTTCCAAGCCCTCAAGCACGGTGTCGCGTCCCACCAGATAGGTGTCGCTCTCGTAGTAGATCTTGTCGAACGACACACCCATGCGGCGATAGGTCTCGTCAAAGCCGGCATATACCCAATTGTTCATCTTCTCCCACAGGGCGCGCACCTCAGGGTCGCCGGCCTCCCAGCGGCGCAGCATATCGTGAGCCTCCTGGATGAGGGGAGCCTGCTTCTCGGCCTCCTCGGGGCTCATGCCCTTCTCGACGAGTTCCTTGATTTCGGCCTTATAGTGCTTGTCAAAAGCCACATAGAAGTCACCAATCAGATGGTCGCCCTTCTTGCCGGCAGATTCCGGTGTGGCACCATTGCCCCACTTGAGCCAAGCGAGCATCGACTTGCAGATGTGGATGCCACGGTCATTGACGATATTGGTCTTGACTACCTTGTAGCCGTTTGCCTCCATAATCTTGGAAAGGCTGAAGCCCAGCAGGTTGTTGCGGACGTGTCCCAAGTGCAACGGCTTGTTGGTATTAGGAGAAGAATACTCGATCATCACCAGCTGACTGTCGTCGGTAGCAGCAGTGAAGCCATAGTCAGGTGTTGAAGCGACGTGTTGCAACAATCCCGTCCAGAACGTCGGCTTGATGGTGATGTTCAAAAAGCCCTTGATGACGTTGAACTTTTCCACAGCCTCGCAATGAGCCACGAGATGTTCGCCTATCTCCTGCGCTGTCGCATCGGGCGCCTTGCGTGACGCCTTCAGGAAGGGGAACACCACAATCGTTTCATTACCCTCAAACTCCTTTTTAGTCGTCTGGGGCACGATTTTCTCAGCGGGGAAATCCACGCTATATAACTCCTTGACCGCTGCTGCGGTTGCCTGTGCAAGAATTTGATCAATCGACATCATTCACATTTTATTTATTATCGGGTGGGGATACTACACTCCACCCTACCTTCAGTATTGTTAGTTTATTAAATTATCAATTACGTGTCTTGACAGGGTCAAGAACGATGAGGTTGCTGATGGACGTACCACCATAGTTCACGCCGTCGTTGTAGGTACCGAAATAGCGGTACAGGCCAGCCGGCACCTTGTTACCCTCCATGTCGGTCATATCCCAGGTCACGGGGAAGGTGTTGGTCGTGGTCACCCACATGAGCTTGCCGGTGGCATCGGTCACGCGTACCATCATGTCGGGCACGAGTGTCAGTGCTGTTTCGGCGTCAAAGTTGACATTGCCATCGAGGAAAGCGGGCATCTTGTCGGCAACCAGATTGACCGCTGAAGTCTGACCTACCATGAATGAAATCGTACGCGACGCGCTGTTGCCCAGCATGTCAAACACGGTATAGGTCAACGTGTGCAAGCCCTCGGTCAGGTTTGAGAGCGGGAACTCGATGTTCACCACCTTGCCACCGTCATCGACAGTAGCATAGCAGGTCACCTCGTTGAAGGACTGCTTACCTCCGTCGAGTTGCAAAATCATACTGTTGCTCAACGAGTTGTATTGCATATTGATACCCTCGTTATCGCTGGCGTTGATGTAGAGCATCGACTCGGGTGCGACGACCGTGCCATCGGCAAAGGTCGTCTCGTCGTTGACATACATCGCGTTAATGACAGGCGCCTGACTATCGCTGATGGCCGCTGATGCGCTGTAGGGCAGCATGGTCACCTGCTTGGTGAAGCCATTGACCATGCGGTCGCTACCATCCTTGTGTGCATAAACGCGAATCATCACGTCCTCGTTGCGCGCCTGGGGCGACTTCGGGGCAATCATTGTACCCGTGAACTTGCCATTCACCACACGACCCGAAATCTCGGCCAGCTTGGCCCGGTCGCAATAGATGTTACGGTCAATCTTCACATTGTCCTCCCTGAATGACAACGTCGTAAACAGGTCCTCGCGGTCATAGAGGGTCACCGTGGCATCGCCATTGAAGCTGGTGTCGAGATTACCGTCGGCATCTACCACCTGGGCTTTGATTTCAAACTTGCTCAACGGGCGGATTTGTGCCTTGTTCAGCGTGTCGGTCACATTAGTACCGTTCACACTCGTGATATTAAACAGCGAGACGGGGTAATTGACGCGCATCGCAGGGTCGCCCAGCAAGAAGAATGACAACTTGTTGATGTCGGGCTGCACGAAGCCCACCTTAGCCTCCTTGTAAGCCTCACCAAGCGTGGGCATCTTGCCATCGCGGTCATTACTGAATAGCCCTTGGAGGAAAAAGCGGTTCAATTTGTCGTTGCTTGTCGAGAACACCATGCGGGACGACGTCAGCAGCGCAATAGCGCCACCATCACGCTTGTGGAACATGAGCTCGGCAATACCGCGCGTGTCGTTATCGTAGTGTGCCACATCGCAGCACACGGTTGACATGATGGGGAAATGGGGATAGGCCGTACGTGCCACATCACCGGTGGTCCACATCTTGTTAGTCTTGGTGAAAGAGATAGCGCCGGCGTGTCCGACATAGGCTGCATAATAGGCACCAGCCTTGAACTGAAACGCCATCAGGTGCTTAGCCTCGGTCGCCGTCTTGCGGTCCACAGTGAAGGTGGGCTCGGTTGTCGACCGGGGATACATGCTGTTGTGAACGGTATTCACGTTCATGCCCGTTTTCAGCGCATTGTCAATCATATTCTTGTAACCTTGTCCCTGGAACAGGAATTCGCCGTTGTCGGGCGAGTCACTGGAAATAAGGGCATTGTTGCGCCACACGCCATAGTCGGGATTGGCATAATACTCGACAATCTTATCAACGTCGCTGCGCGCCTCGTCGGGGTCGATGCAGGTAATGCGGCCCACACCGATGCTCAACTTCTCACTGGAGATGTTGGCGCCTGAGTTGTCGGCCAGGAAACCGAAGAAGTCGTCGGACGTATATGACAGGTCTGATGCATTGCTGTTATCGCTCTGGTAGGTCAACAGGTCCTGGGGATGGCCACCCATCAGCTCACGGTTATCGAACGAGCCCGTACCGAAGAGCAACAGGTTCTTGAACTTTTCGCTGTCACGGTCATAGAGCATCTTGCACAGCAGGCGATAGGCCATCGCGTCGCGTGTACCACTGGAAAACTCGTTAAAGATCTTGTCATGGGGCACGACAGCCACATCGATGCCATCAACGGCACGGTGCATGTTGGCCAATCGCTCGGCTTGTTCCATAAAGGGCGCGGTCGTGATAATGAGCAGATCGGGGACTGCCATGCCGTGCAGATTCTGGTTGGCAACAGGCTCATAGCCGGAAATCTTCTTCAGCGTCTTGGTCGGATCAAATGCCACATACATTGAATAGGCAATCGGTCCCGAGAAGAAGCACAGGCCCTGTCCGCTGGCATCATTATAATTCTTAGTCACTATCTCAATCGGGGTCTGCGGATTGTTAACAAACCACACCACGGTATTGGACGGTGCATTGGGAATCATGAAACGATCGCTGCCGCGCGTCACACCATAACCCATGAACAACTGGTTGTCGGGGGCATCGGCGATGACATTATCATGCTTATAGGACAAAATAAAGTAATCCAGATGAGCGATTGAGGCCGCACCTGACGAAGTTGTGTACTTGAGAAAAGGCCGGAACTGTCCATTCTCGGCCGGCTTGGACAGCTTCAACGCAGCAGACGGCGAAGCGACATTGTACTTGGTATAAGAATTCTCGGCCGGCTTACTGATTCGGGAACTTGTTGTCGAATATTTGGTCGTGTCATTCTTGCCGCCACTGCGGATAATCGCATTGGCATAGGCTGTCTCATTGGGCGTTGCAGCCAAGGCAGTATGCACCACGATGGTACTGTCGGCCAGGTGAGGCAGGTAATAGTCGATGAAGACCGACTGCTTAGAGAAATCCTCGCCCAGCATCTCCTTACCCGAATTGGTCACACTCATCATCTCGCGCTCGTGGTAAAAGTAGCCTAGGCTGACGGTATTGTTCACATAGGAAGACACCGTGACCTCGGCACCTTTCTCGGGGGCCAAGTCAGCACCCGATTCCTCGGTGAGGAAGTAGCATCCCACCTGAGAATAAGGATTGAATGTGCGATTAAAGTGGGTATTGCTGCTGTAATCCTTGGGAGAGAATGTGATAGGCCCAATGCCGTAGAAGCAGATCTTATTGTTGGTGCGCAGGATGGGCACCTGTTTCAGGTCATCGTTGAATGAGGCAGTAAGTTGCTCGCCGATGCGAGCGCCACCACTGCCATAGACATGTACCTGAGCGGGGTTGCTGAAACCCATCTCCCGCAATTCGTCATAGGAAATCTCATATACACCAGTCTCGGGAATAGAGATTTTCACCCACTGGCCCGTAGCCAGTTTAGACTGGGTTGCATAAATCGACGTGTTATAGGCACCCGCATTGCTGGCGCAGAACATAGCCATGATGGCCACACATGCAAATTGAAAAATTTTCAGATTGCGCATATCTCTAGTTTTTTGTTGTTTTATTGGCCTTAGCACTCTTACTCTTGACAGGGTCGAGCACGATGAGATTCTTGATGGCGGTGCCGCCGTAATATACACCGTCGTTGTAGGTACCGAAATAACGATACAGACCAGCAGGCACCTTATTACCGTTCATATCCGTCATGTCCCAGGTTACCGGGAAGGTGTTAGTTGTGGTCATCCACATCAGTTTACCTGTGGCATCGGTCACGCGGATAATCATATCGGGGACAAGTGTGAGATCGCTCTTGGCATCAAACGCCACTTCGCCATCTCGGAACGCCGGCAACTTGTCGGCTGTCAAGTCGGCAATCGATGTCTGGCCCACCAAGAACGAAATCGTCCTTTTCGCACTGTTGCCCACCATGTCAAACACGGTATAGGTGAGCGTGTGCAAGCCCTCAGACAGGTTTGAGAGCGGGAACTCGATGTTCACCACCTTACCGCCTGAAGCAACGTTGGCATAGCAGGTAACGTCGGCAAAGGTGGCCTTTCCACCGTCGAGCTGCAATTTCATGCTCTTATCAATAGAGTTGGACTGCATGCTGATGCCCTCGTTATCGCTCACATCGATGTAAAGAATCGAATTGGGAGCAACCAAAGCACCGTCGGCAAAGGTCATCTCGTCGTTCACATACATCGCATTGATGACGGGAGATTGGCTGTCGTGGAGCGCTACCGTCTCGTCAAAGGGCAGCATGGTCACCTGCTTGGTGAAGCCGTTGACCATATAGTCGGTCCCGTCCTTATGGGCATAGACGCGAATCATCACATCCTGATTGCGTGCCAAGGGAGACTTGGGAGCAATCATTGTTCCTGAGAACGTACCGTTCACCACGCGACCCGAAATCTCGGCCAGTTTGGGACGGTCCATATAGATATCGCGTTCCACATCTTCGCCCATATACTTGAAGGACAGTGTCGTGAACAAGTCCTCGCGGTCATAGAGTGTTATCGTGGCATCGCCATTGAAGGAGTTGTCAACTCTACCAGATGGGCCAATCACCTTAGCAACAATCCTGAACTTGCACAACGGGCTGATTTCGGCCTTCAGCGTGTCGGTCACATCGGTGCCGTTCACGCTGGTGATAACGAACCTGGAGATGGGATAGTTGATGCGCATTGCGGGGTCGCCCAGCAAGAAGAACGGCATCTTGTTGACATCAGGTGCGGTGAAACTGCACTTTGCGTTCTTGTAAGCCTCTCCCAACGTGGGCATTCGGCCCTCGCGGTCATTGCTGAACAGCGAATTGATGAAGTACTTATTCAACAAGTCATTACCATCGGAGTATACCATGCGGGACGGGGTCAGCAAGGCAACCGCACCGCCATTGCGCTGGTGGAACATCAACTCGGCGATACCGCGCGAGTCGTTGTCGTAGTGTGCCACGTCACAGCAGGCTGTGGACATGATGGGATAGTGAGGATAGGTCGTGCGTGCCACGTCGCCAGTGGTCCACATTTTATTCGTCTTGGTGAACGCGATGGGACCAGCGTGACCCACGTAGGTGGCATAATAAGCACCGGCCTTGAGCTGATGGGCAATCTGAAGCTTTGCCTCGGTCGCCGTTCTGTCTTTGTCCTCAAAGTTCACCTCGGTGGTCGAGCGCGGATACATGCTGTTGTGAACTGTATTCACTTGCATGCCGGTATTCAGTTCGTTATCGATCTGGTTCTTGTAGCCCTGGCCCTCGAACAGGAACTCACCGTTATCGGGCGAGTCACTGATGACCAAAGTGTTGTTGCGCCACACGCCGTAATCGGGATTGGCATAATACTCGATGATCTTGTCAACATCGCTGCGAGCCTCGTCCACGTCAATACAGGTGATGCGGCCAACGCCGATACTCAGCTTGTCGCTGGTGAGGGCTGCACCCGAGTTATCTTCCAGGAAACCGAAGAAGTCATCGCTCGTGTAAGACTCTTTGTCAAAGTTGCTGTTATCGCTCTGGAAAGTGAGCAGGTCGTCGGGGTGGCTGCCCATCAACTCTCGGTTGTCGAACGAGCCTGTGCCGAACAGCAGCAGATTCTTGAACTTTACGCTGTCACGATCGAACAGCATCTTGCACAACAGGCGATAGGCCATCGCATCGCGGGTACCGCTGGAAAACTCGTTGAACACCTGATCCTGAGTTACGATGGCCACATCGATGCCGTCAACGGCACGGTGCATGTCGGCCAGGCGCTCGGCCTGCTCAACAAAAGCGGGAACAGTGATGATCAACAGATCAGGAACAGCCATGCTGTGCAGATTCTGGTTGGCAACGGGCTCAAAGCCTGTGATTTTCTTCAGCGTCTTGGTCGGGTCAAATGCCACGTAATTGGAATAAGACAAGGGTGCAGAGTAGAAATACTGGCCCTGGCCAGCCTCATCGTTATAAGCCTTAGTCCTTACCAACATCGGTGCATTGGTGTTGTTGATATACCAAACAACCATGCCCGACGGAGCGTTAGGAATCATGAAGCGCTCGTTACCCCTAGTCGTGCCGTTGCCCATAAGGATCTGATTGTCGGCAGCGCCAGCGAGGACATTCTCATGTCTGTAAGTCAAAATGAAGTAATCCAAGCGCGCAAAATTTGCATAGGCGCTGGGAGACAAGAAGTTGAGAATCGGCTCAAACTGTCCCTGCTCTGCCGGATTGGTCAACTTCAGCACACCAAAAGGCGATGCCGAGTTATAATGTACCTCAAAAACCGTGGGCGCAGAGATGCGTGACGAGCCCTGGTCATAGGACATCGTATCGGTAGCACCGGCACTGTGGATCACAGCGTTAACATAGCACAGTTCTGAAGGGTTGGCGGCAACTGCCGTGTGCACAATAATGGAACTGTCGGCAAGATTTGGCAGATTGTAATCAATGAGCAGGTGACCCCTGGAAAATTCCTCGCCCAGCATGTCCTTACCCGAGACGGTAACGCTCATCAGCTCACTCTCATGGTAGTAATAAGCCAGGCTGGTAGGGCTATTGATATAGGTCGTGACGTTGACGGTAGACTTGGTGGAGGGCACCACGTCGGGCAAGAACTCCTCGGTCAACAGATAGCATCCCACCTGGGAATAGGGGTTGAACTCGCGCACATAATGAGGCGTTGTGGTTGTGTTCTTGATGCTGAACGAAACCGGTCCGTTGCCATAGAAACAAATCTTGTTGTTGGTACGCAGGATCGGCACTTGTTTCAGGTCATCCACAGCAGAGCCGTTCAATTTCTCATTGATGCGGTTGCCACCCACGCCATAGACATGCACCTTGGTAGGATCGTTGAAACCCATCGCGCGCATTTCGTCGTAGGTAATCTCATATACTCCGCTCTCGGGAATTGAGATTTTTACCCAGCGGCCCATGGCCAGTTTAGACTGGCTCACGTAATGCGATGTGCTGAATGCGTAAGCATAGCCGGCACAAACGATGGCAATGATTACCGCGCACGCAAGTCTAACTTTATTCAATTTGAGCATATTCTTTATTTGTTCAACTTGTAATCTTCCTCTCTTGAGGGCAATTTACTCTTTTTAATTCTTGGCTTGGTTATTCGCCCGAATCTGTCTTGACGGGGTCAAGCACGATGAGCTTGTTGATGGGCGTACCACCATAGTACACGCCATCGTTGTAGGTACCGAAATAACGATACAAGCCGGCAGGCACCTTGTTACCCTCACGGTCGGTCATGTCCCATGTCACGGGGAAGGTGCTCGTCTTGGTCATCCACATGAGCTTGCCGGTAGCATCGGTCACGCGGACAATCATGTCGGGAGTCAGTGTCAAATCGGTCTCGAGGTCGAAGTTCACCACACCATCAAGGAAGGCGGGCTGCTTGTCGGCAACCAGATCGGCAACCGACATCTGGCCGACCATGAACGAGATCGTGCGCGTTGCGCTGTTGCCCACCATGTCAAAGACGGTGTAGGTGAGCGTGTGCATGCCTTCGGACAGGTTCGACAGGGGGAACTCAATACTTACCACCTTACCGCCATCTTCGACAGTGGCATAGCAGGTAATGTCGGAATAGGAACCCTTACCGCTGTCGAGCTGCAGCTTCATGCTCTTGTCCACAGAATTGGACTGCACGCTGATGCCCTCATTATCGCTGACGTTGATATAGAGCATTGCGTTGGGGGCAATCATGATGCCGTCGGCAAAGGTCAACTCGTCGTTGATATACATCGCGTTGATGACAGGAGCCTCATCATCGCTGATGGCCGCATATGCTCTGTAGGGCATCATGGTTACCTGCTTGGTGAAACCGTTGACCATATAGTCGCTAGCATCCTTGTGGGCATAAACGCGAATCATCACATCCTCATCCTTGGCAAGGGGAGACTCAGGAGCAATCATCGTGCCCGTGAACAGGCCGTTCACCACGCGTCCTGAGATCTCGGCCAGCTTGGGACGGTCATAGTAAATGTTACGATCAATGCTGACGTTGTTCTCCGAGAAAGTCAAGGTCGTGAACAAGTCCTCGCGGTCATAGAGCGTCACCGTGGCATCGCCATTGAAGCTGGCGTCGAGATTGCCCTCGGCATCTACCACCTGGGCTTTGATCTCAAACCTGCCCAAGGGGTAAATCTGTGCCTTGAGCGTGTCGTTCACATCGACGCCGTTCACGCTCGTGATGTTGAAGCGCGAGATGGGATAGTTGACGCGCATGGCGGGGTCACCCAACAGGAAGAACGACATCTTGTTGACATCAGAGCTGGTGAAGCCCAGTTTGGACTCCTTGTAGGCCTGGCCCAGCGTGGGCATCACGCCGTCGCGGTCATAGCTGAATAACGCGTTGATGAAATATTGGTTCAGTTTGTCATTGCCCGAAGCGAATACCATGCGCGACGACGTCAGCAATGCGATAGCGCCGCCATCACGCTTGTGGAACATCAGCTCGGCAATACCGCGCGTATCGTTGTCGTAGTGTGCCACATCGCAGCAGGCCGTTGACATGATGGGGAAATGGGGATAGGCCGTACGGGCCACGTCACCAGTGGTCCACATCTTGTTCTTCTTGGTGAAGGAGGCAGGACCAGCATGGCCTACGTAGGTGGCGAAATAGGAACCATCCTTCAACTGGTAGGCTATCTGGTTCTTGGCCTCGGTAGCCATCTTGCGATCGACTTCAAAGGTGGGCTGAATTGTCGAGCGGGGATACATGCTGTTGTGCACGGTGTTGACGTGCATGCCGGTATTCAGCGCGTTATCGATCTGGTTCTTATAGCCCTGTCCCTGGAACATATACAGACCCTGGTCGGGGGTATCGCTCATCACGAGGGTATTGTTACGCCACACGCCGTAATCGGGGTTGGCATAGTACTCGATGATCTTGTCAACGTCGCTGCGCGCCTCGTCCACATCCACACAGGTGATGCGGCCCACACCGATGCGCAACTTGTCGTTAGCGATATTCGTGCCCGAGTTGTCGTCCAGGAAACCGAAGAAGTCGTCGGAAGTATAGGAGAAGTCCTCGTAGTTGCTGTTATCGCTCTGGTAGGTGAGCAAGTCATCGGGATGGCTACCCATCAACTCACGGTTGTCGAATGAACCCGTGCCGAACAGCAGCAGGTTCTTTAACTTAGAGCTATCGCGGTCGTACAGCATCTTGCACAGCAGGCGGTAGGCCATACCGTCGCGTGTACCGCTGGAGAACTCGTTGAATATCTGGTCCTGGGTCACGACGGCGACATCGATACCGTCAATAGCACGATGCATATCGGCCAGGCGCTCGGCCTGCTCCTTGAATGCGGGCACCGTGATAATGAGCAGATCGGGGACAGCCATGCCGTGCAGGTTTTGGTTGGGAACCGCCTCGAAGCCAGAGATTTTCTTCAGCGTCTTGGCAGGGTCAAATGCCACATAGAGCGAAGAAGAAAGCGGACTGGAGAAGAAGCAGAGGCCACTGCCGCTGTTATCGTTGTAGGATTTGGTCGTCACCTCCAACGGGGCCTTGGTGTTGTTGATATACCACACCACGGTACTTGACGTGGCACCGGGTATCTGGAAGCGCTCGTTGCCGCGGGTCGTACCATAGCCCATGAGAATCTGGTTGTCGGGGGCATCGGAAAGGATATTCTCATGCGAGTAAGTCAAGATGAAGTAATCAAGGCGGGCAACAACCGCAGTGCCTTCCTCGCTGGTGTACTCGAGTCGCGGCTCATACTTGCCGTGCTCGCTGGGGTCGGTTAACGTCAGCGATGCGAAAGGCGATGCGAAGTTATAGTACACAAAAGAGTTGGAGGGCTTATAAATGCGCGACGACGCAACGGTATAGTTCGTCGTGTCGGTAGCTTCACCACTGTGGATGACGGCGCTGGCATAAGTCATCTCGGATGCGCTTGCTGCGATAGTCGAGTGAACGACGATGGAATTGTCGGCGAGATGAGGCAGGTAGTAGTCGATATAGATCGGATTCCTGGAGAAATCCTCACCCAGCATCTCCTTACCCGTGTTGCTCACGCTCATGAGTTCACGCTCGTGGTAGAAGTAGTACAAGCTCGCGGGCTTATTCTCATAGGCGTTGACGGTCACCACAGTCTTCTTGGTCGGTGTCAAGTCCTGCGAGGAGTCCTCGGTCAGGAAGTAGCAGCCCACCTGAGAATAAGGGTTGAAAACGCGCACGTAATGAGGGGTTGAGCTGGAGTCATTGATGTTGAACGACACAGGTCCGTTACCATAGAAACAGATCTTGTCGTTAGTGCGAAGGACGGGTACAGGCTTCAGATCATCGACTGCCGAGCCGTTCAGTTGCTCGCTGATGCGGTTACCACCGACACCGTAGAGGTGAACTTGACCAGGGTTGCTGAAACCCATCTCACGGAGCTCGTCATAGGTGATCTCATAGACACCGCTCTCGGGGATAGACACCTTCACCCACTTGCCCGAAGCCAATTTGGACTGGGTCGAATAAATCGATGTGTTAAATGCACCGGCGTAGCTGGCGCAGCACATGGCCACCAGGGCCGCACATACAAATTGTAGTTTGATCAGTTTGCGCATATCTCTTGTTTTTTGATGTTTTCTATCTCTTTATCGTCGTTGACTCTACATTCTGATTTTCACATCCAGCACCTGTCGCTCGCCAATGCAGGCCGTCAAGTGGTTGCCGGGCCTTAGCGTCTGGCCCTCGGCGGCATCGCCAGTGAACAACAGGTCACCCATCTTGATGCTGCAGCGTATGCTTGTGCCGGCGATCAACTCCTCCAGCGGTCGATGCATGTCAGCCAAGCAGCAATGAGCCACCACTTGGCCATCCACCTTTAGCTCGACAGGCACGTGCTTCACGTCATCAAGGTCGGAAGCTGACACCCAGTCTCCCACGATGGCCGCTCCGTCAAAAGCGCGGTCGAGGCCCGTCAAGCACTCCTCATCGCTGTGAAGAGCACGCACGGTGAAGCCGGCAGTAAAAGCGTCCCAGTAGCGGTGGGCAAACTTGGGCGCCACACATTTCCCCAGTCGATTCATGCGCACCACGATAGTGGGTGTCGCCACAAACTCCTGGGCGAAGTCAGGCACAAAGAAGGGTCGTCCCGTGTACAGGATAGACGAGTCAGCCATGAGGTAGGACTGGAGGGTTTTCCCCTCCGAGCCGTAATTCCCAGTGAAGCCAATGACCTTCATTCTTGCCTGCTGATTTCAGTTTGTATGACCTTGCATCCTGTTATAGATAATCGCCAGGTGCGCATAGATCGAGGTGTTGGCAATCACCACACTCTCGGGAGCCTTGATGCGATAGGGTGTGAAATTCCACAGAGCCGTCACGCCACTGGCAATCGCCATGTCGGCAACCTCCTGAGCACGCTCGACAGGCACGGTGAGGATGGCGATGTGCACGTGGTGTTCGGTCATCCACGATTGCATCTGGCTGATGGCATAGACAGGCACACCGCCCATCTGCTTACCGATCACCTCATCACGCACGTCAAAACCAGCAACAATGTTCAGTCCGTAGTGCTCCAGACCATGGTCCTGCATCAACGCGGTGCCCAAGCTACCCGTACCAATCACCACTGCATCATGGTGCTGGTTGAACCCGAGGAAGTCCTCCAACTCGCTCACCAGGCTGCGCACCTCATAGCCGATGCGCGTCTTGCCACGGATATTGAGGAAAGACAAGTCCTTGGCAATCTGTGACGATTGCACGTTGAGCTCCTTGGAAATCTGTGTTGACGACACATACTCCACATGCAGGTTATCCAACATGCGCACGTAAGACAGATACCACGGCAAGCGCCTGATGGTGGGTTCGGGAAGGATTATCCTGTTGTTGCTATTGGCCATATTATCTTTACATAAATGCAATTAACTTACAAAATTACCTCAAATTTTCTTACTTCAATCATTTTACACCTTATTTTATGGAATTCGCGCACATTTTTAACATCTGTTAGGATGGAAAAAACAGGCAGGAGCCGTGACATCGACATGTCGGCTCCTGCCCGTGTGACAGTTGATCGGCAATGATTACTCGCCAGTGACAGCCAGTTTTTTGGCCTTTGTGGCCTCCTTGATTCCGTCGGTCGAGATGGTGGCACGATAGACATAGATGCCACGCGGCACACGACGGCCCGACACGTCGGTGAGGTCCCAAGTGACGGGTGCCGAAGTGTACATATCGCTACGACCCGCCTGCGTCGTGCTCCACACTCGGCGTCCCATCAGGTCAAAGACCTCGATGGTGACGCTCACCACAGCGTCAGGACGGTTGTGGCGCACATAGAATGAAGTCTCGACACTGGCCGGATTGGCAGCGCAATAGACATCGGCAATCTCGGGCTTCATGCCATTGATGACATTGAAGTCGATGGTCTTCTCACTCATGTTGTTAAACACGTCCCACACGCGCAGCCGCAACGTGTGCGGACCCTGAGCCAGATCGTTCAACTGATAGCTGATGTTTCCCAAGGTGCCGTGATCGGCATACATGGGCGTGTAGTAGCTGATGATATCGTTGTAGCTATTGGTACCGTCAAGGGTCAAGGTCATGCTGTGGCCGATGCCCGCCGACGAGAAATTCACGCCGCTGTCATCGCTCACTGTCGCCAACAGCAGCGGCGACTCGTTGACATCGCTGCCATTCACAAACTGCTCGTTGTTCAAGCCCATCGTGATGATTCTGGGGCCAATGGTATCGGCGACCACCTCATCGTCGTAACCGTAGATGTAAAAATCACTGTTACTGCCCTTGGCCTCGAGAGAGTCGCGGCGGTCATAGGCATAGAGGTTGATGAGTGCAGGACGGTAGTTGTCATACTCGTTGTTCACCTCGCTGGGGATGATGACACGCACGGTGAAATGTCCGCCCTCCACAGTGTCAACATTGACGGCCAGACGGTTGGGACGGTCTTCATAGTTAATCGCCCTTCCTTCAGAGCCATAGCCGTGGGTTGTAACCGTCTGTTCGGGGCCAAACAGCGTCGAGACGATCGCGCCGTTGAAGTCGGGCAACACCTTGCCGTCGGCATCGATGATGCTACCGCTGAACTCGACATGCTCGCGGGCCTTGAACACGGGCAAATTGTCCTTATCCACCGGCTGGCCGTTGATTTCCTCGACGCGTGCGGTGTAGGGGGCATAGGCCAGGCGCAAGGCAGGGTCGCCAAAGACGAAGTAACGTCGGTTGTTGTCGATGGTGGAGCGCACGTCATTCTTGGCCAAGCGCATGATGTCGCCGATGCGACGGGGCTTGCCCTGGTCGTCGCGCGAGAACACGTAACGTCCCACTGCCGAGGTCAACGCACCGTTGTCGGCGATAAAGGCCTTGCGTGGCGGGCAAATCACCGCAACGGCACCACCGTTGGGATTCAGGAAAATGTGCTCACCGCTCGACAGCACAGCATTATCAAAACAGCAGAACTCGCAAGTGGCGGCATACAGCACGGGCAACCGTTTGTAGAACAACTGCGTCTCCACGTCAGAGCGCATGAGCAGTCCCTCGCCAGTCCAGTTCTGGGTGCTGGCGTGGCCCACGTAGTTCCACCACAGGACGCCCTCCTTGAGGGCCGTGAACATCTTGGCACGGGCATCAGGATAGGTACGGGCGCCACCGGCACTCACAGCGTTAAAGGCATCGATATAGACGTAGTTGTAAACCATGTCTTTGCCGCCATTGGCTCGGGCATGGCTGATCAGGGTGTCGGACTGGATCATGTGGTCACCCTTGTTCTCGTCGTCGGCCACCATGAGCACCTGGTTTTTCCATGAGCCGTAGATGGGCGAAGTCACATACTTGACCAGCTTGTTGACCACCGTGCGGGCCTCGCTTACGCTCTTGACAATCATGCGGCCCACAGCAATGTTCAACTTGTCGTTGATGCCAGTGCTTGCCCCGTCGTCCAGCACACCGAAAAAGTCGTCGCTGGTGATCGAGCTGTTGTCGTCCTTGCTGTATTCGCTCTGCCAGGTGAGCAGGTGGGGATAGTTCAATGCACTTTTGGCATCAGAGCCAATCAAGCGGTTGTCATAGCTGCCGCATCCCATCAGCAGCAGATATCCCAACTTGTGTCCATCGTCACTCATGCCGCGGTCATAGAACATCTTGCACAAGCGGCGATAGGCCATGGCATCCTGCGTTCCGCTAGAGAACTCGTTGAATACTTTCTCCTGATCGACCACAAGGACGCGGAATTTATCGACCTTCTCATGCAGCGAGGCAACTCGCCTGGCTTGCTCCAGATAGGCGCTCGGTGAGATGATAATCATATCGGGAGTGAGCTCGCCATGGATGTTCTGGTTCGACACTTCGCCCAGCGACTCGAGACGGCGGTAGCTGCCCTCCGTATCAAAGGCGACAAACTCTCGCCGGCCGCTAGTGGCGGGGCTGAATACCAGCGTGCCGTCTGCGCCCTGGGCATTGAGTTGCACAGGGGCATAAGGCGCCGTCACGTCCCACACGCGCGTCGATGAGCCACACCCGCTCAAGCGGTAACTTGAGGTAGTCTTGGCATCATTGATGCCGAAACACAGCGACTTGTTGCGCAATACCAGGTCGCGCTCATAGTTGACGGTGATATAGTCCAGTCGGGCCAGTTTCGCCGTGCCTGGACAAGAAAAGTTCAACGTATAATTCAACTCGTTGGAGCCATCAAGAGCAAACGTCTTGACAGACGACAAGGGAGTGGTCTCATAGAACCCGCTAGTTCTCGAAATCTGATCGTTATCAGTAACCGACAATGGGGTGTTGTTATAGGCGAAACTGAGTGTGCTGCTAGCGTCATCACTCTTAGCGGCAAACATGGTGAGGACTTTGGCATTGCTGCCACTGGTCTGATTGTCGATGGGGAAGTTGAAGGTTTGAGACTTGGAGCTCAAAAAACTCTCTCCTAGGAACACGCGTCCCGTCTCGCCAGGATTGATGAGGTCCTGCTCGTGGAACATGCGCTCGGTATAGGTGGTGAAAACGTTGCCAATGGGAGCGTTATCGGCCATTTCGGGCTCGACATCGCTGAAACGGCTATCGTTAGTGACGAAATAACTTCCAAACAGGGCATAAGGGTGCTGTACCTGCATTTGATCGAAACGCACATTCAAGCGCTTCCACGTGACAGGGCCTTGAGCGTAGAACAGGATGCGGTCGCCCGTGCGCACAAGCGGCATCTGAGGCAGGTCATCGGCATAGTTGTCACCTCTCATCACCTCACTCAACGGCGCACCGCCATAGCCAAATACGTGAATCTGAGACAGGTCGGTGCCTAATCCCCAGTTGTGGATGTCATCGGCGGTAATCTGGTAGATACCGCTCTCTGTCACCCTAACCTTGACCCATTTGCCTGTGGCCAGCTTGCTCGATTCGGCATAGTAGCTCTTGTCTAACGCACTCGCGGTGAGGGAAACAGCCGCCATCAGAGCCAAGCACGCCATGGTTCGGATAAAATATTTCATCATCATTTTCATCATTATCGTTATATACCATCAAATGCTTACCCTTGGAAACACCACGGGAAGCACACAAGATTCTTTATCCTTATAACGATTTTGGGGCTTTTTTATTGTATCAATCAACTGCCGGCCTAGCCAGGGTGATGTAATGCCCGTCGAGGGAGCGCGCCGTCAGGCGGTAGCAATGGTCACCGCAACGGGCCGTAAAAACGGTTTCGACGGGGTCGGGAGTGAAGGGATCGAGACAGATGCCGTGAGTCCAATCAATGGAGTTGTCGCGGTTCACCTTGATGATTGCCTCCTTAGCCGTCCAGGCCATCACATGGGCATCCTGATCGCCTGGATCGATAAAACGCTTTTCACTGTCATTCAGAAACTTGTCGCGCACCTTGAGGACTTGTGCCCTATCCCTCTGCTCGGCATCGATACCGATGTCGTGCTTCTCGTTCAAGGCCAACACCACCATCCTCATCGTGTGCGAGATGCTCACATTCACCTTCTCACAGGCGATGTATGGCGCTCCTTGATCACTATGTGACAGCGTCACAGGCCTCCCAAAAGCATGGCACAACAACAGGCGCTCGGCAGCCCGTTCCCGCAACCGCTTGACAGGCAGTTTGGCTAAATCCTCACAATCGATGTCCGCCCCACGGCACAACGCCAACAGTTGCGACGCCTCTTCCTCGAGCCGCCACACTAGCGCCCTTGTGCCATCGAGATATGTCATTTCCTTAATGAGCATGAGACAAGAACACATTTAACGGGAAAACAGGGAAATATCAGCCGACGCCATTTTTGGCCAAGTCGATGCGTGTGAGGACCTTGGGATTGTCCTCGCTGGCGGCAATCCACGAGCGGTAGCGACGGCGGTTGACGAATCTCTCGACCAAATAGGCCAGGGTGAACATCACGGGCACCTGCAGCCACAGCATCCAGTAGTGATGCTGCACCTGATAGAGGGTTGCGCCATTGGTCTGCATGAGCACATAGCCGTTACTCATCCACGTGCCGGGCACACAATCGCCCACGACGTACCACAGCCGCGACATCAAGTAACGCGGCCATGAAGCACCTGTCAGGAAGACGAACACCACCGACGAGAACACGAAGAGCAGGAACACGCTCTCGCGCTCGTTGACAAAAGCCTGCAGCGTCTGTCCCATCAGCGAGACGGCAATGACAAACGGCACTGCTAGGCAGATGATGTGCAGGAAGTTGCCATATTGCGGGAACCCGAACATCAGCGGCACATAGTGCAGCACATAGATGACGGGGACGGTATAGACGATTTGGTGGCACATCATCTTGCCGATGATGGTGGCACTCACACACGCCTCCACAGCCATCGGGTCACGGCCGCCGTTGCGGCGACGGCGCTCAATGCTGCCTCCGTGCAGCATAGCGATACCCAATATCATACTCTGTTGCAGCACCAGCGGCAGGATGAACAGCAGCACGGCGCTGGCGATACCCATCGCGGGATTGCCCACGGGCACCTGACGGTTCTCGATGATGGAGCCGCCCATGTTGAGCACGGGTTCAACCACAGCGGCCAGCCGCTCGCTCCCCATGGCCTGGGTGACATTGGTCAAGGCGGTGAACATGGCCTTGTAGCGCATCATCACGCTCATGTCGCAATAGAGCGACACATGGCCTTGGTCGCCACGGGTGATGCTCTGGCTAAAGTCGCGGGGCACATACAGGATGCCGTAGCACGCCTTGCTGTGCATGGCTTCCTGTGCCTCCTGCATGTTGGCAGCATAGCCCACGATGGCGACTTCTTGTGTGGCATCCATGCGGCGGACAAGCTCGCGACTCATGGCGGTGCGATTCTCATCGACAACGACGACAGCCTCGTTGCGCACCACCTCTGGGTTGTAGATGAGAGCATACAGCACCGGATAGACTGCATTGAGCACGAGGAAGAAGATGACTACACCCTCGTCGCGGAACACCAGCAGCAGCTCGCGTCCGCACACCCTCAGCACCTGGATGAACCACAGGAACAGGCGACTATGTTTAATCTTCTCGGTCATATATCATCAAGGCACATACACCGGATTGAGACACTCTTTCTTCAATCGCCACGAGAGCAGCATGGGCAAAATCATGAATCCGATGAGCGCCGCGTAATAGTATCGTGAATAGTACAGGTCGATGCCATTCAAAGCCTGATCAACCATGATAAGGAAATAATACTTGACGGGCACCACAAAGCCCAGGGCCTCGACCCACGGATACATAGCCTCCTGGGGCAGCGAGAAACCCGTAAACGAGAACGACACCATGCCCAACAGCGTACACAACATCGTGCCATAACGGAAATTGGGCACAAAACAGTACATGAGCACGGCAAAACTCTGGTTGGCCGCCACGAGCAGGAACATCGCGCTGAGCATGTGCCATGGGTTGCAGTTGAGCGGGAAGTCATAACAGCGGTACATCATCCACTGGATAAACCAGCCCACTATGGTAAAGAGCACCGTCTGCGGCACCAGTTTGCCCACCAGAGCCAGGAACATGCTGTTGCCCGAAGTCCTGAGCCACTGCCGGCTCAAGCCCGACTTGAGTTCGAGTCCCAGCGAGAACGCCGTCACCAGCAGGATGAACAGCGACAGGAAACAGGGCACAAACGTCGAATTCAGGTAGTAATTGTAATTGGTGAACGGGTTGTTGAGCCCGTGGACATGGGTCTGTATAGGCTGCAGGGTGGATGCGATTTTCTCATTGCTCAAACCCACGGTGCGCAAGGCCGTCTGCACGATGGCACCGTTAGCAAGCATCGACATGGTCTTGAAGCCCTTGTATTGCATCGACGCTGGTGCATAGTAGGCATAGTTCACATAGTAGCTCACCACCGGCTGGCGGCCGCCCAGGGCCTCCTCTTCCAGATACTCGGGAATGAGGAAGAAGCCCAGCACCTCGCCACGTTGCACGGCATCGCGTGCCTCGGCAAAATTGCTATAGCGGTGGCTGATGTTTACCTGCTGGAAACCGTTCAAGGTGCGCGACACTTGGCGCGACAGGACACTGTTGTCCAGGTCGACGATACCCACGGGCACGCGTTCGACCGAGCCGCTCTTTATCAGATCCATGAGGTACCAACTGCACAGCAGCGGCATGATGACAATCAGCAGGAAATACATGGGTCGCCGCACGAGTTGGATGCACCCGCGCTTGAATGACTGACCTATGTATCTCAGTATCATAGTTTTTAGTCCTTAGTTGCTAGAGGGTTATTTATCGAGGATGACCGACATGCCGGGACGCAGGTTGGGCACCTTGGTCACGGGGCGCATCCTCACCTCAAAGGTCTTGCTGTCGTACTGGCCCTGGGCCTTGGAGGCCTGCCAAACGGCAAAGCTACCCATGTCGTGGATGTAATAGACCGACATCTTGGTCTTCATGTTGTTCAACGCAGGAATACGCACGTTCACTTCCTTGCCCATGGGCAGGTCGTTGAGCAACTCCTCGCGCACGCTGAAGCTCACCCACATGTCGTCCAACTTGGCAATCGACATGATGGGAGTGCCCATAGCCACGAGTTCGCCCTCCTGGGGATAGATCTCGCTCACCTCGCCGTCGCAGGGCGCCAGGAGCACTTGGTCCTCGAGCAGGCTCTCCACCTCCTTGACGGTACCACGAGCCACATTAGCCATGCTGCGGGCAGCGTTCTTGTCCTCTTGCTGGGCACCTCTCACAGCCATGTCATACTGGGCCTTGGCAGCCTTGACCTGTGCCGTTGCGGCATCATAGGCGGCCTTGGCCTCGTCGCGCTTCTGCTGGGTGGCGACGCCCTGCTTGAACAGGTTCTCGACGCGCTGATAGGTCTTCTCGGCAATGGTCTGCGCGGCTATTGCCTGCTGCCACAGGTTGTAAGCGCTTTGCTTGAGTTCCTCGCGGGTGCCTTTCTCAGCCTTCTGGTTCTGGGAAGCGGCAGCGGCGGCAGCCTGCTGAGCCTGATAGTACTTGGCATCGACGGTGCTGGAGTAGATACTCACCAGCTTATCGCCCTTGTGCACGGTATCGCCCTCGTGCACATAGAAACGCACGATGCGTCCGGGCAACTTGCCGCTCACGCGCACGGCGTCGCAGTCGGCCTGACCTTGGGTGGTCGCCTCGGCCGGATGGATGAGCAGGATGCCCACCACGGCGATGCAGGCCATCACCAGCGCAAACACGGCGAGCGCTGCCAGCAGCGCCTTGTCCTTCTTGCGGACCACGGTTCTCTGTTCGTCTTTTTCCATATTCTAGTTTTTAGTTACAGGTTCTGATTTTCTCTGCTCTAGATGCTCTAGATGCTCTAGAGGTTCTAGATAATCTATAGGTTCTAGAGTTTTTTAATATTGCATGGTGCCCATGACCTTGTTCAGGAACTCGAGGGTCATCTGCACGTTGATTTCGGCATCGATTTTCTCGCTGTTGGCCTTGAGCCAGGCGGTCTGGGCGGTGAGCACATCATCGATGGTGCCCATGCCCTCCTTGAAGGCGACGTCTGCTATACGCAAGTTCTCATCGGCCTGTTCTAGGTTGGCCTTGGTAGCCTCGTAAGTCTTGAACGCTTCCTGATAGCTGAAGGCAGCCTGGCCAATCTGCAAGGCTATTTTCTCCTTGGCATCCTCCAATTCCAGGCGTTTGACATGGGCATCGACCTGAGCGGCCTTGACCTTGTTGCTCAAGCCACCCCAGTGCCACAGCGGCATTCTGAGCGTCGCACCCACGCTAAATCCAGCCCCAAACTTGTTCTCGAAGCCATTGTAACTGTTGGGATTGGTGGCATGCAGGGCTGCAACGGCGGCCAACTTGGGCATCATCTCGCTGCGGGCGACTTTGACCTGCTGGTCATAGATTTTGACAGCCAGCTGCAGTGACCGCACATCGTGACGCTTGTCATAGACTTCGTCCAAGTTGAAACTCGACGGGACAAGGGTGAGTCCCAATTCGTCACGTCCCTCGTCGGCAAGAGTCATCATGGTGTTGACGGGCAGGCCGCACAATTGAGCCAGCAACATGCGAGAGAGGGTCACGCCGTTGTTCACCTTGGTCAAATCGACGTTGGCCTCGTTCAGTTTCACGTCAACAGCGAGTTGGTTGGCGCGGGTGGCTACACCCTCGTTAACCATCGCCTTCACATCGTTGTCGAGTTTAGCGACCAAATCGACGTAGCTGGTCGCCAGTTTCTGCTTGGCGCACAGCGAAACGACCTGCCAATAGGCCGCATCCACGTTATAGATCACATCCTCGACCTTGCTCTCGCGCATCTCGCGGGCGAGCTGCTGGGCGAGGTCGGTAATCTGGTTCATGGCGGTGATTTTTCCTCCCATATAGATGGGCTGTGTCACTGTCAAGGCTCCGCCCATGAGGTTGTGGATGTTGTAGGTCAAGCCGCTCTTGGGCAATAGCGCCACTAGAGAAGGCACATACTGGCCATCGATTTGGACAGGATAGCCTGTTGATGTGTCAATCAGCAGGTTGTATTCATAAGTGCCCGTTCGAGGGTTAAACTGCTTGGTGGGCAGCATCTGATCCTCCTTGATGAGGGACACCTTGCGGGAATTGTAGATGTATCCTGCCGTGAGGTCGAACTGTGGCAGATAGGCTGCAGCTGCCTCCTTGCGCTGGTAGCCTGCCTTGTCGATGGCAAGTGATGCCTGACGGATTTCCTTATTGTTGCGCAACGCCATATTGCGGCACGAGTCCAGAGTCACCACCTGGGCTGATGCCATCATCGAAATGGCACAAAGCGCTATCAGAACGAAATTACGCATTTTGTACTAATACTCTTTTCTTGTTACAGGTCTGTTTTTACGGCTGCAAAGGTAATGAAAATACAGCATAAAAAAAACACTGTTCCAATTTAAAACACTATAAGTGAAATTTGGAACAGTATTATGTCGAGTTGTTAGTTGGCAACCTAAGGCCAAAGCCTAGAACTTATAATAGCATTTCACCTCGCCAACGGGGAGCTTGCCCACCAGCAGCAGGGGGATGCGGTCGGCCTGGGTCGACATCCAAGCGGTGAGATTGTCGCTGGACTTTTTGCCGCCCTCCTGCGTGAACCTGAAGGAGATGCGATGGGCTTGACGCTTGCTGCCGTCGCGCATCTTGATGGTCTCCACACCCTGGTAGTTGATGGTCAGGTATTCCTTCTCCTTTCCCGAGAAGATGACGGTCGTATAATTCTTGTTACGGCTCAACTCGCTATAGTCCAAGTTGCGCAGCATATAGAAGACGCTCAGCATGTCATAGGCCTGCGCCTTGGCACTCAAGTCGATGGTGGTTGTGCCGCTCTTGCGGTAGCGGGTGCAGTGAGCGTTAGTGTGGCTGTAGTTGTAGGAAAACTTGACCACATCGCGTGCAAAGTAGTCTTTCTCGTGAGTAAGTTTCTCGTAGCGCTGCGGACGCAGGTTGGCATCCATCGTACACTTGAGGGTGTCACGCACAGGATAGACCTTATCGGCCCACGAGCGGGTCTTGCCTGTAAGCTGTGCGTTATAGCCGCTACTGGTCTTGCGCAGACTCAAGGTGGCATCAGCGGCATGTTTCCAGATCACGCCCCAGTGATATACAATCTCATAGTTGAGGGTCTCGTTGCCGAAGTCACGCCCCCACCCTTGCTGCGGCAGCGCCATTGCCAGCGCCAGCAAAAGTATAGTCAATAATCTTTTCATTGCTCGTGTTGATTAACATTTTGACCTTTAGACACGAGTTGACGCCCAAAGGTTTAATGTGCAATGCAGACCTTGCGCGACGAGCGCTCGCCATCGGGCCGCGTGGTGACCTGGATTGCTACCGGAGCACTCGCGGGCGATTCAATGGGTTGGCCCATCAGATTGTAGTAACGGTCGGGGGCGGCCAGGTCGGCTTGGGCTTCGATGATCGAGGCTTGTGGAATCGTGACCGTGGTGGTACAGCCGTCCATGGGAATGGTCTCATTTTCGATGGTCGCACCACGGCACTTCCAAATCGTGATCGTTCCTCCCTTGAACTCGGGGTCGGCCTCGAAGATCATATTGACAATCGCAGCAGTGTCCACGGGATAGCAAACGCGCTGCGTCGGATAGATGTACACGACATAGCAGTTATCCTTGCGGCTAAAGCTGCACGACACCGTCATCGTGTATTCACGCGAGAGATCGGTGGCTAAGCAATCCCAGTATTCGAGCCCTTCGGGCAGGCTGACGTTGAACTGCAAACCTCGACTGGGGTCACTGTTGGCCAGCATCACCGGCACGGTATCGAGTGCTCCAGGCTCAATCTCAAAGTCCTCGATATAAACGCGGTTGGTCTGCGCCGTAGCGCCCAAGGCCAATAACGCTGCCATTATCAATAATAAAATGCGTCTCATAATCAATTCACCTCTTCTCTTGGAACTGCAAAGATACAACTTCTTTTCAAATATGCCAGCAAAAGACCAATGCCGAAAGGCCCAAATGTGGCTCTATCCCAAATAAAATCGACAGAAGAAGGCACAGAAATAAGCAGAAAAACTTCCCCACTCCCGCCTGATGCCGCCGTGCTCATGAGCCACCAAGAAAAAATAGCCGAATTTGGTAATTTTTTAAAAAATTCGGGCAAATTCTTGTTGTGATACCAATTTTGTTGTAATTTTGCAACGTCAAAATTATTGTTTTACCATTATAAACACCATTTTTACCATGAACAACACATTTCAAGGACAAGAAACACGAGAGTTGTGCCAGCAGCGTGACAAAGAATTCCTGGCACTGTACAATCCCACGCTCGACGCTTTGCTCGAGCAGGGAATGACCCCGAGCAAGGCGCGGCGCGCAGCCGCCGAATTCACCATCGCCAACGGCCACCCCCACTACCACGTGGGCCACGAGCGGGCCTACCGTTGCGTGTGCCACCTGCTGAATGCACACGACAAGAGAGGCAACGGAGCGCGCAACTACCGCACCCGCACGGAAATGGGACTACCCAAACACCGACTGCGCCAGCAGATGTGGCTAGAGATCACCGGTCACGTGCGGGCACTGGCCAAACAGGGCATGAGCATCGAGGCTGCCATCGACCATGTGCTCGAGCACTGCCGCGCCTCGCGCTTCTTTATCAGCCCAGCCACCGCGTTAACCAAGATCTGCCCCCAAGCGCGCTTACGCGCCCTGAGGTAAGAATCAGGAACCCAACAACTAACAACTAACAACTAACAACTAAAAACTAAAAACTTAATATCATGAAATACCGCATCGACATCGTCATCGACCTGAATGACATCCAACAAGCCATCTACACCGAGGGTGCCTGGCACCCTGCCGACAACGCCACTGCCTGGGGCGTGAGCCCGAGTAATGAACCCATCGTGGACCGTCGCGTGCGAGAGGGCCTCGATGATCTGCTGGCCCGCATCAGCGGCTACATCGTGAACCAAAACATCAACTTCAACCTCGAGAGGCAAAACATTGTGCTGAGCCTCGAGATTGAGAGACGCCCTTTGCTCTCGCTGGCGCGCGACCTCAAGAACGCCATAGTTACGGCCCTGGCCAACTACACGCTGATGTCGCTCTATGGCGACGAGGACAGCATCTATGGAACAGCTTGGCGCTTGAATCGCGCCCGCGTCCTGCTCCTGCTATGCCGACCCTAAAGCGCACATTATATTACGAATTTCTCGAATTGAACAAATTGGCATGGCGCTATGTCATAAATCAAACTATTTACACTTCAAAAACTTGGTTTATTTATATATAATGTTTATCTTTGCACATCTGAATAAATAGTATTATTAACCTCTTAATTCAATTCCACCCTATGATTAAAAAAGGTATCTTATTGTTTGTGATGAGTCTAGCTGTGATGAGTACGGCTTGGGCTGAGTCGGTTTCCGAGAGTCAGGCGCGCAGTATTGCCGCCAACTTCATGGCAAGCCACGCCAAGAGTACCAACAGCTTGAAGATGGCCAGCAAAGCCACGTTGCGCGACCGCGGCACAAGCGGCGAGAAGGCAGCCTACTATGTATTCAACGCTGGCGTGCAGAATGGTTATGTCATCATCGCTGGTGACGACCGAGCTCCCGCCGTGCTGGGTTACAGCGACAAGGGCGCCTTTGACGCCCAAGCCGTTCCCGAGGCGATGCAGGAACTGCTGGATAGCTATGCCCTTCAAATCGAAGCCCTGGCCCAAGGCGCAAAGCCTGCTCCACGCTCGGCATCGGGACCCGCCATCATCCCTCTGGTGACTGCTCAATGGTCCCAAAATGCTCCTTTCAACACCCTGCTCCCCATTCTCCCCAACGGCAATCAGGCCGTTGCCGGCTGTGTAGCTACCGCCATGGCCCAGATGCTGTATTACTGGAAATGGCCCGTTAGTTGTACGACCACCCTTCCTGATTACACGTCTCAGAGCCTGGGCATCTACATGCACGCCCTTGAGCCAGTGGAATTCAACTGGGACGCGATGCAAGACAGCTACTTGACCAACGACACCGAGAGCGATGGCGCGGTTGCTGCTGCCCAGCTCACGCTGTATTGCGCTCAGTCGGTCAAGATGAATTTCTTGTATGGTTCATCAGGAGCCAACACCAACCACATCCCCAATATCCTTTCCACTTATTTTGGCTTTAAGCGCTCGGCTCACTGCGAGTATCGTGAGAATTTCTCCACCCAAAGCTGGGCGGACTTCATCTATAGCGAGCTGGCAGCCAATCGTCCTGTCATTTATAGCGGCAGCAAAGCATCGGGAGGCCATGCCTTCATTTGCGACGGCTATGACGGAGAGGGTATGTTCCACATCAATTGGGGCTGGAACGGCATGAGCAACGGCTATTACCTGCTCAATGTGGTCAACCCCGACGCACAAGGTACCGGCAGTGCCAACGAGACCTATGGCTACATCTATGACCAGTATGTTGTCTGCGGCATCGAGCCCGGAGAAAGCGAGAGCATATTTGCCCTTACCGCTGGCTCGGTCGCTCTCAACGATGCCGTCACAACACGCACCTCTAGCAATGCCAACTTCAAGGCAACCGTGTCGGGACGTTTCTACAACTACACCCCTGAGACAATAGCCGTAAGCTTCGGTTGGGGTCTTTACCAAGGCGATGAACTGTTATCTACCCTCTACAGGAGCGGCAGTTCATCTCTTCCGTCAGGCTATTTCTTCAGAACCGAAAACCAGGAGTTAAGCTTCGGCAGCGGCATCACCAGCGGCACCTACCGCATCGTGCCCATCTTCAGCGAATATGGAGCCAACAACTGGCGTCCGTGCATCGGTACCGACGTCAACTACATCGAGGTGACTATCGATGGTGACAATTGCACGATATTCGGCCACGGAACTGCTGGCGCAGCGGACTATGTGATTAACGACATCACCTATGAGGGGTCGATGCATCACGGCCGTCCTGTCGATATTGCGTTGAACATGACCAACAACGGCTACACGCAGAACGATTTGCTCCACATGTTCGTCAACGGCACGTTCAACTCGACGGCTTATCTGGGCCTGGAGCATGACGAGACGGATAATATCATGTTCAGATTCCTGCCTAAGACACCTGGCACCTACACCTGCACGTTCTCGCTCAACCAGGACGGCAGCGATCCCATTGCTCAGACCACCTTTACGGTGCTTGAGATGCCCGTAGCCGACCTGAGCATGTCTACCCAGGTGCTCGACGTGACCGATCCCCAGAATATGATTATCACCAGCGACAAGTACAGCGTCATTCTCACCGTCACCAATAACGGTTCAGAGGTCTACAACGATGACATCACGGTGAAACTGTACAAGGACGTCGACGGCAACTTCGGCAGCAATGCCCAAGTCATCGACCAACGCGTCCTCATCAATCCGGGCGAGACGGCCACGGTTCAATTCGACATGGACAACGTCATCAATGGCTGGAATTACTTCGCTGCAATATACTACTACAGCGGGGGACAAATGACTTTGGAAACGACCACTCCCTGGTACACCATCGTCTTCCCCGAGCAGGTAGAACCCGAGGTACTTATCGGCGACGTCAATGACGACCAAATTGTCAACATCACAGACGTCACCATGCTCATCGACTATCTGCTTGGAAGCGCCACCATCAACGAGGCAGCCGCTGATGTGACCCAGAGCGAAGGCATCAACATCGCCGATGTTACGGCTCTGA
>JAEEGI010005401.1_pt1 | contig 29431 bp, 19 predicted proteins | sample 8958751 | NCBI WGS metagenome assembly JAEEGI01 (sample SAMN16246545, study PRJNA631951) | gut metagenome | biome: gut microbiome; feature: rumen; material: KS-attached | host: Bos | place: Iran: Karaj | collected 2018-10 | reverse complement strand
AAGAACAGGCTGTCCGGTTTACCACCATGTTCCGGCTCCCGGAAGTGTTCTCTAAAACCGATGGCAAGATTTCGGCCTTGAAATACTTCCCTTTTAAAAGCCTCACGATGGAATAACCCCAATCACTATCACTGACTATCATTCTGTTCAAAGGAGAAAAGAATATGAGTTATCACTATTGGTCCGTTGATGGATACGGAATCCGTACTGATCTCATCGCAACGGATAAAGACCGCCTGGTCAATTTCATTAGGCAGGCTCCCGCCTTCGCCAAAGAAATCCAGGAATGGATCACAGATATCGATGAGACTTGGGAGAGCGTCTCTTTCGAAACCTTGAAAGACTACGAAGATGAGTATGGGAACATAGGGATCGCTCCTATCATGGCTGCGGTCATCTCCGAACTGGAGAATATCCGGCTCACTGTAGCAGAGGATTTCGATACCAACTACTATCTCTTGTACGAGCCAGCGTATCCGTGGTCAGTTCTCACCCCTGAAGAGCGCATTCTCACGGATGCTTCTCTATCGGATATCTTCGTGAAGTATTGCAAAATGCTGACGGATGCGAAGATCAAGCCTGGTTACGAGAGCGCTGAGTGCGGAGGATGACCGGCATGGCAATGGATAAACCAACCAGGGAGAAGCCTGAACCTAAAAGATTCTATGTCACCTATAAGATCGACGCCCGTTTTATTGCAGCGGTAACCGCAAATGATCTCGAAGAAGCGAAGAAATCCGCTGAAGCTGCATATATGGACGCTGACTTCGGTGCCGCGACAGATATCGACGGAGAGCCCATCATCGTCGAGGATGAGTATGGGAACTTCGTCTGGGAAAAGTAAAGAAAGGGAATCAATCCATGGATAATCGCCTGAAAACCATAATGGACAACTATGACAGCATGGTCCTCGGTCTTGATGACACTTTCCGCTTCCATTGCAAGATGTGCGGCAAGTGCTGCACTCACCGGGAAGACATCATGCTCAATCCGCAGGATGTTTATCGAATCGCAAAAGCACTTAACAAGGAACCGGCGGAAATCGTCACTGAGTACTGCGACACCTATTTGGGGCAGTCCTCCAGGATGGTAATCGTCCGGCTCCTCCCGCAAGGCAGCGTAAAACGATGCCCGTTTCTCAAGGATCAGAAGTGTTCCATCCACAAAGCCAAGCCAACCGTGTGCGCTCTGTATCCGCTCGGCCGCAGCATGAAAGCCGTGAACGACGGAAGGGCAAGAATCATGGAAGCTCAGGTCGAATACATCTGCCAGAAGCCAACTTGCGGCGATACCTCCGAAACTCACTCCGTCCGTGAATGGCTGAGCGAATTCGGACTGCTGGAGAACGAGGAGTTCTTCAAGCGCTGGATGCAGCTGGCGGCAGATATCGGAATGACGATCCGAGATGTGGAATCCAAATGCTCCGACAAAGTAATCGACGCGCTTGCGGTTTCTGTGCTGGTTGGTGTTTATCTGAACTACAACACCGACGAACCCTTCCTTCCTCAGTTCCTGGAAAACGACAAGAAATACAGGGAAACCATGTCCAAGCTGCTGCTTGAGTTTGGCATCCCCAACAGGCTCAACGCATGATTGACGTATAGCCGAGACAATACTAACTACCGCCCCGGGTACCGCATATGTGATGCGGCACCTGGGGCGGTTTTTCTTTTGGGGCCCAGTTTATGATTGCAAATGGAGCTAACGGCAAAAGTTGAGAATCTCAATTTCCCCATTGCCCGTAACGCGAGAATGCCGTATAATAGACTAGATATTTGTCGTTGCAGGAGGTTCTGGTCATGGCCATGAACTATCAGAAACTCTGGACACTCCTTAAAGATAGAAACCTCAAGAAAAAGGATCTTCGGGAGATGGCAGGGTTAACAACAAATGTGATTGCAAAGATGGGAAAAGGCGGAGACGTCTCAACTGAGGTCCTGCGCAAGATTTGCAAAGCACTTAATTGCACCCTAGATGAGATTGTTGAAATCGTGCCTGATCGTACCTGATATAGATCGAGTCCGTTTTATGGGACACAATGGAGCAGATAATAAACTTGGACGCCTCCAGATCTCATAGTGATCGGCAAATCGACAATGGTATAAAATGCATATGTTCACTTTGGTGTCTTAGGCATAAGCTGAATGAAACGAGGATGAAGCGGAGTCGTGATCACTTATCATTGCCAAAAATGCAACATTGACGTTGAGCAAAGCACATGCTCTATTTGCGGTGAACGGGCTAAGGTAAGGAGTATGCTATACTGGTGCAATCACTGCAACATTCCAACTTATGATGAGGTCTGCCCTAAGTGTGGTCAAAAAGGAGCTTATTTCACGTCGGATGTTCGTCCTGTATTTCCTGAAGAGCGACTTCTTCTTGAAGTGATACTGGGAAAGCCCTTTGCCTTCATCAACGATTCTGTGTGGAACGGGACTGGTAATCGTTATTTTGTCAACGGGAAACTTGTTCCTGTCTCAATTGCAAATCTTAGGAAGAAAGATGCGTCTTTAATAATTCAACAGCTCAATGAATACAAAAGTGGGAATTCATATGAGTCTTTCAACAAATACATTAGTATATGGATAGAGGCAAATAGAGCACATTATTCTTATATAGCAACTGAAGCAAAACAATACATTGCTGATTTCTCTGAGAAGTATTTCAATGGTGATAGTAATTCAGCTTTTGTATCTTTCTCTGGAGGGAAAGACTCAACAGTGGTTAGCGATCTCGTTCGCAAAGCGCTAGGTAATCCTTCTATAATCCATATTTTCGGAAACACGACGCTTGAGTTCCCATACACATATGAATACATTGACCGTTTTAAGAAAGCAAATCGAAAGACTCCCGTATTACGAGCAGAGAACAGAGAGCAGGACTTCTTTAATCTATGTGACCTCTTTGGCCCGCCGAGTCGTTCCTTGAGATGGTGCTGCACAGTCTTTAAAACAGGATTCATAGATGAGAAGATTAAGAAAACCTTTGATAGTCAAGGGACGATTCTGACCTTCTATGGCATAAGAAGAAGTGAATCAGCAAGTCGCAATACATACGAAAGATCATCTGAAGGGAAGAAAATTAGCAAACAGCGGGTGGCTTCTCCAATTATCGACTGGTTTGACTTCGATATATGGTTATACCTACTTACCACAGGCATTGATTTCAATTATGCTTATCGTCTAGGTTTTACCCGCGTGGGTTGTTGGTGCTGCCCAAACAACAGCCAATGGTCTCAGTTTTTAACCAGTATCTATATGCCTGATCAGTACGAGCGCTTCCATAGTATACTCCTCAGCTTTGCAAAGAAAATGGGAAAAGAAGACCCTGAAGAGTATGTAAGCAATGGAGGATGGAAGGCCCGTCAAGGTGGAGCGGGAATAGAATTAAGCAATCGTGTTGCTCTAGAATTTAAGCCCTGTGCTACAGATGCGCTGAGCTTCAATTATGCTTTGAATAAGCCCATTGCCCCTGATCTTTATGAGCTTTTTAAGCCATTTGGCAATCTGAATTTCGATATGGGAAAGAGCAGACTAGGTGAGGTATACATCCTAGATAACAAACTCAATACTCCCCTCATGAAGCTACAAGGGCGAGTTGGCTCGTCTGAGTTGCGGATTACCATACTAAACACGCCAATTGCTAACAGAACAAAAACCATAGAAATTGAACTCAAGTTCAAGTGTCAGCTTACGAAGTACCAACTCTGTGTTGGCTGCCATGCATGCGAGAGCATCTGTCGCTTTGGTGCAATCAAGCTTTATAAACGCGGAGAATCTGATAGCGATTATAGTTATTCTGTTGATGAGAATAAGTGTAAGCACTGTTTTGAGTGTATCAACCATTATACCGGTGGGTGCTACATGCGGCGGGTATTGTTACCGCGCGGAAAGGACTATTCTGGGAAATGAGTGCTTTAAAACTAAAAAAAGTAAAGCTCAAGGGAAATGAGTCTTTCAATATTCGTGAGGGATGGCTACGAAAAGGAATGCGATGCGTTGAGGATTCTCCAGACCTTTTCTCGCGCGATGATGTAATGGAGCGCCTTGGCGTCGGTAGCAAAATGGTTAAGTCCATTCGGTATTGGCTTCAAGCAACGAACCTTTGTGAAGAAAAGTATGTGAATAATGGCCGAGCTAGAGCACAAGTCATCACTGACTTTGGACATGTTGTTGAGGAATACGATCGCTATTTTGATGATTTATTCACTCTCTTCCTTCTGCATTATCATGTTGTCTCCAATGAGGCATTGTGCGTTGTCTGGAATATATTCTTCAATACGTTTGAAGCAGAAGAATTCACCAAAGAAAACGCAATCGACATGTGTAGAGCTGAGCTTATAAAACGGATGGATGAAGGTGCATCGTTTTCTGACAGCTTGTTCATTGACGATTGCACAAGCGTACTGAAGATGTATACAGACAGAGTAAGCAGCGAGGATCCAGAAGAAAGCTTAGGAAGCCCCTTTGCTGATCTGGGGCTCATCCAAAGAGTATCAAAGAAGAACTCCTATCGGAAATCTCCTCCCCCAAGAACGAGTTTAGATAAAATGGCAGTCCTCTATGTAATGATGAGTAATCTTCGAGATGAAAAGCATTCTATCAGTATTAACGAGCTCTTAACTGGGGAGAACAATATTGGAAGGGTATTCAACCTTAACCGGGTATTGGTTAATGAGTATTTGGATCAGTTACGGGCAGCTGGCTACTTGGAAATTAATCGAACGGCTGGCCTAGATATGGTCTATTTAAGTAAAGATTTTTCCCCTAAAGATGCCATGGAAGCGTATTACAAAGAGGCCGAGGTGAGATGAGATGAGATTCGCGGATTACATAAGAATCAACGAAGGTTTTCAAACATCAATAAACCTCGAATATGATTTGAACAGAAGGGAAAAGGTACTTAAATACATCCCAACTGAGCAGTCAGTGAGCATCTTGGGAACGTATCTTAGATCGTTCTACTATAACAATGATACACAAAACCGGGCGACTGTGCTTGTCGGCCCGTATGGTAGAGGTAAATCACATTTGCTCTTAGTTCTCTCAGCACTAACATCAATGGACACATTTGGCTCAGATCAACAAGAATCAGAGAGCAACTTGCAGATTCTAAAAAAGATATGTGAGAGGATTTCCTCAGTTGATCGTGAGATTGGCGCATTAGCCTTGCAAGTGGTTGAGACTAGGATACGCACACTACCCATTATTATAAACAGCAACACTACAGACATTAATCAAGCGTTTTTAGTCGCAATCAGTGAAGCGCTCTCTCGAGCAGGTATAAAGAACCTGCTTCCTAAGACTAACTTTGATGCAGCATACTCTGTTATACAAAGATGGGAAGAAGGATATCCAGAGGCAATAAAAAGGCTGGCAAAGGAACTCCGGAACGAGAAATGCACAATTGAAGAGTTGAAGATAGGATTATTGCAGTACAATCGCGATGCATACCATCAGTTTTGCCAGTGTTATACCTCTATCGCTGCAGGAACAGAGTTTAACCCGCTCACAAACATGGATGTTGTTAAACTCTATCTTGCGGTTACACAGGCGCTTTGTGAGCAAACAGAGTATTCAGGTATTAATATCATATTCGACGAATTCAGCAAATTCCTGGAAGCAAATCTCGATAAGTCAAAAATGCTCAATTTCAAGATTATCCAGGATATGGCCGAGGTTGCTGCTAGAAGCGGTCAGCAACAAATTCATTTTACATGCGTTACGCATAAAGACATTCTCGATTATTCTTCAAGCGATAGTTTCAAGACAGTAGAAGGGCGTTTCAAAAAGGTCCAGTTTATCTCCACTTCAGAACAAAACTACGAACTCATTGCGAATGCACTTGAAAAGTCACCTATGTTTAGCGCATTTAAGGAAGAACACAAAAGCGCATTCGACGAGGTTATGGCAGCTACATCAGCCGATGTGTTTAATGACATGCCTCGTGAAGCATTTCTATCAAAGGTGGTATACGGTTGTTTCCCGTTAGCTCCTTTAAGCGCCTTTGCTTTGCTTCATATTAGCGAGTTGGTCGGGCAAAACGAGAGAACTCTATTTACGTTTCTAGCTCAAGATGCAGAGGGCGCTCTCCCTGCGTTTCTCGAACAAGAGCGAGATGAAATAGCGTTTATAACAATAGACCAAGTATATGACTATTTTGAAGACCTGCTCAAGAAGGAGGTCTTCAATCCGCGTGTTCATAGCGTATGGGCAAAAGCAGATTCTGCGCTCAAACAGGCAGAAAACAGCATTGAGCGTAAGGTCGTGAAAGCGATTGCAATAATAAATATTATCGCAGACGATAGAATTAAACCGGTTCCTTCACATTTGAAAGCGGCTCTGCTCCTTAATGACACCATTTTTAGTGTTGCGATCAAATCACTTCAAAAGACACACATTCTTTCCCAGCGCGACTCTTCAGAATATGTTCTATTAACTGCAAATGGAGTCGACATTCAAAAAAGCGTCGACAATCAGGTAAAAACCAGAATTCCACGCATTAACGTCGCGGAGATTCTTAATATAAAGTGCGCACTACCCCTCGTTATGCCAAGGGAATACAACGATACATTTTGTATGATGCGTTACTTCAAGCAAGTATATATGGAATCAAGCGCCTTCTTGAAGTACAAAAATGCTAATCAACTCCTATCTGAATATGATTGCGATGGGATTATTCTACATATCATCGAAACAGATGAGAAGTGTTCAAAGGAACTATCGATTAAGATAAAGACGTTTAGGAAGGCTCCCCATATTATCCTATGCATGTCAGCACTACAATTTACATCAGAAGAATTACTTAAAAAGCTCGTCGCTATTGATCAGATGAAGAAGACTGAAATCTACCGACAAGATCTGCATTACGGTGAAGAACTTGAGGTATTCGAAGAAGACCTCATTCGACAAGTAAAAACCACCTTAAGCGACATGTTTTCACCTAGCAGTAAGTATAGTTATTATCAAAATTGCGACGGAGAATTGCATATCTCGAAAATGGCAGATCTGAGTCATGAAACTTCAAAAATCTGTGATGCTATTTATTCCTCCACACCAAAAATCAATAATGAAATGGTCAACAAAAGAAGTTTAAATGCCCAGAATCTCAAAAGCCGAGATTTGGTTGTTGCTTGGGTTTTAGCTCATTCGGATGACGCCGTTATTCCCTGTATGGATGGTTATGGACCGGAGACAAGCATTTTCAAATCCGCGTTCAAGTTTACTGGATTAGATTCAGCTTCACAAGTTGCCGATGCTGGAATTAATAACGCTCTTGCTGAGATTTACCAGTTCATTTCTAGTTGCGAATTACACTCCAACAATTTTGGCGTTTTATATCAAACCTTAATCATGCCACCCTTTGGAATGCGAAAAGGCGTAATTCCATTATTCATCGCGTATGCACTAAGAGCCTACAAGGAAAATGTCATTCTGTATTTCAAAGGAAAAGAAGTCGAACTCTCCGCTCAAGTTTTGGCAAACATAAATCAAACGCCAGAAAACTATCTTCTCCTCATCGAAGCCGGAACAAAGGCAAGAGATAACTATCTTCTAGCCCTTCAAGATATGTTTCTCCCATATGCTGAAAGCGGCAGAAATAGCTTAAATAAGATCTACTCTGTTGTTCGAAGCATGCAGAACTGGATTAGATCCTTACCTGAGTATACAAAAAGATTCCAGCAGTACTATGAGAATGGCGAAGTGAAGTCTATCGGGGATGAGGTAGATATTTTAAGAAATGGGCTGCTAAAATACGAGATTAACGCAAGAGAACTCCTTTTTGCTACTTTCCCTTCTGCCATGGGCGATGGAATTAATTATGACGCTTGTATTGCATCTATTCAAAATGCAAAAAACCTTCTTGATAACCATATCGACAATTGCAGAACCGAGCTAAAAAAGAAACTCACAGCGCTGTTTGTTCCCGGGTATCAAGGAGGATTGTCACATTCCGTGAAGTCGTGGCTTGGAAATTTGCCAGAAGCAACAAGAGTCCATCTGTTCGACAACGACACAAAGCCCTTATTAAGTATTGCGGAAAACCACAATTCGTATAATGACGATGAACTGCTTGACGCTTTTATAATGGCATTTGCTTCTGTTGCGATTGAAGATTGGAATGATGAGAGGGCAAAACACTTCGTTGATAGTATAACTGCCGCTCTTAACAAGATATCTGATTTCAAAGAGAATCTGCAGCCCAATGATACTTTGGGAAGGGTAAGCATCAATGAAAATGGAATGCAATTTGAAAAGACTTATGAGCCAAGTAGGATCACTCCATTAGGCAAGACCGTCCTTAACAATTTGCTATCAGTGTTTGAAGAATACAATGATGCAATAGAGCCTGACGAACAATTAGCTATACTCGTTAAGCTCATTCGGGACATTATTCTCTAGGAGGAAAAATGATTTATCTTGATAACGCCGCAACTACATTCCCGAAACCAGACGTTGTTTATAAGACGGTAGATTACTGTCAAAGGAATTATGCGGTAAATGTTGGCAGGGGAAGCTATAGCAAGGCCCATACTGCCATGATGATTGTCGATGAGACACGAGAACTAATGTCAAGATTGGTTGGAGCAGCAGGTCCAGATCGAGTCATTTTTACTCCTTCAGCAACAATAGCAGCAAATGAAATAATAATGGGATTAGAGTGGACCCCATACAAAACAGTATATGTCACACCTTTTGAACACAATGCAATAGCTAGGCCGCTACATAAAGTTTTAAATGAAAATCACATCAGTGCGCATATGATCCCTTTCGATTCATCTACTCAAGAACTGCTTTTGGATGACTTGGAAAGAATGTTCACTGTGTCACCGCCAGATTATGTTTTTATTAATCATGTTAGCAATGTTACTGGTGTAGTCTTGCCAATACGATTAATCTGTGAAAAGGCCAAAGAGTATGGAGCCATCGTTATTGTAGATGGCTCACAATCAGTTGGACTGATTGATATTGATGTCATCAAGGAAAAAATCGATTTTCTCATATTTGCTGGCCACAAGAATCTTTATGCATCTTTTGGAGTCGGCGGATTCATTATGGGTAATTGCCAGTTGGCACCTGTAATCTGCGGCGGAACAGGGACGGATTCATTGAACTTCGCAATGCCTACAGATTCACCGGCAGCATTTGAGGCAGGTAGTCATAATATTATTGCCATTTCGAGTCTAAATGCTTCTCTTAAGTGGATTGATGAAATGGGTCTCAATGAAATCAAAGTGTACAAGGACAGCCTAATGAATCGCTTAATTGCTGGAATTGAAGATAGCTCAATTATTACTTATCTTCCTACGAACCGTAGTCTTCATACCAGTGTTCTTTCTATTAACATTCCTGGATACCAAGCTTCAGAAGTCGGATTAATACTTAATGAGGATTATGATATAGCTGTACGAACTGGTTACCATTGTGCACCATATATACACAGGTTTCTTGATACAGAACAGCATTTAGGTACTGTAAGAATTAGCCTGGGGTACTTTAATACCCAAGATGAAATAGACTCGACAATAAATGCGTTAAAAGAGATCGAGAGGGGAAACTGAGATGAATGATTTTATTTCGTACTTGAATTCCACAAATAATGTGGGAGGAAACTCAACAGGTTCTCTTGCAGAGTCTCAGGTAAAAAGTCCTTATTTCAAAAAAATCAAAGTTGATAGGAAGCTTGGCTCATATATTTCTGAAAGCGTTAAGAACGGTAAGCACCAAGCGTTTATATTGACTGGCCATGCAGGAGATGGCAAAACCAGTATTCTTGTGCAAGTGTTGGAAGAACTTGGATATATCAATCCAGGAGAAGGATTAGCAAGTGAAAAAGAATACTCAGACTTCTATTATGTAAAAGACATGAGTGAAGTCTCCGAGGTATACCAAGAAGCAGTACTCAAAAAAGCTTTGGATGCCCCAATAAAGGGAAAAACGAGTCTTCTTATTAGCAATACTGGACCGCTTATAAACGCATTCATCTCTCTCGTTACCACTGAGGTTCAGCAATCTGGTAAACAACTCTCTGAAGACGCCCGCATTGAACTCCAGTCTACCCTGTTGACGCAGCTGGATAAGAACGAGGATCGAGTTATTACTATTCGCGAGCATTCTTTCGTTTTAATCAACATCGCGAGAGTTGATAATGTATGTTTTGCCACAAGTATTCTTAAGCGAATCCTTGATGTCGAATTGTGGACTGCTTGTGATAGATGTTCAAGTAAAGAAAGGTGCCCAATAAAGCACAATCGAGAGATCGTGAACAGACAGTTTGATCGTGTGTCGCTGTTTATTGAAAGCTATTACCGATATCTATATGAGAACGACAAACGAATGACTATTCGTCAGATGGTCGGTCAACTGGGCTATGCGTTAACTGGGAACCTATCTTGTGCAGAAATTGAGGCCAAGTATCTTAAAGAACCGTTCTTCAACTACAATTTTGCAAACCTCTTTTTCGGGTATCATGGTTTAAATAAAAAGAAAGATGCAGCACAAATTAAAGGGGTTGAACAGATTCAGCTCCTTGAACTCGATCAGATTGCGCTTGATGTTGACTACTCGCTTTTTGTGAATCAGAATTACTCCGCTTTTTATCAAGACATTCAGGAATTGCTAATAAAGCTTCGCACTAAATACCGTAAGCATTATCAGATTAATGACGAAGAAGCCCTCGAAACAGTTAAAGAAAATGAGACGGAAAACCGTTTACGGCGTGCGGTCCGTCGATTCTATCTTATGTATAGCCTCGAGTACGATGATTACACTACTGAAGCCCTATTGAATCAAGTATTTGGTGCAAACTTCAGCGACTATACAAAGCTAATCTATAAAAGGCAGCCTAAACATGTACTTCGCAAACTGCAGTCCATGATATTCCAGGCTTTGTATATGAAGAACACTGGTGCGCATCCAGATAGCCAAAACGAATTGCCATTGACACTACGCCGCGAAGACGATGTCTTTCAAAATGTTATGTTGGTACTTGGTGAAGTAAATAAGAGTGATCTTGATGTCGTTCAAGTACCAGTAGCGAGCCGCTTTGAGGATACGCCGGACAAACAGGAAATTTATCTTCGTCTTTACAACGATAACTTCCGACTAACACTTCCAATGATTTCGTATTTCCAAAACCTCATTGACGGAGCAATAGCCTCTAATAACAACCCGGCCCTTACACATGGAATCGCTACTCTTGACGCGCTGTTACTGGAAAAGTTTGGTGACGAAACGCCATTAACAGAAGATGATTGTGAACTCCGAGTGATAATCAATACAACTAGTGGCCAAGCTTTCGAGACTTTCTCTTTTTCAAATGGCCAGTTAGATGTTCTGTAGTTAGGAGGAAACAACGATGATGTACCCGAGCGATTTTAACCCAAACAAGGCAGCCCCTTTACAGAGCTATTTATTTGGCCATCGTGTGCAACCAAGTCAAACAAAATATGAATACCTAATTGAGTTTCTTCAAGTAGCCTTGGCGCGAAAAGAAACACGAGAGACTTTGAAATCATATAGTGATATGTTTCCAGTTGATAAGGATGGCATGAATCGTAGGATTACTTATCATCCATCTTCAAGAATCGGATTGAAGCGATTTGTTTTCTTCCCCAAAAGCAAACTTGAGGGGAAAGCTGAAGTAGATAAGAGAGCTTACAATGACTGTTTAGATGCTCTTTATGAAAAGACCAACATCTCGAATAAAGCAAAAAAGCAGAATTGTATAAGAATTGCTCAGAATCTTCTTAGTGGTTTTTGCGCAGTAAACCAGAGTCGTTCATGGTTTGATCAGAACATGCTGCCAATTTGTCCGGAAGTAATCTTGCCCGAAGGCATGGGAGTGAAAAAATGGCGGCAAGGACTGGATTATCAAATCGGGGAGGCTGATATTGACTTCAAATTTGATTTTCACAAGTATACATACATGTGCCGTGGCGGTGAAGTATACTACCTGCACATTCTAAACGCTATTAATCAATACCCCGAGTTCAAAAACAATATAGAAAAACGGATAACCGATATGATTACTAGTTTTCCACAGTTTTCATATCTTTGCCGTTTTGTTCAGTCGACTTGGGAAAACCGTATTCTTATTCCAGAAGAGGACAAGGTTGACATTTCAAAAGATCTAGGTGCAATCCCTCTTGCATTTTCCCAAAGGAATGAACAGACTCTCTCTGAACTCGAAAACTTCCTGAATAGTAAAGCTCACCCGTTTGAAAAGATGGAGACGCTCGCCAACGGAATTATCCTGCAGCTATTGCGGGCGATGTATCTCTGCGCAGCTAACGACCAAGAGAGCAATTGCTGGGTCATTGATGTGAATTGTGAAGGTTTTTCAAATCAAGAGGTGCGAAAAGCCGCCATAAGCGCGTTTCGGCATAATGAAGAAGTCATCAGCTCCTATTTGTATAGTGGATTGGCTGAGTATCGGAATCGTCTTAGCGGAACAGACGACAACAAAATCATTAAAGACGCAGCGGATGATTCATATCGCCTTTTCAGAAAAATGGGAAAAATGATTGGGATTGTTATACCAAACACTGGGACTGGTATGCGATTCTCATTATCTGAAGATATCATCAAGTTTCTTGTACTCTCTATCATTCCACCCAGAAAAATGATTACTCTAGATGAATTCATTGAACTTTTATATCAGCACTTTGGGATGGTTGTTTCATCAGAGCAGTATAAAAAAGAGATGACTCTAGGACATGTCAAACTGGTAAGTGATTTCTCGTTTCTTGAAGAAAATAAACTCGCCTTTGCGCAAAAGCTCAAGGATTGCGGTTTTTTGAGAGACTTGTCTGATGCTACGTCAATTGTGGAAAACCCATATGAACAGGAGGCCTGAACAGTGAGAAAACTTATTGAGGTACTTACCAGTCAGGTTTTGGGTCAAATTAAACACAACAAAGCCAACATTATTCGCATTGAGTGTTTCGACGACCCGCGCGTATATTGGGCCGTCTGTGAGAAAATCAGCTGCTCTGATAGTGTTGGTGCTTTCATTGGCAAACTCGCTCACGAAAAGTATCTCGAGTTCACTAAAGCGGGCAGGCAAGACTGGGCACAAGCATTGTTAAACCTTCACAAAGGGCGAAATGAATACTATGATGAGACGCTTTCTGCAGAATACATTGACCGGAGCTTTGTTGATTTCAATAACGCTATTACCAAATGGAGGAATGAAATCGCGAGTGCAAGCAATTTGCACACGTCACTAATTCTCCTTATGGGCACTGAATCGGCAACTGATACTGGTGGTTTAGCAGATACCGCTTTTGTTATTTCACCTAAAGAGGTTATCGCTCAACTGAGAAACAACTATAGTTCATGGTTTGAAGGAATTCTGAAATACAATGGCATAGACTCCAAGACTGCTCGAGATGCTATTCATACTCTTTACCGGGCCATCTTTGCAAATGTCAATATTGATCTCTTCAAGATGAGCTCATTCATTGATCAGATCGAGAATGATCACTTCGGCTCAATACAAGAAATCATCAATTATTCTTGCGAGACATTGTATGAAACGTGGGGCATTCCTGGGATTAGAGATGCAAGCAAGACCCCGAGATATCAGAACCTCGCAAAGGGAAATCTATCAGCGGCTGCAATAATAACGAATGCTGCGCGTTTTATTGAGCGTGATGATGATATCCCCACAGAAAGAAAAATCGCCACCTATAGAGAACAGTTTTCAAAATACGCTGCTGAGCACACTGTTGATTTGTCTGCATCGTTTTCATGCGGCGATGCCCAGTTCGATAGTTTCTTCGCTTTTAGGGACTGTATAATTGATTTTTTGCTTGGCAAAGAAATTGACAATAACAGAGCAGCCCTTCTTAAGGCAGATTATTCGCTTATTGCTGAAATCTTGAAAACGAAAATCCCAAAACCAATTCTCGAAAAGAAGAAAGCGGTTTCAGGCGAGCCTGTAGAAGCACTTTCGAAAATGTTTCTCGAATCTGCATATGAGTTTTATACACGATTCAAGCTGTTCCCCATAAACTACCGTTTGTCCGTTGATCGCATCACTCTTTCAAACTGCGTTGACGATCAAAAAGAAGATGCATTTATACCACTTGCATGCTATCTTGGCGGTATACTCAGATTTTTTAATGATGCAAACATCGAATACGAAGGAAACCTGGTGGCGTTCGAATACGGTAACGGCGATGGTATCGATCCTTTCGATTACGATAATTATGCCGCTATAAAGGATCTGATTAAGTGTACCGGAAAATGGGGCGATCCTTGCAAGGTACAGTTCACAGTTAAGCTGTCCAACGGAGATTTCGAACGCAATTACGATTATCGATGGGCGTTTTCTCCCTACTCTGCTTGGCCGAACGCATTTCACTACCTGGCAAATGTTCTTTTTAGACGAGGTGACAGTTACATACTCCCGACACTAGTTACTTGTGATAATATTCAAGACTATTTGGGGTGCGAAAGCGAAGATGAATTCTACTCTCATTTGATTCAATTACGTGATACCGTTTTGTTCGACGAGCACCGCCGGGAGATCCACAAGTATTTTCATGGCACTCAAGCTTCCAATGACTTTGATTTAGTATGCTCTTTATTCAAAGCATTTGCGCTTAATCTTTCGCAACACGGCCTATATAATTCACTTGAAGATCTGCGCGCTGTTGTCCAAGCCTACTCGGGTATGATGCAGCATATTAGCGAGAGCTATGAGCAGTTTACTGATATTCAACGAGAAAAGGTATCGCTTCTACTGAATTGCTTTGTTATTACATCAAATGAGAAGGTGATTCAAAATGGAAGCATGTGCGAAGTAATACTTCCGGCTTATAACCCTGTTATGCTTGAAAAGATGGATGCAAAGCAGCTGTTTATTAGGGCCGGATTTGCAGAGCTATTTTTACGAGAAACTCTTGATTCCGCAAATGCGAATAATGATGCAGATATGACAACATTTGTGCAGTTGGCAGCTATAACCCAAGGTGTTGACTCTGTGCTATCCAAAACATCAAATTATATTACTTGTAAGAGTAATTGGGAGTATTTCGGAGTTTATTATGGTCCGGAGACAGAAGGAGAGCTTTTATCTGGAAATACTTTTGGCTTATCCATTGTAACAGATGATGAAGATGCGTCAGCCATGCTCCACGCAACCCCAATGTCAAACATCATCGTCCGGAACGTATTGGATTACATCAAGACATTCCCTGCTCGTGTTGATGGAGTTAATATTGCTTTTCTTAGTCCGTCTGACATGCAACATATAGTGTCAGCCGTTCATTCCATAGCGAAATATCTTGATGATAATGATATTGAAGCAACAATAAACATTAAACTAATCTGTATAAACAGCAAAAAGAACTCGGCTACATATCTTAGGAAATGGCTTGACAGTTACTTCAGTGAGGAGAAATCTGTAAAGGTAAACACTTTCTTACGAAATCTAACAATACGAGATAGCAGCGATGTGGATGAACTTAATCTGTTGTTGAAGGATTATGATATTTGTTTTTCCTATCATGTTCTCGCATCTACAGGAGTTCAATTTGCAAGTACTGATGATGTTGAGGTTGATCGGGACCAGCCGAAGTTCCCAATGACCTTTACACCCGATACAATTGCTTCAACTCACGGGAAGTCTAGGAAGGTGAACATTTCTCAGTTCCAATTCATCGCATCGAAATATCAGACACAGGCCTCTCACATTGCTGGTTATCCTGATTCAAAAAAAGGCATATATCGAGTCTTCAACACACTTGAGCTTTCTGCAATCCAAGAACAGATCATTGAAATTGCTCACAAACGCTGCAAATGGGTTGTTTGTATTGATCCTGCAATCGATCGCAATATGCTGGAGACTCATAACAGCAAGATCATCGGTTTTACGACTGGCGAAGGAAGCTATGGAGAACTGAATGTGACTGTTTCTGCGCGTAGGGATGTCCTTAAAGATATTAAGGCCATGCTGAAGAAACGAATAACGGAGAAATTCAAAAACTGGAGCCCTACCCGCTTACAAAGCGCTGCCGACTACTGCGTGGATGTTTTGTCACAGTATATGGACGGAAGCAGAATACTTAAAGCTCTCAATCCATACGACTATGAGATTCATAGCTTTCTGGCATATATCCTGACACTGCAAATGTTGCATTTAACGGTTGATGACGAATCGAAGGTCGTACGTGTACTTATTAGCCTTGACTCATACAAGCACTGGTTCGTAGACGATAAAGATAACACAAGGCCCGACTTTATGCTCCTTGAGATTCCAAAGTCAACTGAAAACATGGATCCAGAAAAGCCGCTTCAAATCGAGATCAAGATAATTGAATGCAAAATGGGTTACACAAATGATGCTCATTTAGCTAAGGCAAAGATGCAACTGGAGAAGGGCCTCAAAACAATGGGCAGGAACTGGGATCCAAATGATACAGGCATAATGCATCGGTACTGGTTGAATCAATTGTATCGAGCCATCATTTTCTCACCTCTCAAACTTAGTAACACATCCTCAGAATACTCAATTATTCGCGAGAAGATATATGGCATTCTCAATGGTCGCATTGACATTAGCTGGAGTGGTGACATATTTGCCTTCTGGCTTGATTCTAACGCAGAGGATCCCGATGAGTATCCAATTGAATCTGACGTGCTTGGTGAACTTTCAAGGGAAGGAATACATGTTTCCACTTTGACGTGTCACAACTGCGGTCAAATGTTCATCCAAAAAATGCTTTTGCCTCCAGCGCAGAGAGACGAGTACTTTGAATATAATGAAGTTGAAACTCCTGCTGATGTTGAGGAAAATGAAAGTGACGATGAACAAGCCGAGACTATAGAGGGCAATGTCCGTAGTAATGCCACTCATGAAACACCACAGAACCAGCAGCCTATATATCAGGGCAATACTATCCCTGAAGCGCAATTGGTCTATTTGCCGTTTTTAGGAAGGCTCTGCCAGGTTGAGAAAACTTCTAGAAAAGAGAGTTTGGAGTGGTTTGCTGAGTACTTTTCAATTGCTGCTGAAGATAGGCGATTGAAGTATGACAGCAATTCCCATCCACAATGGGAAACCTGTCTTGATTCAGTTATCACAGTTTTTAGGAAGAATCATTTGATTGAAAACAGCATGGTAGGAGTATTCCATATTACGGACCTGGGGCGAAAAGTTTACGAGATACTCCAGCTCGGTGCGAAGAGCTTGGCAGATGCCGTCGCTGAAGCCATTAACAACGAACAGCAAGGCACGGAAAAAGATACTACAAAGGATGGTCAACCATTTGCAGGTGGTTTTGGTGACCATAATACTGAGACTGGCGCATATGACAATTACGGCGTTAAAGACGCGACTGGTGAAAAGTCTGCTATAAGGCTTTCAGTGAGGCCGCTTGAACAAGTGCGCTTACTGCTCGGTGATGACTTGAGAACTCATGAGAAATATTACTGGGAGTTTGGCAATAAAGAGCTAAACAATCGTCACTTACTTATTAACGGCAATTCCGGGTGTGGAAAGACATACTGCATTCAAGCGTTGCTTATGGAAGCTGCTCTTCAGGGCGTTTCCTCTGTTGTGTTTGATTATACTGGAGGCTTTGCAAACAGCAAATTAGACCCAACATTTAAGGCTGCCTTGGGTGGTAAGATTGAGCAGCGGATTGTCAAGATTAAGAAGATACCTGTCAATCCATTCGCAAAGCACGACATACAAATTGATGACGATATCTTTGTGCCAGAAGAGGATGCAGATGTTGCCGATAAAATTGCAGAAATCTTTAAATCTGTTTACTCCCTCGGTGATCAGCAGAGAAGTGCAGTCTATTCTGCGGTTCTCAACGGCATGAGGCTTCTCGGTCCGGATATGTCTTTCGCAGCAATGGTGCAGGAATTAGAAAACAATGGATCAAATTATGCAAAAACAGTTATAAGCAAGATTCAAACCTTTACTGATTTTAGCCCATTTGCATTGGACGAGGTGGTTAACTGGACAGACATTAGTGATTCTGATGGAATGGTCTATGTATTCCAGCTTGCAGGATATGGCCGAGAGATTCAGGTGTTGCTAACCGAAATACTATTATGGGATATCTGGAGTTTCTGTGTGAAAAACGGAGACGAATCAAAACCATTTGTGGTTGTCCTTGATGAAGCACAAAACTTAAGCCATGGTGAGAAGTCTCCAAGCGCCAAAATACTCACTGAAGGAAGAAAGTTTGGCATTTCTGGCTGGTATGCAACGCAGTTTATGAAGCCGCAGCTTACAGATGACGAGATTCAGCGCCTCCAACAGGCTGGGCAGAAACTTTACTTCTGCCCACCAGATGATGGCGTGATGACTATCGCGAAGAACATTGATATAACTGCACAAGGTGCTAAAGATTGGTCTGAACGGCTTAAGAAGCTCAAGAAGGGAGAATGTGTTACTTGTGGTAACATGGTTAGAAATGACCGCTGGAATAAGTATGAGCCCAGAGCAATAAAGGTAACCAGTTTGCAGGAGAGACTGACTTATGATTAATAGATCACAGTTAAAGTTTCATGAAACTTTCCAGCCCGAATTATCCTACATTGCTAAGTTGCTAGATCTTGCAGGCAAAGGCTATTCCGGAGACAAGTTTCAAATCAGTGAGATTACAGGCATACCGACAGGCAAGCAAAAAGGCAAGGTTGAACCGCATATTAAGTATGCCGCATATATGGGCCTAATTCGGTTTGAAAACGAAAAAGGTATTTACACGCTGAATTGTACTGAGGTTGGTAATGAAGTGCTTGAACAAGATCCTTTTGTTCACGAAAAGCTCTCAAAATGGTTATGCCATTGTGGCATATCGAGGATTAATCATGGCGCGCCTCAATGGTACTATACTGTACACTTAGGGCACTCTGGTTTTTACAGAGCAGATACATCAGCACACCATTTAGACAAGGCAAACACGCTCTTTTCGACTAGCATATCATTTGAAGAAATGTTTGGGGTTGTTAGACGGAGCTATTCCGAAGGCTTTTTTTCGAGCCTCAATTATCTCAAATGGGATGAAAAATTAACGTATCTACCTCATAATTACAATCCTGAGATGTTATTCTTATATGCTTTTTCAATCCTCGAATGCTGGGACCGTGTATTCTCAGGGAAAAAAGAAATATCATTCGATGACCTGAACCGTAACATAGAACCAGGAAAGACTTTTAACTTAAATGAAGAAGAGATTGATTCCATACTTAATGAAATGTCATACGAAGGAATAGTAATCCTAAACCGACAGCTGTATCCAACTACTATTGTTAGAACAGTTGAGACTAGTGAATTAGTTCCGAAGCTTTATAGTCGTTTGCTTTAACTGCGGGGGGAGAAATAATGAGGATCAGTGACTTGGTCGTTTTTAGTAAAGAACGCTTTTTTAATGGAGCAGTTCAAACAGAGTGGTATTATGACCAAGCTAGGGTTGAAAAAATCGCTGCAAGTTATGTGTTTCATGGTCCAAAATATTATGGCGTCTCTCAAGCAGATGTTACACGCTCTCAGCACAAGCTTATAGATACTGCCTCATTTACACTAAAGATTGCTCAGAAGCTCAATGCTAGTAGTCCTGACAATCCATTTGTTATGACGATAGCAGGATATGGATCTGGCAAGTCACATCTTGCTGTAGGTCTTGGTGCATTGTTCTCTGGTAACAAGCATCTGTCTTCGCTTGTCATTAACAATTTAAAAAACGCAGACGAGGACATTGCTTCAACCATCGAGCAGATAGGTCTGAAGAGAAACCTTGTCCTCGTTTTGAATGGCATGAGCAATTTTAACCTAGACTCAGAAGTCTTAAAGGTCGTTCGTAAAGCATTGCTTATGAATGGTATTGATGACTCTGTTCTGCGAGCTGTCACAAAGGCTTACGAGATTTCTCGGCGGTTTTTGGATAACACGTTCAGTCAGTATGCGGACAGATTTGAAAATGCCGCTCAGCAATCAGGGCTTAACCTGAAAGGCAACAAGCTATATGAGTATCTAAAATCTCATATCGAAGATGAAGGTGTGGTTTTAGAAGTAATAAATAAGGCGTATTTTGATGTCACTGGCGATGTGATTAATTGGGATCGCGGCATCTCAGCTGGTGATATTCTCACTTTGGTTCAGGAGCAGTTGTGTGGTGAAGGAAAGACTTTCAATAAAGTACTGATACTCTTTGATGAGTTTGGCCGGTTTATAGAATATGCAGCAGCAAATCCTATGGTAGCTGGTGAAGCAGCGCTCCAGCAAATATTTGAAGCTGTTCAATCTGCAAATGGGAAAATTATCTTTACCGGCTTTATTCAGAATGATTTAAGTGCATATCTTTCTAGAATTGAGCGTACAGCGAATATAATCCGATATGTTGGACGGTATGAAACCAGTGAAAAGCTATATTTGTCTTCGAACTTTGAAACCATTCTAGCGAATTTACTCGTAAAGAAGGAACCAGACGTCTTTTCTAAAAAAATCGGCCTTGCATTAGATCGCTATGAGAGGTTCCATTCAAAGATACAAGAAGCACTTAAGCGGTGGGATCGGTCAAACCTTAAGAAGGGAGTCTGGACATCAACAGATTTATACAAAAACGTAATCCTAAAAGGTTGTTATCCACTTCATCCAATAACGGTGTGGATTCTTTCCAATACCTCAAGCTGGATGCAGCAGAGATCAACAATCACTTTCGCAGCGGAAATGTTCGAGCGCATCAAGCAGGAGACCATCGAAGGCACTTGGTTACCATATGTTTACCCGATAGATATTGTTGATTCTAGCATCTATAATGAAATGCTTAACTCTGAAGAGAAAGGTCTCGTTCAGAGTCAATGTTGCATGCTTTATCGGGATATCCTGCTAAGAGTAGGCGCAAAACTCAACGAGAATGAACTCAGGATACTAAAGGCAATCCTTATCATCAACATTGCAAAATTCCAGTTTAGAGATAAAGATGATGCTATACAAGCAATTCAATATTGTTCAAATCTTAGAGAAGAGGATGTCCTCCCAGGTTTAAAGAGCCTGGAGGATATGCACGGAGTCATCGCGTTTGATGATAATGCGCGTTCTTTTGATTTGATCGCAGAGGCTAATGGATTTAATGAATTCAAATTGACGTTTGCAAGGCGTCGAATCGGTGTCTCCGCAACGATTGCAGATTGTGACGAAGATATTCTTAACGAAATGCAACTAACAGGTTATGTCGAGACATCGTTTGCACAAGCACATGACATCTCTTCATCCGAATGGTGTTTTGAGCGGAGACTGATTGAATCATCACTCATTACTAAGGAGTATATTTCTTCCCTGTTACGCCAGATCCAGAATGCAAATACTGGTGATTCTCCTCGCGGTTTCATTTTATATGCCTACTGTAATTACAACGCCAGAGGTGAAACCGGCAGAATAGCAGCACTACTTAAAGAGAAGAACGCTGACACCGAATCATTAATAGTGTTGCTTCTTGATGATGCCGATCAAGAAGTTACTGATGCTCTTAAGGTAAACAAGACATTTGATAGGTTTTCGTCTTCGGAAAACGAGCGGTTTCAAAAGCACATTGTCGCCCAGAAGAAAACCCAAACAAAAAAAGTAATACAGGTTTTGGCTTCTTTGATTCGCCGACGCCAGATGATTGGGAGTGCTGGCTTACAGACGTATGAAGGAAGAGTCAGTTCATTGTGTTCAAATCGTTTCGAGCAGATTTTCACATCTCCACCACCGTTTGCATTTGATGGATTTCAGAACAAGGTAACTACGCAAGCCCGGAAGTCTCATGCGAATATATGCATAAAACTGTTCGATAGAACACTTATGAATGTCCAGAGTTATCAGGCGCTAACCCAGGACGAGAAGAATAGAGTCAGAGCAACTCTTTCAATTGGCATTAAAACATCTTGGCAGATATTTGATAGCAACTGTACACTTGACAAGCCCAAGAACAATGTTATGTGTCAAATATATGACGAGGTATTATCTGAGCTCAGTGACGTAGAGTCACGCTCAGTTATGAGTATCATGAACAAGTATACACAGCCGCCGTATGGCATGAACATGAATGCTGTTGCCTTGTTTGTTTTCTATCTTATAGCTGAACGCGGAAATGCTGTGTTTAGTTACTATGGGCAAGAAAAACTCACTGCTTCTGTTGTTAGTGACAAGATTTTTAAGGGTGGAAAGCTGCAGGTTAACGAATTCTTCAAAATACGTCTCCAACTTAATGCAGCCCCAGAAAACGATGCTGTGGCAGACTTATGCAAAAGAATACTCCAAACCAATAGAATAGGTGAATTTCAAAAGCTTAAAGAGAGCTTGGATTATTTGCTTACACAAGAAGGGTCTACCCCGGAGAATCAGAGCATCATCGCACAGGCCAATGTTCGTCTGGATGAAGGAATAAGAATTAAAAAGGCCATTGAAGAGAAACTGGTAAAAGCTTCGGAGATAATCAATGCGGCAAATCAATCATTTGTAATCTATAAGTTTGTTAAGGTTCTCGACCTTTTACCCAATCCTGCTAAAGCAATATCTGACGAGTATAGTTTTGAATTCGACGACTCGATTTGCAAGAGAATTGAGCTGATTAAACGGCAGTTTGACGATAGACTCGCGAGCGAGTTTTCTATTGCCTTAAAGCGAGTTAAATGTAAAATCACTCAGCTTTCTCAGGTCAAAGGGCTGTACTCCAAAGCAGCTGAAACACTAGCTTTGTATGGATATAAAGAGCAGGCTGAAGCAATTCATGCTAGAATCAGTGCGCTTGAAAGTGAATTGATTGCGCGGCAGAAATATGAAAGCTCTCTTGTTGAACTCGAAAAGGACATTGCTTTGGCCGCCAATTGCGAAGCATATGGGTATTCTGATCTTAATGACATGAAAACTAAAGTCGGCGGCTGGATGCAGTTTATTAAGACAGCGAAAGACCTTCCACCGGCTGTGGCTGAAGAAAAGACAAAACAACTCAAAAATGTAGAGCAAATTCTTTCTGCACAAATTGAAATGTTATTAAATAAGTATCACACTATCATTGCCAATTTCAACAAAGCGAATACTTTTGAAGAACTGGATGATGCCCACAGAGATGTTATTGCTGCAGCCAAGATGGGTTTCGATAGTTCTATGCGAGAGCGATTAGATGAATGCGACGATAACTATCGGGCCCTTAGTAAAGCTGTCAGTACACTCCCCGAGAACCTTGACGAATTGAGAGATATGATAAAAAAAGATGGTGAATCCTTACATCGCGTTCTCATTAATGAGATTCAAAGTAAAATAGGAGAGCTGGAAAAGCTGCAAGCAGAATGGATAATAAGGTTTATCACCCCTGCAAAGGATGGTGTTAGAACGATGTCTGCTTCTGCGTGCACAAACTGGATCGAGCGGACAAAGGTTCTCCCTGCATATCTCGACTTACAAACGCGCGAACAATATGATGCGGTGCAAACAATGATTACCGAGCGGCTTCATGTTTGCAGGGTGGATGGCGTGATTTCAATGTTTAAACAGTTGAGTAAATCGGAGCAAGAAGCTTGCTTGAAAGAGCTGCAAAGAATCCATTAAGCCATAAAGAGCCATCGCTAAATAGAACATCAAACTGTGACACCGATGGGTATTTAAGGGATAGACAATGACTGGGAAAAGGCCGGGCTACGGTAATTACAAGAGTATTCAGAAGAAGCATAGGCTAAAGCGCATCATTGTCATCGTCGAAGTCAATATCATCGTAATTGTTGTCCTCTTGGGAATAGCCATCGCATTGCGCTCCCACCAAGTAGAGAAGCCATCCATCCTGGGAACAGGTTCGTATTCCGCAGCGGATTTCAGTATTCCCCAATACTCCGGGTCAGCTTATGTGGAGATCAACGATAATATCCCCTTTTTCGAGGAGTCAGATATCACCTCTACGCCATATGAGGAATACAGCTCTTTAGACAGGCTAGGCAGATGCGGACCTGCCATGGCTTGTCTCGGTCGCGAAACCATGCCGACGGAAGAACGTGGGGAAATTGGCATGATCCGTCCTTCGGGCTGGCACACGGTGAGATATGACGATCTGATCGAGGACAAGTATCTCTATAACCGTTGCCACCTGATCGCCTACGCACTGGCGGGCGAGAATGACAATGAACTTAACCTGATCACCGGGACCCGGTATATGAATATCGAAGGTATGCTTCCCTTTGAGATTGAGGCCATTGATTATATCCTGGATACCGGAAATCACGTGCTTTACAGGGTAACCCCGTGCTTCTTTGAGAACGATCTGGTCGCCGCTGGCGTTCTCATGGAAGCGTATTCCGTCGAGGATAACGGCCGGGGATTGTCCTTCAACGTGTTCGTCTTCAATGTCCAGCCCGGGATCAATATCGATTACAGGACCGGGAACAGCAGCCGCCAATAGTGCGGCCGTGAGAGGTAGAAAACGTGCCATTTCAGATCATCAGAAACGATATTACGAAGGTCAAAGCTGACGCCATCGTCAATACAGCTAATCCGAAGCCCCGCATCGGTCGGGGTACGGACAGCGCTATCTATGCGGCTGCCGGCGAGGAGCAGCTGCTTGATGCCCGGAAGAAGATCGGGGATATTGCACCGGGGCAGGCCGTCAGCACAGACGCCTTCGCGCTGAGCGCGAAGTACATCATCCATACCGTCGGCCCCTCTTGGTTCGATGGTAGCCACGGTGAGAGGGATGTTCTCCGTTCTTGCTACGAAGAGTCACTGAACCTGGCAGCCGAGCTCAAGTGCAAGAGCATCGCCTTTCCAATGATCGCCACCGGAGTGTATGGCTTTCCAAAAGACGAAGCGCTCAATATTGCTTTGAGCACCATCGGCAAATTCCTGCTAACCCACGAGATGAAGGTCATCCTTGTGGTATTCGACCGAAAGGCCCTGGAGCTATCAGAGAAACTGGTAGGAGGCATTGAGCAGTACATAGACGAGCACGCTGCCGATCTGCTTCGAAAAGCGGAATACGGCGGAGAGTACACCTCGGATATCCGCCGTCGTAGGTTGGCTCAGCTGGAAAGAGCCGAGGAACTGTATGATCTGAAGGAATCTGATGAGGACGAAGTCGCTGACGAGGCAACTTCCCCGATTACAGGTCTCCCGGATGTGGCAGGAAAAAGCCTGGACGACATACTGGGCGGAGCCGGCGAGACATTCCAGCAGCGACTGTTCCAGTTGATCGACGAGCGTGGCCTCGACGACGTGACCGTGTACAAAAAGGCCAATATCGACCGAAAGGTATTCTCCCGCATCCGCTGCAAGGCGGATTACAAGCCGAAAAAGAAAACGGCGGTGGCCTTCGCCATCGCCCTGGAGTTGGATCTTCCGACCACGTTAGATCTACTTTCACGAGCGGGCATGGCTTTTTCCCCCAGCGATGGATTCGATCTGATCGTCTCCTACTTCATCACGAACAAAAACTACGATATCTATGAAATCAACGCGGCGCTGTTCAAATACGGGCAGCCGGTTCTGGGAGATTGACATCACCTGTTAGATGGGAGCGGAGGGAGGAATAATGGCTGATTCCTTATCAGCTTTGCTTACGGAATCCAGGGAGAGCATCTCCTATATCATCCGGGAGATCACCCATATCTGCAAGACCATGAAGTCCCGAGCGCCGGGCAGCGCAAATGAACGGGAGGCGGCGGAATATCTGGCCTGCGTACTCCGTGAGGACTGCGGATGCACAGACGTCCGCCTTGAGACTTTCCGGACCTATCCCGCCGCTTTCTACGGCTATTTCTGGCTCTCCGCGGCCTCTGACGCGATTACCGCCGTCTGCTTCTTCCTGACCCCTTGGTTGACCATCCTCTTCGGCTGTCTGGGCCTGGCACTCTTTGTGCTGCAATTCGGGCTGTACAAACAGATCATCGATCCGCTGTTTCCGGAGAAGGAAAGCGTCAACGTAACTGCAGTCAGGCCCTGTGCGGGTGAATGCAGGCGGCGCATCTTCCTCAACGGCCATATGGACGCAGCCTGGGAATTCCCGCTGAACCATCGCTTTGGCGGCGTGGTCTTCGAGATCCCCGGGGTCATGGCGCTCCTGGGCGTACTGTTTTATCTCACCCTATCCGTCGCCTCCCTTTGCGGTGCGGGCGGTTGGGTTCACACGGCGGCGCTGTGGGGGCTTCTGTTCCTGCCCTTTTACCTTTTGCTGGCCTTTACTTATGATCCCCGGCGCATTGTGGACGGCGCGAACGATGATCTCACCGGCTGCTGTCTGGGCATCGCGCTACTTCGCGAAATGGAACGGCTTGGGATCTCGTCGGAACACACGGAATTGGGCGTGATCCTCACTGGCTCGGAAGAAGCCGGACTGCGGGGGGCAAAGGCGTGGTGCAGGGCCCACGGAGGGGAATACGGAGATGTACCGACTTATATCCTCTGTCTCGATACGATTCATGATCCTAGATACCTTATGGTCAATGCTCGGGATCTGAACGGCACAGTCTCCGCCGACCCAAAGTTATGTGATGCGTTTATGCAGGCAGCGGCAAATGCGGGTGTGCCCTGCAAACGAGGCTGGGTGCCGCCCTTCGGCGGCTCGACGGACAGTGCCGCTTTCACCCAGGGCGGTTTCCGTTCCGTCGGCGTTACCGGCCTCAACCATCGCCTGGAGGATTATTACCACACCCGTAGGGATACCTATGACAATCTGAACACCGAGGGACTTGATAATTGCTGGCGGGCTCTCGTTTATTTTGTTGCCGCGGCGGAGTAAGCGGTGATAGTGAAAGCGGTCAAGAAGATTCGTCGGTTTTGCCATCCCGCGAGGTTTCGAGATGCAATCAGATCTCATCACCAGCGTCACCCTAAAGATGATAGAGGTTGGACTCAATCCCGGAAAAACGGATCTGATCCTGAGAGAGCTATCACAACGCAGACCCGGACATGCAGCAGAACGCTTTGGAGGGCGATATGGATCTGTCTTACAACATCATGCGTTTTGGTCCCAAAAAGCGCAAAATCAAAATCATCCACTTGAAAAAGCCTGTCAAAAAGGGCTTGGCTGGCTTGATTGAGAGCAATTTATTCCCTCAGCGTATAGCTATAATCGTCGATTCCAGACCACCGACGGAGCTAGACTATAACTTGATGTGTCTTTCGCATGTGGGCGGACGGGAGAATGTTCAGATCTGGATGGAACCAGATGTTTTTTACGGGATCAAACGCGGCGATCCCCTGGCCCGCACATCTCTCTTTCATGAACTGGGGCATCATTGTCTCGGTCATCTCAAGGATAGTACTGAAGAGATGGAAGCGTATGACGAAGCACGGGTACAAGCTGTAAAAAACGGACAAGTCATGCAGGCAGAGCTCGATGCTGACCAATTCGCCGCCGACTATCTAGGAAGAGATTATGTGATCCGTGGCCTCGCAGATATAAGAGCTGCATTGGCAAAAGAGAGTGCTTGCGATGAAGAGCAGCAAGCCATCGCCTTGAAGGAGATGGCTCTTCGCATAGAGAAATTGCAGCATGTATCAGGCCTTTGATAATGGTGAGGATCGCGGTCATTTGTCGTTTGGCAAACGACCGCATTGTTCTTTAATCGGCTATAATGGGGCCATCAAAGCGAAGGAGCGATTGGTATGATTGAATGGATTCTGCCTACAAACCCAAAGAACTTTCGCATGGATGACGCGATGAGAGCGCTGGGAGCTCTTGAATGGTTTCAGTCGAGAAGCATTAAGAACATCCAAATTGGGGATGTTGTCTATCTGTACGTCAGTTCCCCTGTTCAGGAGATCCACTGGAAATGCTTGGTGACAGATACTGGAAGAATGATTCCCCAGATAAAAGGAGATCTTCCTTTTTTCAATTATGATGTGTCAGAAAGCACATTTCAGGGTCCGTATATTGAGTTAAGGCCCGCCTATGAATTCTCACTCCCGGATCTTGTTTCGTTCCGGCAGTTGAAAAACAACGGCTTGAAAAACCGGCTAATGGGCCCCTGCCGTGTGAATCCCCAGCTATCTGCATACCTAGCTCATGTGGAGGAAATCCAGCAGGATGAAGAGAAACAAGAGAGTCATCTTCAGTCGCTCTCAACGGCGCAGCTGCTGGCACTTGCAAAGAAGCATTCCGGGCCATCAAGAACAAAGCAAACCACATCGAGTTCTTTTTCTAGGAGTCCCTATATCGCCCAGTACGCCAAACGAAGAGCAAATGGATTCTGCCAATTATGTGATAATCCAGCGCCTTTTGTTGCAGCAAATGGCGAACCGTACCTGGAATCCCATCATGTGATCTGGCTGTCCCAGGGCGGTCAGGATTCGATTGAAAACACGGTTGCCCTGTGTCCCAACTGCCACAGGAAAATGCACATAATCAACGACCAGGCTGATGTTGCCAAACTAAAGCGCATCTGCGGATAAAGGGAGCACGTTATGATCTATACTGAAATGACTAAGAAAGCCCTGAAGCTGTGCTTCGCCGCGCACAAGGATCAGACGGACAAATCCGGGATGCCCTATGTGTTTCATCCATTCCACTTGGCGGAGCAGATGCCCGACGAAGACACGACGATCGTGGCATTGCTCCATGACGTGATTGAAGACACCCCTTACACGCTGGATGATCTGCGTGCCATGGGATTCAATGAACAGGTCCTGGACGCCCTGGCTTTGATGACACACGACAAGCGTATCCCATATATGGATTATGTGGCAAAGATCAAAGGCAACAAGATCGCCAGACCAGTCAAGCTGGCGGATCTGAAGCACAACAGCGATCTGTCGCGGCTTAATAATGTGGACGAAAAAGCCATGAAGCGCATTGAGAAGTACCGGCAGGCGATTGCGTTGCTTTCAGAGCCTGATCCCGGCTGCCAAATATGATCATAACACCGGGGAGGTCATTTGTCGTTTGACGGACGACCTCCTCGGTTTCTTTTTGGGCTATACTCGAACCATCAAGAGAACCAAGGAGGAATGAAAAATGTACGGAGCGATTCTTGGAGATATGATCGGAGCCCCATATGAGTTTGACCGGGGCAAAAAAACGAAGGACTTTCCGATGTTCTCGGAGGACAGCCAGTTCACTGACGATACCGTCATGACGATCGCGGTGGCAGAAGCGCTGCTGGATAATTACAGGGCCGGAGATGACGCTCTCCGACAGGCTCTGGTGGACTCTATGCGGAAATGGGGCCGGAAGTATCCCAACGCGGGTTACGGCGTCCGGTTTTCCCTCTGGCTCAGGGGAAAGGATCCGCAGCCCTATGGCAGCTATGGAAACGGTTCCGCCATGCGGGTATCCGCCGCAGGCTGGCTGTATGAGACCCTCAGCGAGACCCGGAGGATCGCCTGTTTGACGGCAGGAGTTACCCACGATCACCCGGAGGGCATCAAAGGCGCGGAGGCGACGGCCAGCGCGATCTTCCTGGCCAGGACCGGCCACAGCAAGGAGGAGATCCGGGACTAT
>JAEEGI010005400.1_pt1 | contig 29433 bp, 18 predicted proteins | sample 8958751 | NCBI WGS metagenome assembly JAEEGI01 (sample SAMN16246545, study PRJNA631951) | gut metagenome | biome: gut microbiome; feature: rumen; material: KS-attached | host: Bos | place: Iran: Karaj | collected 2018-10 | reverse complement strand
TCTTAATAACTCCGTCAGTTATGGTAGCCACCTGCGTGTTCGATGAACTGGTAGCTGTAACGGTCAGTCCCTCTGGATTAGTGCTTGGTGTAGGAGCAGTGAATTCCTCTCCATAGGTTGCAGAATAGCTCTCTTTGTCGAATGTAATCGATGGAGTAGCTTTAGTAATTTCAACCTTAGCGCTATCGGCGATGGTGGTGTAGTTGGTTCGCTCCACCTGGTAGTGCACCATATATGAACCGGCATCTGTGTAAGTAGGTGATGCATCAAGGTCATATGTACCTTTCTTAGTACCATATTTAATTGTAGCACCCTCAGGAACTGTAACAGTAATACCGTGGACCTTACCGTCGTATGTACCGCTGAATCCGGTAGCGGTAATGCCTGTGATGGCACCTGCAGCAACATTGAGTTTATAAGTAGCCGTTGCTGCCTCGTAGTTAGTGTTGCCAGCAAAGCTTACGGTGATTGTTGTCTCACCAATACCTACTATCTTAATAACTCCGTCAGTTATGGTAGCCACCTGCGTGTTCGATGAACTGGTAGCTGTAACGGTCAGTCCCTCTGGATTAGTGCTTGGTGTAGGAGCAGTGAATTCCTCTCCATAGGTTGCAGAATAACTCTCCTTGTCGAATGTAATCGATGGTGTAGCCTTTGTTATTTCAACCTTAGCACTATCGGCGATGGTGTTATAATTAGTTCGCTCTACCTGATAGTGCACCATATATGAACCAGCATCAGTGTAGGTCGGCGATGCATCAAGGTCGTATGTTCCCTTCTTAGTTCCATATTTAATAGTAGTGCCCTCTGGAGCAGAAACCGTTATACCGTGCGCCTTACCGTCGTATGTACCAGTATAACCTGTAGCAGTAACACCTGTGATGGTTCCTGCTGCAACATTGAGTTTATAGGTTGCCGTAGCAGCCTCGTAGTTATTGTTGCCAGCAAAGCTTACAGTGATAGTAGTCTCGCCTGTACCTACGCTTGTTATAATACCGTTTGCGACAGTAGCTACTTGTGTATTCGATGAACTTGTAGCAGCAATAGTCAGACCCTCAGGATTGGTACTGGGTGTAGGTGCTGTAAATGTCTCACCATAGGTTGCAGAATAGCTCTCCTTGTCGAATGTAATCGATGGAGTAGCTTTAGTAATTTCAACCTTAGCACTATCGGCGATGGTGGTGAAATTAGTGCGCTCTACCTGGTAATGTACCATATATGAACCAGCATCGGTATAGGTCGGCGATGCATCAAGGTCGTATGTTCCCTTCTTAGTACCATATTTAATTGTAGTACCCTCGGGAATAGTAACAGTAATTCCGTGTGCCTTACCGTCGTATGTTCCAGTGAATCCCGTAGCAGTAATGCCAGTAATTGAACCTGCTGCAACATTGAGTTTATAAGTAGCCGTAGCATCCTCGTAGTTATTGTTACCAGCAAAACTTACAGTGATAGTAGTCTCGCCTGTACCTACGATTGTTATAATACCATCAGCGACAGTTGCCACCTGTGTATTAGATGAACTTGTTGCAGCAACAGTTAATCCCTCAGGATTGGTACTGGGTGTAGGTGCAGTAAATGTCTCGCCATAAGTCGTAGAGTAGCTCTCTTTGTCGAATGTGATTGATGGGGTAGCCTTGGTAATCTCAACCTTAGCACTATCGGCGATAGTGGTGTAATTAGTGCGCTCCACCTGATAGTGCACCATATATGAACCGGCATCTGTGTAAGTAGGTGATGCATCAAGGTCATATGTCCCCTTCTTAGTACCATATTTGATTGTAGCACTTTCAGAAGTAGTAACTGTGATACCATGTGCCTTTCCGTCGTATGCGCCGGTATATCCGTTAGCTGTCACGGTCATCGTGGCGTTGGTGATTGAGTATGTTGCTGTAGTTGTGCCTGTGTAGGTGCGAGCACCTGCAATCGTTACTGTGACGGTACCTACATTAGTGCAGTCGTCGGCATAACTAACGGTGTAGTCGTTAGTTCCTAATGTTTTTTCTCCAAGCTTTACGCTGCTCACTGCAGGCTTGTGCTCCTGTCCGTCGTAGGTATAGCTGGTTGCAGCTAGTGCAACCGTTGCACTGCTGATATTCGTGCGGCTCTGGAAGTTGGCTGTCACCTCATAGTCGTAGTTAGCATCCTCTACGGCGAATGTATAGGTGGTAGTCTCACTTGGGTCTGCATTGGCATTACTGGCAGTAATACTCACGTTCTCAGCCGTGCCTATACGTGTCTGAGCGTTGCCTCCATTAAGTGTCTTTACTACTGTGATATAGTCAGCGTTGATATAGTTGCCTTGGGCTGGCGTTAGTGTCAGCGTGGCTGTCCCGTTTTCGCTAATTTCGCCGCTGATGGTACCTGCAGCTGCCGCTGTGCTACTGGCTCCATTCAGTTGGTAAATATAGGTAAACTTACCTTGCGCCAAGGTTGTTACGCTAAGCAGCAGTGCTGCCATCGTGATGATATATTTTTTAGTCTGTTTCATATGTTGAATATTCATTATTTCACTACTACCTTTTTGCCGTTCATGATGTAAAGTCCATTCTTGGTCGGCTTTTCAATGCGACGTCCGTTCAGGTCGAACCAATTTTCGGTGGTCCATACAGTGTTATCCAATCTGTCGATACCCGTTGTACCGTTGCCGATGGCGAGTGCGCGTGCGCCCGAAGGTTTGTTCAGTTTCAAGTAACACTTGCCGGCAGGTATGGTGCCCGTGGCTCTTACGTATTCGCCATTATAGAGAATGTATGCTGTTCCGTCGGCATTCACATCGCTTGTTGCATATTGCAGCATATTGCTGCTCACCTCATTCGGATCAATGGCTTGCGTCGTTCCCGATGCTTTCATCACCAGAACAGGCACCCCCTTAGGAATGTAGCTCACGGCCTGAGTGGTCAGCGTGTTGCCGTTGAGGCCGGTAATCATAAATACTGCGATGCCTTCTTCTGGCAGTTCTAAGTCTTCACTGCTGCTATAGAACGATGCGTACGTCTGTCCTTCTGCAAATGTGATATCATTTGCAGGGTTAAATGTGCGATTGATAATGGTAAACGTTGCCGTGGCTTCGCCTCCATTGTAATTGGTTGTCTCGGCTATCGTTACTTTTACGATATGCGTTCCAACTGCTGTTGGCACTTCTGAAGTGAATGCGTCTGAACCCTCAGCTTTATAGGTGAATGTCTCGGTACCATTGCCAGTATTGCCAGTTACGACTGGGGTATTTGCTGTAGTACCATATGCCCATCCCTCTAATGTAATGCTTGGGGTGATATTGGCCTTTGTAATCTCCACCTTTACGCTGTCGATTAAGGTTGTGTAGTTAGTGCATTCTACCTGATAGTGCACCATATATGTACCGGCGTCGCTATATGTTGGTGACTGATTGAGATTGTAGGTCCCCTTCTTAGTACCATACTTGATAGTTGCACCTTCAGGAGCAGTGACTGTTATTCCATGTGCCTTACCATCGTATACATCAGAATATCCGGTAGCAGTCACACCAATGATTGTGCCTGCAGCAACATTGAGTTTGTAGGTCGCAGTTGTGGCCTCGTAGTTGATGTTGCCTGCGAAGCTTGCTGTGATTGTAGTTTCACCAACGCCTGCGATTGTAATAACTCCGTCGGAAATAGTGGCCACTTGAGTATTCGAAGAGCTTGTCGCGGTAACTGTCAGTCCTTCGGGATTAGTACTTGCTGTAGGTGCTGTGAATGCCTCACCGTAAGTTGCAGAGTAACTCTCCTTGTCGAATGTTATTGATGGGGTAGCTTTCGTGATTTCAACCTTGGCACTATCTGTGATGGTGGCATAGTTGGTGCGCTCCACCTGATAGTGCACCATATATGAACCTGCATCAGTATAGGTCGGCGATGCATCAAGGTCGTATGTACCCTTCTTAGTTCCATATTTAATGGAAGCACCCTCTGGAGCAGTAACAGTGATACCATGTGCATTCCCGTCGTATGTGCCTGTGTATCCGGTAGCAGTAATACCTGTGATTGCACCTGCTGCAACATTAAGTTTGTATGTCGTTGTTGCAGCCTCATAGTTGTTGTTGCCTGCGAAACTAACCGTTATTGTTGTTTCGCCAATGCCTGTAATTGTTATGACTCCGTCAGCGACTGCGGCCACCTGTGTGTTCGATGAACTTGTAGCCGTAACCGTTAGCCCTTCAGGATTGGTACTTGCAGTTGGGGCAGTGAATTCTGCTCCGTAGGTAGCGGTATAGCTTTCTTCGTCGAATGTTATTGATGGTGTAGCTTTCGTGATTTCAACCTTGGCACTATCTGCGATGGTTGCATAGTTAGTCTTGACTACCTGGTAGTGTACCATGTATGAGCCAGCATCGGTGTAGGTCGGCGATTCTGTCTTGTCGTATGTTCCCTTCTTTGTACCGTACGTTACGGTAGCTCCCTCTGGTGCAACGACCGTTATTCCGTGTGCATTGCCATCGTATGTGCCGTTATAGCCTGTGGCTGTCACGGTCATCGTAGCGTTGGTAATGGAGAATGTCTGCGATGCAGAACCGGTATAGTTACCCTTACCAGTGATAGTAACAGTGGGATGTACTTCTGCCTGTTCAGAAGCATTAATATTATTAGCATAACTATAGTCAAAGTCAGTACCCTTTGTCAGCGTTGTTGCATCGTTTCCGTCTATTAGAACTATGCTTACTGCAGGTTCTGGCTTTATTTCATTGCCCGTATAGGTCTGGTCAGGAATTGTAGCTATGGTTGCTGCATCCGACAGGTCTTTTGCAGCGATGTTGAATGTGGTTGTAGCTGTGCCACTGTAGTTACCACCGAAAATTGCTACAAGAGTATATCCTCCGGCATCTTTAACATCATCAGCTGTTAGCGTATTCTCGTTCTGTTCATAACTTACGGTATAGTCACTACTTATAAACTCTAACGTACTTCCTTCGCTATTATTACCTTCAATACTGCTGATAGTAGGATGCTGTGCTGCCCCGTTGTAGGTTAGCGTGGCATCTGATAGTGATATGGTAGCGGTAGCTACGGCCATAGGATTGATAGTGAATGTCTTACTAGCAGTTCCTGTATAGTTGCCTTTTCCAGTTATAGTAACTGTAGGAGCTACATCGTCTGTCGATTTCGCTGCATTAGTGTTATTGCTGTAAGCTACGGAGTAATCGCCTGTGTCATCACCAGTTGTTGCTAATGTCAGTGTCGTCTCACCATCCTTCACGGTGACAGTAGGTGTGATGGCATTTCCAAAACTATAGGTCTGGTCTGCAATAGCCTGAATCATGTCGTTTGTAATAGATTTGGCTACAATATTGAATGTAGCCGTCTTGGTCGTGCCCTCGGTGAAGTGATCGCTTGTCGATTTTGCAGTAAGAGTGATAGTAGCCTTATTAGCGTCTGTGCTGACATTGATATTGTTAATATAGCTTACTGTATAATCGTCAGAACTTACAGTCTTGCCGTTCAAGGTTACGATGATTTCCGGCTTAATCTCTAAGCCGTTATATGTTGTGTCTGAAATTTCTGCAATAGTAACATTAGCGAGATTGCCAGGATTTACGTCCAATACATATGATACTGTGTCCTCTTCATAATTGTCATTTCCTGGAGTTGTAGCAAAAATAAAGGCTCTACCAATTTTTTCTAAGGTGATAATTCCATCGCTGTCGATGGTTACTACATCTGAATTAGTTGCTTCAAGGCTATTAGAAGCCTTACTGCTATAGGTTATGGATAATTCGTGAGGATTAGCTAATAATGGTGTGTCGAAAGCCACTCCGTACGTGGCACTTTGCACAGTATTCACAGGAGATTCCTGTGCACCTGCCATGCGATAAAAGTATAGTCCCGAACTGCCCTTGCTGATAGTGAAGTCTTTTACCAGTTCGCCACCATAGCTGCCTGTGCCATTGATTACAATCTTATATGAGCCGACGTTTTTCATTTCTACAGGAGTAGTGCCTACCTCGCCATCTTCAACCGCATAATAATTAACCGTATAGTCGGTGCTTGCTGCCAGTGAAGTTTCTGCATCTTCAGAAGGCTTTACGGAGAACTCAGGCACTATAGCAGCGCCAGTGTAGGTTGCCGATGTGGGAAGTCCTTGTACTGTATACTCAGAAATATCTGTCTTAACGGAGAATTCTTTGGAGACCACTTCGCTATTATAATAATAATTGTCTCCTGCACTATAACCTACCCAAGCTCGAAGTGTTCCTGTTTGTGCGGTAATTTTCTCTTCGGGATTGTAGATGCTAACAGAACCACCCTCAGTATATTGCTGATATGTCTCTACTGCATCATTACTCCAGGTATAGAAGATTTTTAAATTCTCTGTATCTTCGCCCTCAACAGAGGTTCGGGTAATGGAAATCTTATCTGTGTTTAAATAATCATGCTCTGCTTCCTTTACAATAGCGGGCTTGTCAGGAACAATGGTAAGTTTTCCAGAAATCTCAGTATAAGAATCAATGCTATTCTCAGGATTAAGAACTTGTATACTAGCTCCATTTTCTTTTATCCTCACATTGACATTACAACTTCCGATTCCAATAATTGACCATTGTGATTCTGTTTGATCATAAGAAACAACATTTCCCTCTGTATCATTTGTGGATATCAATTTGAATTCAATGCCGTCGTTTTCTGCTGCGGGAATTATTTCAAGGTCGTCTAAGGTCAGCTCAGAACCTTTGGTCTCATTGTTGAAGACGATTGTCTTATCTGCAATTTCAAAGTATTTGCCTATAGCGGGGTCACTGTCCTGCTCCATACCCTTATAGCTATAGTGGGCTGTGACAGTCATAGTAGCAGCCTCAGTAATATCAATTGGCTCGTCGTCTGTATATGGAATAGTTGTTCCAGTATTTTTACTTTCGTCAATGTATTCTATAGTATAATCGAGACTGATAATATCTGTATCATCTATTATAAATGAATCATACGATCTTAAATACATGTCTTCTCCATCAAATGATATGAAGGGGGGGCTCAACTTTTTAATGTAATGGCTATCTGTTCCTGGAATATAGACAAGTTTGTCGTTAAATGTAGGATTACCCTTGAAACCTTCCCAAGGCAATTCGTTACTAAGTGAAAGGAAACATTGATCTTCATCACTGGCACCTTCTGCCAACCCAAAGGTAAGTTCTGCATCGGAATGATTGCTGATGATTTTTCCGATGTTACAAGAACCTTTGTACTTTATGGTCAAGTTTGGAAGTGTGCTAATAATGTCCTTGCCGCCAGTCTCTATACTATTTATGGTCAGAATGTTATTACCTTTATCGTCGACAGAAAGAGTAACTGAACCTTCTTCACCAAGGATGTCGTCATCATTATTTTCGCTTGCATTAATTGGATTTTGCCTAGTAACAGGCGTATTGCCAATCATTATAGGAATTTCTGTCGAGAATTTTACATAAGAAACGAAATTGTCTGAAGAGGAGCGAAATACGTTGTATTCATAATCATAATATGCGTCTGGAATAAGTATATCTTCGGGGGTTGATTCTTGGTAAGCAGAAAGTTTTAATTCCCCTTCGTTGTAACTTATAGATTTAAACTCACGGATAAGACTACTTCCTTGCACTGTTAATGAAGCCATATCGCTATTTTGCTTCTTCTGTAGGGTGAGCGTAGCTCCAGGCTTAATGTTTCGGATACAGGTAGCTGAGTCATTATTAATATGTATTGAGTTATCGTTGTCAACTATAATATTAAGTGAACTTAATCCGCTGATGATACTTCCTGTAATTGTAGCTCCGCTTAGTGTCAGTGTGTGATTTTGATCGAAGCTTATTTTACCATTACCAAGAATATCTGTATAGTTATCTTCTGTTACCTGGGTGAATGTTTGGTAATAATCGGATGTATGTGTTCCAATCCACAGCGGATATATTGTTTTCTTAGTCAGAGTAACATTGCTGGCATATCCCATGATATTATTAGACCAAAGCTGGTTGGGGTTACCCATAGGCTCATTGACTATGTAAAATATACCAGGAGAGGAAGTTGTTGCAAGGTTGAAACCTCCAAAATCTACGGAAGTAAAATTATAAATAGCAGCACCGCTGATGGGGTTGTCTATTGTTAGGCTACCATCACCTGTGAAAGATAATGTTCCTTGTGTTTCGTTTTTTTGGGAAATACTACCATTTATGGTGTTTGTCCCTTGAAAACAGATTGTCAATGCTTCAAGGCAGGAAGATATATTAGAGCTAATCGTTGCACCGTTCAGGGTCAGCGTGTGTGTGCCTTGATCATAGCTGACCTTGCCGTTGTTGGTCGGATCATCCTGGAAGATGTTGCCGGCATTTTCGGTTGTAACAAATGTTTCACCGATCGATATACCGTACGATGCGATAAATGAAGTGGTTTCCTCATCACTAATCAGTGTCTTGCCGCTACTTTCCACCTCTCCCCAAGCTGTTAAATCTCCGGTTTTAACGCTAGGCACATTCTCTGAGTAGACAAATTCATTGCCAGAATCCCATTTGTATTTTATAGTAGGCTGGACATCTACATCTGGATATGAAATGCTGATTGATTCTCCTAAAGATTGTGTACCTCCATTAGGTGAGATGGTAGGAGCAGAGAATTTCGTCTTCAAATTGTATGTGTATGTCTTCGGGCTGGAGTAATAATAATCGTCATTGGCGCTAAATGTTGCTGTAATCGTTGCGTTGCCTTTGCTCATGATGGTTACTACGCCGTTGTTGTTGACAGTTGCAACTGACTCATCGTTGCTACTATATGTTATACTGCGTCCACTTGTGTTTTGTAGTGCGTATGTAAACTCCAGACCATAAGCAATATCCGCTATAATAGTCCCTTCGGGATTGGTTACTCCTGTTGGATAAGTGTCTTGCCAAGAAAAATTAGTACTTGCGTCGTCAACGCATAATTGTAGTGTAATTGAATTTACGGTTATTGTGACATCACCACTTGAGGTGTTAGTATAAGTTATACTTATAGAATTGGAGTTCCATTCGTAATTACTTTGAGAAGGAACGAATTCGCCGGTAGTACTTGTGCTGTTAAAAGTGTCGTTGCCGACCTTAACTGCTAGTGAACACTTTGATGTGTCGTAGGACGTGCTAATCTTAATCTTGTTGATTCTGCAGGCAACTGGGCTTTCCATGCCTTTGATCTCTAACGTTTTGTTAGCACTGTTCAATGTGACAGTGAATCCAGTGCTTTGTGGATTAATGGTTGAACCAGATATGGCGGTCCATTGTTTGGAAGTTCCGTTTACAGCCCAGTAATACTTGGAATTTCCCGATTGATTAGAGTTTGTTAAGGTTGTGGTTTGATAGTCAATAGCCCAGCTGCTTGTAGGCAGCAGAAGTAGGACGGTGAGGATCAGGGTGATCTTCAGGAGGGTATGGGGGTTGAGTAATCGTTTTATCATAATGGCGTTTATATTTTTTTTCGGGGTTGATAACTCAAGTGCTTAATTTGGCGGCAAATATACGATTTTTATCGATAAGTTCCAAATAAAAACAAGTTTTTATTTTGTTTTAAGATAAATTGTTGTTTTCTTTGGCTTCGCCGATAGTACTCACGCTCGACAATAAAAGCAAAAAAAAGCGTTTTTGCTTTGTTTTGTTCTCGCTTATTCGTACCTTTGCAGTCGAAAAATATGAAAAGGGAATATTGGTATCACTTTGTAGCCTTGTTGACTGTGGCTATTTGGGGTAGCACTTTTGTGTTTACAAAAATGCTGCTGCAGAATGGTTTGTCTCCGGCACAAATCTTTACACTGCGATTCATCCTGGCTTATGTGCTTTTGGAGATTGTGAATTTGGTTGCAGGCCATAAGGTGAAATGGCTGTCGAACTCGGTTAAGGATGAGGTATTGATGATGTTGCTAGGCGTGACGGGTGGATCGCTATATTTTCTTACAGAGAATGCCTCGCTAGTATACACCACTGCCACTAACACTTCGCTGATAGTATGTACTTGTCCGATATTCGCTATGCTGCTACTAAAACTGGTATATCCCAAATCGGAACGTGTAACAAAGATGATGGCACTAGGTTCTGTGATTGCATGTTTGGGTATGGCAGTAGTGGTGCTTAACGGGCGGTTTGTGCTACATCTGTCGCCACTTGGCGATATTCTGGCGTTTGGCGCTTGTATTTGTTGGGCATTCTATTCGTTGATGATGAAGGATGTGTTGCGACGATATAATACATTTTTTATTACTCGTAAGGTGTTCTTCTATGGTATCGTAACCATATTGCCATACTATCTGATAGTACCGGGATTTCCACCTGTTGAGGTGTTGCTGCGTCCAGTGGTGTTGATAAATCTGCTATTCCTAAGTGTAGTGGCTTGTATGCTGTGCTATTTGATGTGGAACTGGGTGATAGGTAAGCTTGGTGCTGTGGTAGCAACCAACTGGGTATATTTCAACCCTATCACCACAATCCTGTTTGCATGGTGGCTACTTGATGAAAATATTACAATATGGTTTCTGCTGGGCTCCATACTCATAATTGCTGGTATGGTGCTTTGTAATTACAAAAAATAATTTTTCTTGTTTTATCTACCAATCTACCACCAATCTCTCAAAACGCCTGTGTTTATGCGGTTTTGCGAGGTGGTGGTAGATGGGTGGTAGATGGTAGATACTGCCATTTGAACCAGTAATCGTTTTCTCCGGCAGAAAACACTGTTTTCTTACTGAGAAAAATCTGTTTTCTGGCTGAGAAAATATTATTTTCTGCTGCTGAAAACGATGTTTTCTGCCCAAGAAAACGCTGTTGTTTAGTCAAATAGGTGGCAAATGAACGAAAAAAAATATGGATAAATGTTTGGAAGTTTGGATTTTTTTACATATCTTTGCCATTGAAAGTACTACTTTCCTAAAACATGTTAGCCTATGAAGAGTTTGTTGTATTTGATGACTGCCGTGATGGCAGGTTTTTTGAATTTAAGTTTGACAGCGTGCAGCGTAGATTATGACGGCAATGATTATGAAACACCAGAGATAATTGGTACATGGGATGCCGTCAGCAACCAATACTATGTAGAGGGCGAAGGTTATAGCCAGCCTGGACCGAGTTACGGATATTGGGTGGTTACCGACCGAACCATAACAGAGTATGATATAACAGACGCTGACGCAGTGACTACCGCGGGCTACACCTTTGACGGACGAAAACTGAATATCGCCGGACGTAAGGTTTGCGAGGTAGTGACACTAACCGGGCAGCAGATGCTGCTAAGAGCAGAGGTTGGGGAGGGACTCTATAAGGAAACAACCTTTAAACGGCGCTAGCCGTTATCCCTTCACAGTGAAACAGAGCATCGTGAGGTCGTCGTTAGGTTCGGCACCCTCACGATGTTTTTCTACTTCGGCCTTAAGATACTCTATGGTCTCCTTGGCGTCAGCAAAATGGTGAGTAGCCATGATGTCGAGCAGGTGGTCGTCGCCAAACTGATCTTTCTCGTTGTTCTCGGCCTCGTTAAGACCGTCGGTATAGATAAACAACTGACGACCACGGATATCATCGATTTCCTCGCCTTCGTACTCCAGACCGGGGAACAGGCCGATAGGTGCATTAGGAATCATATCGATAAACTCGGTGCCGAGGATTGGTGGATTGTGTCCGGCATTACAGAACTGCAGATGACCAGTGGTAAGGTCGACAACACCAAGGAACATGGTGACAAACATGCCCTGTTCGTTATCCTCGCCCGACAGTGCGTCGTTCATTTGGGTGGCTATCTCTGCAGGCATCTTCTGTTGTGATGCTAGTGTGCGGAACAATCGTGTGGCCTGAGCCATAAACAATGAAGCAGGCACTCCCTTACCTGATACGTCGCCCAGAGCGAAGTAGAGTTTATCAGGTGCATCGTCGCGAATCAGGAAGTTATACAGGTCGCCACCAACCTCCTTGGCGGGGGTCATCGAACCATACAGGTCGAGGTCGGGACGATCGGGGAAGGTGCTGGGCACCATACTCATCTGGATATTACGGGCGATACGCAGATCGCTCTCGATACGCTCCTTGGCAATGGTGGTCTCCTCGAGTTGGTCGTAGGCAGTGAGCAACTCTTGGTGGGTGGTCTCCAGTTTTTCGTGGGCAATCTTGAGTCGGCGTGCCGAGCGCAGGCGGAAGTAGATGAATATGCTGAGTGCCAATACGATGATAGTGGCGATGATGATGATGCTGAGACGCTGTTGACTGGCGCGTTCCTCGGCCTGCTTCATCTTGAGCTCGTCGACGTGGAACTTGGTGCTCATCTCGGCCAACTTACTCTTGGTGTCGCTGGTGTTTACTGAGTCGCTGATGTTGTATATATCGAGGTACATCTGGGCGGCCTCGCGATAGCGGCCCAGACTCTCAAAGATTTCGCCACGCTGTTTGCGAACGCGGATTACCTCGGAAGGGTCGCTCTCTTCATCGAACTGCTGTAGGCGGAGTTCGTTAAGTGATAGTGCTTTGTCGTAGAGTTTCTGCTGCTTATAGAGTTCGGCTTGGAAGAACATCCACAGGTTGCTGAGGATGTCGCCCTCGTAGGCAATGCGGTTATGAACCTCATCAAGCATTTTTGCCGCCTCGGAATAGTGCCCTAGTCCGAGTTCCTCTTGAGCTCGTGACAAGTAGTATATGCCCCATTGGGCTTTTGTTTGTCCGCCATTGTCTTTTTCGCCATAATTATAGTATTCCATTAGGAATTGACGCCACTGCTTGTTTAAGGCTGTCATTTTATCGTAACGTTTGAGTAGGTCGAGCACCTCGCTGTAGTATGAGAAAGCAGTTGCCAACCAAAGGGGCTTGGGATTCATCTTGCTCATGATCTCAATGCACTTCTGGTATGCATTTGCTGCTTCTTCATGATTGTGCATCATTGCATAGACAATACCTAATGAGTAGTATCCCAAACTGGTTCCAAAGTCATTCTTTCTTTGTTCGGCATCAGCAAGCATTTTCTTTGCTTCGTCCATACCTAAGATGGTCTTTCCGGAAAAATTATATGTATTGATAAGGAGTGACCATGTTTCGTAATAGTTCTTCCATTGGCCTGTTGATTCCAGAAACTTAAGTGTTTGTGGCGCTTGCTCGTATACCGAATCATTTAGGTTGGCATTATAGAAGAATGTTATTTTCTCCACTCTTGCTTCTCCTTCTTCCTGCCGGTTTCCTTGACGATGAGTTTCTGCTAAATAGTCGTTGACGCACTTCAGCTGATAGTCGATATCATCCGTCTCAAGACTGAGCATATATAGCTTGCCGTAAGTGTCGATCAGTTTCTGCCCCTTCAGTGTGGGCAGTGATTTACGCAAATCGGCAGTCTCGTCGGCCTGTGCCGCGGGTGCGACTAGGAGAAATAATAGGGGTAGGGCAAAGTTGCGGAGATTCATAGGGTTTTAGTTGGGGGAATTTAGTTGATACCTTATTATATATATACAATAAGCCCCTCCGCACAGTTGTGGAGGGGCTTAAGATTCTATTAGATAGGCAGTGAGAACACGAAACGTGCACCGCCACGATACTCTGTGTCGAGACGAATGTCGCCACCCAAGCGGCGTGCAATGCTGCGTGCCACTGTAAGTCCGACGCCGTCGCCTTCGAAGAAATCGTTGAGCTTAACATATGGCTCGAAAATCTTCTCGGCAAACTCGGAGAGTACGCCTGTACCGCTATCTTCAACGCAGAATTCCAGAGTAGAACCCTCGATGTTGATGAGCAGGATAATCTCGCCCTGGGCTGTGAACTTCATCGCATTGTCGAGCAGTGCAACAAGAGCACGAACGGCCTGTTTGGTATTGGTGAATACCATTGTGGCCTGAGCCTCTTCTACCATCTGGCACTTAAAGTCGGCCTTCTGGAAGTTGCTGATGCCTGACTCCTGGATGGCCAGTGCAGCGATGTCCTGTGCCATAACGTTATCATCGCACTGGATGGGCTGCTCCATCTCGATTTCGGCAACGTTGAGAATGCCATTTGCCAACAGGGCAATGTTACCGGAATTGGGGTGAGTATAGTCGAGCTTCTGCTTGATACCCTCGGCATATTTCTCGATGATGCCCCTCTTCTTGAGTATGGTCTGCTCAAGCTGCTGCTTGGCGGCCATAATCTCAGACGACTGCTTCTCGAGAGTCTCTTTTACCTTGAGCACCTTCTGCTTCTCCTCTTCCATCTTGTCGAAAGCCATCAGTGCCTCCTCGTAACCCTGACCGACGTTGTCGAAGTTTTGTTCGAGTGAACGATAGTCGCTCAGAAGCTTCTCCATCTCGTTGACGCGCTTCTGATAGTCGTCGAGCAACTGCTTGCTTTCTGTTTCCTGTTCGCGGATGTGCTTAACCTTCATCTGAAGAACTACACATACGGCCAGGAGTGCTACGATAAGTATGACAACAACCCAAATCATGATATGTTAGTCTTTTTTCTGTTCAACCTTCATGAACTTTGTGAATCCGGTCATTGCCAGAATCTTATAAATCTCGGGCGATACGTTTGTAATCTTAAACTGGCCCTTAAGCTGTGTCACGGTACGCATGGTCTTCTGGATGATGCGCAGACCAGAGCTGGCCATATATGTAAGCTCTGAGCAGTCCATCTCCAGATCAACACCGCCGTCGCGAAGAGCGGGCTGGATGTCCTGCTCGAACTGGTTGGCGTTCATAGTGTCGATTCTAGAACCTGTCTTAATAATGGTCTTTCCACCTTCTTTGATAATCTGTGTCATAATATTGCGAATTCTAAATTTTTTAATGTTAATCGTCCAAATCCTTTTTCATAGTGAGCAGGTTTTTGCCTTCCAGACGCTGGTAGGTAACTTCGTTCATGATGTTCTTCACGATGTAGATTCCCAGACCGCCAATTTCACGATCCATAGGATCAACGTCGGTATCAGCATCTTCCTTCAGTGTTGGGTCGAACTCGCGTCCCTTGTCGCTAAGTACGAAAGTAAGTTCTCGGCCGTTACACTCAGCCGAAAGCTCGATGTCAGCAGTTTTTCCTTCTGGGTAAGCATAGAAGATGACGTTGGAAACCATCTCCTCCATAACCAGATTCAAATTCATCAAGAGCTCCATGTCAAGCTGCAACTCTTCACCAATCTCTTCGATGAAGGCGTTAACTTTCTCAAGTTCACCAACCTGGTTCTTGATCTTAATTTCTTTTTTCATGTTCATATTGAATATTCAATCTTGGTTTAATTGTTTAAACTATGGTGCAAAAGTATATAAAAAAACTGAATCAAACAAGAATTTAAGGAATTTTTATTTAATAATAATGTAAAATTCTTGATTTGACTATAAAGTGAGTCCGTTGTCCATTACTATCTTACGCATGTTTTTAAGCAGATCGCTGGCAAAGATAAAGTCGGTGAGTCGCTCGTTGCTGGAACCCATTACCTGACTGCTGTTACCTTGCCATTCCTTGCTGCCTTCGTAAATAAAAATGATATTCTCGCCGATGCCCATTACCGAGTTCATGTCGTGGGTGTTGATGATGGTTGTCATGTTGTACTCCTGGGTGATGGAGTGCAACAGATCGTCAATGACAAGCGATGTCTTTGGGTCGAGACCAGAGTTGGGCTCGTCGCAAAACAGGTACTTGGGGTTGAGCGCAATAGCACGGGCGATGGCCACACGCTTCTGCATACCACCAGAGATCTCGCCGGGGAACTTGTCGTCGGCACCGCCGAGATTTACGCGGTCCAGGCACTCCTTTGCCCGGTGGATTCGCTCTCGCAGATTCATCGATGAGAACATGTCGAGCGGGAACATTACATTCTCTAAAACTGTCATTGAGTCGAAGAGAGCTGCGCTCTGGAATATCATTCCCATCTCGCGGCGCATCATCACTTTCTCGTGTTTGGAAAGACTTACAAAGTTGCGGCCGTCGTACAGAATTTCGCCCGATGTGGGTTCGAATAATCCGACAAGATTTTTCATCAGTACGGTTTTGCCCGAACCGCTTCGTCCGATGATGAGGTTGGTCTTGCCGTCCTCGAATACCGTATTGATATCTTTCAGGACTTCTTTATCGTCAAAACTCTTATGTAGGTGCTTAACTTCGATCATGATAGTAGTTGGGTTAAGAAAACATCTGAAAACAGGATGAGTACGCTCGAGGTTACAACAGCATCGGTAGATGCCTTGCCCACGTTGACGCTACCGCCCTCGACGGTGTAGCCGCAGAAGGCCGGTACGCTCGAGATGATGAATGCAAAGAACTGGCTCTTTATGATACTCATCCATACAAACCAGGGAATGAAGGCGTGCTGCAGCCCCTGAGTAAGGTCGTCGGGTGCGATGATGTGACCCAGGTAGGCAGTGCCGTAGGCGCCGATGATACCTGTGGCTGATGAGAATATAACCAGGAATGGCATGATGGTGAGCATGCCGATGATCTTTGGCAGGATGAGATAGCACGCTGAGTTGATACCCATGATCTCAAGAGCGTCAATCTGTTGGGTTACACGCATAGTGCCGAGCTCTGATGCGATGTTTGATCCGACCTTTCCGGCCAGGATAAGACACATGATAGAACTGGAGAACTCGAGCAGCAGGATCTCGCGGGTGGTGTATCCAGCCACCCATCGCGGCATCCACGGACTCTGAATGTTAAGTTTCATCTGGATACAGATAACTGCTCCGATGAAAAACGAGATGATAAGTACGATGCCGATGGAGTTGATGCCAAGCTGCGTCATCTCGGTGACGTACTGCTTAAGGAACATCCTCATGCGTTCGGGGCGCGAAAACACGCGGCCCATAAGCATCAGATAACGACCAAAGGTGGTCAGCCATTTATTTATTAACATTGCTAATAACTAATAATTCGACTGCAAAAGTACGAAAAATAAGGCACGGATTACGCAGATTAACACAGATTAATAATAAAATTCGTGAAAAATCCGTATAATCCGTGTAATCGGTGGCAAAAAATAACTACCTTTGCACCCGATTATGGAAGAAGAGCGTATAGTACTACGAACAGAGGGCCTCGTGAAGCGCTATGGTAAGCGTACGGTGGTCAACGATGTAAGCTTCGACGTGAAGCAGGGTGAGATTGTGGGATTGCTGGGACCAAACGGTGCCGGTAAGACTACGTCGTTCTATATGACTACTGGACTGATTGTGCCCAATGGCGGACATATCTATCTGGGCGAAGAGGATGTTACCAAATTCCCGGTGTACAAACGTGCCCGTGCCGGAATCGGATATCTGGCTCAGGAGGCCAGCGTGTTCCGCAAGATGAGTGTGGAGGATAATATCCTCTCGGTGCTGGAGATGACCGGTAAGCCCCGCGACTATCAGTTGAATAAGCTTGAGGAGCTTATACGTGAGTTCCGACTGGAGAAGGTGCGCAAGAACCTTGGTGACCGACTGTCGGGTGGTGAGCGCCGTAGAACGGAGATTGCTCGTTGTCTGGCCATCGAACCAAAGTTCATCATGCTCGACGAGCCGTTCGCAGGAGTCGACCCTATCGCTGTGGAGGATATTCAGCAGATAGTGTATAAGTTGAAGTACTTGAACATCGGAATTCTGATAACCGACCACAACGTAGATGAGACGCTGGCCATCACCGATCGTGCCTATCTGTTGTTCGAGGGTAGGATACTGTTCCAAGGCACGCCTGAGGAACTGGCGGCCAACAAAGTGGTGCGCGAAAAATACCTTACCGAATCGTTCGAGTTGAGGAAGAAGAATTTCCAACTGATAGAGATGGAGAGAAATGCTAAAGAGCAAGCACAAAATAGTTAAAAATTGAAAAAACGGCGTTGGTTACGCCGTTTTTTTGTACTTTTGCACCCCAATATTTGAATATATATTATAAATAAGTACATAAGAAGATGAAAATTTCGTTTGAATGCGCCGACAAGATCAATGGTCTGCTTACTATGACCGTTGAGAAGGCAGATTATCAGGATGCAGTAGAGAAGCAGCTGAAGAATTATCGTAAAAAGGCACAGGTTCCCGGATTCCGTCCAGGTATGGTTCCAATGGGAATGATCAAGAAGCAGTATGGCACAGCAGTAAAGGTTGACGAGGTTAACAAGCTGCTGGGCGAGAAGTTGTATGAGTATGTTCGCGAGAACAAGATTCAGATGCTGGGTGAGCCCCTCCCAAATCAGGAGAAGCAGGTTCCTCAGGACTTTGAGAAGGACGACGATCTGACTTTCGTATTCGACATCGCAGTAGCTCCTGAGTTCAAGGCTGAGCTCACTGGCCGTGATAAGATCGACTACTACACAATCAAGGTTGACGATAAGATGCTCGACGACCAGGTACAGATGTACCAGTCGCAGGCAGGTGAGTTCGTTAAGGCTGAGGTATTCAGCGGTAACGACACTATCACTGGTGACCTCCGCGAGCTCGACGAGAACGGAAATACTAAGGAAGGCGGTATCGTAACCGAGGGCGGTATGGTAATGCCTGCATATATCAAGGCTGACGACCAGAAGAAGCTCTTCGATGGTGCTAAGGCTGGTGATATCATCACATTCAACCCAAAGAAGGCTTATCCCGACAACGATGCTGAGGTAGCTGCCCTGCTTAAGGTTAAGAAGGAGGATGTAGCTAATCTGACTTCAGACTTCAGCTACCAGATCACTGAGATCCGCCACTTCCAGCCTGCTGAGGTTAACCAGGCTCTCTTCGACCGTGTATTCGGTGAGGGTACTGTTAAGGACGAGAAGGCATTCCGCGAGAAGATCGCTGAGAGCATCGCTCCACAGCTGCAGCAGAACAGCGACTACAAGTTCATGCTCGATGTTCGTGCTCACATGGAGAAGAAGGTTGGTAAGCTCGAGTTCCCAGAGGCTCTGCTGAAGCGCGTTATGCTGCAGAACAACCAGGATAAGGGTGCTGACTACGTAGAGAAGAACTTCGAGGGTAGCATCAAGGAGCTGGCATGGCACCTGATCAAGGAGCAGATCGTAGCTGCTAATAATATTAAGGTAGAGGAGGCTGACCTGAAGGCTGTTGCCAAGGAGGCTATCCGTGCTCAGTTTGCACAGTACGGCATGAGCAATGTTCCCGATGATGTACTGGAGAACTATGCTAACGAGCAGCTTAAGAAGCGCGAAAATGTTGACAACTTCGTTGACCGCGCTGTTGACATGAAGCTTACCGAAGTCCTCAAAAATGTGGTTAAATTGAATCAAAAAGAGGTCACATTTGAGGAGTTTAATAAGCTTATGCAGCAAAAATAAGCTTTTTTAGGAAAAAATAACCCCTAAAATACGAGGGTTATCGACTTTTTGTATTATCTTTGTGTCCCAAACGCAAGATGAGGAAGGTCGATAACCTTTTCTCTATATAAAAAGAAAGGAAAGAAAATGAATAATGACTTCAGGAAATTTGCTACACAGCATTTAGGAATGAACGGTCTGGTGCTCGACGACGTGATGAAGGCCCAGAATCAGTATTTGAACCCGTATATCCTTGAGGAGCGTCAGTTGAACGTTACTCAGATGGATGTTTTCTCACGTTTGATGATGGACCGTATCATTTTCCTTGGTACGCAGATCGACGACTATACCGCCAATACACTGCAGGCTCAGTTGCTGTTCCTCGATTCAACCGACCCTGGTAAGGATATCTCGATATACATCAACTCGCCTGGCGGAAGTGTTACTGCTGGACTTGGTATCTATGACACCATGCAGTTTATCACTAGCGATGTGGCTACTATCTGCACAGGTATGGCTGCATCGATGGGAGCAGTGCTGCTCGTAGCCGGTGCCGAAGGAAAGCGTTCGGCTCTCCCACACAGCCGCGTGATGATTCACCAGCCTCTGGGTGGTGTACAGGGTCAGGCTTCGGATATCGAGATTGAGGCCAAGGAGATTCTGAAGTTCAAGAAGGAGTTGTATACTATCATATCAGAGCATTCGCACACACCTTATGATAAGGTATATGCAGACTCTGACCGTAACTACTGGATGACAGCAGAAGAGGCTAAGGCCTACGGTATGATTGATGAGGTGCTCACTAGAAAGAAGTAAAAAGAGTGAGAATCTGAAAAAGTGAAAAGGATTTAGATGAAGAACGTTTGTAGTTTTTGTGGTAGAAGTGAAAATGAGGTAAGGCTGATGATTAACGGTCTGAACGGCATGATCTGTGATGACTGTGCACGTCAGGCTTACCAGATTGTACAGGATAATTTAAAGGATAAACCAAAGAAAACCGCCAAGAATACTAAGAAACTTGCTGCTCTGAAGGTGCCAAAGCCAAAGGAGATTAAGGAATATCTGGATCAGTATGTGATTGGACAGGATGATGCTAAGCGTTATCTGTCGGTGGCTGTGTATAACCACTATAAGCGACTGAACCAGCCCGTAGACGATGATGGCGTAGAGATTGAGAAGAGTAATATCATAATGGTGGGTAGCACCGGAACGGGTAAGACCCTGTTGGCACGCACCATAGCTAAGTTACTCGACGTGCCCTTCACTATCGTCGATGCAACGGTGTTTACCGAGGCAGGATATGTGGGCGAGGATGTGGAGAGCATCCTGAGCCGACTGCTGCAGGTGGCCGACTTTAATGTCGAGGCTGCACAGCGCGGAATCGTATTTATCGACGAGATAGATAAGATTGCCCGTAAGAGCGACAACCCATCAATCACTCGCGATGTGAGTGGTGAGGGTGTGCAGCAGGGATTGTTGAAATTGTTAGAGGGTACCATCGTGAATGTTCCACCTAAGGGCGGACGTAAGCATCCTGACCAGGACTATATCCACGTGGATACTCGTAACATACTATTTATCTGCGGTGGTGCCTTTGACGGCATTGAGCGCAAGATAGCCCAGCGCATGAATACTCATGTGGTGGGTTATAACTCAGTGACAAACGTCAGAAAGATTGATAAGAACGATCTGATGCAGTACATCGTTCCCCAGGACCTGAAGTCATTTGGACTTATTCCTGAGATTATTGGTCGTCTGCCAGTGCTCACTCACCTTAATCCGCTGGATCGTGAGGCACTGGAGAAGATTCTGACAGAGCCGAAGAACTCTATCATCCGTCAGTACAAGAAACTCTTTGAGATGGACGGTGTGGAGCTTACCTTCGACAAGGAAGCACTTGAGACTCTGGTTGACAAGGCTGTGGAGTACAAACTTGGTGCCCGCGGACTCCGCTCTATCGTTGAGAGTGTGATGATGGACGCTATGTACGACATGCCTACTAAGAAGGTTAAGACTTTCAATGTGACAGCCGACTACGTGAAGGCGCAGTTGGAAAAGTCATATCTTCAGAGATTAGAAGCCTAACTAACTAATAATATATGAGTGGAAAAGTAAATCTCACAGCAGCCCTGAAGAAGTACTTTGGATTCGACACATTCAAAGGAGATCAGGAGCGTATCATCCAGAATCTGATGGATGGTAAGGACACCTTTGTGCTTATGCCAACCGGTGGTGGTAAGTCGTTGTGCTATCAGTTGCCCTCGCTACTGATGGAGGGTACGGCCATTGTGATATCGCCACTGATTGCGCTGATGAAGAACCAGGTGGATGTCATTACCAGCATGAGCGAGACGGAGGGTACTGCACACTACCTGAACTCATCACTTAACAAGGCTGCTACTGACCAAGTGAAATCAGACGTAATGGCTGGTCGCACAAAACTGCTATATGTGGCACCCGAATCGCTGACCAAAGAGGATAATGTGGAGTTCCTGAAGTCAGTAAAGATTTCGTTCTATGCCATCGACGAGGCACACTGTATCTCAGAGTGGGGACATGACTTCCGTCCTGAGTACCGTCGTATTCGTCCTATAGTAGATGAGATAGGTAATGCGCCTATCATTGCGCTGACGGCTACAGCTACAGATAAGGTACGCACGGATATCAAGAAGAACCTGGGCATCGTGGATGCCGCTGAGTTCAAGAGTTCGTTCAACCGTCCGAACCTGTACTACGAGGTACGTCCCAAGACAAAGGATGTAGACAAGGATATCATCAAGTTTATCAAGAAGCACCCCGGCAAGAGCGGCATCATCTACTGCCTGTCGCGTAAGAAGGTGGAGGAGTTGGCTGAGATACTGCGTGTAAACGGTATCAAGGCAGCCGCATACCATGCAGGACTCGATAGCAACACACGTTCGAACACTCAGGATGAGTTCCTGATGGAGAACATCGACGTGATTGTGGCTACCATCGCGTTCGGTATGGGTATCGACAAGCCCGATGTGCGATTTGTGATACACTACGATATCCCAAAGTCGCTCGAGGGATATTACCAGGAGACCGGACGTGCCGGCCGTGATGGCGGTGAGGGTATCTGTCTGGCATTCTATTCGTACAAGGACCTGCAGAAACTTGATAAGTTTATGGAAGGTAAGCCAGTGGCTGAACAGGACATCGGTCGCCAGTTGCTGGTTGAGACTGCTGCCTATGCCGAGAGTAGCGTTTGCCGCAGAAAGATGCTGCTGCACTACTTTGGCGAGAACTACGAGAAGGATAACTGTGGCAACTGCGACAACTGTCTGCACCCGAAGACTAAGATTGAGGCTCAGGAGCAGTTGGTTATCGTGCTCAAGTCTATCCAGGCTATCAAGGAGAACTTCCGTTCAGACTATGTCATCGACTTTATCACCGGCAAGGAGACCGAGGAGATACTGGCCCACCGTCACGAGAAACAGGAGTTGTTTGGTGCCGGTGCTGATGATGACGAGAAGATATGGAACCCGGTTATCCGTCAGGCACTGATTGCAGGCTACCTTAAGAAAGAGGTAGAGAACTACGGACTGCTGAAGTTGACTTCGGCCGGAAAGAAGTTCCTTAAGGCACCTACATCGTTTATGATTGTGAAGGATGCCGAGTTTAACGACGACTACGAGGCTGGCGATACCGAGGGAGGCGTAAGCTCTCTCGACCCCGTGCTCACCTCGATGCTGCGCGACTTGCGAAAGAAGGTGTCGAAGCAGCTGGGTCGTCCGCCATACGTCATCTTCCAGGATGTGTCGATCGACCAGATGGCAACCGACTATCCTATCACTCTCGAGGAGTTGAAGTGTATCCAGGGAGTAGGCGAGGGTAAGGTAAAGCAGCCCTATGCCAAGGAGTTTGTGGACCTGATAAAGACCTACTGCGAGGAGAACGAGATTGAGCGCAATGTTGACATGCGCGTGCGTACCGTAGCTAAGAAGTCGATGCTGAAGGTAAAGATTATCCAGGCTATCGACCGTCAGATAGCGCTCGACGATATCGCTGATGCACAGGGTATCGAGTTCGAGGAGCTGCTCGACGAGGTTGAGGCTATCGTATACAGCGGTACAAAACTCGATATCGACTACTTCCTCGAAGAGGTTATGGACGAAGATCATATTGATGATATCTACGATTACTTTGCGGAGTCAGAGACCGACAGACTGAGTGTTGCCGAAGAGGAGCTCGGTGAGGACTATTCGGAGGATGAAATCCGCCTGGTACGTATCAAGTTTATTTCAGAAATGGCCAACTAAAGGTATAAAAATAGTAAAGGTTAAAAAACAAAAGATATAATTATGGCTTCATTTATTACAGACAAGATTGTGATGGACGGCCTGACATTCGACGACGTCCTGTTGATTCCAGCTTATTCAGAAGTGCTGCCGAAGACGGTAGAGTTGAAAACACGCTTTTCGCGCCATATCGAACTGAATGTTCCTTTCGTGACAGCAGCTATGGATACTGTTACCGAGAGTCAGATGGCTATTGCCATCGCCCGCGAGGGTGGTATCGGTGTTATTCATAAGAATATGTCGATCGACAACCAGGCCCGTGAGGTTGCTATCGTAAAGCGTGCCGAGAACGGTATGATCTACGATCCTATCACCATTCCCCTGGGCAGCACCGTAGCTCAGGCTCTCGACATCATGTCGGAGTATCATATCGGTGGTATCCCCGTAGTCGACGACGACCGTCGTCTGGTAGGTATCGTTACCAACCGCGACCTTCGTTTCGAGCGTCGCCTGGATCGTCCCGTTGAGGAGATCATGTCGAAGGAGAACCTCGTAACCACACATCAGCAGACCGATCTTACTGCTGCTGCACAGATTCTGCAGGAGAACAAGATCGAGAAACTGCCTGTAGTAGATAAGGACAACCGTCTTATAGGTCTTATCACATATAAGGACATCACCAAGGCCAAGGATAAGCCTATGGCCTGCAAGGATGAGAAGGGACGTCTGCGTGTAGCCGCCGGTGTAGGTGTGACTGTTGATACACTCGACCGTATGCAGGCTCTGGTTAATGCCGGTGTTGATGCTATCGTTATCGATACAGCTCATGGTCATTCCAGAAGCGTAATCGAGAAGCTTCGTGAAGCCAAGGCTTCGTTCCCCAATATCGACATCGTAGTAGGTAACATCGCTACAGGTGCAGCCGCTAAGATGCTTGTTGAAAATGGTGCCGATGCCGTTAAGGTAGGTATCGGTCCGGGTAGTATCTGTACCACACGTGTGGTTGCCGGTGTAGGTGTTCCACAGCTCAGCGCCGTTTACGATGTTTACAGCGCACTGAAGGGTACCGATGTACCTCTGATTGCCGATGGTGGTCTGCGTTACTCAGGCGATATCGTTAAGGCACTTGCTGCCGGTGGTAGCAGTGTAATGATCGGATCGCTCGTTGCTGGTACCGAGGAGAGTCCTGGCGACACCATCATCTACAATGGTCGTAAGTTTAAGAGCTACCGTGGTATGGGCTCGCTCGAGGCTATGGAGCATGGTTCTAAGGACCGCTACTTCCAGGCCGACACCAAGGAGGTTAAGAAGCTCGTTCCAGAGGGAATTGCCGGACGTGTACCTTACAAGGGAACCGTTCAGGAGGTTATCTACCAGATGGTAGGTGGTCTGCGCTCTGGTATGGGATACTGTGGCGCCCCAACTATCGAGAAACTTCACGATGCTAAGTTCACCCGCATCACCAATGCTGGTGTTAACGAGTCTCACCCACACGATATCACTATCACAAGCGAGGCTCCAAACTACAGTCGTCCTAACGATTAATAATGAGAAAGTTCACCATAGCCCTTTCCTTGTTTGCTGCGATAACCTCGCAGCAAACATTGGCACAGTCATCCGATCCGACAGTGATGACTATCAACGGTGTCGCCGTGCCACGTTCTGAGTTTGAGTACTCTTTCAACAAGAACAACGGCGAAGGGGTGATTGATAAATTGTCGGTTGATGAGTATGTCCCCTTGTTTGTTAACTACAAACTGAAGGTGGCAGCTGCTCTCGATGCTAAACTCGATACACTCTCGTCGTTCCGTCAGGAATACCAGATGTATCGCGACCAACAGGTACGTCCCACAATGGTTACCGATGCCGATGTGCTGGCCGAAGCACGTCAGATGTACGATCGTACTAAGGCAATGATCGGCACCAAGGGCTTGATACGTCCTGCACATATCCTGCTCCGACTGTCTACTAAGGCAACAGCTCAGCAGCAGGAACAGATCAAACAGCGCATGGATTCTGTATATCGTGCACTGCAGGGTGGGGCCGACTTTGCTGAGATGGCAAAGAAGGTCTCTGAGGATAAAGGTTCTGCCGCTCGTGGTGGCGAACTGCCATGGATAGCCCCATCGCAGACACTCAAGGAATTTGAGGATGTGGCATATGCGCTTGCTCCCGGTCAGATGAGTAAACCGTTCCTTAGTCCTGTGGGTTATCACGTGATACTGATGAAGGATCGTAAGCAGCTCGAACCGTTCGACTCGCTTAAGGCTACCATCGTAGAATCGATAGAGCGTCGCGGTATCCGCAATGATATCGCTGATATGAAGTTACGCCGCAAGGTTACCGAGTCGGCTGGCAAACTGAATGCCGACCAGGTAATGCAGCAGCAGGCAGATTCGTTGGCAGCCGCTAATCCTGAGATGAAGTACCTTTTCAAGGAGTATCATGACGGACTGCTTCTTTACGAAATCAGTACCCGAGAGGTGTGGGATAAGGCTTCGTCAGACGAGGCTGCACTTAAGGCATGGTTTGATACCCACAAGAAGAACTACGCGTGGAAAGAGCCACGCTATAAGGGTATGGCCTATCACGTAAAGACCAAGCAGGACGTAAAGGCTGTGAAGAACTGCGTGAAGAAACTTCCCTTTGACCAGTGGGCTGAGGCTCTCCGCACCACATTCAATCCAGACTCTATCATACGCATACGCGTAGAGAAAGGTATATTCAAACCCGGCGACAATGCTACTATCGACAAGATGGTATTCAAACAGGCAACTCAGGCCGATGTTAATCCTGATTACCCGATCGATGCTGTATTCGGCAAGAAGGTAAAGCGTCCTGATGACTACAACGACGTGCGTCCGCAGGTGGTTGAGGACCTTCAGGACTATCTTGAACAGGAGTGGGTAGCCGACTTGCGCCGTCGCTATCAGGTAGAAGTAAACAAAGAAGTATTGAAAACTGTAAATAAACATCTATGAGTATTATAAAGAAAGTTATGACCCTTGCGCTTCTCGCCCTGCCACTGGTGGCTATGGCCGAGAAGAAGGATTCTATCGGTACCGTTATCGATGAGGTGGTATGGGTTGTCGGCGACGACGCCATCCTGCGTTCAGATGTTGAGAACATGCGTATGCAGGCTGCCATGGAGGGAGTGAAGTGGAGTGGAAACCCCGACTGCACCATCCCTGAGCAGATCGCTGTTCAGAAGTTGTTCAAGCATCAGGCTCAGATTGATAGTATCGAGGTGACCGATGCCGATGTAGCGCAGGAGGTTGAACAGCAGATAGCCTACTGGCTCGAGATGGTCGACGGTTCGCGCGAGCGTCTTGAGGAGTACAAGCATCAGAACCTGACACAGATCCGTGCCGATCTGCGCGAGGAGATGAAGGATCGCCAGATGGTGCAGAAGATGCGCCAGAAGCTTGTCGAGGATATCACTGTTACACCTGCCGAGGTGCGTCGCTATTTCAGCGCAATGCCTCAGGATAGTCTGCCATTCGTTCCCACCGAGGTTGAGGTACAGATAGTACAGCTCACTCCGAAGATTGAGATAGAGGAGATTAACCGTGTGAAGGAGGAGTTGCGTAACTATACCGAGCGTATTAACAAGGGTGAGACCCGATTCCAGACTCTGGCACAGCTTTATTCTGAAGACCCAGGTTCTGCCCGTCGTGGTGGAGAACTCGGACTGATGGGCCGTGGCACACTCGATCCTGCTTTCGCTCAGGTGGCCTTCAACCTCACCGATCCTAAGAAGGTTTCTAAGATCGTTGAATCTGAGTTCGGTTACCATATCATCCAGCTTGTCGAGAAGCGTGGTGACAAGGTAAACGTTCGTCATATTCTCCGCAAGCCAGTAGTGTCTGACGAGGCTGTCACAAAGACTATCAATCGTCTCGACTCTATCGCTGGTGATCTGCGTGCCGAGAAGTTCTCGTTCGAGGATGCTGCATCGCTCATCTCGGATGATAAGGACACACGTAATGCCAAAGGTCTGCTTTCTACAGATATGATGAAGACTGGTAAGACTTCGTCGAAGTTCCGCATGCAGGACCTGCCAGCAGAGATTGCCAAGGCTGTTGACACACTGAAGGTTGGCGAGATATCTAGAGCATTCCAGATGATCAACCAGCGTGGTAAGACCGTATGTGTAATCGCTAAGCTCAAGAACCGTATCGATGGTCATCGTGCCACCGTCACCGAGGACTTCCAGATTCTTAAGGACGTTGTAATCAACAAGCGTCGTGAGGAACGCATCCACCAGTGGGTTGTCGACAAGATAAAGTCTACCTACACCCGTCTTAGCGACGATTTCAAGGATTGCAAGTTCGAATTCGAAGGTTGGAGAAAATAAGAGTGAATTGGTAAAAAGGTGAAAAACAGAAAGTATTTTGTTACCCTATTGCTGTTGACCCTCACTCTGGGCATGGTGTCTGCTTTTGCACAGAAGCAGCAACAGCGTCGTCGTCCTGCCGCACGTAAGACTGCCAAGACTCAGGATTCGCGTGTGTATCTGGTGCATGCCGATGTGCTGCACTTCGATCAGACCAAGAATGCCGATGCTACCATACTCAACGGTAAGGTACACTTCACTCATCAGGGAGCCCGACTGTATTGCGACAGTGCCTATTTCTATGAGGCCAGCAACTCGTTCGAGGCTTTCGGACACGTAAAGATGTACCAGGGCGACACCCTTTCACTACTCAGCGACTACGCCTATTACGATGGTAACGAGCAGATGGCTCGTGCCCGTTATAACGTAGTGCTGAAACACAAGAAGACTACTCTCTATACCGATAGTCTCGACTTCGACCGTCTGTACGACAATGCCTACTTCTTCGAGGGCGGAAAGATGATCGACGGCAAGACCACGCTTACCTCCGACTGGGGTGAGTACAATACCAAGACCAAGATGTCGGTGTTCAACTACGACGTCAAGATGAAGAGCCCAAAGTTCTTCCTCACTACCGACACCTTGTATTATGACACGCGTCTGTCGATGGCGCATATCGTTGGCCCTTCAAACATCACCTCGGGTGATAGTCATATCTACTCAGAGTTAGGATATTACGACACCAAGAACGAGCGTGCCCGACTGATGGACCGTTCGGTGCTCTCTAACAATGGTAAGATGATGGTTGGCGACAGCGTGTACTATGATAGCAAGGGAGGTTTCAGTCAAGCCTTCCGCAATGTGGTTTATGTCGACTCGGTAAACAAGAACAAGCTTACCGGCAACTACGGCGAATACTGGGAGAATACTGGTTATGCGATGTGTACCGACAGTGCCGTGGCTATCGACTACTCGCAGGGCGATTCGCTGTTTATCCACGCCGACACCCTGAAGATGGTCACATATAACATCGAGACCGACTCGGTGTATCGTAAGATATTCGGTTTCCATCACGTGCGCGCGTACCGTACTGATGTACAGGCCGTGTGCGACTCGCTTATCTATAACTCGCTCGATTCGTGTCTTACGCTCTATCACGATCCTATCGTGTGGAACAAAAACCAGCAGCTGCTGGGCGACCGTATAGAAGTGTTTATGAAGGATTCGCTCATCGACCACGCCCACGTTATCGACAACTGTTTCTCAATACAACAGCTCCGTAGCGATACCACAAAGTATAATCAGGTGTCGTCGAAGGAGATGTTTGCCTTCTTTGTAGATGGTAATATCCACGAGACACGTGCCAAGGGTAATGTGCTGATAGGTTATTTCTTCGAAGAGGGCGACAGTATACCTATTATATATAACTACCAGGAAACATCCGAACTCCGCATGTATCTCAAGGATCGTAAACTCCAGAAGGTGTGGACTCCAAAGAGTAGTGGTACCATGTATCCACTCAACCAGATACCTGCCGACCGCAAGTATCTGCCAGGATTTGCCTGGTATAACTACGTGCGACCAACTGATCGCTACGATATTTTTAACTGGCGCGAAAAGAAATGAGCGATATAATCCATCTTCTCCCCGACAGCGTAGCCAACCAGATAGCAGCTGGTGA
>JAEEGI010005399.1_pt1 | contig 29434 bp, 5 predicted proteins | sample 8958751 | NCBI WGS metagenome assembly JAEEGI01 (sample SAMN16246545, study PRJNA631951) | gut metagenome | biome: gut microbiome; feature: rumen; material: KS-attached | host: Bos | place: Iran: Karaj | collected 2018-10 | reverse complement strand
ACTAGTTTTTTCCAGAATCAAGCATCCTTTCATATCGTACAACCGAATTGCGCTATTTTCATCCACTCCAGTTACCGTAATAATACCCGATGTGGGATTAGGAAAAACCGAGATGGCGGATTCCTTCTCTTCCATACCATCATAATAAGTAAAATACGCCTTGAAAACCCTGTTTTGAGTTACCACAAAGCTAAATGAGGTTTGGTTGGAGACGAAAGCACCATTTTCAGTCCATTCCAAGAACTCGTAATTGGCATTGGGAAGGGCAATGAGCGTGGCGGTTTGTCCATACACATAATTGCCCAGGCCTTCTATGACACCGGCATTGGCAGGCAAAACAGTGGCACTTACCGTAAAGCTCTCATGGGCGAAATTGGCCACGAGATGACGGCTTCGATTCAGCGTGAAGGTGTACTCAGCCAAATTAGAGACCATCACTCCGTCTTCCGTCCAATTGACGAATTCGAAATGCTCGTTGGGGATGGCCGATACGGTTACAGTCGTCCCATAATCGTATATCCCAGTGCCAGCAGCGGTACCGCCTTCTTCAGGCTGGACTTCGACAGAGACCTCGTATGAATTGACGCTGAAATTGGCTTGCATATCATGGCTCTCCATCACGTAAATGGACAACGTGGCCTCAGTGGAAACCTGCTGGCCGTTCTCGGTCCAATCCACAAAGGTATAGCCTTGGTTAGCTGTGGCTTGCAAGGTACAGGTCTCCCCTAACCAATATGCAGCCGCGCCCGTAATTGTACCACCCGCTTCGGGGACAGCTACAGCCGTAATCACAGCAATTCCGCCTGAAAAAGATATGATATACGGGTCGGAAATGCTTCCTAAAATGTCGTTTGACCCAAACTGAATTGTTTCGGGTGGCGTAAGATCGAGTTCACGTTGTGAGTTATGGTCGTATAACCTGAACGACATCACATCGCCTGACTGCCCATAAAGGGTCATGAACAGCATATATCGGTCCAGCCCTTCGTAGTAGGTAAGCATTTCGCTGCCCCGACATTCATCCTCACAAAACACGCCTACCTCAAATGCATCCATTGACTGTTCCACACCATTGATTTCAAGCACCCCGATGATGTTCATATTATTCGAGAACTGATGCGGGTCGGGTACCCAATGGTTGGCCAGCGACCAGAGGCTGGACGACATAAGGAACAGGAGCAGCAGGAAACGTTTCATCATTCCTCCTTGTTTTTCTTGGCTAAGGCATAGGCGGCACCCATACCCAGCAAGGCGATGACGCCACTGCCCAAAGGCACATCGGCATCATGGTTTCCGTTCTGGTTGTGCGCTTCTGGCAATATAGGATAACCGTCTCGGTTTGGTCCCCCACTGGTTTCCGCAGGGACATCACCGCGTTGGAATAGGCCTCCCTTGTTTTGGGCATATGTCGTGGCGCACAAGATCAAAGAAATGGCTATGGTCAAAATCAGTTTTTTCATCTTCTATCTTTACTTAATGATTATCTTTTGGGTTTTCGTGTCTTTGGCATTAATGAGGCGCAACACATAGACGCCTGTAGGCTGGTCGAAGCATACTGATGCCTTGTCCTTGAGTTGCACGGTGTTGACCATACGGCCCGTGAGGTCGACGAGTTGCACGACGGCCTCGCCGTTATGTTCAATCACCCACTCGTTACCATTAAAGTAGGCAAAGTCGTCGCCAACGTTGCTTTCCTTGGCCTTGAACACCAGACGGAAACGGCTGGCATAGTCGGTCGGACGTGCCTTGAAGGTGTAGGCCGACGTTGTGAGCAGGTCGGTCTCGGTGCCAGTCAAGTTGTCAATAAGGCGAAGGTATTCCATGCTCACGTCGGCGGGATTCACACACAGCGTATAAGAGCCCTCTTGCGCCGCTTTGAAGTTGACCGCAACCTCATCCTGTCTGTTGGCAACGACAATGGCGTATTCCGTGTTCTCCTGCGGGATGTAGAGCTTGGGTTGGTCGGCTTTGAAGACAAACTTCGGCAGCGCATCGTCAGCGCTGAAGCTGACCACGGCACAATCGGAAACTGCCGAGCGGTTGGCGGGAGCCACCTTCAGCCTCAAGCTGCCTTGGTTGACTCTTGGAGCGGTCTTGCCAAAGGTCACGCTCTTGCCTTCTCCCTGGGCTTTCACCATGATGCCCGTGCAGGGATTGATGGCAGAGGCTTGGGAAGCAGGTGTGGGATCCAAGGCATAGCCCGCTTCATTCAAGACATAATAGCTTTGGCTGGCGTAAACCTTATAGGTGTAGGGATTGCCGATCAGGTTCCATCCTTTCTGTGAACAGCCGTCCACATACACGAGCGGCACCTCTTCCATGCCCCCATTCAGTTCACCGGAGAAGTCAAGAGTGGTCTCGGCCATATTGGCGTAGAGATAGCCTTCACCAGGATTCAGTGTCAAGGCATTGTCCTTGAAGTTGCGCCACTCCAGCGCTTCGGTTTGGTCAAAGGCATAGAGGTCGTAGCCCTCCTCGTTCACCAATCCGTTAACAGCGTTATGGGCGCTGCCTTCCACCAAGGGTGAAGCGATGAAACACCAATGGTCGGTGGCACTTTCGCCATAGCCGTCAACGTGTTTCTTGATGGTGGCAAAGACGCCTTCCGTTGCATCGCAAAACAGTTGTCCACCATCGGCGACAACCAGTTTTTCAGGTGTGTCGTTGGTGATGCTGCCCACGGTCAATGACATCGCTGTCGGGATGGTCAACGAGCCGTCGGCATCGAAGGAAAGACCGCCGACAGTTGCTTCTTGGTCGAGGGTGCATGTGGCTGCGATGATAGCATTGTCGTTGTCGCCAGGAAGGGCGTTGTCCTCCCAGTTGGCGGGCAAGGACCACAAGTCGTTCACTGTGCCGTTGAAGATAACTTGCTGGGGATTCGTCGTGAATGGGAACACATAAGGGTCGCTTGAAAGGCCGTACGTCTCGTCTGCCTCAAACGTATAGGTCACATCGCAGGTCACGTCGAGTTCGCTTTCCGTGGCATGGTCCCACAAACGGAAGTTCATTACCATCCCACTGGATCCGTTAACGATCAGATAAGCAAAATAGCGGTCTTTACGTGGCTCATACTCGCATATGATACTACCACGACAGGTTTCTCCATAGAAAGCCCCGATCTCCAGTTGGTCGCTGCGTTGTTCTTCGCCATCGATGGTGATGACAGCGGTGAAAATCGAATTGTTCGAATACGCGTTCGGATTCCATGTCCAATGCTCACCTTCGGCCCTGGCGGTATGGAACACGGCCAGCAGTGGCAGCAACAATAACAGTCTAATGATTCTTTTTTTCATTTTTTATTGTGTTTGTTATTCTATAATCAGTTTTCCATAATACACTTTCTCCTTTCCGTCGTATGCACGCAGGATGTAGGTGCCCGACGGCAAGTTGTTGCCAATGTTGAAGCTGTTACCTGTAACGACTTTCGTGGTCACCAGCACTTCAATCACATTGTAGATCTCCACTCTGACAGGGGATGTGGTTTCGGGCAGCGAAAGCCTTACTATGCCGTCCTTCTTGACGGGGTTGGGATAGAGTTGCATTATGGCAATGCCTTCTTGCTGTTTCGAGCCAAAATGCAGGACGACTGGCTCGTCAAGGCTACCGTTTATTCCATTGACGACAAAGCTGTAGGACTCTTTGGCTTGGTCGGGATACTCGCAACCCAAATCGGCGTCATAGAGCTTGAAGTCGAGCTTCATCCCCTCTTCACCGGGAACGGGCAGCAGGGCATAATAGCGGTTGCGGCGGGCGTTGTAAAGCAGTCGTGTGCTGCCCAAGCTTGTGCCGTTGCAGAATGCTGCCAACTCGTAGGCCTCGGATTGCAGCTCCTCTCCGTCCATTGCTACGGTAGCAACGAAGGCCATACTGTTTTCATACTGGCGTGCCTTCGAGTTCCAATGGAGCATCCAATTGGGCTCTTCCTCCAAACGGCCACGGCTTGTTCCGTATATGAAGTTATGGGTTTGCTCGCTGTAGAACATGTAGCCTTGGCCAGGATTCATATTACGCAGGCTACCATACCAGCCGTCCACGTCAAAGACACTCATCTTGTTCATCGTCTTCAGCACATCGCCATCGTTGGCATCCAGTTGGGTTAATGCGTTGTCGACCGATTGTGCGGAAGTCAAGGGATAGCCTATCCAGTTCCAACCGACAGCGGTGTTCATCTCGAGTTGCGATGCGTTGACGCACACGCCGCTCATGGTGACTTGGACCGGTGCATTGGTTTGGATCATATACATGTTTTGGTTGTGTAGACCGCGCAAAGTGCCATACCAGTCTTCTCCATCTTTGCCGACAAAGCCATTGTTCAGCGATTTGATGTACAAGCCGTGTTCGCTCAAGCCTTCCTCCAACTGGGTCAGACCTGTTCCTTCAAGGTCGATATAGGAACTCCACCAGTTCCACCCTTGTTCGAGGGCGAAGGTCTGGTCCATGACATATCCGAAGTTGCCTACATAATCACCTGCTTCAGTGACAGTGAAGCTGTAGAAGGCTTCTGTCGACACCACTTCGCCGTCCTTGGTCCAATTGAGGAAGGTGTAGCCTTCGGCAGGTGTTGCCGTCAGGGTGCATTCGGCGCCATGGTCGTAATTGCCGGCGCCGGTGACGGTGCCGCCTTCCGTAGGATTGGCCGTAGCTGTAATCTGATAGTTGTTGAGGCTGAAGTTGGCTACCAGGTTGCGGTCGGTTAGGGCCACCAATTCGAATGAAGCGTCCGTGGAGACGATGGCGTCGGCCTCTGTCCAACTAACGAAGCTGTAGCCCTCGTTGGGAAGGGCTTCAAGAGCCACGGTTGCGCCTATGTCATATCGACCCTCACCGGTAGCAGTGCCACCTTCTTCGGGGGCGACAGTGACGGTGATGTCGCAATATAGCTCCACGTCGTAGACCAGCGTATAGGTCGTCATGTCTCCTGTCGCCAAGGTGTCTACGATATGTAGCATGTTTTCGTGTACGGGGATGTCATCGTGCGGGATGGTGACATGGGTAATCCACACGTTGTTGAGCGGGATTACCTGCCCGTCGCTTCTTGTGCAGCTGACCAGTTCGTAACGGCCTTGGCCAGGATCTTCCATGCTGCCGTAGTTCCAGCCCGCAGCATGAGGATACATCTCCATGACAACCGTATGGTTGAGATGGGTCACACTATCCAACGCCCTTATGGAATCGGCTTGAATCACATTGGTCGTATCGCCGTTGGAGAAATACAGCTTGTCCGGCAAATGGCCGAAATCGGTAATCTCGTTGACGAGGAAGTCGTTGATGCCATCGTCCAAGGCGCCATAGGCGCTGACGGCCTTGATGAGTTCGTGCGTGTTCACAGAGCTGACCAGACTCAATTGCGGGTTGCCATAACTATTGTTATGGATGACCCGAGCATTGGAATTGATGACGCGTCCTATCAGAGAGCTGGTGAAGTACCATTCAGCGATGCCATTTGTATGGCTGGTGATGGTGCCGAACGGGACATCTGTCAAACCAAGTGGACGGCGTTCTCCGTTCATGGCAGCTCCAGTCATGTCGAACGAGATGAGCAAGTTGTTTTGATTCTCAATAATGGTAGGTTGCGAGCTTTCCAGGAACACGTTTTTGGCATCGCCTGCGCCCAAGTTGCGGATCATCATGGCAATTTCAGCTTCTTCCATGGGTTCAATGATGTCTTCAGTCAGCGGGTCGTCGCTGATGATGTTGCGTTGTACGAAGTAATCCACATAAAGATTCGGTCCAGGGTATACCTTGAGGTCAACAGGATAAAGCTGGTAGGTCATCTCTTCGCCCGAGAAGGGATCAAGGAAAGTGAACGAACCGCCGAAGGAATATACGACCGTAGTGTCGGGTGCCGCAGCGATGGTAGGAATCATCATGAATTGCACAACGCCTTCGGTTTGTGCATCCAAACTGCCTGTGCCGTCAATACCTGTAATCTGATCCATAGAGGTGGTATTGATTTGGAATAGGTTGGTGCAATCCTCTCCCGAAGGGTTCTTAATGGTTAGGTTCACTGCAATATCCTGCATAGGATCAGTCATGTGTCCATTGGTGATGCGGAGCGTGCCTTCAAAGGCCTCGCGCGTCATGGCCATAGTCTGTTTGAATTGGACGCTGACTTTTGCGCAGACATCGTTAGAGTGACTTTTGGAAACACCAAATATAGTATTAAATGCAGCGTGAAACATATCACTTACATTGTCAAACCCATATGCCTGTGCATTCTCTAGTGCTTCAACTGCAGGCAGTATAATCGTACTATCTAACTGTATGAAATTGCTATCAAATCCATCAGGCAAATCTGATATTGTAAAAAAACCATCATCCCAATATTGAATGCTACGATTCCAACGATTGACAAAACTATGAACAATGGAATCGTTGACTGTCGAAAAAACAGTAGTTTCAATCAGTTGTTGTTCGTCTTGAGGTGAAACCAAATAATTGGTGGTATCGACAATCATCATAAAGTTATCAAGAAAGTCAAGTAGATGTTCCTCTTCCATCCATTCTTCTTCTTTTAAAATATTATTGATCATCAAGTCATAAAATGATTGGTAAAATGATACACTCTGTTCAAGATGGTTTATTATCATATCAATTTCGGAATTATCTCGATTCGGATCAGTAAAGGTTATACAATGCCGTAATTGATCAATAAAGGAAGAAAGAGAACCAATAGTGTTATAAACGGTAGGAATAGTATTATAATATGAGTCAAGCTCTGCCAAACCATATTCCTTTTTTTGAGTCATGTACTTATCGAATTCTCTAGAATACTCAACTTGGGAAAAATCTGCATAATTAACAACTCCCGGATAGGCGGAATTAAGATGTTCAAAATAATCAATAGTCTCGGTACGATATACATTCAAATCGTGAATATGCATTGCATCCAAAAAATACGAATACAAAGATGTTATTATAGAAAGAGGGCTAGAACGTGTACTTTCTTTTATTCTAATTAACTCATCAATTTTATTGCCAATCGCAACTCCAAAATCCCAAGCGTCAGCAACGGGCAATCCAGTATATGCTTGAACAGCATGCATTATCAAAGAAGCAGCAATCTGCCAACATGGTGTACAATCTTGAGAAATGGTTTCAACAGGTTCTGATTTTATTGAATTAGCTACGGTAATTAGATTATTACCAAAATTTGCAACGGAACCTATCCAACTCGGAAGAGGAGGCATTTCGTCTAAATCATCAATTTCAGGGAATTTTACTTCTGCATTATGTTGGGTATGATCTTTGCACCACTCTTTAGACCTCACATTGAATTCCCTTTTATGTTCAACCCATTTTTTCTTAGCGTTGCAATGATACCAAGAATATGACATATCCATACCATTCAGACAAAGGTCTGAATTTGGGCCTGTATTTCTTCCCCCTTGTACCCTTGTCATAATGCATGGAACTATCACATGAGAATGCGGATGTATGGTATCTATGAAATCAAACAAAGGTGTGAAGACATACTCGTCAAAATCAGCCACTATATTGATTTGAGTGTCGTATGCATCAACGAGTCCACGATTTGATACAGTTAGGTTATAATGAAGCGTGTCACCATATGCTAAAGAATCAAAAACGCTTGGGCCTTCGATAACTACAACGGGTACAGGTACGTTTGTTTTGATTTCAGTCACCAACGTAAACTCATACTCATCTTCAATTTCAGTAGGAGTCACGTCCCATGAATATGAGATAGGTTGAAATTGCATATAAAGAACCTGGTTGTTTGTTTTGCCTCCTTCAATATAAATGATATTTTTGTTGATTTCAGAATGGTACTGCGCTCTTATGGTTAGATAATAATATCCTTCGGGAATACTATCTACTCTGAATATTCCATCAGTGTCAGTATATCCGCTTGCCACAGTTTGTAAAGAATAATAACCCATGACTGTCACCGAAGCACCAGCCAAATGAGGTCCATTCCCATTATTGGTGTTGTATGTATAGTCATCAGTCACATCCACAATCAAGACACCAGTGGAATCAGACGAGGCTTCAATAGTGTATGGAATGGAAACACCATTGCCATTTGAACAATTGACGGCAAGGTTGCCCGTATATTGACTCAAATACACATTCTCGTCTGGTTCAAGCATCAAAGAGAAAGTCACCGAGTCACCAACAGCAATCGAAGGCAAAGTGTCGGCTCCAACAACCCGCATCCATGGCATATCTGGTGTATTGATAGAGATTGTACCCGTCTCTCCGTTGCCATTGTTGGTGATTTGGAATGAAAGCATTTTTTGAGCGTTGCGTTTCATAGTGGTGGAAATTGAAGATGGATAGACTTCCAAATCACCTCGACGGCGATGGCAATAATAATAGCAAGCCAAATTCATCGTAGTACCATCTGTTGCAGTCAGGGCAAACACGGCTTCCTGATAATTGTTTCCTGTAGTTACTTGGGTTCCAACCACAGAGTAATGCAGTTCGCTGGTTTCGAGGGCATCGAGACTAAGCTCACCAAACTCAACCATGCAGCCTTCAGGTAGCGAGATGGGAGTAATGGTAATATTGCCCAACGGAATCCTGCTTCGGTTTCGAATAGAGATTGCGCCAGTTATGGTGTCGTTTTGATAGAGTTCCCATTTGATGTAGTCGTTCGAGGTACGACTTATGCCTGGCACATCAAAGGTGTCGTGCACCTCTGTTGAACGTTTGTTTTTTTCGCACGATCCTACTTGATAGTAACCCGACTCCGAATAACGTGGCACGTATGTGATGCTATAGTCACCGTTCTCATCGGAAACGGTTCGTTTTGTTGTACGCGTGCCCATAACCATCATATACACATCGACGTCCAAATTAGGCACCACGTTACCCAAAACATCCTCCACATGGCCGTTGATGACAATGGTATCGCCCGCCACGAATTGCGAACGCGATTCTTCCACATGGGTGGTGAAAATGAAACGGTTTGCCATGCTGCCTGTCAGATAAACCGTGTCGACAAAAGTGCTCGAGGCAATCCTGATGGCCGAGTTGTAATAGAGCTGGTCGGCCACCGGCGTAAAGGTCACCTGCAAGGTGCCGCCCTTCAGGGCATTCCAGTTTGAGGAAGGCGTGACAGCAAAGAATTCGGCATCTGCCCCATACTCGTTTTCGAGGAAAGCATAAGAGATATCCTCAGGCAAGGCAGTGCCCGAAACGGAGATGCTCTTGGTTGAACTCTGCCCCACCTCCACTTCGCCAAAATCGAGACTACTTTGTGGAATCACTGTCATAGATGGGGTTAGTTGGCATACGAACGTCCTTTCTGCACTCTCCATCTCCACACATTCGTTCTTGGCCACCACGCACCAGTGATAGGTGACGCCATGCTCGAGACCATTCCTGTGCGCGGTCACCGAAGTGCTGTTAGCAATGGTAGGATTCGTTGGCCTGTCGTTACCGTCTTCCCAGAAATAGAAATCATATCGGTCGGCATTCACCACGCCATCCCAATAGAAATCCACATCCGTGTAACGGTTCACATAGTTGTTGGCCGGTGTCATATACGTGAAGTTACCCAAAGGCCGAGTCTGATTGATGGTCAAATGCAAGGTATAGATACTATCGCAACCATGGATAGTTTGATAGGCATCTTCATAGTCACCACTTTCATAGTAATAGGTGCCATTCCACAAGTAAGAATCGCAGGCCGTTTCATAGAGATTGAAAGCATAAGCCGGATAGATGGTCAGATGCAGAGCCACGATGCTGTCGATACCTAAATAGCTGGTCATGGTGTCGTAATACGTGCCACTCGATGTATAGGTTTGACCATGCCATTCGTATTCCGCACACGAGGAAGCCGTGGTATCTGTGATGGCGAGTTTGAACTCGGCGGTCAAGTCCCGATCCTCCCAAATGGCGAAAGCGTAGGAGGCACTGGTCGATACCGTCTGACCATTCTCCGACCAACGATCGAAGAGGAATCCAGTGTTGGGCGTCGCCAAAACGTTCACCGTGCTGCCTTCTTGGAAGTCGCCAGCACCAGTTGCCGAACCTGCCACATCGAAATTGACCCCAACATCGACATGGTGCATAATCATCTCGAAGTTGGCCACCAAGGAGCGGTTGCCCAACAATTCAAACTGAAGTGTTGGCTCCGTACCTACCTCTTCCCCATTCTCCGTCCAATTGACGAAGCCATAGCCCGTGTTGGGCATGGCGGTAAGAGACATGGATGAATGTGCCACAAAATGGCCAGCACCGGAGATGGAGCCCGTTCCCGATGGGTTGACTGCCGCCGTAACGGTATAATACGGGATGAAGTTGAACTCGTAAGGCTCTACGGGGGTACCATGCATGCCATTAATGGTAAACGTCATGCCCTCGACGTATGCATCCAGTTCCTCCCGCGTGCCATGGTCATAGAGCTTGAAGGTGAGGGCATCGTTGTCTTCGCCATACACGGTCAGGAACACCAAAAACCGATTCACTTGGGGAAAGGATCGCAGCATCTCGCTGCCACGGCACTCCGTTCCACAGAAAGCACCCACCTCCAAGGAGGTGTTGCCCTGCTCCGCCTCATCGATTTCGACCACGCCAACGATAGTCATCGTATTAGGATAAAGCGAGGGATCACAATTCCAGTGTTTCTCTATCACGGTGGCGGCAAATAGATTGCAGTGGCAAACCATCGCCATGAAAATCGCTAAAATGATATTCTTTCTCATCTCTTATAGGGTATTTATTTATTTACAATCAGTTTTCTGGTAAAGGTACCTTGTTTGTCGGTCACGATTCTCACCGTATAGACGCCAGGCACAGCCGGAGCACGCATGATGGCGGGCTCGTCATACACGTCGGTGGTCGAAATCACCGCACCTAAGGCATTGACGATGCTCACCCGAGCACCCTGGCACTCGGCAGGCATCTCCATCTGGAAGAGATGACCAGCCACCACCGGGTTAGGATAAAGCTCGATGTTCGGGACATCCAATTCATCCAATTCGGTAGCACCGCCAAAGCGCGCCACGAATGGCATGCTAAGGCTACCCAACACCGCATTGGCCTCAAAGTTCGGGCAATCCGTCGTGTTGTAATAGGCTTTCCCCTTCCTCGTATCGTACAATGCGAGATAGAGTTCTACGTCATCCTCACCTGTCACAGTTAGGAAGGCGACATAACGACGCAAAGAGGGCACATAAACCAAACGTGCGCTGCCTCGGCATTCGCTGCCATTGAAGACTGCCAACTCATAACGCTCGTCTTGCAGCTCCTCTCCGTTGAGTTCCACCACAGCCATGATGCTCATGTTGTTCGGATAAGCATGGATGTCGGGCACCCAGTGGTTGTTCTCTGCAGTGAGATTCGCCTTCAACGCACGGCTCATGCCCACGCCATAATTAAAGGTGACAGGTTGACTGTTGTGCGACTGATACATGAGTCCCATGCCAGGCGTGAGTTGGTTCAGCGAGCCGGACCAGCCGTCGTTCGTGCTATAGGTGGCGAAGTTCGACTGCGTCTTCACCACGTCGCCTTCTGAGGCATTCAGGTTAGCCAAAGCATCGTTGATATCCAATGCGAATGGCGAAGGATATCCTATCCATGTCCAGTTGTGATTCAAGGTAATGGGATGGTTCATCATATTGGCCACAGGACCCGTGAAGGTGACGTCGGAAGCCTCGTTGGTGTTGACAAGATACATCTTCTCGTTGGAGATGCCATCAAGGGTTCCAATCCACATGCCTCCAGCGTATGACACAAAGCCATCGCGTTGCGACTTGATCATCACGCCGTTCGGGTTCAAACCATTCTCCAGCATGCCGAGGCCGTCGTTGCCCTCCATTTCGATATAGGATGAGAGCCAAGTCCAACCTGGGCTCAGGCTCATGGTTTGTTCGTTGCCAGCAAAAATCGCCACCAGTGAGCGGTCGGATGTCGCAACGAAACTATAGATGGCATCTGACGAGAGGTAATTACCGTTTTCGGTCCAATACAGGAAAGTGTAGTTTTCGATCGGTATGGCCGTCAGGATGCATTCGTCACCATGGTAATAGTTGCCTGCGCCTGTGATGGTGCCGCCTTCAACCGGGTTGGCGATGGCGGTAATCTCATAGAGGTTCAAACTGAATTTGGCTACATACGTTGCCTCTTCATATACCGTGAAGGTATAGGTCGGATCGGTGCCCACTTCATCGCCGTCCAAGGTCCAGTTGACAAAGGTATAACCCACATTTGCCGTGGCAGTCAGTGTGCATTCCGTACCATGATCGTAATTGCCGGCGCCACTCACTGAGCCGCCTTCGCTCGGGTTGGCTGATGCATTGATGGCATAGTTGTTTAGCTGGAAATTGGCCGTATAGTCACCAGCCGATGTCACCGTGAAGGTGTAGCTGGGCTCCGTACTGACCACATTGCCATCCAGCGTCCAATTAATAAAGGTGTAACCCCAATTGGCCGTGGCAACCAGCGTGCAGGTCTCGAAGTGGTTGTAGTTGCCCGCACCATTCACCGTGCCGCCCTCGTTCGGGTTGGCCGTGGCCAGGATGTCGTAGTTCTTCAGGACGAAGTTAGCGACCAGGCTCCTGTTGCTCGTCACGGCGAAAGCATACTCGGCCTCCGAGTGTACCACCTCGCCGTTTTCGGTCCAGTTCACAAATTCATAGCCTTCGGCAGGTGTGGCATTCAGCGTACAGGTCACGTTGACCACGTAGGTGCCACCGCCGGTCACAGAGCCGTATTCCGCGTTGTTGGCCTCGGCGGTGATGACGTAGGTCGGCAGGAAGACCGCCACGAAGCTGCGTGCTTCAGTAACGGTGAAGCTATAGATGGCATCGGTCGACACTGTCTCGCCGTCCTCGGTCCATGCGCTGAAGACATAGCCCTCATTGGGCGAAGCCGTCAAGGTGCAGGTCTCGCCTTCCACGAAGGTGCCCGCACCGGTCACGGAGCCGTAGGCCGGGTCGTTGGCCTCGGCCGTGATGACGTAGGTCGGCAGGAAGGCGGCCACCAGGTTGCGCTCACCAGTGACGGTGAAGGCATATGTGGCATCGGTTGAGACGACCACGCCGTTCTCCATCCAGTTGTTGAAGGCATAGCCTTCGTTGGCGATGGCGGTCAGCGTGCATTGTGTCCCGTGGGCATAGATGCCCGCGCCGGTTACTGTACCGGCTTCCGTCGGTGTCACCGTGGCCGTGATCTCGTAAGTCTTCAGGCTGAAGTTGGCCACGTAATCGCCAGCACCGGTCACTATGAAGGTATAGGTAGGATCGGTGCTTACGACAGCACCGTCCAACGTCCAATTATCAAAGTTATAGTCCACATTGGCCGTGGCGGTCAGCGTGCAAGTCTCGAAGTGGTTGTAAGTGCCGGCGCCGGTCACTGTGCCGCCTTCGCTCGGGTTGGCGGATGCGGTGATGGCGTAGCTGTTCAGCAAGAAGTTAGCCACATACGCACCAGCGCCGGTCACCGTGAAGCTGTAGGTAGGCTCAGTGCTCACCACGACGCCATCTTGAGTCCAATTAATAAAGGTGTAACCGACGTTGGCCGTGGCGGTCAGCGTGCAGGTCTCGAAGTGGTTATAGTTACCTGCGCCAGTCGCCGTGCCGCCCTCTTCGGGATCGGCCGTGACCAGGATGTCGTAGTTCTTCAGGACGAAGTTGGCGACGAGGTTCCTGTTGCCCGTCACGGTGAAGGCATACTCGGACTCCGAGTGTACCACCTCGCCGTTCTCGGTCCAATTCACAAATTCATAGCCTTCGGCAGGTGTGGCATTCAGCGTACAGGTCACGTTGACCACGTAGGTGCCACCGCCGGTCACGGAGCCGTATTCCGCGTTGTTGGCCTCGGCATTGATGATGTAGGTCGGCAGGAAGACCGCCACAAGGCTGCGTGCGCTGATGACAGTGAAACTATAGGTGGCATCGGTTGACACCGTCTCGCCATCCTCAGTCCATACGCTGAAGACATAGCCTTCATTGGGCGAAGCCGTCAAGGTGCAGGTCTGGCCTTCCATATAGGTGCCGGCACCGGTCACGGAGCCATAGGCCGGGTCGTTGGCTTCGGCAGTGATGACGTAGGTCGGCAGGAAGGCGGCCACCAGGTTGCGCTCACCAGTGACGGTGAAGGCATACGTGGCATCGTTCGAGACCACCTCGCCGTTCTCCATCCAGTTGTTGAAGGCATAGCCTTCGTTGGCAATGGCGGTCAGCGTGCATTGCGTCCCGTGGGTATAGGTGCCCGTCCCGTTCACCGTGCCGGCGCCCGTTGGTGTCACCGTCGCCGTGATTTCGTAAGTCTTCAGGCTGAAGTTGGCCACGTAATCGCCCGCTCCCGTAACCGTGAAGGTATAGGTCGGTTCGACGCTTACAACCGTACCGTTTAATGTCCAATTGTCAAAGATATAGATATCGTTTGGCGTAGCCGTTAAGGTGCAAGTACAACCTTGGGGATAATTGCCTGCGCCGCTCACCGTTCCGCCTTCGCTCGGGTTGGCGGATGCGGTGATGGTGTACAACGGCACGAATTCCGCCACAAGATGGCGTTCTTGTGTGACGTCGAAGCCGTAAACGGCATAGGTAGAGACAGTCTCTCCGTTCTCAGTCCATGCACTGAAAGCAAAGCCTTCGTTAGGTGTAGCTGTCAAAGTGCAGTAGGTTCCATAGTTAAAGGTCCCAGTGCCGGTCACCGTGCCACCCTCCGAAGGATTGGCAGTGGCAGTGATGGTAATCGGAGGTGAGAAGTTAGCTACCAGCTCCCGGTCACTCGTGACTTCGAACGTATACCAGGGTTCGGTAGAGACCACCTCCCCGTTCTCCGTCCAATTGGCAAAGGTATATCCCTCATGGGCCTCCGCTCTCAAATAGCAAGTCGAACCATGTGAGAAAATGCTTCCATTGCATTCAAATGTATAAGGTAGGCTTGTTCTGGGAGAACTACAACGATAAATAAGCGTACCGTCGGCATAGTACACTTCAAAGGAACATTGTTCTGGATAACTGCCGGTTTGCCATTTTAAAGTGGTTGTACCACTGGGGAACGGCTGAGTGATGGTTGTTGAGGAACCGCTATTGAGTGTAAGGGGTAGAGGCTCCGTCGGATAGCCATTAAGATATACCAAGAGTTGGTTGCCGTTCCAGCCGTCTCCATTACTGTCATAGAGACAGAAGACAAGTTCGGCGCCGCTTGTCACCGTGCCGCCTTCTTCGGGATCAGCAATGGCGATAACCTCATAATAGTTAATCTCGAAATGCGCCACCAAATCACCATCTTCAGTGGCCACGAGGCTATAGGTAGGCTCGGTGCTCACCACGGCGCCATTCAAGGTCCAGTCGACGAAATGATAGCCCTCGTTGGCAACGGCCGTAACAGTAACGGTCTCTCCATAATTTGGGAATCCTTCAGCTTGTATTTCTCCGCCTTCTTCCGGATCGACGGACAGATTCAAATTGACGACGAAGCCCTCGCAATTGCATTGGAAGGATGGCGCGTCGCCGCTTCCTGCATTTTCCACAATGGGATCTCCAAAGACATAACTTGCAGAGAAGGTGTTGGAGACAGGGCCGGAACTCATCTGGCCAAAAATGCTAGGTTGAAGGGGAACCAGCGACATGTCCACGTCTGTCCCCTTGTTAATAGGTATCGAATAGGAATACGAGGTTGGGAAGCCATAGGTGCTGGGGTCAATGCTCTCCCCTATCAATTCCGCCAACTGCATGGCATACCAATCGATTTTTGGCGCAGGCATGGTGAGCTGGATGTCGGGTGTTCCATCGTTGAAACTTAGCTGGAGTGCTTCTCCACCCATGCCGAACATGCCGTATGAATCGGAACCGCAGTCCAAATCGAACTGCACATTGCAGACCTCGTCGGCATCAACAAACACTGCGGTGAGGTTGCGGTCGCCCTCCACGGTGAAAACGTAAGGATTCTCAACCGAGACAACCGAACTGCCCTCCATCCAATATTGGAATACATAACCCTCATTGGCAGTGGCAGTGAGGGTGCATTCGGCATTGCAGGCAAATTGGCCTCCACCGCTAACCAAGCCACGCTCAGCTTGCGACGCAATGGCATCCACCGTCGAGGTTTCCATCTGTACGATTTGTGCCAAGCGCTTGCAACTATGCATGTCTACGAGAGCCATCATATAATCCATGCCGATGACGCCGGTCATCACACCACCTCCCATAGGATCCTCAGTAGTTAATGAGCTAAACATCAAATCCCCATAAACACCTATAGGACGATATTGTTCTCCATCGTTCCCATTCAATGCATACATGTAAGAAGGATTGGAGGCGGTGCCAGTGTTTGTAATCGTTCCATTAGCAGGAAGGAACAAGGCACCGGCGGGTTCCACGATGTTTTGCCAAACAGATAATGAGATAGTGTTAGTGGCATAGTCAGCAGTCGTATTGGGCGCGTTAAGCGGGTAAGTGGAGCTTTGCCAGTTGTCGGGCAAGACGAGCAGTCCAGACACGCCGTTCACCTCAGCAAAGGCATAGCGCACTTCCACATCACGCTGGTTGAGGAGGTAATCCCACTCGGAGCCACTCAGCTCATGCCAGCAGCCGATATCAACAAGGCCCATGGCCTGATGAAGACCTGAGACGAGGTCCATACCTGAGGATAACAGTTGATCTCTAATACCATTCTCTAAGATAGCTAACGAATCGTATTCCTGTCGGTAATACTGCGTTTCGGCGAACTGCCAGGAGGTGCCGATGAGATTATATGTAAAAATGGTATCAATTTGGAATTGGGCAATCATGTTACCCTTGGCAAAGCCCACGGTGGTGCAACCACTGACGGAGAAGCGTCCGCTGAGCAGGTTTTCGTCAGGCTCAGTTTCCAGCTCGCACTCCACGAAATGAGCCACCAGGTCGGTGTCTCTAGAGAGATGGAAGTGATAGAAATTGTCGTATGAAACAATCTCATCGTTGGCCGTCCAATAGGCGAAACGCCATCCTTTCTTGGCTTTGGCCGAAATGGAGAGGTCTGCCTCTTCGACGGGCTCGTATACAGAATAGGGAGTTTCAATTGGGTATGGCGCATCTCCAATTGCATCTATTGCATATAGTACACCGCCTTCTTCAGGCTCGGTGGCCAAACTGAACGTATAATAGCAGTTCATGGCAAATGTGGCCTCAAGCGTGCGACTGGAGGTAACCGTGAATTGATAAGCAGGAGATTCGCATACCATAATACCATTTTCCTTCCAACCCGTGAAATGATAACCGTAATTGGCGTAGGCAATCAATGTACAGGTTTCACCGTAGGTGTATATACCTCCGCCATACACATCGCCGTAGTCGGAGGAGGGCACGGAGAAGGCAAGGATATCGCAACTCACATCTTCACAGGAACATTCAAACTGGAAAGGAAGATTTGCTTCATCGCCTTCATGAATCGTTGCTCCATCTTCATAGTGAATGGAGAAAGAAGCACCTGAACCAGGCATTTCACCCAGAGCACTGTGCCACGATAAATTAACCGTGGCGCCTCTGTCAATAAACACAGGGTAGGTTTGGGTTATGGTTTCCGAAGACCCCATCATGCTTTCCAGTTCTAAAAATGACAATTCCTCTGGCGTGGGCATGGTCAATTCGAACGAAACGCCTTCGTATTCGACATGCAAAGCATTGCCTCCCCATCCGATAGCTTGTCCCATCAAATCGAAAACCACGTTACAGACCTCATCCACATTGGCGAATTGGGCCACCAGATCTCTGTTGCCTTTGGCCTTGAAACTATAAATCATTTCCGTGGAGACAATCTGACCGTTTTCCTTCCAGAATTGGAATACATAGCCTGGATTGGCCGTGGCGGTAACCGTACAAGTCTGTCCGCAATCGACCTCACCGCCACCAGACACGACACCCCATTCGGACTGCTCAGCCGCAACAGCAACAGCAACAGTGACCGTGCTCGGCTGAGGTGTGATTTGTGCTAAGCGCAACGAAGTACAATAAATGGAAGTGAGCACGTTCACAATGTCACCGGTCATGGGTAACTCCATTTCCATGGATGGTAATGATCCATCGGGAGAGATGAACAAACCTGGATAAACTCCCATCTCACCATTTCCATGTATATAACTCACTCCATTCATTGCGTTCATTATTCCATTTACAGGAAGGAATACCGCACCGGCAGGCTCTAATGTGGCAAGCCAAGAGCCGAAAGTGATGATATTGTTCTGATAGTCGGCGATTTCATTGAAATTGTTAAACGTGTAGGTATCGGCAATCCAATCATCAGGCAGAATCACCAAGCCATTTACGTCGTTCACCTTGGCGAAGGCAAAGCGAACGCCTGATTCGGTGTTTCGTTGATTCAACAGGTAATTCCATTCGCTGCCGGTGAGGATATGCCAACAACCTTCATTACCTTTGAAGTAGAATTGTGGTATTAAATCTACACCCGTTGTCGATATGAGTTCAGCATATAGACTGTAATTAGAAGCAAACGCCGTGGAGTCGTAGGTCATGTGATCCCATTGGTTCACTCCAAATTCGTATTCAAATCCAGGCATCCCATTTTCTGTTATCACAGACAACAGAGCCAAACTAGTATTACCTGATGAAAATGCATTTTCCATATCTCCTTTAATAATCGCGTTGCTCTTGGTGAAGCCCACGGTGGAGCATCCGCTGATGGAGAAACGGCCGCTGAGCAATTCGGGGTCGGGCATATAGCCGCAAGGTTCGAAACGCGCCTCAAAAGCGAAGCTGCCGAAAGCCCTGAACGATAATACAGGATCATAGGAAACCAACTCCCCATTGAGGTACCACCCGGCAAATTGCCAGCCCTCATTGTGATGTGCGGCAAGTATGGTTTGTACAGTGGAAGAGATTTGGCCGTTTCCTTGTGGCACATATTCAATAATTGAGTTTTGCACTTCGTATGTGCCAATGAAGGATTGATAGTCGTCAACGACATTTTCGTTTCCAACATAAACTCCAAGTAATCCCCCGCCCTCAGCAGGAGAGGCACTTGCGGCAACAAAGGTGGTCTCGGGAATGGTTATACCATTAAATACGCCATAGCCCAGTTGTGCATTGGGATTGAAGATGATCATCGAAGTCAATCCAGAACAATCACCAAATGCCCAATCGCCAATACTTTGCACAGAACTGGGAATTACAATTGATGTAAGGCTTTCGATTCCAGAAAACGCCTCCGCATAAATGTAAGTCACTGTATTGGGAATGATCGTGTTTTGGCATCCAGCAATCAAAACATTCGTTGCGGTTTCAATAATGGCATTACAATTATCACGGGAGTCATAGACAGGATTTCCCTCCTCTACAGTGATTTGCTCCAAACCACCACATGCGAAAAAAGGTGCATTGCCTATATTAGTCACCGAGTTCGGAATCGTAATGGATACAAGGTTTGAACACTCCGCAAATGCATAATTGCCTATTGAAGTAACTGAATTCGGGATGGTGATGGATGCAAGATCCGAACATTGCGTAAATGCTGTTGCTTCAATAGAATTCAGCCCCGTGAAGTATTGCAATTCGTTGAAACTGGTAATGTTTGTTCTTCTTTGGAAGACATTTCCTAATTCCGTCACAGCGGCAGCTTCGGCATAGCTTATCTCTCCATTGCCATCGTTATCCCAATTGGCCACGCAGAGGGCTTTCACATTCACATCGGCGAAATCGATGTTTGACAAGCAGAAGTCAATGTAGTTGGTGAAGTAGTCCCAGCCAAGGGCAGCGGTGTAGGCATCCAAAGTCTCGCAAGGAATCCATACGGGAATGGTATTCTGGACATTCAGGAAGGCATTGTTGCCCAGGGTGGCAGGAGCTTCAGCCTGAAGGTGCATCTCAATAAGACCTGTGCAACCGCTGAAGGCCTCTTCTCCAATGCTGGTAACTGTCTCGGGAATGGTGATTTCGGATAGTGCTGTGCAGCCTTCGAAAGCATGGGCATTTATCGAGGCCAATCCCGTGAAGTATTGCAGCTCGTTGAAGGAAGTGATTTCAGTATGGTTTTGGAAGGCCGTGCCCAAGTCAGTCACCGCCTCGGCTTCTTCAAGACTCAAAGCACCATCGTGGTTCGAGTCCCAAAGGTTCAAGCTAATGTCTTCCACATTGGCATCGGCAAAAACAATCAAATCATCAATGTAGTTGGTGAATCCACTCCATCCATAGGCATCTGTATAGGCACTAATAGTTCCCATAGGCACATGAATCGGGATGCTGGTGTCGATTTCTTCGAACACATATTCTCCTCCCACAGTAGGAGGTGTTAATGATAATACAGTAACCGATGAAAGACTGTTATTGTTTCCAAATGCGTAGTCTTGAATGTTAATAACAGAACGAGGAATCGTGATGGATGTGAGATAAACATCATTAAACGCTCTCTCTCCGATTGACGTCACAGTATTAGGAATGATGCTGGTTTTACAGCCACTAATTAATGTATTTATACTAGTTTCTATAATTGCATTGCAATTTTCACGCGAATCATATACAGGATTGCTTTCTTCTACAATGACTTGTTCAAGATCGGCACACGCCATAAATAGCTTTCCGTCAATGGAAATTGTTGTACTAGGAATTGTGATGGATGTGATACCTGTTTCTCCAAATGCCCCTTCTCCTATATTTCGCACTGAACTTGGAATATTGATAGATGTGATACCCGTTCCCCAAAATGCATATTCTTCAATTGAAGTTACAGTACTTGGAATGGTTATCGATGTAAGGCCTATGCAACCATCAAACGCACTTGTCCCAATAATGGTCAACGAATTAGGAATGACAATGGAAGATAAATTAGTGCAGCCAAAGAATGAACCATCCCAATTTCCTCCATGATAAACAAGTGACCTCAAACCCGTAAAGAACTGCAATTCGTCAAAACTCGTGATCTCTGCATTTCGATGGAACGCACCGCCCAAGTCGGTCACTGCTGCAGCTTCTTCATAACTCAGTTTGCCATTTCCATCAGTGTCCCAGTTGGCCAAACAAATGGCTTCTACAATGGTATCGGCGAAGATGATGTTGGTCTCGACATAATTGAAGAATTCCTCCCAGCCAGGTGCTACACTATAGGCACTGGTTGTTCCATCGGGCACATGAACCGGGATGTTCTTGTCCACATTTTGGAATGCCGAAGTACCCAATACCGGCGGAACAGTGGCTTCAACGTCCATGGATGTCAGCCCACTGCAATCATTGAAAGCTTCATCGCCAATATTGGTAACTGTCCCGGGAATGGTAATCTCTAACAATGCTGTGCAGCCGCTGAAGGCCTCTTCGCCAATGATAGCAACCATCTCGGGTAGAGTAACAGCAGCCAATGCCGTGCATCCTTCGAAGGCATGGACGCTAATTGAGGCCAATCCTGTGAAATATTGGAGCTCGTTGAAGGAAGTGATCTCGGTGTTATTTTGGAAGGCCGTGCCTAAGTCGGTCACCGCTTCAGCTTCGACAAAACTCAAAAATCCATCATGGTCGCTGTCCCAAAGGTTCAAGCAGATGGCTTCCACGTTGGCGTCTAAAAAATCGATAGTTTGTATCTCAATGTAGTTAGTAAACTCACTCCACCCCTCTGCATTCAAATAGTCATTGATGGTTCCCACGGGAACATACACAGGGATGCTTTTGTCAACTTCATTGAATACCTCAAAGCCCAGCGTTGGTGGCGTTGTGGAGAGGACTTTCATTGAAGTAAGACCAGTGCATCCGGAGAAAGCAGATTCTTCAATAGTAGTCACCAAATTTGGAATAATTACCGAAGTTAGTCCAGAACAACCACCAAATGCATACACTCCAATGGAAGTCACCAAATTAGGAATGGCCATCGCGGTGAGGCTTTCTATTCCAGCAAATGCTTGCCAGCCAATAGACGTCACGTTATTGGGAATGATCGTGTTTTGGCATCCTGAAATCAAGGTATTTGTACTCGTTTCAATAATGGCGTTGCAATTGTCACGAGAGTCATAGACTGGATTTCCCTCCTCCACTGTGATAACCTCGAGAGCATTACATGCAATAAAAAGTCCCTCTCCTATATAAGCCACCGAGCTTGGAATAGAGATGGATGTAAGACTGGCGCATCCTGTAAATGCATTACTACCAATTTCTTCCAACGAGTTCGGGATGGTGATAGAAGCGAGACTAGAACATCCCTGAAACTCATCATTATTAATAAAATCCAGCCCCGAGAAATATTGCAATTCATCGAAGCTGGTAATCTCTTCGTTGCCCTGGAACGCACCTTCTAAAAACCTCACTTCGGCAGCTTCTTCAAAGGTCAGTTGGCCATCCCCATCAAAATCCCAGTAGTCCAGACAGATGGCTTCAACGATGTCATCGGTGAAAGAGATACTGGTCTCAATATAATTAAAGAAGTAGTCCCAGCCATCGGCCTCCATATAGGCACTAATCGTTCCGCCAGGCACATACACAGGGATGCTGTTATTAACCTCTAGGAATACCGAAGTACCCAAGACAGGTGGCGTTGTGGCATTGACGGTCAAGGAGGCGAGGCCTTCGCACCATGAAAAAGCATCATTCCCGATAGCAGTCACTGAGCCGGGTATATTAATAGAGGTGAGGCTCGAACAACCGCCAAACACATTTTCTTCTATCGTTGTCAATGCATTAGGAAGCGAGATCGAAACCAGATCCTGACAGTCCGCAAATGCATTCATGCCGATAGAAGAAACGGAATTAGGAATGTTAACCGTTGTGAGACCTGTAAATTCAAAAGCACTTCCCCCAATGGCGGTTACCGAACTTGGTATACTAATAGAGGTGAGGCTTGAGCATTCTGTAAAGGCATAATCACCGATGGCCGTCAATCCCGTGAAGTACTGCAGCTCGTCGAAGCTGGTGATGTCTTCGTTGTATTGGAAAACAGCGCCCAAGTCGGTCACTGCAGCGGCTTCGGCATAGGACAAATGTTCATCATTATCACCGTCCCAGTTGTCCACACAAATGGCTTCCACATTCTCATCGGCGAATACGATGGTGTTGCTTTCAATGAAGGTGGTGAACGTGCTCCAGCCCTCGGCGGAAGAATAAGCATCTAAGGTGCCTCCGGGTATGTAGACAGGGATATCGGTTGGGACATTTTGGAAGACATCTGAACCCAGAGTTGGGGGTGTTAGGGCTTGAACTGTTATGGAAGTAAGGTTCGTGCACCCACTAAACGCATCATCTCCGATGTATGCGACCGAACCTGGAATGATTAGGGAGGTGATACTTTCACATGAATCGAATGCCCAATTGCCTATCGTGGTCAGTGAATTAGGGAAGCTGATTGATGTTAGGTTGTTACAGCCAGAAAAAGCGCTTTCTCCAATAGTAGTCACCGAATTAGGAATACTGATCGAAGTGAGGTTGTTACAGCCAGAAAAAGCGCTTTCTCCAATAGTAGTCACCGAATTAGGAATGTCCATCGAGGTGAGGCTTTCTATTTCAGCAAAAGCTCCCATGCCAATAGAAATCACAGTATTGGGAATGATCGTGTTTTGGCATCCTTGAACTATGGTGTTTGTGTTGGTTTTAATGATGGCGTTACAATTGTCGCGGGAGTCATAGACAGGATTTCCTTCCTCTACAGTGATTTGCTCCAGGCCACTACATCCGTAAAAAGGTGCTAAGTCAAGCGAGGTCACTGTATTGGGAATAATAATCGAAGTAATGCTGGAACAATAAGCAAAAGCACCATCTCTAATTGTAGTCACCGAGTTTGGGATAGAGATGAATGTAAGGCTGTAACAACCCCAAAATGCGAAGTTTCCAATAGAAGTAACGGAATTCGGGATGGTAATGGATTCTAGGCTTGTACATTCTTCAAACGCACCATCTCCAATTGTAGTCACCGTGTTAGGAATGACTACAGAAGTTAAATTGGTACAACCAAAGAAAGTACCTACAAGCGAAGTCAATCCCCTGAAGTACTGCAACTCATTGAAACTGGTGATCTCTTCGTTCCCTTGGAACACATTGCCCAAGTAGGTCACTGCGGAAGCTTCTTCAAAGGTCAGTTGGCCATCCTCATCAAGATCCCAGAAGTCCAAACAAATGGCTTCCACGTTGGCATCGGCGAAAGAGATGCTGGTCTCGTTATAATTAAAGAAGTAGTCCCAGCCATCGGTCGCCAAATAGGTACTAGCCGTTCCGCCAGGCACATACACGGGTATGTTCTGGTTAACCCCATCGAATACCGAAGTGCCCAAGACGGGTGGTGTGGTGGCATTGACGTATAGGGTTGTCAAACCCGTGCAGCCCGAGAAGCCTTCTTCGCCAATGGTCGTGACAATATTAGGAATCTTTATTGAAGTGAGGCCTGTGCATCCAGCAAATGCGTTTTGCCCAATTGAAGTAATGGAATTAGGTAATGTGATTAAAGTTAGGCCACTACATCCAGAAAAAGCATAATCCCCAATGGCAGACAGTCCAGTGAAATACTTTAGTTCGTCAAAACTGGTAATCAATTGGTTGCCGGAAAATATACTGCCTAAGTCAGATACAGCTGCAGCTTCATCAATGCTTATCTCACCATCTTCATCAGTGTCAAAACTGTTCACACATAGGGCTTTCACGTTGGCGTCAGCAAATGTGATAGTGATTTCAATGAAGTTAGTGAACTCGTTCCAGCCATTGGCGGAAGAATAAGCATCTAAAGTACCCCCTGGAATATAGACAGGGATGGTTGTATCCACGTCTTGGAAAACATTAGAACCCAGATTTGGGGGTGTTAGGGCTTGAACTGTTATGGAAGTAAGGTTCGTGCAATAGCCAAATGCTGAATTACCTATCGAAGTCACTGAGGTTGGAATTGTTAATGATGTTAGACTTGAACATTCTTCAAACGCAGATTCTCCGATTGTGGTCACAGAATTTGGAATTGTTATAGTAGTAAGACCACCACAACCCCTAAACGTACAATCTTCGATTGAAGTCAATGCATTGGAAAGGATAACAGAATTCAAATTTGTGCAGCCCGCAAATGCATATACTCCTATAGATGTAACCGAATTAGGGATAATAATTGATGTAAGGCCAGTCTCAGTAAACGCATTATACCCAATAGATGTCACCGAATTCGGAATAATAATTGATGTGAGTCCCGAGCAACCTCCAAAAGCTCTTCTTTCTATGGCAGTCACTGAATTTGGAATTATGGAATTATTACAACCTACCACTAAGGAGTTCGTTTCTGTTCTGATAATGGCGTTGCAATTGTCACGTGCATCAAATACAGGATTTCCTTCTTCTAATGTGATTTGTTCCAGATTACCAAACACTCCTTCTCCTATACCAGTCACGGAGTTTGGAATGGTTATAGTTGTCAACCCGGTTCCCCAAAAAGCCCAATCACCAATGGAATTGAGGTTGTTAGGCAAAACAATAGATGATAGATTTGAGCAAAAACTAAAAGCATTACTATTGATAGATGTCAGTCCTGTAAAATACTGTAGTTCATCAAAACTAGTAATACTATTATTATTGAAGAAAGAGCCTAAGTTAGTCACTGCGGCAGCTTCGTCATAACTGATTTCGCCGTCTCCGTCGGTATCCCAATTGGCCACACAAATAGCTTTCACGTTGGCATCGGCGAAAGAGATACTGGTCTCGTTATAATTGAAGAATTCGTTCCAGCCATCGGCCGCCAAATAGACACTAGTTGTTCCGTTAGGCACATATACGGGGATGCTCTTGTCGACCTCTTGGAATGTCAAATTACCCAAAATGGGAGGTGTGGTGGCATTGACGGTCAAAGATGTGAGGCCAGTGCAAAACGAAAACGCACCTTCCCCAATAGAGGTCACCGAGCCGGGTATCTTAATAGAGGTGAGGCTTGTACAACCAGCAAATGCGTTCGTACCAAAAGAAGTAATGGCATCGGGAAAAGTGACAGATGTAAGACTGGTACATCCGGCAAAAGCATTATCTCCAATGGCAGATAGTCCAGTGAAATAATGTAGTTCGTCAAAACTGGTAATTAATTGGTTGCTGGAAAATGTATTGCCCAAGTTGGTTACAACTGCAGCTTCGTCAATGCTTATCTCACCATCTTCATCAGTGTCAAAACTGTTCACACATAGGGCTTTCACGTTGGCGTCAGCAAATGTGATAGTAAATTCAATGAAGTTAGTGAACTCGTTCCAGCCCTCTGCAGAGCTATAGGCATCAATAGTGCCCCCTGGTATGTAGACTGGGATGCTCTTGTTCACATCACTAAACGCATAGGAGCCCAATGTTGGTGGTGTTGTGGCTCTTACGGTGATGGAAACTAGGCCGCCACAGCTAGAAAAAGCACCCTCGCCAATGTTGGTCACCAAACTGGGAATAGTAATTGATGTGAGTCCCGAGCAACCAACAAAAGCTCTTCTGTCTATGGCAGTCACTGAATTTGGAATTATGGAATTATTACAACCTAATACTAAGGTGTTTGTTGCCGTTCTAATAATGGCGTTGCAATTGTCGCGTGCATCAAACACCGGATTTCCTTCTTCTAATGTGATTTGTTCCAGATTGCCAAACGCTCCTTCTCCTATACCAGTTACGGAGTTTGGAATGGTAATAGTTGTCACCCCGGTTTGCCAAAAAGCCCAATCACCAATGGAATTGAGGTTGTTAGGTAAAACAACAGATGACAGATTTGAGCAAAAACTAAAAGTACTACTATTGATATATGTCAGTCCTGTAAAATATTGTAGTTCATCAAAACTAGTAATACTATTATTATTGTAGAAAGAGCCTAAGTAAGTCACTGCGGCAGCTTCGGCATAGCTGATTTCGCCGTCTCCGTCGGTATCCCAATTGGCCACACAAATAGCTTTCACGTTGGTATCGGCGAAAAAGATGGTCTCGATATAATTGAAGAATTCGTTCCAGCCATCGGCCGCCATATAGACACTAGTTGTTCCGCCAGGCACATGTACGGGAATGCTCTTGTTGACCTCTTGGAATGCCAAATTACCTAAAGCGGGAGGTGTGATGGCATCGACGGTAAAAGATGTGAGGCCAGTGCAAAACGAAAACGCACTTTCCCCAATAGAGGTCACCGAGCCGGGTATCTTAATAGATGTGAGGCTTGTACAACCAGCAAATGCGTTCGTACCAATAGAAGTAATGGCATCGGGAAAAGTGACAGATGTAAGACTGGTACATCCAGCAAAAGCATTATCTCCAATGGCAGACAGTCCGGTGAAATAATGAAGTTCGTCAAAACTGGTGATCAATTGGTTGCCAGAAAATAAACTGCCTAAGTCAGATACAGCCGTAGCTTCGATAAGGCTTATTTCACCATTTTCATCAGTGTCAAAGTTGGCCAGGCAGATGGATTCCACATTGGCATCGGCGAAAAAGACGCCCATTTCAATGAAATTTGAGAACTCGTTCCAGCCCCCTATTGAGCTATAAGCATCAATGGTGCCCGCAGGTATATAAACGGGAATGGTTTTGTTGACATTTTGGAACACACCTGAACCAAGACCTGGGGGCGTTAGGGCTCGAACTGTTATGGAAGAAAGGTTTGAGCACCCACTAAATGCGTACATTCCGATGTTAGCAGAACTTGATAATGTAATAGAGATCAAGCTGCTGCATCGATAAAAAGCGTATAGTTTAATAGTTGAAACTGAATTTGGAATAAGAATAGAAGTGAGACCAGTGCATGCTTCAAATGCCTCATAGCCAATAGTCGTAACAGAATTGGGAATGGTAATTGAACTGAGTGTTGAACATCCATAAAAAGCTTTATTTCCAAGAGTAGTAATAGAATTTGGAATAATGGTGTTTTTACAACCGTATGTTAAAGTGTTCGAATTTGTTTCTATTATTGCATTACAATTATCACGTGAGTCATAAACCGTATTTCCTTCTTCTACAATGATTTGCTCAAGACCAGGACATGAAATAAAAACATCTTCGCCTATTGATGTCACAGAACTAGGAATGGTTATTGAAACGAGGCTGTTACATCCATTAAAAGCTTTTAATCCAATATCCGTAACTGTATTCGGAATCATTATGGAGGTCAGGTTAGTGCAACCCATGAATGCTCCAATTTCATCTCCAATTAGATTTGCTTGTCCCTCATCGTAAGTAAACGATGTTAAACCGACAAAGAACTGTAATTCATCAAATGAAACAATGTTTCTGTTGTTTGAAAAAACTGTACCTATATCCGTCACAACGGCAGCTTCGTCCATACTCAGCTCACCATCGCCGCTAGTGTCCCAGTTGGCCACGCAAATGGCTTTTACGTTGGAATCGGCAAAGTCGATGTTTTGAGCATTTGCCCAACCCACCGCAAACAGCAGAATCAATACCAATACACTTTTCTTGTATAAGTTCCTCATTCTCATAATATAAAATTTTAATTTATTGGCAATTAATACAATGGGCCGCATCGCGAAAAATGCAGCCACCAAAATTAGGGGAAAAGCCTTTGCTCACAGCAAAAGAGGCGTAACGATTAAAACCAATTAATTGAACAAAATTCTCCAATTAATTGGAAGGTATTGTTCACATCCTATCGCTCTATCTTTCCCTTCGTTCCCACCCCAACTGCTCCGAACACTCCTTGAAAAAGTCGTGCTGCAAAGCCTCACAGATCTTAAATAACGTATCGGTGCTGATGTATGAATGGCGAAACAATCGGTAGAGGTTCTCCCGCGTGCAATGTACTTCCCCGGCCAACCAAGTGATCGTTCGGCCCTGCCGGGCAAGCTCTCTCCGGATGTTTTTCCCTATGTGAAACTCATTTGCCTTAGATGTGTTTTTCGTTTCTGCCATGTCAAAAAAGAATTCGTTATAAATCCATTGCTTTTTGGATTTTCAAAACTATGAATTATGCCTTTTAGGACACGCAGTGTTACCGTAACTTTTGGTAGCAATTAATCGAACAAAATTGAATAATCCATTATCTAAATCATTCACATTCCATGCCATGCATCAATGCTCCATCCACTCCGAACAATCCTTGAAGAAATCGTGCTGCAAGGCCTCACTGATTTTGAAAAGCATGTCAGTGTTAATCCATGGATGACGGAATATCTTGTAAAGGTTTTCTCTCGTGCAATGCACTTCACCGGCCAACCAAGTAATGGTCCTCCCCTGCCGCTGTAACTCAGCCTTGATGAGGTTTCCTATGTGAAAAGTGGTGTCGGATTGAGGTGTGATATTTTTGTTCGTCATGGTCGTTTCTATTATCAGGAAACATATTCCTTCTTATAATAGAAAACCCGACGATGGATTTTTAGTCCAAAATTCATAAAATTTTTAATGTCTCTCCACATCACGTACCAAGCGCACCGAGAGACCCCAGTTGCGGAATGTAGTAATTTCTCCAAGTTCATTATGGTCAAAACTGAAAGCCTTGGCTCTCCTGACATTGTTTTCCGAGGTGTAATACATGCCCTGAGATCCGGCATATTCTACTCTATCCTCGTCACGATACCCGCCCGCAGGCAAAAACACAGCGCCATTGAAAAACAAGA
>JAEEGI010005395.1_pt1 | contig 29455 bp, 19 predicted proteins | sample 8958751 | NCBI WGS metagenome assembly JAEEGI01 (sample SAMN16246545, study PRJNA631951) | gut metagenome | biome: gut microbiome; feature: rumen; material: KS-attached | host: Bos | place: Iran: Karaj | collected 2018-10 | reverse complement strand
ATCTCGAAGATAATCGCTATCTTTGCGCCCGCAAAAATGATGGTTCGATAGCTCAGCTGGATAGAGCAACTGCCTTCTAAGCAGTCGGTCCGGGGTTCGAATCCCCGTCGAATCACAGGACACCCAGAAATGCTATTTCTGGGTGTCATTTTTTGAAATAGCTTGTAATGCTTTGAAATTGGTTTTCAGCAAGTTAGATGAAATAGCTATTACAACCTATTTTTTCTAAAATTGCATTTTTTTTCAGATTTGCTGACAAAAACGCTGACAAAAATGTTTGATGAAATTTGGATTTTTGTTTTTTCCGTTATAAATTTGTGCCATCAAAAGTTTATTTATATGGCAAAAATTGAGAAATCTTTATCGAAAAAGGAGAACATTGACGGCAGACGGCAGATCATGCTCAGGTTCTTGTTCGGTCATGCCTGTGTGTTTCGTATGAAGTCGGGAATATCCGTCAAGGAAGATATGTTCGATCTTGAAAAAGAGGACATAATCATACCCACGAATAATAGGTATAATCAGGAGCGCTTTTATGAAGCGTCCAGAGCAAAGGCAGAACTCGATTACCTCATAAATCGCGTCATGAGCATTGCTGCAGCCGGCACGCCCGATGGCCAACCTTTCACGAAAGAATGGATTCGGTATGTCTTGAGTCTTCAGGACAATGATGCAATCAGTTTGGACATAAATGGTCTCACTTTGCTAAAGATTGAAAATGCCATGAGGATTGACAAGATTCTGAAAGACGAGGAAAAGAAAGCGAGGGAAGCCGAGGAAAAGGAGAAAGCCAAAGTTAAGACAGAGCTGCCCAATGCGATAGATTTCTTCCTCAGCCATCAGAAGCTATGTCAGGGGCGCGTCTATGCCTATCGTGTGCTACGTGCGATGGTAGAGCGTTTCACTATGTACAAGCGCGAAACCGAGGATGACAGCTTTACGATGTATATTGATTCTGTGACCGTCGAAGACTTGGAGGAGTTCCGTGAGTATATACGAAACGAGTCGATTCTTGCGGATGCCAATAAACGAATCTTCAATAAAATACTGACTGCGCATCCTGTTTGCAGCAATCCGAACCATTCGCGAAAGTTGGAGGTGCGGGGCGAGAACTACATCATCAGCGTAATGAAGCGAATGAGAGCCGTCTTCAACTTCTACATTCGCCATGGACTGACTCAGAACAATCCTCTCGCCCGATTCGATATGGGATTGGAGATCTACGGATTGCCCATCTATATTACGAAGGAGGAACGCGACCAGATTGCGGACTTCGATCTTTCAACAGCACCGCTTCATATACAGCAGCAGCGTGACATCTTTATCTTCCAATGTCTGACTGGATGCCGTGTCGGAGATCTTATGAAGCTGACAGCAGCCAACATCAGCAACGGAATCCTCGAATACGTGCCGAGCAAAACAAAAGATCGCCGTCAGCAAGTAATGCCTCGCGTGCCTCTTTCGTCCAGGGCACTGGCACTGGTCGAAAAGTACAAGGGTGTGGATTCATCCGGCAGGTTGTTCCCTTTCATTACTCCACAAAAGTACAACGAGAACATTCGTGTGGTGTTCAAACTGTGCGGAATGAACAGAAACGTCATCGTTCGTAACAGTGCGACAGGCCGAAATGAACTCAAGCCCATTTGGGAGGTTGCTACAAGCCATATGGCAAGACGAACATTCGTCGGTGCAGCATACAAGGCCGTCAAAGATCCTAATCTCATTGGTGCAATGTCAGGACATGTGCCGGGTTCAAAGGCGTTTAGCCGTTATAGGCGAATCGATGATGAAGATCTGAAGATAGTTATATCAGCAATGAGCGATTAAAACTATAATCACGCGCGCACGCGCCAACATTATATATTATATATAACTAAAATTATATTAACCCAATATTTTACGACTATGGCAACAAAGATCAATGCCTTTGCGGAGGCTAAAACACCGCAACTGAAAGCGTTTACAGACAGCTATACCCCACGTCAGGCACGTAGACTGCTGTCGCTTGTTTACACACGTTTGACCAATTACATCCTACTCGATCTCGGGGAAGACGATATTTGCCAGGGCGAAGAGGAACTGCCGCAGGCTATGGAAGCCTTGCGCGAACTAATCGACGCTTTTGACGAGATGGAGGAAGAAGAAAATGTCAATTCCTAGAATCATAAACCAGCAGAAGAAGGACGATAAGTTGATCCAAAACTTATCGTCCACATATTGAATAAGTCATGAACGAAGATAATACCCAATATTTCAGCATGCTTTTTGGCTTGGAATATCAGAAATCTTTTGTGTCCAAGCCTCAATTCTTTGATTCGTTTGGAAATCTGAGAGTCGAGGAGGTTTTGACAGACCTTGCATTCGAATACCGGCAGATGAAGGACGATAAGTTAATTCAGGAACTAATCGTCCTTAAGAAGCAAACGGAAAAAGCTTTGAAAAGTGGCAACGAGAGTCAGTTTATAGATCTTCAAATAAAAAGGCAAATCTTAACCAATGCATATGCCCTGAATCATGGTGCAAGCAATATAAGCATCAAACAGATTAGTGTCTTGGGTGATGATATTTTGAATAAACTGCGAATTGTTATTGTTTTCGTTAAGGCGCAAGAATCTTTATTCGATAAATATCCTTCTGCATTCTCGTCAATAACAGATGATTTGCAAAGCCAAATTTTGCAGAACAGTTACCTTTCCAACTTAGATACAAAAACCAAGTCCTTATTTGAGAGACTTTTTTACTCGATGTACAGTTTTAGAAAGTCTTCCTCATTGAGGGCATGGACTAAACTGTTATATCATCAAACTTTCCCAAACCACTTTTCACTGTTACTTGCAGAAGTCTATATAAGTCATTTTGGATTGAACGAATTTCAGAAATTAGTTGATGAATATAATTCGATTAATGGACACTTTGAAAATATGGTCAACAAGTTTCAAATGCCACCTTATGGGGTTGCTCTTGCCTTAGGTTATGAAGATGATGGGCAAAGGGTTCTTCCATGGCATGGTAGCTTGTCAGATTCGCAAATTTTCCAAATTAGAAGGAAAATGCACGATTACGTTGCCAAAGGCGAGGCCAGTGAGGAGGTAATGTATGATGCTGTAATAGCTGCTTACTGTTGTTCTCTATTTGTCCGTAAGCCGTCCAAGGAGCAGATAAAAGAAGAATTCTGGGAAGTCAAACATAATAAGACTACATATTACCGTAATTTAGGTAATAGGAATGAAAAAATTAAAGAATTAGAAACCATACTTCAAGGTGATTGGGACAAAGACTACCAAATAATGGTTTATTTAAAAAATCATCAAGAAGAATATCATTTTTATGAACTATTTAAAGAGCTTCTAGAGATTAGAAACAAGTCATAAGAATTGTGTACTTTTGTGTACTTTTGACTATTTTATAGATTTTGTTTTAATAATATGGCTAATTTTTTTTAAGTTAGCCATATTTTTTTTGTAATTGTTTGAAATCCGATAGAAATCTGATACCTTTGTAGAGCAAAAGCATCTAATCGAGCCGTGCTTTGTCGATGGATTATGGCTCAAATTATAAATTATGAAAAGCAACTTGCTTGAAGCATTATCCGATAACAGAAATGCAATAATAATGACAACGACATCAGATATAAAGGATCTGGCACGGGAAGTGGCAAGGGCTGTCCTTGCCGAATTGAAGCCTTTTATTGATGAAGACTCAGACTCCAATCAAATACCTAACAAAGATTTCCTAACCGCCAATGAGGTTTGCGAAATTATTGGAGTATCTAAGCCTACGCTGTGGCGGTGGGAGAAAGCAGGTTATCTTGTCCCTATTTTGGTCGGTGCAGGAAAATGCAAAGTACGTAAATTCCGCAAAATCGACATCAAGCGCATACTACAGCAAAAGTCATGAATTTTTTCCCTTTTTAAAATCGGGTCAACTATGCAAGAAGTGTTTATGTCGAACTTTTCGCAAGCTCAATGTTTGCCAAAAACTATAATGATACTCGCAGGCTCGCATTGATAAATTATGAATAATAAATCATTAGTTTGCCGTATGGCATATCGCTGCTCCCCTGAAGAGAGGAAGCAAATCAAGCAAAAGGCTGAAAGTTGCGGACTATCCATGAGCGAATATGTGCGACAATGCGCCATCGGCCATAATCCGAAATTGCGCATGACTGATGCGGAGATTGAGGCGTATAAAACGCTTGCAGATGCTCGAGCCGATCTGGTTCGAATAAAAAATGCATTGAATGGCAAAAGCCAGGAGCAGCGAAAGCGCTACTTTGAAAATGTCAATTTCATGCAACTATGGATTGCCTCCGTTGACAAAATAATTAGGCAATGGTATGATATCTTAAATCAATTATCATCATGATAGCAAAAGCAAAGTCAATTTCGCACGGCAGCATATCAATCGACTACATTACTCGGTTGGGTGAGGCTGAAATAATCTGTTTAAATCATCTGCCATCAGATGTGGAACCATCAGCATGGTATTACCACATGATGGCTCATCAGAAGTCCTGCCATCGACTGGCGCGTGGTCGTCCTCTTACAAATAGTATTATTCGTATCGAGGTCAGCCCAACTCCTGATGAGAGCAAGAACTATAAGCAACAAGATTGGGAAAAACTACTTTGGGACACTCTCACGGCCATGGATGAGATCAAATTGCCGCGAAATGCTAGACGCAATCTGGCTAAAACGAATTTGACAAACTCACAATTTGTAGCGACCTTACACCGTGATTCAAAGTCGGGCATCCTCCACCTTCACATTGACATCAACAGGGTAGATATAGACGGCAACATCAACGATGACTCCTTCATCGGTAGACGAGCAGCTATGGCCGCGAACGAGGTCGCCCGTCAACGGGGATGGATACAGGCAGCTGATAAATCAATTGGAAATAAAAATAAAATAAGTATGGACTGTTACAATGTTTTGAGAAGCATGGGAGCTTTCAGCTGGGGTACATACCAGAGCGCCCTTGAAGCCAAAGGCTACGATGTGCAGATTGTCCAAGACACACAGAACGTAGTTCGAGGTTATACGATAAGAATGGGCAACTCTATCTATAAAGCTTCTGAGTTGGGCAAAAGTCGAAACCTAACGGCTTCAAAGATTGAAAGCACATGGCGGCGGCTCCATCATACTGAGGTTGGCAGATCTCCCATTTCTACACCCCGGCAGCATCCGGCGTGGCCAAGTCCTCAACATGGCTTGATGACACCTCAGGGCAGACGGATGGCCAGACCTGTCGAACCTCAGATGACGCATCGTACAATTGATATCGATGATCATAATTACGAGATCGATGTTCCCAACAAGGCGATGTCGGCCATGAAGGAAGAAATTGCTAGCTATCAAGAGCCTGCTGAGACTTCTGAACGTATTGCCGATGTTGCCCTCTTACTATTCGCCAACTACATCGAGGCTGCAACATCTGTTGCGGAAAGTGGAGGTGGTGGCAGTGGTTCCCCAGCAGCAGACTGGGGAAGAAAACGAGACGAGGACGAAGAAAATTGGTGGCGTCGATGCGCATGGACTGCCTACCAAATGGTAACAACACCAAAATTTAAACGTGGCCGTGGCCGCTAATATTATAAAATGAGAAAAATTAAAAATCCACCACCACCCAGTTTGGATCAAGATAAAGAGACATCGCAAGTTGAAGTCGAGGATCTGCTCAAATCTATAGATGACAAATTTGATAGATCCAAAGATTTAATGGAGACTCTTAATATAATCTCGGACAAAGTAGCTGACTGTACTAAAACGCTTGAAGATTATCAAAAACAAGCTGACAAACTCAAAAATGAGTTGAAATCTATCGTTTTTCCTGCAAAGCTGACGGACGAATCCCTCCACCAATGGGGTAGTTTTTTTGAGAATGTTAATAGAAAACAGAAGGAGGAGCTTCGCAGACAATACGAGCAACAACGGGAAAAGGTAGACCAGCTCATGGCAGATTATCTGAAGCAGTTTGATGCCATGCAAAAAGATAATATTGGAAAACTATATATGCTTATATTTGATACTCTCAAAAAACTCGAGCAGAACAAGGGAGCATGGTTATCAAATAAAATCTTCTGGTGGTTCACACTGGCTTTTGCTATACTAATAGCATTGTCAACTTGGGTAATCGGTTACTCATTGATTAACGGTCGATAAAAAAGGGAATAAAAAAAGGAAACGGGGAGCCTAACCAAATCTCCACAAATTTATATTAAAGTATGAAATCGAAAAAAATTATGACAGTTGAGAATCTTATTGAATCCCTACAAAAGTGCCCGAAGGACTCCAAAGTATATTTGGAAATTGTGCCTTTAAAAGAAGAGGCAGGAATTGTTGGTGTCGGTAACTTTGAAGTATTTGATTCAGAAACTTCTCAAATGGAGCCAACGGTTTTCATAGAAGTTATGAATTTAACGGCTCTAGCACATGCCAAATTTGATGTTAAAACTATTAATGTTCGTATGATTCTAAGATACCTGAATAACTGGGATTCCTATAATCTTAATAGTGCAGACATTCCAGAAAGCCGTTTGATAAAGTTCAACGAAATTATGAGTCATAGGCGGCAGGATCCTCAATCCTTCAATGTCGAGCGAGAGTTAGCATCGTGGCTTGCAAATTTCGATGATCAGAACCTTGTACGTTTTATTGAATTTATAGCGCAAAAGGGGTAAGAGTAGTGATAAAAAGCAAGTGAGTCAAGGATCTAACCCCTTGGCTCACTAGGAAAGTGACGATTTGCTTCGTCTGATGGTAAGGATGGGGCAAAGATACGCATTTTCCATGGTATCTCCAAATATTTAACCAAAAAGATAAAAAAATATGGAAGATTTTTCTTTACCCATATCGCATTTGTCATGCGAAATACAAAATTACATTCATAACATAAGCGAAGTTTACCAGGTCGATCCAGATATGGTCACTTTGGTCGTATATACGGCTACGGCTGTATCAGCTGGTAAAAGAGTGACTACCTTTGATGGCACCTATACCAATAGGCTTGCATTGTGGGGCATCGTTATCGGCATTTCCGGTGCTGGCAAAACTGAATTTGCGAGTAAGGTGTTGCAACCTATTCTGCAAAGAAATGCAAAACTTGTCGACGAATACGAGAACGCTATTAACGAATGGGATGGGAAAGGCAAGGAACCTGTACCACGCGATTTCCGCTTGCATTCAGTAACGTTGGAAGCATTGGCAGAGAAGATAAATCAGAACCCCGACGGCCTACTATTATTTCGCGGTGAGTTATCAGGATGGGTAGGCGGTTTCGGAAAGTACAACCGAGATGATACCGAGTATGCCAGCTGGATAGAGGTCTGGGATGGGCATACTTTTCCCATTCATACGAAAACGGGTGCAAGGAAGCTGGTCAACGCCAAGGATCCCGTACTGTCTGTCTTCGGTGGTGTACAGCCCCACAAGATGAAGGTATTTGCGAAAACTGATATTATCGGAACAGGATTCCTTTCCCGTCTGCTAATGGTTTACCCACCATTATGCTATCCGTCCACACCTCCATCTATCGGTTTCGATGATAACTTGATAAATAATTGGAGCAAGTTCATCGAAAGGACCTTTCAACGAAATGATCAGTTTGTTTTCTCCCCTCAAGCGATGGAGATTTACAACAATTATTGTTACAATTATGTGCGAGAACGAGTTCTTGAAATTGGCGAAGAAACAACAGAACCATATTCGGTCTGCATGCGAGACTTCTACGGAAAAATCAAAGTATATGCGGAGAAATGGGCGGGATTATCAATGCTGCTTTCGGGCAAAATAGGCTACATTGATGCCGAAGTGATGTCTAAAACCATAGAAGCTATGAAGGCTTTTGAGTATTATGCGCAAAAAACCTATAGCTTTATCTTTAGCCACACAATGACATCAACAAATGGTGAACTTATTCGCAAGATTGATCAGACTTTTGGAATTAAGAATAGATCTCGGTTTGCAGATTGTATCGGTGTGTCGCGATCATTGGTTAGCGATTATCTCAATGGGAAGAAAAATTGACTATTAGTGAACATGTGAACATGCCTATGTAATCATGCAATAATCCGATTCATAATATTATAACAAAGATTTTTATGTTCACCAGTTGTTCACATCCAAATCTCTTTTTATAGAAATGAGGTGAACAACTGGTGAACATAACATATTCATTTAAATAATTATATATCATCAATTTATAATTATGAATTCTATATGTTCACCGTTCATTTTCGCGCGCGCGTGAATACTTTTTTTTCTTAATTGTCTATTATTTTCGAATTTAGGGAAGAGAAAAGTTAATTGATTTAACTTTTCTTCATTGAAATATTTTAGAAAGAAAATATTTCTTCCCTTTTTTCATGAATCAATTATTACGATGGTGTGTCTTGCTTTGGAATAGCTGGCCATGGACCAACGAAATGAGCAAGCAGGATTGAGCGCAGTCCGCTGTTGTCTTGCACCTTATCCAGGATCATACTTTAACAACACTGAATCATAGCAAATAAATGAAAGGCCGAACAACGACGAGGAATGGGAAAAATCGCCAGTATGCTCGCTTTTCAGCATGTGAGCGTATAATTATATCTCCTTCTCTCTTACCTTACATTATGATTTTTTTCCACAATAATAATAAATATGTTGAAAATACCGATGATTAACAATATTTAACAGAGGTGTATCAATGTCGGTAACACCCTCCCCTTATCTTTGCAGCAATTTTAAATATTTGATATGCTCTTTCATATGTTCCTTTGCAGCAAGAAGCCGTGTAAAAGGCACAGATATCACGCTTGGAGATATCTGATAATATTTCATTTTTGCTTTTTTCCTCAGATTGTTTTTGCTGCAATTCATCACATCCTAATTCAGATAAACAAAAATTAGCATTAATAATACAAAAATAGCGAATCTCGCTCAAAGTTATGATTTCAGATATATTCAGACAGTTTATAGACGGTCACAAGACCGGTTTGGGAATTGTAGAGCTTCCAACGTCGATAGGAAAGACCTATTCGACTTTTGAGTGTATTGCCAAATATACGGAGGACTGGGCAGAATATGCCAAGACCCATGTGCGTAAAGGTACTTTCCGTCAGATACTCTTTGTAACCAGTCGCAAGAATAATCTACAGAACGGACGGCGACAGTCTGCAGACGGGGAAGATGATGAGCTTCAAGGACTGCGAAAGGCGTATGCCAACCGTGGTCGTCTGGATAAGTATGATGAAGAGGTTCTGTTTCTCAATGCCCTGTCTGAGATATTGAAGGACAATCTGAATACTCTGACATCGAACAATGTTATCCAGCCATACCTTTGTAAGCTTCCTGAATATGAAAAACTTACAAAGAAAGTTGTGCAGATGACAACATCCCAGGCTCTTCAGGAAGATCGTGAGTTATATGACGAGGTTTCAAGGGAGGCCACCAAACTCTATTTTGAATTTCGTAAGCGGATTCTTCCGGCTTATAGGCATGAGAAGAATGAGAATCGCAAGATGACCCTTGCAGACCTTGGAGAAATGGAAGGGTACGGCTGGCTTTTCAACCTATATCCCGATTTGCTTATTCCAAAACGGAAGGTTCTGCTCATGAGTTTCAACAAGCTGTTGGACGGAAGAGCCTATGAGCGTCCTGAATGTGCCTTCAGGAGCAGTCAGTTCCTGAAGAACAAGATAGTTATCATTGACGAGTTTGATTCTACAAAGCAGATAGTCAAGGATAGTCTGGCTGCAGAACAGTCAGAACACCAGGTTGACTTCCTTCAGTTGTTCCATAACATTTATTCAGGAGCCAGGACAATATGGGCTTCCCCGTCCTTTGAAGAGATTGATCAAAAACTGGAGGATATCAACTATAGCCTTGAAAAGGTTATGGAGCGGGCCGAGAAGAGACGGCTTGACTACAAGCTCGACTATACATATAAGACCGACGGTGATCTTCGCGACACCAATCAGGCATTCATCTTCATGGATAATGCTACCCGTACCATAACCAAGACTGGCGGCGGGATGCAGATTGTTGCGAGGCCGTCAGAAGGAAGTGTATCACTCCTGTTGTGCCGTCGGGAAGATAAGCTGCCAGGCGATTTTTATCTTGACGGTACCATCCGCTGGGTGACGGGATTCCTAAAGCAGTTCGCCAACTACGTACAACGGCTTGCCAGCAACTATGCTGAGCAGAGGAACAAGGAAAGTGAGGACACGCCAGAAGCCTCGATGTCCTTTGAGGATGCCTTTCGGTCATATCTGTACAAGTACGGTATTAGCCGTAACGAGATGACCCCTAACCACCCTACCCGATTATTGTTGGATATGGCCGATGCTTCTAACATATCCAATAGTCGCAGGTATAGCGGACTACGCCAAGGTTACGACTATTATGTTGACGGATTCACCTACTATAGTATGGCTGATGCGCCCCATCATGACGATAATACTATTGTGTTCATGGTTGATATTCCGATTACTGCCGAGTCCATGATTGTGAAGATGAGCAAGAGTGCGCTGCTTATAGGGATGTCTGCTACAGCTGGTATTCCCTCGGTTACAGGCAATTACAATCTGAACTGGTGCCAGGACAATATAGATGATTATTTTGACTTGATAGAGGAATATCCAGACCTCTCCCGAGAGGTTGATGACTTCCTGCGAAAGAGGTATGAACCCTATAGGGATGGAAGAATTATCATCAATACCCATGTCATCGACAATGGTAAGATTGCCCAGAACCAGAGTAACATCTTTGGGGATTGTAGAACTGCCCCCTGCAAGATTCTGAAAGAATGGGGTATTCCTGACAAAGAAGCCATCAGGATTGAAACATTAGTAAGGAGATCTCTGCAGTATGTCGACAAGAAAGAGTATAACTATAGTGTCCTGCGCTATTATAATCTTCTGAAGGTGATGCTTGACTTCGCCGGAAGAAAACACATGCAATCCCTAATATATCTCGGAAGCAAAGCTGCTGACGGTTGTGAAGATGATGAAGAGCCGACAGGAAGAAACATATTTGACGTTTGGACGATCCGTGAACTTGTGTGTGCCGTCAATCACCATTTGAAGCTCAACAAAGATGAGAAGATAGGTGTTGCATATGTTTGTGCCAAGGGTTTTGACACGACAATGGATAATATACGTTGGCGGCTTAGTGACAAGAATGCCGACGGCAGTCCAAAGACACCAGAACGACTTGTCATCATTTCAACCTATGCCAGTGTCGGAGTTGGCCAGAATTTGCAATATCCTGCACCGGACTCTTATTTGCAATACCTCGTTAGGCTTATACCAAGAGGCAAAGAGAAAGCCGACACCTACAGAGATAAGGACATCGATGGAATCTATCTGGGTGATATCACACATCTTGTCAGCAATTTCGGATCCGACAAGATAACTGAGAAAGACCTTATCCTGAACATCTTTCAGGCAGAGGAACTGAATGCCAATTGGGAGATAACTCCTGAGACGAAAGAAAAGAATATCAGAACGGCTTTCAATCATCTTGGAGAAAGCTATCCTGCAGTCAATGAGCTTCGCCCCTGTGAAAGTATCAGGTCGGAGCGAAGCCGTCAGGTCATACAGGCTGTCGGACGTATTGGACGCTCCAACCAGCGTTGCAAGGAGATAAACATCTATATTGATAGCTCAGTATTATACGGACTTCATAAAGAAACCCTTGAAAGGCGGTTTACATCGCCTGAAATGGAAGAGATAACCAGGTTGTTTGATAATTATAACACGTTTGCAGTAACAGAGCAGCAGCAGCTTATTCTGAATCGTGCAGCTACTATTTCAGACAGGACTTCCGAGGCCGTGAACAGGCGTAGAATGACAGCACAGCATGAAGGTTATTGGGAGGCTAGTGTCATGGAGTGGTGGCAGGAAATGCGTGAACTGGTGAAGAAATATCCGACGGCCACCCAAGAGGAACGTGATAGTATCCCCTTCATCAAGTTTAATTACATCGACAATGGTGGTCAACCAGTATGCGAATATCTGTTTTCCGTTAATAACCGTTATTATGACCATCAGCGTGTATGGTTCGGTGACGAAGAAGGATTTAAGCGTGCCGGAGAGGATTACCGGCCATATCCGAAGTCTAAGGATGACCATAGACCGAAGGTGCTGACCATGAGCGAAGAAAACATGCGACTATCAATCATTTTAAAATACCCTGGACTGCGCAAGTGGTGGATTTCAAGGGGATATGCAGAGCATATTGAACCCAAATCGTATATCATGTCACCATTTCTCTACACCGAGATTTATAAAGGTTCCGTTGGGGAGGAAGCTGGAAGGTTTATCCTACAGTCAGAGACAGATTGGGAACTTATTGATATTACAGATCCAGAGAAATTTGAAAAGGCTGACTTTGAAATAAAAGGCAGGTCGGGTGAATATGTAGATTTCAAGCATTATTCGGCAGCTACCATTCGTGAGGGTTCAGAAGAGCTGAAGAATGCCCTTGATAAACTGGAATCGTTGGGAGGCAAGCGAATGTACATCATGAACATCATAAAGGGTGGCGGAAAAATGGTCGAACAGCCAAAGTATTTCTTTGGCCAACGGATTATTGTGTTCCAGTGGATGATTAATGAAGAAGGAAAAGCCAACCATTATTTAAAGACACTTTTACTGTTATGAGCGAGAAAATAAATACTAACGTACTATTGAATCAGATAGAGGTTCGCCAATGGAATTATGAAGCCATAGATAAAGACTTTGATATCTATCAGATAATTCTTGATAGTCCTACAGCAAGGAATGTCCTGAATACGCAGGATATTAAAATCAGGATTTTATCTACTGTTTACTATACAGGTCAGCAGTCATTTATTCTGACCCGTAAGGGTGTAGCAGACGAAATGACCTTGAAGTATATTCTAAACAAGAGCGGAGAAGGTAAATGTACTGTCAGGCGGATTCCATTGATGACACGATCTAGACGTAGGAGGGAATTACGCATATTGTTTGGCTATCGCCAAAGGGCTTTACTCCAATTGCTGATAAACTACACTCTTAATAGCGTATTCCCGGAGCAAGAATATCAGAACATCACTGGCCGTTGCTATTATTATAACAAGGACTGGAATGATAATCCAGAAAGGAAAATCGAACTTATTGATCTTACCCTTGAAAAAGATATGGTTATGTATCCATCTGTGGTAACTTTCATCAAGACAAAACCAGTCGCAGTCCGCTATGTTGAAAAAGTTGTTTATGATTTAGGCAGTATGTCCATCAGAAAGGCATTGAAAGATGATCCTGAGAATGTAATTTATTACAGGCAAGGCATCGATGGCACTCATGGTACTCGTGCATACGACGGCACCACTCTACAGTATTGGGAAAAGTCGAGGATGTCATGTGTTGCCAGGTTCTTCAGGACTGTGCGCAAAGAATTGACTCCATACGCACTTTTCGACTTCACTACCGTTGTCACCAAAGAGATAAGCGCACGTGACCTGACACTTGGGGATGATGGTATTGCAAGCGTTCTGCGAGAGAATGGTGTTTGTCTTGTTGATAGTATAGTCTATTCTTCCAAAGAGAAAGAGGACAGAAAAAAGGCCATTGTTCAATGGACAGAGGAAAGCCGCATGGCATACCACAGTGCATTCTTGTCCTTCTGCAAGGACAACAACATCCCTTTCAAGTCAGGAGATAAGGACCTGTATAATGCGAATATCGAGCTTGTCAGGACTGAAAAATTCTATACTATCAACAAAGATTTAAAAGATCCGTATGTCCCAGAGAAAGATATAATATGCCAGCATGTGACAGTACCAGTTGCATACAAGAACGCCAATGGAGAGTTAAGCAAGGCTTTCACCGAGACTGTCCGTACTGTCCTGAAGGAGGTTGTCATCAAGGCAGATCTTCGTGATGGGCGCATACGGCTAGTTGATTGGAGCCGCTATGATGTACGTAATTCTCTGTCCTTCTACTGTACAAGACCGTGTTCTACCAATATTGATAGGAAGAGTGGATTGCGACCTGTTATGTTCGCAGGTATGACAATCAATCCGGATGGCACATTTACTATTGAAAGGTTCAAAATTGATAATATCAAGTCTCCTGAGTTCAAGGATGAACGACAAAGGAAGATAGTACGACTATTCTTTCGTCAGAACTTTGACAGCAGTTACTTCGACAGGAATGTAGAACTTGTAGTTTGGCCAGATAATGATCTCAGCCAAGCATACATCATAAGGCGCACCAATGTTCGTGCCATGAGTAACATCCTCGAAATGGAGCGTGACTTCATGGACGAGAAGGAAGATGTTTTGCTTGATTCCGATACCATTTTGAAGGCAGTAGAAGGCCTGCAGGATGGTAATAGTTCCCACGAAGAGATCTATTATAAGATTATCGATGGCATCAGGGATAAGGAGCAGATCTTGAAGAGTGAGCTTCTTCCCCTTCTTTACCCCAATAAGACAGAAGCAAAGAAGCGGATCGCCATCTGTACCAAGGCCAAAGAGGCGATAGCCAATGCTACGGGTGTTGTTCTAAAAGTTGGCAGACGTGCAGCGGACTGTGTGCGTCTGGGTACTGATGTTTACCGTCACATCCATTTATGGGAATCCACTGAATATGATGAAGAGGATGACCAGGAAAAGAAGCCAGCGAAAGTGTACTGCTATGTGGTCGGACAGTACGATACGCCCAATCAGTCGATAGCAACCTCGCCAGTAATGCGTCAAATTCTCAGAGCGGACTGCGCCCAACCTTCTGAAGAAGTTGTTTCAAAACTCCTTGAGATGATGCTCGTAGGTTTTGTAAAGATGAAGAACTATACAGTTCTGCCCTTTCCAGCCAAGTATTTAAGGGAACTTCTTAACCGATGTAAGGTTGATTGAAGAATTAGCACCATAACCTTTTCTGGCCAAGATTGGTTATTCCTCAGCAGGAGTATGACCAATCTTGGCCAGAATTGGTCATGCCACGATTGGAGAAGGGTCATTCCCTTTTCGGAGCAAGCAATTTATGTGAGACAAAAGTTTTTTATGGGGTCGAATCGTTCAGAATTAGACATAATCGGGATAAAATAATGTTGTTTATTATCTTTTTTGAAGCAATCTGAACACTTTTTTTGTTAATTCAGTATTTTTACGTATATTTGCAGCATCAAAAAACACGCCGCTACTCTCGCTGGCAGGTCTTTTGTTTTTAACTTTATCTTAACAATCAAAGACATTTACTATGTCAGAATCAAATTATACCCCTATGGTGCAGGATATCATGCATTATGAAAGTGAAATCTGGAATATTGCAGATTTGCTGATAGCAGCCAGTGTGAAGCAGAGTGACTTCCCTGCCTACATGATGCCCTTCTTCGCCTTGGTAATGCTCGAAGGTCGTATGATAAATGCTGTTCACAATGTGGAGGAGGAAGAAGGTATCAGCTCCACTACCGACCCCGAGGAATTCAAGGAAGTATTCCTGGAGCAAGATTGCGGATTCAATGAATACATCGTGATGCAAAACAAAACGCTGAAGGATATTTGCCGCAACGATGGCACGTTCGAACAGGACTTCTCCAACTATCTGAAGGCATTTGACCCCGACCTGAAGATGCTCCTGGGCATAGAGCGCAACAAGGATCAGCAGAAGTATCTCAATATGGATTATTACGTCAGCGAGCTGCGCAACAAAAAGATTCTGATGCAGGTCGTCTCGGCATGGTCGCTCATCGATCTGGCACCCTACAGCAATTCTGACATAACCACTCTCGAAGAACACATCAAGCGGAAGTGGGCTGACATTTCGGCTACCACTGCCGGTGAACAATACACTCCCGACGACATCATTTCGCTCATTGCCGAGATTGTGGCACGAAAAGTGAACAAGCCCAAGGACAAGTATGTGCACGTCTATGACCCGACATGCGGCGGCGCAAACCTTCTGTTCGGTGTCGAAGACCGTTTGAAGAAAGAGGCCGGCTACCGCTACATTGCCACATACGGGAGCGAGTACAACGATGCCCTCTATGCCTTGGCTGCCATCGAAAGCCGTTTCCGCGAGCGGTCGAGGATTCACTACGGAAATACCTTGACCACAGTTCCATTCTCTGACGATCGGTTCGACGTGATAGTAGCTAATCCGCCCTACGGCACCAAATGGACGAGCTACGAGAAGGAGGTGCGGGCCGACAAGATCGGCCAGTTCCCTGGTGGCTATCCATCGACGAGCGATGGCCAGATGCTCTTCATGCAGCACATCCTCTATCAGTTGGCCGATACAGGTATAGCAGTTGAGGTACACAACGGCTCCACGCTCTTCAGTGGGGATGCCGGTTCGGGAGAGAGCAACATCCGAAAGTACATCTTCGATCATGATTGGGTGGAGGCTATTATCCAGATGCCACAACAGGAGTTCTTCAACACGGGCATCTACACCTACCTCTGGATTATGAACAAGCAGAAGTCACCCGAGCGAAAAGACAAATTAATGCTGATTGATGGCAGCAATCTGTGGAAGCTGCTGAAGAAGAGCAAGGGTGACAAGCGTCGCGAGATGACCGAGGAACACCGTCGCAAGATTGTCGAGGCGCTGATTGACTTCAAGGATTGTGAGATTGGCAAGGTCTATGACAAGTGGTACTTCTACTACAACAAGCAGAGTCTCACCCTGAAGGACCTGAGCGAATCGGGGAAGAGCATTGACCTTGGTTACGGCAATACTCAGCCTCGTTCCATCACCCATGTGAAAAGTCTTGAACTGAACGGGCAAGTTATCAGCACGTTCAAGTCGGAGACACGCGACGGATTGGCTGCAACCGATGCTGCGCTAAAGAGTTTCGACAGCCGCACCATGCCATTCCGTATCACTGTCAGCAATGGCACAACCTACACATTCGATGCCGATCGCAACACGCTCATCGAGACCTTGCCCGATGGCACTGAGAATGAACTGGGATGTGGCATTATCACCCGAAAGGTCAGCACCAACAAGAAGGAAGGTGTCGAAATCAAATTCTTTATGGAGCCCTACTTCTATACCGACTATGAGATTATCCCCTATAGCCCCGATGCAGAACAGAACAAGGAGAATATCTTCAACTTCATGAAGAAGTATATCTTTAAGCCATATTACTTCTCTTCCAAGCAAAGCACGCCCGTAGTTGGTGTGGAACTGAATTTCAATAAAGAGTTCTATGTGCCTGAGAAGATTGAAAGTGTGGAGGAGATAATGAAAGAGATTATTATTCTCGAAAGGGATATGAAAAATATTAAACTATAATATTATGGAACTCTTGGATACTGGTATATCTTGGATAGGAAAGATTCCATCTAATTGGAAGATATTGCCTCTAAAAAGTGTTTCTAAGGTAATCCTTGGGAAAATGTTGCAAGACAAACAGAAATCCCAGGAAGAGACCTTGGAAAGATATATTTGTGCTAAAGATGTACATTTGGATGGGATAAATTGGTATGAACCTAAAGAAATGTATTTTTCACCAATAGAGAAAAATCTTTTACTGGTGAAGAATGGCGACTTATTAATTGTTGAGGGCGGTGCAGGAGCAGGAGGAGCTTTTGTTGTAGATAATCCTACAAACTATAATTACTATGTTCAAAATTCTATTAATATTGTTCGTGTCAATAAACAGTTTGCTGTGCCTCAATATGTGTACTATTGGATTTTCAAATTAGTAACTAATAAATATGTTGAGGTAGCATGTAATGTTGCAACAATCCCACATTTTACAAAAGAAAAGGTCTCATCTGTTCAAATTCCATTACCTTCAATTGATATCCAACAGCGCATCGTCAATTATCTTGACAAAAAGACAGCAGAGATAGACACTCAAATTTCGCTTCTATCAATGAAGCGGGATGCCTATATGCGCCTTAAGAAAAGCATCATTCATTGTGCAGTCACCCATGGTCTTAACCCTGATGTCGAAATGAAAGATTCTGGAGTTGATTGGATTGGGTTGATGCCTAAGCATTGGGAAGTGAAAAGAATAAAAGAATTATGTCCTTTCATAAGTCGAGGTTCCACACCGGACTATGTGGATGAAGGCAATTATCTTGTAATGAATCAAGCTGTGTTCAGTTCAGGAAGCATTAATTACGAGATTGTTCGTTTTTCTTCATATATGAAAGATGATTCAAAGATTGAGAAGGGGGATCTACTTATTGCTTCTACAGGGGGTGGTATATTAGGTAAACTTTATTTCTTTGATGACGAACAGACATTCTATGCAGATACACATGTTACAATTGTTAGAAATAAAAAAAAATCTTTTCATGTAAAGTTTCTTTATTATTTGCTTTCAATTGAGTATAATATGATTAATTCCTGTATGGCCAAAGGTTCGACTAATCAAACCGAATTGCAAAGAGATAAGCTAATTGCATTTGAAATTGCGGTTCCTCCCGTTGATGAGCAAAAACGAATAATAGAATACCTTGATATTAAGTGTGCTAACATTGAAGCCGCTATCAAGAATATCGGAAAACAAATAGATGCCTTGAAACGACTCAAACGAGCATTAATCAACGAAGTAGTAACTGGCCAGCGTGCCGTATAAGAACAATACTATGGACGAGAAAAAAATACAACACGAGTATGTGATGGAGTTCCTTTGCCGAAGCGAGGAAAAGGGAGGTTTGGGCTATCGTGCAGCTGCAAACAACATTGTCAGCCCCGATTTCTTCATTCCCTCGCTGTTGGGTGAGTTCGTACAGCGTTCGGAACCGGAAATGTGGAAACGCCTGCTGCGTCGATTCGACAATGACGAGAGCAAGCTCGAGGAGGCTCTTAAGAATCAAGTCAAAGAGAACTTCTTGAAGAATCAGAATGTCGCCATCATGTTCCATCAGAACGGAACCATCAATTTCTTAGGCGAGAAAGTACCTCTCTTCTACGTCTCAGGCACCGAACTGAACGGCGACGAAGACTTTGAGAAGAACATTTTCACCGTAGTGGAAGAAGCTTCACACACCATCCAGACCATCGAAAAGAAGAAGCTTAAGACCATTCGGCCCGATGTCTCGTTCTTTGTCAACGGCATCTTCGTAGGCTATATGGAGCTGAAAAGCAACTTCAAGGGGCAAAGTGCCAAAAAAGAGGGACGAGGCAAGGTGGTGAAAGACTATTTGGAAACCATTGCTGCATACGCCCAGCAGGAAAAACTCGGCAAAAACATCTTCAGCGAGCGACGAGAACTCTTCTCGATATTCGAGAAAGGCATCCATCTCACAGCTTCCGATTTGCACGAAACCTACGTGATGCGCGGCATCTCAAGCTACTTCGACATGGCCTACAAGGCATTCAGCAAAACCGTGCCCGAAACCATCGACCGTCTCGCTCCCGAACTCCTCAAGGTCTTCAAGGACTATCCCATCTCGTCCGACCAGCTGGACGAGCAGCAGCGGTTTGAGGAAGTGATGCGAGCACTCTATGGCAAGAAGATGATTGAGAAAGAGATTCGCTACTACAACGTAATCCAGTATCGCTATGCACAGGACAAGGATGGCAAGTGCCGCACATCCAACACCGGACAGCTCATCTTCCCTCGTCCCAAACAGAAGTTCGGATGCGACAAGATCATGTTGCGCGTGGGCGAGATGCTCGACCACGAGCAAGATCCCGACTACTATCGCAACAAACTGCGCCGTCAGCTCAAGGACATTGGGCTGCCAGATGACCAGATAGAGATTTTTGTGAAGAAGCGCGAATTCTATTGCAATAACAAGTACGTCTATTCGCTGCTGATGCAGTATGCAGCGGGCTTCGGCAAGAGTAATATCATCGGGTGGGCAGCGCTGCAACTGAAGGATTACCGCTATGGCAGAGAATATGCCTACGACAAGATTCTGCTCGTGGTCGATCGGTTGCAGCTGCGTGGGCAGCTCGACACGACGCTGATGAACATGAACATCGATAAGAGCATGTTCAAGGAGGCCAAGGACAAGCCCACCTTCAAAAAGGCTCTCGAAGCCAACGAACGAATCATCGTGGTCAACATTCAAAAGTTCAACGACCTGCAGGAGACCCTTGGCTCAGGAGCTGCCCGCCTCAAGAAGATGCGCGTAGCCTTCCTGGTGGATGAGATACATCGCAGCAACTCGGGAGAGGAACACGAGCAGATGATCGACCTTTTCGACCAGTTGCAGGACTCCTTCAACCGAAAACCTATCGCCCATCAGAAAAAGAATCTACTCATAGGCTTCACGGCAACTCCCACAGAAGAGAATCTGGCTCGTTTCGGCGAATTCCGCAGTGCGTTCACCATTCCCTTCTGGGTGCCGTTCGACTCCTATCCTATGAAGGAGGCAATAGCCGACGGCTACATCCTCGACCCCACAAGGCACATTATCCCCTTCAATGTGCCTGTCGGCTTCGAGCAGCCGGCCGATATCGACCTCGATGACATGGGAGAAGAAGAAACAGCCAACGTGCGCGAAAGCAAGGAGAAGGTCTATGCTTTTGAGCCTCGAATGCGTAAGATAGCCGAATTTGTGGTGGATCGTCTCGTCACTTTGGTCTATGGCAAGATTGGCGGACAGGGCAAGGCGATGCTGGCGGTGTCGTCGATTCCCAATGCTATCAGATATTTCAACATCCTACGCCCGCTCTACGACAAGAAGTGCAAAGAGAAACTCTATGCACGCTACAAGGATGCCCCTATCATAATCATCTACAGCGACACCCAGAAGCACCAGTCATGCTCGACCCTCAACGATGGAATCAATGAAGGGAATGCCATACAGAAATTCAAGCAAGCCAAGAACGGTCTGATTATCGTGGTGGACAAGCTTCAGACCGGATTTGACGAGCCCAAGCTCCACACGCTGTTTCTTGACAAGGAGATACGCGACATCAGCGCCATCCAGACCATCAGCCGCGTGAACAGAACGTGCAAAGGCAAGGACGAGTGCCATATTGTGGATTGCTCGTGGCACAATGTCAACGTGAAGAATATCAAGGCAGCATTTGAGAAGTATTGCGACATGGTGACGTCGAACTTCAATCCCGAGCAGGAAGCACGGGACATCGCCAAGCAATATGAGGAGCTCTGCAAGTCGGTGGTTTATAGAAAGTGGTTTATCCGTTATAAGAAAGAGAAAGAAGATGCCAGCTTCATCGTCTCGATGGAGGGTGATGTGCACAAATGGATTCAGAAGTGCTTCGACGATGAGCTGGAAACTATCGCTCACAATCGAGAACTCGGACTGAAAGAAGGCGACGAAGGCTACGAGCCTCCCGTCAACGATGCGCGCGACCTGCGCCAGGTGGTGAGTGACTATGCCAACACCCTCATGGACCTTCATAATGTGTATGAGATTGACGAGAAATACAACGATGCCACATTCAAGGAATTCTGGCAATTCTACACCAATATCTATGCCAAGGTAGCTCCCAAGAAGGCTGAGGGCTACGAACTGGAGGTGATTGACTCGTCGGAGGTGCCGGGCATTACGATGGTTGAGACGTCAGGGACGATTGTCGATCCCCCGTATGATGGGCCTCGGGGGCCATGGAAACCGAGGAAGACCCGCCTTCATGAGACCAAGGGCCAGACGGTGGACGAGATAGTTAAGATGCTGGAGGCACTTAATACGCGGGAACTGCTGTCGGCTACCCAGGCACGGATCTGGTTGCGAGAGATCGGAGTCATGTTTACTCATTTCAAGAACGACGAAAACCTACGCGCCTCGCTCTTGGATGAACTGTTCCCGATGGAGGATAAGCAGAAATCCTTCAATGCTGCACTCAGAAAGTATAGCAAAGATATATTGCCGCATCGCCCCGACATCTCGAATCTCGATCTCTTCAAGGCGTTGCTCAAGGACAACCGTGAACAGCTCTGTCACCTGTTCGTCCAGCAGCTGAGTGATGTGAATAAGGACAAGTCGGATTTCGACTTCGACACTACGGCAGGAATGGCCATGGCTTCGCAAGGTGAAGGCCAGTCGGAAATGCCGTTTGCTGACTTCAGCGAATTGGTGAAAAGGATGATCAACCCCGATTATGACGAAGCGGAGCTGAAACAGATCATAAAAACCCGTTTTGCCGACCGGCTCCTGAACATCCCCGAGATACAGTCAATTGATACGGTAGTCGATGCTTTGTTTGTTGCGCTCAACTACACGCTAACAGACAGCTTCGAAGCAGTCAGCATCAAAATAAAGAACGACTTGAACCGTTTGTTCCGAGCCGAACAACTTGACAGTGACACTCGTGCCAAATTCCTCGATAACCTGGCAATCTGCTTCGAAGGGTATCTGAAGAAACTGTATTGCTTATGCCACGGCAACGAGTATGTCGGCAGAGACCCCAATAAGAATGTCACCTTGATGGAGATCTTCCTGACATTTGACTCGCTTAGGAATCTCAGATCTAGAGAAGAACCCGAATACCGACGTCTCTCGGATGAGTTCGCCATATTGAAGGATTATCGAAACCGTGAGGCTGCCCACGCGAATGTCAATCTCTCGAACGATGAACGGGAATTGGTGCTTACTGCGACCCTCGACATGTATCTCTATGCAACAGGCTGTGTCTTGGACAGCTTATCGAATATCTGATTAATGCATGGTTCTCTTATTATGGAACCGAATAAAGATATTTATGCAGAGAAAGCCCTTTCTTTGATAGAAGGAGGTGCCAGCCTTTTCATTACGGGTAAGGCTGGCACTGGTAAAACCACTTAATAAGAGAAGTGAAGAATAGAATCGAATATTTGTCCTCAGATGGAAAGATCCATTGTTTGATTTAAATTAAGAATAAAGGCGGTTTGTGCTATGAATAAAAATCAACTTGTCAGATACAAGGTCTTGGACAGATGCTTCCGTGACGAATCCACAGGATATGACATTCATGACTTGATAAGGATTTGCACCAATGCATTATGTGATTTTCATGCAGACCCAGACATTAAAGTTGCCCGACGAACCATTGAGAAGGATATTTCAGATATGAAATTATACTATCAAGTTGAGTTCGACGACAAAATAAGAAGGGGCAAGAAAAAACTATACAGGTATAAAGACACTTCTTTTTTCTTGATGAACAAGTTGCTGGCAGATGGAACTTTGGAAAAAAACTTGCTGAAAGACGTGCTGGAGACATTGTCGCTCTACGATAATGTACCGCAATACAGATGGCTATATATGTTCCTGCAACAGCGTGCCAATGGCATAGTAGCCAATGATACAAAGGCTATCGAATTTCAAAACAACCCAGATTTGGCAGGAATGGAACATTTCAATGCCATATTAAGTGCCATTGTCAATAAACGTGCCTTGGAGATTGTGTATCAGCCTTACTATAAGACGGCCAGAACCAATAACATCCATCCATATTTGCTCAAACAGTTCAATGACCGATGGTTTTTGATTTGCAGGAGAGATGGGTATGACTCCATCACCAACTATGCAATCGATAGAATAAAGTCGGTGAAGGAAATTGATTTGCCCTATCGGGAAGCTGACATTGACTTTGAAGAGTTTTACAGTAATATCGTTGGTGTTTCATGGGATGATAAGAAACCGGTAGAAGATATTTTATTGCGTATCTCGAATACGAGGTATCCATATATTGACTCCAAACCTTTTCATAGTGGGCAAACGCTTATCCATAAACTCTGCGACGAGAATTCAAAAGTCATCCGTCTAAGACTACAAGTAAACAACGAATTGATTGCAAAAATTTTATCTTTGGGAAAAGATGCCGAGGTTTTGGCTCCTGCCTATTTTAGGGAACAAATGAAGGCAATTATTACTGAGATGGCTGAAGCATATTAGATTTTTCCGAGAAAACTATTATTTTCCTGATGCTCCGCAAATGTTTTGCGGAGCATCGTTTTATCTTTGCACCGTGGAAATAATAACGGTGTTTGGGATTAGGAACATGCGTTATCCGAAACAGAATCTTTTCACCTTATAAATATATCGTAATATGAAACATTTCATTTCAATCATTTCATTGGCCATGATGGCAAGTGTAGTAAGTGTGGATGCTCAGACCTTGGCTGTGGCTGAACCAGAGTTTGTGAATTCTTACTGTATTCTCACCAATGATTCGACGTATGCAGTTCTTCCGAAGGAGAACGGCACGATCGGGATGCATGAGAGCAAAGTCAAGAAATGGTCGAAGATTGTCGGCAAGGTTGCTAACGTAGCCAGTTCGGTCGGTATTGTTGGCGTTCATGCTGCAGGAGCATCTGGCTCTCTGTCGGGTGTGGTTGCGAGTGCTCGAACCATCTCAACTGCCGCCAGTGTCGGTTCTGCGGCCAATGCCGTGAGTGGGCTTGCTGGCTCGGAAGGCATGGACATTGTTTTTCAGGGGCCACATTCAGCCTATACCGTCCAAGCTGACGGCGGAGACATCCGACTGCTCATCAAGGGCGAAAGCAATGAAACTGATCCGATGGACAGCTACCGCATTGTTCGCTTCACCTCGTCGAAGAAGGAGCGTCGCATTCAATGGATGGAGTTCCAGCCTGCGCTACTCGGTTCTGCTGAGACCACGGAGGCTGGCTATGTCAACTTCGCCGGGCACAAGTATGGCGAGCAATCCTACCTGCTGACCATTCCTGCTGCGGAGGTTGAAAAAGGCGAATACGGCATCTTCTTCATGAACATCATTACAGCGATGGCCATTCCTGTGGGGACATTCAGCGTGAAGTGAAATAGCAGAAAGAAGATATCTGAATTATTCATTGGCTTGTAACTAATGATCTTTGCAGCGTTCATTTCGACCAATTGAAAAGATAGTTCTGTCCTGCTGACGACAAGTTAAATCCAAATATTCAATAATAGAATTATGAAACAGTCCGACAATCATGCCAATCAGTTGAATCCTAATAATCCAAGGTACAGGAAATAGTATTCTAAATCTGGAGATGCGGCGCTCCTGTCACTGGTCACAGTGGCCATGGAGCCAAGCCGCCTTCTGATGGAAAGATTGGTTTTAAGAAATAGCGGGGTGCAGATACTTCGACCCTGGGGTGCTGCTCAATATGATTAAGAATGACAACTAAATATTTTACATGTATGAAAAGGATCGCTCTTATGCTTCTTTTGACGTTGTTTACAATCGGGTCATCAGCCAACAGCAGCTATGGGATTGCCTTGCGCCGCTGGTACAATGCGTCGGAATATTTCAAGGAAGGTATGTTAAATTTCTATCTTGACGAAGACAAGATATACTTCAGGATTGGCACTGATGAGTGGACGACAACGTTCACCGTGGATGGCGTGAAGCGAGATGACTTCGTTTATATGATGCTTGAAAAGGACAATACCTTTCGGGAGAGAAAAGACTTCATCTATGATTACCTGGACTGGATGTCAAAAAATCTTCCTGACGGTACTTTCACTGTGTACAATGATGGCGGAAGAGGATCTTCTTATAGCAGAAGTAAGGAATCAATACCTGAATGGGACAGCAATTACAGGAGATACATGATCGAGCGCGGATGGTACAAGAATGAGGAACCAAAGCCGGTCGCCCAGTCCAACCATGGAATAGTCCAGGAGTTTGACCCCCTGGCGGATTTTGTGCCCGTGTTGGAAACCCCTGAGAAGATAAATGGCCAGGACACCAAACCTGCACATGAAGACGGAAAGACCGCGAAGACCTCTCCATCCAATAACACGAAAACTACAGGCACGAACCACTCTTCCTCAGCGGAGTCTTCTGCGATGAGCAGTTCCTCTGGCTCGCCCTCTTCATCGGCAAGCTACAACTCCTCGTCTTCATCCAAGGAGAATGGCGAGGAAGAAGGCGGTAACTCTTTGGCCGCCTGGGCTATCATTATCGGCGGACTTTATTACATGTTCGGCAAAGGTAAGAAGAAAGAGATCAAGACTGATGAACAGAAGAAGATGGAGGATGAGAAGCGCAGGAAGGAAAAGAGACAACGCGAGGCAGATGCACGACGGCGTGAGGAGAAACGTAGAATAGAAGAGCAACGCAAGTTTATGGAGGGTTGCTACTACGATGAGTGGCAAAAAAAGAACCAAAGTGGGTGGGGAAGCTAATGGTTTCCCTTAGAAAACCATCTCATGCCTCAAAATGGAATACCGTCAGAAATGGCGGTATTTTTTATCGATGTATTATATGAACTTGCTCTTTTTGCCAATATATATATTGACATTAATGCCCTTTATTGCAGAAAAAATAGATTTTTGTTTTTTTGAGTAATTGCTTCGAAAATTTTGAGAATTGCGAAGAATGGGTAATGTTAAGTATTGGCACATTGCTGAAGATATAGCTTGATAAATCGACAATTTATTTCTACCCTAAACACTGCGTCACCCAATCATTCTTTTGACGTAGTGGCTATCTAATACAAATTAATATTTATAACTTTTTCATCAGTTGCGACAAATGTAATTCTATTTGTTTCTTCTCTGATTTCTCCAACCTTATCGGCCAACTGCCCTCTATGATGTATTATTGTATGAAAAATACCATTCTTTTTAATCCATATACCCCCCGTGTCCATATTTGCGTCATCAGGATAGTTGCATAACTTAACAAAATTGCCCGCATACTTTCCACTCAATTCAAGGTAGTAACCTGCGGCCGACAAAACAACCTTACATTGATGTTTAAGGAACGTTTTGCTTGAATTCTTATATACTATATCCTTTTCAAAAAGTGCTGTTTGAGGCTCTGATTTCTTATTGTATTTCTTGAACTCGTCCTCGCGCTTACTGTGTTTGATGTGTGCTATCGTCATTCTGATTTCAGCAAATTTTGTACGACCATCGCACAGGGACTTTATATCTTTAGGATGTGCATCAAGACCTGTATCTTTCAACGCATTCTCTATCGAATTATAGATATCGTCATTGATGTACCGGTGAATGTCGGCTTCTCCATTTTCAATCAACTTGGCCAAATTGCTATAAATGATTTCTTCTATCTCGTTCGTCTGAGCAACCATCTGTTTAACAGTTAGTCCTTCCTTGACCATCATTCTAATCCATCGGTACAAAGAGGTTTCGGATCCGACTTTTGTTTTTTGGGGAGGGTTGGGATCCCCATCTACCTCTATCTGCTTGGCTTTTTTCAAGAATTCCTTGACAATTGGGTCACTCTTCACTATTTCTTCTTTGATGGGTGACACAAGCGTAATCCCCTTGAAATAGCGGCATCTGCTCAAAGCAACATAAACTTGACCATACGTAAATGCCTTACCGGCATCAATGATCACTTTGTCAAATGTTAATCCTTGGCTTTTATGAATAGTGATAGCCCAAGCTAATTTGAGCGGGTACTGGATAAAAGACCCACACAACTCCGTCTCTATTTCTTTTGTTTTCTTGTTGATACGGTAAATGTATTTGTCCCATTTTTGCTTTTCTACGTAAACTGTATTTCCATTGTCAATCTTGACAATAATCATATCAATTCCAAACCCGATAACAGTTCCCAATGTCCCATTAATATATTGTTTGGATTTGTTGTCATTACGGACAAACATAACTCTTGCGCCCGTTTTGATTCTCAAATAATAGTCGGTCGGTAATTCTTCAAGAGGAAACCACCCTTTTGTTGTGGCTTTGAATTCCATTTCCTCTGACATCAGTTCTTCGAGTTTCTCATTGTTATATCTTTTGGCTCTTTTATTGTGGGTAGTCAATCTGATTGTGTCATTTTCTTGAACAGCATTCTTGGAAAAACGAGACATAAGCATACTTAAATCCGAAGGATAAACAACCCCTCTTCTCACACGATTCAAGAGCTCAACGAAGTCCTGATTCTGCTGACGATGTACTTTTTTTAACTCAAACAATGGGCAAGCCATCTTGGCATATACCTTGCTGCTAAAAAAATAAGGAGAAGGATAGTAATCCTTTAGTTTGTCCCATTCCTCTTCTTCAGCTACTGGCATCAATTGATAAAGGTCTCCTATAAAGATCATCTGAATGCCTCCAAACGGTTTTTTGCAATTTCGATAGTGTTTCAACACGTCATCAACTTCGTCCAACAAATCACATCTTACCATGCTGATCTCGTCAATAATAATTATATCGACAAGATTAACAAGTTCTATCTCATTCGCTTCGAGATTATAAAGCTTTTGTTTCTTCATTCCAGAAACATAAGGTCCTAACGGTAAATGAAGAAAAGAATGGATAGTTACTCCTTCTGCATTTCTGGCAGCCACACCAGTTGGAGATAATACTACGACTTTTTTATTATGACTTTTGATCTTTTCCACCGCTTTTCGCAGCAAGGTGGTTTTGCCAGTGCCAGCCTTTCCCGTAATGAATAAGCTCATCCCCTCTTCTATCAAAGAAAGAGCCTTTTCAGCGTAGATGTCTTGATTCAATTCCATTACAAATTATAAAAGAGTGCCATTCTGGGTGACAAAGATAGAAGATTTAGCTGGCTTTACCAAATTTTATTCAAAAAAAATGTGCTATTTATTGACTTTTTTTGATGTGATACATTCTTCTTGAAGATAAAGCATTTGTTTTTGGTTAGAGAATTAAGCAGTTTTCAGGATTGTTTTGCCCTGAAATGACTTGACCAAATCCACATCGAAGCATAAAGAACCGGTCTTTTTTCGTTCAAACTATTCATCCGAAGGCGCGACATCGTCTGGTGTCGCGCCTTCGGATTTTATAACATCGTAATAAACGGAAAGATCCAGCCTCTCCAATCTTATTTCTTCGCATACATGAGCACTTCCTTTATCATGTCCTTCACGTCCTGATTGTAAGAAGTTGGCATAGAGGATGCGCTCACGCGCTTCATTCATGCCAATCATTAAAATGTGATTTTAGAAATTCTGCAATTTTGTAAAATAATATTTTAATAGTGCAATGACAATCTTGAAGAATTCATTCCCTCGCTCTTATCTTCATTATTGGTGCTGTCCGCGAAACCCGTCTTTTCCCAAGTCCAGAGAATCGTTGCGCTCATGTGACAAGGTTTCTGGAGACTTTAAGGAATCATCCTTGACATCATCCTTTTCAAGATTGGAATCCTCAAGAAGAGCTATGCCCACTTTATTATCGAAAAGGATCTTCCTGCAGCCTTCCAGATCATGTTCGCTTATGGCGACATATCTTGCAGCTTTCCCGTCGGGACCAAGATGAGTCGTGCTCTCCTGGACAGGGAGGCTCAAAATCTTGCCGACTCGTTCCGCATCGCCCTGGTACGTCTCGTACCCGCCACTCACATGGAAGAGGGGAACAAGGTTTGGCATCGCCTTTTTAATGTCGAGGTACTGTTGAAGGAGGGAATGTGAAGGTAGAACCTTTTTATTGGATTCCGATTGTTCAAAAACAATCTGCCATATTTCATCAGGATTTACCCTCGTAATACCAATACTTGACAATCTTTGGTTTTCCTCGCTTTTAACATGAAGATGGCATTTGTATGAATCTCCATCAACTAGAGCGGTAATCTCGTATGCTCCATTGCTTTTAGGCTCGATTCTAAGATCGCTTATTACATTCCCGCTTTTCG
>JAEEGI010005394.1_pt1 | contig 29463 bp, 24 predicted proteins | sample 8958751 | NCBI WGS metagenome assembly JAEEGI01 (sample SAMN16246545, study PRJNA631951) | gut metagenome | biome: gut microbiome; feature: rumen; material: KS-attached | host: Bos | place: Iran: Karaj | collected 2018-10 | reverse complement strand
CTTCATGAACAAGCCATCTACTTCGCCCAGCGTTCTATACCATATTATAAAAAACATAACGCTACTTATTGGCATATAGCTTGGGTGTGGGAGATAATAGGCTCCCATTTCGACAGGGATTATTCATCCATCAAACGCAGTTGCAAAAAGTTGCATAGCGCATTCAACACACAGGAAAATATGGCTGTTTTCTTAAGGAATATCGTGTTAAGCTCTTAATAAACAGGATATTGCATCGTGCAACTATATGCAACCATTATTTTTGAGCAGGTTGTGTGATAATTCTGTATCTTTGAGGTGAAAAATATTATCACCATGCGCTATATCAAAAAGACGTTCACCTACGACCGTTTCAACCGTCTGGTCTCGGCGGATGCCAAAAACCTGTCGGGGACGGTGACCCACGCCAGCCAGGGCGTACAGTTCGACGGCAAGGGCAACATCACGCAGAAGGACGGCGCGGGCGGCTACGCCTATGGCGGCGGCAACCCCTACGCGGTCACCACCCTGGTGCCGGAAATGGCCGTCACCGGCGTGTTCAACGACCAGACCGTCACCTACACCCCCTTCGACAAGGTCGGCACGGTCTGCCAGGACGGCAGGACGTTGTCGGTGGACTACGGCATCGACCGCCAGCGGGTCACGCAGACCCTCAACGACGGCTCCTCGAGACGCACCAAGCGCTATTTCACCCCGCTCTACGAGACCGTCACCGAGAACGGAGTGACAAAAAAACTGCATTATCTCACCGCAGCCAACGGAATCTTCGCTATCTTTGTGAGCGCTTCGACAGGAGAAAACACCATGTATTACACGCTGAAAGACCATCAGGGCAGCCTCACGGCCACCGTCCACGGCAACACCGTGGAGCGGCTGAGCTATGACCCCTGGGGCCGCCGCCGCAACACCACCGGTTTCGGCTACGGCAACGTGAGCCACACCTTCGACCGCGGCTACACCCTCCACGAGCACTACGACGGGTTCGACTTGATCAACATGAAATTCACGTTAAGCGAGCGCAGTGCCAAGCGCTTTTGTCATCGGAATGTAAAAAATTCCCCCGAAAGCCGTGAGAAAGCAAAAAACGGAGCAAAACCAGCCACTTGTGGCGACACCACAAAAACAGACAACCTTTTAAGTCAAACAGAAAGAATTAAACGACAATCCCTATAGTTTTCTTTCACCTCACCCAGCCCTCACCCCCCTCACCATCTCCTAAGGTGAGAGGGTGAGAGCTACCGCGGGTGAGGGCTTAAAAACCAGGGGAAGAACTTCGGATTTCTTATTGCTTCACCACGGGATCCGAATAGGATGTGCCGTTGCCAAGGGTGACACGCAGGGTGTACACGCCGGCGGGGAGGCTTTCCAAGCCGAGGGTCTCCAGGTCTTTTTCCTGTGAAAGGACAAGCCGTCCCTGCATGTCGAACAGTTCGACACTCACGGGGCGGATATCGGGGGAGTACTGAAGATGAAGCTGTTTGTCAACGGGGTTGGGGTAGAACCAGTAGGGGCGGATATGGACGTCCGTCTCTATACCGGGAATGGACAGCGAGCCGTCGGAGAAGAACTTGAGGAGGAAGACCTCTGGCTTGGGAACGTCGCTGCCCGGGTTGTTGACATCGGAATAGTAGCTGTATCCACAAAGGAGGCACCCGTCATCGCTGGTGGTGGTCATTCTGTGAGGAAGGTATACTTTCATCCCGTTCTCGGGTTGGTACTTGTTCCAGCTTCTCTGCCAGATGACGTTGCCTTGAAAATCCATTTTTGTCACTATAAAGTAGGTGGTGTAGTCGTAATCGAAACCCTCATGCCCTCCCCTCATATAGCTGAAATAGATTGCATCGTTGCGCAGCAAGTGTATAGTATTCGCAACCGTAATACTGTCTGACTGAGCATTTCCCTGTCCGAGAGGGCCTTCCCCAACCGTCGCATAGGAAACCGCCTCGTTGGAGGAGTTGACCCAAATAAAGCCTATGACTTCATCAGAAGTTAAAGGGAATTGATATAATTCCTGACGTGTCAATGTACCCACCCCTGCCACAATCATGGAACTGTCGGCCAACGGCAAGCATCCAGGAACAAACTGTAGCTCAAGGTTCAGAATATGACCAGCGGCAAGATTCTCCTCATGATATATTTTTGTGACAGCCTGACGGCTGACTAGCTCAAGATTCCTGTTGAATCTGGCAAGCATCACCTGTCGGTCGTTCCCCTCCTCTACCACAAGGCCATAATCCCCGCTGCCGTCCGGGAATGCAAACACTTCGCCTCCCATAGGTGGGAACCTACAGGGATAAGGGTATTCAAACATATTTTCGATTTCACCTTCCGGAGTAAGGCGCCACAACAAGGGATGGAGTAGTGCGCCATGAAAATCCTCGGGGTCCCAGGCTGTTGTCCTACAAATGAAATTTCCGTCACTGTCTATATCAAATCCGGAAGAAAGATATTTATGGAATGACTCTGGTAATTCTATCTCCTTTTGCCAAATCAGATTCAGGTCATGGTCGAACTTGGCCAGAAAAGGTCTGTCATAATGGAGAACGTTGTCGTGAAAAAATCCGAGAGCGAGGCAACAATTGGGGATGTTGGGGTGTTGGACTATACCGAGGATAAAAGAGAAACGGTCTTCGTAACCAAGGGCAAATTCCGCGACAAGTTCCCCTTCTTTGGACACTTTATACACCATAGGAGAGTAAAAAATACTGTCCGTTTCGTATGTTTCGAAGTTCCTATAGTCGCTCACAGCAATGAGGTAACAACCGTCAATTTCGCCATCAAGAACAGTGCAAACGGGGTATTCCCATCTAAGTGTATGAATAATGGGGAAAGGACAGGTCCGCTCCCACAGAAAGTCGGGATGCTGAGTCTGTGAATATATGTTGCCAAAGAGGACAAATAACATGCTGAATAGGATAAGGGGATATCTTTTCATGGACGTTTGTTTTGAAGATTGTTTTTGAGTAATCGTTTTCCCATTTAATTGACAAAACGCACATAAAATAACCAATAGTAAAGTTTTTTTCTTCATAACTTATTAAGTTGTTGTTTGAACATTTTTCGGTTACAATATTACGTCTATTATGACCTTATCCAATACCCCATCCAAACTTTTATCAGAAAAGTTTTTTTTATTAAATTGATAATCAATAATATAAAAAACACCCTATCCAAACATTTGTTTGAATAATCCAAACATTTTGAGTTTTCTTTTTCCTGAAAAAGTGGTATAGGGAACGTAGCCCTTTGGAATTTTGAAGATTATTCCTTCTCTTCTGACATCATTCGATGCACCTTGCCTCGAATCTTGTCAAGCACACTGGTGCTGATGCCAAGCAAATCGGCTTCCTCCGACCTTGATAGTTTCAAACGAGACAGCAGACAAACCTTATAATCCAAATCGTTCATCTGGGGATACTTTGCTTTTAATGTATCTTGTAAGCCAGGATACACCATATCAAATACCTCCATAAACTGTTTTATATGTTGCTTGCCATCGAACAACTCTTTCTCCAGTTCTCTTAATGGCTCTTTGTCGCCTTGATTGTTTAAATAGTAGTCCAGCTTTTGCATCATCTGGAACTTTTCAGAAAGCAGATCAGCTAACTGTTGCGATTTAGCATCCTCCTCCTTTCTATAGGCCTCATGGCGAAGCTTCAATTCCTCATTTTGTTGCATGAAATGGAACAAATTGGCATTAATCTCGGCTTCTCTTTTGTTCCTCTGTGCTAATCGATATAAGAAAAACAATAGAATTACAAAAAGCAGTATGAGTCCGATAGCAACCATCTGTTTAATTTGTGCTGTTTTCATATCAATAGCATTCTGCAGTTGATCAAAATCGTATTGTTGCTTGATGCGGAGTACCGTCTGATCTTGACGTTGACTCATCACATCGTATAACAAATCCTCATGCATTTCGCGATATTGTAACGCCAAAGAATCATTGCTGATTGCCTTAGCCGCACGAATAAGCGCACTGTATGATGACAGCAGGGTCTCTTTCCTCACATCGGCAAAAGGCATTATTTTTTCCATCTTTTGGAAATAATGAAAGGATGAATCAATGCTACCGATAGACATGTACAGTTGTCCCATATTAAGATAGTACATAAATAGTCCAGAACTATCGATTTCCAAATCTTGCGACATTTTTTTAAGACAATCAAAAGCAAATCCGAATTGCTGTTTTTTGAGATAAAGCACGGAATAATTATTCAACACCTTGTATTTTAAAGAAGATGATCCTGTATAAGCCCCATATTCCATGCTTTTTTGAAGGCATATTTCCGCACTGTCATATTGAGTAAGCAACATGTTTGAAACTCCCATCATATTGTACGATAAAGCCTTTTCAATGAACTGATCATCGTTAAAACCTAAAGAAGCTTTTTTCAACATACCAATGGATTCATCCAATCTGCCATCATCAAGAAGCATTTTTCCCATCCTATACTGCGCCTTGGACACTATATAATGGTCATTGGTGAGGGTGCCGTATCGCTCCGCCTCTTTATAAGACTGCATGGCCTTGGCCTTCTCCTTATAATACTGCTGCACATAACCGCTGTAAAGAGCGGCTTGAGCGGCTTGTGCATACTCTTTCTTCCCCGCAAAAAAACTGGCTGCACGTTCAAGATCGGGAATGGGAATCCTGTGATCCAAAACCTCTTTGATGTCATCGTCATCAATAGAGACATTTCGGAACAATGCCTCCGCCTGTAACAGGGCCATTTCCATACGGCTCCTCTCAGTGAAATGCACTTCCATGTGTGACACGCTGTCAATCAACAGCACAGTGCTGTCAGGCAGGGTGTCGGTTAGGGCTTCGGCACGAGCCACCATCCGACGCGCTTCACGCCGGGGACTGTTGCAAGCTGCAAAGCTCAACAGCAATAACAAACCGATGATATTTATTTTTTCATTTTTCATTTTTCAAATCCCTACTATATCTTTCCTCCAATGCGGCACGATACTTTTCGGCAATCTCCTTTGCTAACGCCACGCCGTCGCCTTGCGGTGTCGCAATGAAACTGCCCAAACGTTCGCGCCACCACTGACCCTCATACTTGCAGATGCGATCGTGGTAATCTTTCTCATTGAAAGGCTTCTTGGACTTGATGGATGCGTTCACATCCTTAAAGAACTCCTTCCAGCGATAAGCATAGTAGGTCTCGGTGAGACCAGCCCAGCCACGGCTAGCATACTCGTTGAGCAAGGCGTCTTCCTCACCCCACGTGGTGATGATGTTGCGTGCGTTGCTTTCGAAATAATCCTTGTCATCCTCTGTAGTGCCGATAGCACGGGCATCCTTAATCCATCGGCCAACGAGGAAAGCACTCTCGGTGGCTAATATCTTGTCGGTGTCATCAAGGATGGAGGTCATCGTGGCTTCGACTTGATGCAGCTTTTCATAGTCTTTATCGCTATAAGCCTTCACATAATCAGCGTAAAGGTCGCTGAAGTAGTTGCCTAACAACTGCCTGGTGATGTTGACTACATCGAAATGACGCGCGCGGGTATGGCATTCGGATGCCAGCAGGTCGTCCAACACGTTGAGCAAAGTGAGGTTATTGTAACGATAGACGGGCGCAATATAATATTGATGATATTTTTCGATGTCGCCCATGGTCGGTCTTTGGTTGATGCGTACTGTTTGCCCCGGTGATGACACCTTATTATATACACTGTCGGCTAACAACTCCCATGCGGCTCTCATGCAAGGGTCTTCCTTGCCAGCACGTTGGTCAGCGAGACACTCCACCCAGGCTTTCACGTCTTTGGTGAGAGGACTGTCCCAGGCTTTCTCAAACACATACTCATACATGAAGGGGTTACAGTCGAAGCCTTCCAAGGTGGAGCCGATGCCCACGAAGTTGTCACCACCTTTCTCGAAAGCGCGTTCAATGCGGATGTTGACCGTGTCGAGGTTGCCGGCAAGCATGGAGTTGCCTCCGAAGTTGCCGAGGTAACACCAGATGTAAGGCACGCCGTAGTAGGATTTGGTGCGTTCCCACACGGGTTGTCTTTCGCAGTAGTAATCGAGCATGATGTGCCGGTCTTTCGGCATGGAGGTGATGTAGGCCTCTATGCGGTTGTCCACTTCCCAGTATTGACGCTCGTTCCAGAAGAGCCATGCCATTTCAAGCCATCTTGCGTCAGGGTCAGCGGATTCCAATGATTCATAGACCTGACGGCTTACACGGGCGAGGTATTCAGGTTCCCAGCTCGGGGGAATGAGTTCGTTGAAAATATCGATACCGTAGATGTGGTCGGTGCCATAGAACTCGGTCTGCTTGGCAATGAATTTCTGCTGAATCTCGGTGTATAAAGGATCCAATGGGTCAAGGAATTTGCACCAACAGATGCTGTCGAAACCAGCCCAGTCGCCCAACGAAGCCAAAGGTGCTTCCGGGTAAAGACGCTTGATGCACGGAGGTACATGTCCGGCAAAGCCGGGTAACACAGGTTTCATGTTCAACTCACGCTCACGGGCGACAATCTTTTGCTGCAAGGCTTTCTGGTTCTCTAACCACGACATCGGCAGGGGACCTCCCCAACGGTCAATGTTCTGCATCCGGTGCCAGGGAAGATGGGCAGGGCCGGTGAAGTAACTGCGGATCTCCTCATCGGTGAGTCCTAACTCGCTCCATACCTCATACCACACGGATTCCTGACCGGTGATGGCCAAGGGCAAATTGATGCCATTCAACGCCATCCAGTCGATGAAATGTTCCCATTGTTCCCAACTCCACCAAGGCATGGTGTAACCGAAAGTGCAGTAGTTTAAAAAGAAACGCTCGGGTACACGGGCTCTCTCACTGACCTTGGCAGGGACGTTGGGTAGGGTAGAGGGCATCTCCAGAGCCTCTTCCATAAACCATGGGAACTCGGCATGGCAATAGTATTTAAGGTAACGGTTTAACCCAACAGCCATGCTGTTGGCGTTGTTGCCGCGAATGACGAGTTTGCCTTTTTTCGTTTCAAACTCATAACGGTCGATGGTGTCGTTGAGCCGTTCCAACTTGATTTGGTCGGAGAACTCAGGAATCACGCGGTTCACCAATCCGCGCATGGCGATGACTTCAGGGTCGGTCTCTTTTTTGTTGCAGGAAACACAAAGCAAGAGACTTATGAGTGTGAGGAGATATATCTTTTTCATTGTTAATGGATTATAATCTGTTTTCGTTCAGTTGATGCATGGCAAAGGCGTATGCTCCGATAGCCACTGCCGACGAGGTGCCGAGTTTGGTGACACCCACGCCGACACGCTTGCTGGCGTCATACCAAACCTGCTGGTCGCTGAATGGAACGGTAATCATCTTGCCGGTTTTTTCGGCAAAGCGGATGCAGTCGTTCGCATCTTCCAGGTTGAAGACGGTGGTTTCGATACGGGAGACGGAATTCCCGTTGATGAGGTAAGGCTCATTAAGTTTCTTGATGAGCGTGGGCATGAAAAATGACCAGGCTCCCGACATGCCTCCACCAATGACCACAAGGCCATCAGTGAAACGCAGCCCGTTGGCGATGACATCGGCCAGGACTGTGCCGAGTTCCTCCCAGGCTTTCACAGCCGCTTCTTGGTTGCCAGGCTCTTCACCTTGGGCGATTTTGAAGATGTAATAGGGCTTGGGAGCTTCGTCGAAGGGGATGCCTGCCTCGCGGGAATACACGCGGCGAACCCCACGAACACTGACACTCTCCTCGGCAGTGAGGTCGGGATAAAGGCAGTTGCGCGAACACCAAATTTCAGCACCAGCGGAGTTGTCACCGTTGAGCAGCACCTGGTCAATGACGATGCCACCACCGAAACCAGTGCCTAAGGTCACTCCAAAGAGGTTTTTGTACCGTTTCGGGTTGCCTCGCTGCTCAAGCATCTGGTTCACGGCCGGAAGGAATCCTCCGAGAGCCTCGCCATACACAAACAAGTCGCCATCATTGTTGATAAAGACAGGCACCTTGAACTCATTTTCAAGCATCTGCTTCAAGGCAACACCACCACGGAAAGTGGGCAGGTTGGCCAAGTCGCCGATGATACCGTTGGGATAGTCGGCAGGTCCTGGGAAACAAAAACTGATTGCCCGGGGCTTGCTTCCGCATCGCTCCTCACACTGGCGAAAACCGTCCATGATCTTGTGTAGCACTTCCTCAAGCGTCGAAGAAGCGGAAGGAATGGTGAAAGGTTCAATGATTTCTTTATAGTCTTGTACAGCTGAGAACTTGAAACCAGTACCACCGGCGTCAAGAATGAAGATGATGTCGTTATTCATGGTTGCGTTGTTGAGTTATTGATTTTTTTTGTTGTCTTGTTTTTGAATTTTTCCACCCATAACACCCACATCAAGAAGATGATAAGGTAGAAGAACACTTTGAATATATAGTCATGGGCGATGTGGAAAGTGTTGGGGCCTGGCCATTGCATCTGCATCATCAAGATGCCACAGATGCGCACGATGTTGGTCCATTCGATGATGACCAGACCAGCGGGAATATACCACGCTTTGTGTTTCCATGGTCCTGGGAAAAGCAGCATCAGGAACAGCCAGTGAAACCATTGCTTCATGCTGGCGCATTCAGGGGCGATGACTACGTTGGACCATCCGCCATCTTTGTTCAATGCTGCAATGAGCCGCTTGTCGGTAATAGTGGTGATGTCGATGCCAAAAACATGCTGTAACACCCAGGTGCATTGGTCAAAAAGCAGATCCACCGACCATAGACTCAATTTGTCAATGGTGTTTTTGAGTGGCCAATACTCACAGGCTTGCCATCCAAGATATAGGTAATGGAAACCAAGAATGAGCAGGATAAAAAGCCCGACGTCAACCACGCTGCGGTTTTGAGGGTCTTTCAAATAGTCTTTCCAAGTATTTTTCATGCTGCAATATTAGGGATTTTGTTGTACTTTTGCAACCCAAAAATAAAGAATCAATGTTAGAGAACGATACTATCACAGAACAAGTCACAGAAACAATACAAAACGATTCTACAATCACGGCTATGGCAGAAACCGTGAAGATGCTGAAAGAGACACCTGTAAGTGATTGGCTTCCACAATTGGTGAGACAATATTTGGTGCCTTTTGGAATCAAAATTGTTGTCGCCATCATAGTCTTGATCATTGGAAGATGGCTTATTAAATTGGTCAAAAACTGGATGGCTAAAGGGTTGATGAGCAAACATGGAGACCCCACTGTCCATAAATTCCTATCAAACCTCATCTCAGTAGTCCTGAATTTTATTCTTATTATATTTATAATCAGTATATTAGGTGTTAATACCTCTTCGCTAGTCGCTTTGCTTGCTTCAGCAGGCCTGGCGATTGGCATGGCGTTGAGCGGTACCTTGCAGAATTTCGCGGGTGGTGTGATCATCATCTTGTTCCGTCCTTTCAAGGTGGGTGACTTCATCGCTGCCCAAGGACAGGAAGGCGTGGTGAAGGAGATTCAAATCTTCAACACCATCGTGCTTTCCACCGATAATAAAGTGATTCATATACCCAATGGCATCCTCTCCACCGGGGTCATGACAATCTTCAACAAGGAAGATCAGCGACGGGTGGACTGGACGGTCTCCATTTCATACGGTGATGACTACGACCATGCAAAGGCTGTCTTGACACGTTTGTGTCTCGAGGACCCCAGAATCCTGAAAGACCCCGCCGTTTTCGTGGCTTTAGGCACCCTGAACGCTAGTTCAGTTGACCTTAAACTAAGAGCTTGGGTCAAGTCTGAAGACTATTGGTCCGTGTTTTTCAGCATGAATGAGAAGATTTATAAAACCTTGCCTAAAGAGGGCATCAACTTCCCATTCCCACAGGTCGATGTGCATGTCTCTAAATAAAATAGAAAAAAATTATTGCTTATTCCAAAAAAAGCTGTACTTTTGCAGTCCATTTTGAAGAAGACAATTGTAAATATAATAAAGGAATCGAGTTATGTCAAAAGTTTGTCAAATTACAGGTAAAAAGACCATCACTGGTAACAATGTTTCTCACTCCAACAAGAGAACCAAGAGAACTTTCGAACCGAATCTGAAGATTAAGAAGTTCTACGTTCCGGAATGGGATGAATGGGTCGTGCTGAAGGTCTCAGCCGCTGGTCTCCGCACCATTAATAAGAAAGGTATTTACGCAGCTATCATGGATGCTGCTGAGAAGGGCAACTTAAACCGTTGGTAATCCCGTTTACGAGACCGATACTATACAGCTGCCACGCTTGCGTGGCGGCTTTTTTTGTTTGACAATACTAAACGGCCCGATTTGGAGTTATTCATCGTATGCGAGTACCACTGCTGTTACTGATGCTGTTCTTGTCATGCACCGCCTTTGCCCAAAAAGAGCGGGATGGCTTGCTGTATGGTAAAGTCATCGACGAGAATAACATGCCCATCGACTTGGTGAACGTGGCGGTATCGGAATTCTCTATCGGCGTGACCACCGATTCAAGAGGTAGATACGAGCTCCTCTTGCCCGTCGATACCACCGTGACGGTGAATTACACCTTTGTCGGCTATCAAACCGTGCAACGCAAAGTGAGACTTTCCAAAGGAGAGAAGAAAAAACTGGATGTTGTCTTGGTCTCCAATTCCATGACACTTCCCGATGCCGTGATTTCCGATCGTGCTGCTGATGCCACTAGCCTTACCCGCCTCAATGCCAAACAAGCTACGCTTCTTCCTACCATGGGTGGAGGCATCGAGAATCTGGTCAAAACCCTTCCTGGCGTGATTTCCAACAACGAGCTTAGCTCGCAATATACGGTTCGAGGCGGTAACTTCGACGAAAACTTGATTTATGTCAACGGTATCGAGATCTATAGACCTTTCCTTGTGGGCTCAGGACAACAAGAAGGCCTCTCCTTTGTCAACTCACGACTCGTGAACAACATAGAGTTTTCAGCCGGAGGTTTTGCCGCGGAATATGGCGACAAAATGTCGTCGGTGCTCGATGTCACCTATAAAAAACCACGCGAAACCGCAGGCTCCCTTACCTTGAGCCTTCTTGGCGCAGAAGCTCATGTGGAGGGCTCCCTTGGAAAAGACAAGTTCAACTATCTTGTGGGCGCACGATACAAAAATACCGCCATGGCCTTGAACATGATGTCCACCAAAGGTTCCTATAGACCTAACTTTACGGATGTGCAGGCCTTGTTCAACTACAAACTCAATGACCGTTGGGATGTCTCCTTGTTAGGGTATTATTCCCAAAACCAATATCGCTTGGTGCCTCAGTCCTCTTCCTCTGAAACCGGCTATATGAATGCAGTCCTTCGCCTCGATTGGTTTTTCGAAGGTCAGGAAGTGGACAATTATACCACGGGATTCGGTGCATTGACTTTCGACTATAAACCTAATAAAGACCTGGACCTGAAGTTCATCACCTCGGCTTATTCCGCCTACGAAACAGAGACTTTTGATATTTTTGGCGAATATTTCCTCGGTCAGGTAGAAACCTCACTGGGCTCGGAACAGCAAGGAAATGTGATTACTAACATGGGTACGGGCGCCAATCTGAAACACGCACGAAACGCCTTCTATGTCCAAGTCTATAACTTTGACCATAAGGGCATGAAAGTGAATGACCGCAACGTGCTGAAATGGGGCTTCCGCTATCAACGCCAACAAGTGGACGATGTGGTGAGTGAATGGAACCAAATCGATTCAGCAGGTTTTAGCTTGCCCCATCCCATGGATATGCCTGGAATGATGCCTACAGTGCTGCCTAACTTGGTCTTGGATATGCATCACCAATCCCATAATATATTAGGAATCAACAATATTGATGGATTTGTTCAACAGTCGTTGACCTTTGCGATGAAGGACGAGAGCGAGATTGTGCTGACTGCAGGCCTGAGAGCCAATTACTGGGGCTATCGTCATAAGGTATATGCCAGCCCCCGTTTTGGCATCGCCTATAAGCCCAATTTCTCTCATCGCGATTTGGTGTTCCGTCTCTCAGGGGGTGTCTATAACCAAACACCATTCTACCGTGAGATCCGTAACCGTGACGGTTCGCTTTATGAAAATGCAGAGGTGCAACGCTCCTATCAGGTCATCTTGGGAAGTGATTACAAGTTCCATGCTTGGGGCCGTCCTTTTATCCTGACCTCCGAGGCTTATTACAAACACTTGACCCACATTATTCCTTACGATGTCGATAATGTCCGTATTCGCTATTATGCTGACCAACAAGCCAAAGGATATGCCATGGGCTTGGACTTCAAGATGAATGGTGAGTTTGTGAAAGGCATCGACAGCTGGGCAAGCCTCTCGTTTATGAGAAACAGGGAAGACATCGCGGGCGACTATTATCTTGTGGATTCGTTAGGGAATAGGCTGCCATTCTTCCATCATAATGATGAGGCTGTGGCCGATACCATCCCCTTGGGTTGGCATTACCGTCCGTCGAATCAACGGGTGAGTTTCTCCTTGTTCTTCCAGGATTTCATTCCTTTTGCGCCCACCTGGAAAGTCAACATGACTTTGACCTTTGGGACAGGAATGCCAGTAAATGACAACACATCGGATTTTTATTCGCCTTCATCGACCTATCCTCCCTATCGTCGCGTTGACATCGGCTTTGTGAAACAGCTTATCAACGAGGGAAGTAGCTTCAACAAAGGCAACCCTTTGAACTATGTGAAGAATATGTTTGTGAGCGTGGAGGTTTTCAACTTGTTGAACATCTCCAACACGGTCTCTTACACCTGGGTGAAGGATGTGAATAATAGAGCATGGGGGATCAATAGTTACTTGACCCCCCGTTACATCAATGTGAAATTGGTCACAGAGTTTTAATACAATCCCGGCATCTTGATCCATTCGCGGCCTTGGGCGCAGATTTCCTCGACTTCGGCGATGGTTTTCGGGATGGGTCTTCCAAGAATACGGCAGCCGTCCTCAGTGATGAGCAGGTCGTCCTCAATACGGATGCCACCGAAGTCCTTGTAGGTCTCCAACTTGTCGTAGTTGATGAAATCTTTGTGTTTTCCTTCAGCCTTCCAAAGGTCGATGAGGGTGGGAATGAAATAGATGCCTGGCTCGTCGGTAACTACAAAGCCGGGTTTGAGGGTCTTGCCGCAACGCAAACAGCTGAAGCCTTGTTTGGTGGAACGTGGAGTGATGTCGTCATAACCCACGTAGGTCTCGCCGAGGCCTTCCATGTCATGAACGTCCATACCCAGCATGTGACCCAGGCCGTGAGGCATGAACAGCCAGTGAGCACCTGCCATCAAAGCCTCATCCACATTGCCTTTCATCAGGCCAACCTCCTTCAGCCCTTCAATCAGGGTGCGGCAAGCAAGCGTGTGCATGGTCATATAAGGGATGTAGGGGCGGGTGTTGGCGGCCACTTTCTGGTTGGCAGCAAGGACGATTTCATAGATCTCGCGCTGACGCTGGTTGAACTTGCCACCTACCGGAGTGGTGCGGGTGAAGTCGCTAGCGTAGTAATTCTCGGTTTCGGCACCGGCATCACACACCATCATACGCCCTTCTTTCAGCACGTTGTGATGGCTGTGGTTGTGCAGCGTCTGACCGTCAACGCTGAGGATGACAGGGAACGACACGGGTCCGCCTCCAGAGAGCGAGAGGCCTTCCACCACACCAGCGATGTCTTGTTCTACCATGCCAGGTTTACACATCTTCATGGCAGTGGTGTGCATGTAATAGGCAGTGTTGGCGGCACGTTCCATCTCGGCAATCTCAATGTCACTCTTGACCTCACGCATGGAAATAACCGCTTTGATAAGCTCAAGGCTGACATAATCCGACACCTTGCTGACGTGGCAGCTGAGCCAGTTGGAGAGCTGGATCTGCGTGTCAGCACGGTAGGTGGGTAAAATATGAATCTTTCGCCCTTGGGCTATGGCTTGCTGGAGATATTCTCCGAAACGGTTGAAGTCACGGCAGTCATTGATGCCAATGCAGTCGCCTTGCTCTTTCAGTGAAGGCAATGGTCCACACCAGATCACATCGTCGATGGTGACCTCTACGCCAAAGAGAATCTCGTCACCAGTCTCGAAATCAATGACACCGACCAAGTCAGGATGGTTAAGTCCAAAGTAGTAAGAGAAGTTGCTGTCCTGACGGTAAATATAAGTGTTGTCGGGATAGTTGAAAGGTGCTTCGTTATTGGCAGGGAAGATGGCGATGCCCTTGTTGAGCATCTGCTTTAAAGCGGCCCTGCGTCCGGCATATACGTCTTTGTTGAACATGTTATATGGTATTTATTAGTGATGCAAATATACTTATTTTTTCATCGCCGCCTCAATTTCATCGATTTCGGTAGGCAGGCCTTTGAATAGGTTAATGGGCTCGCCTTCCGTGATGAGCAGGTCGTTCTCGATACGGATGCCTATGCCTTCCTCGCGGATGTATATTCCTGGTTCGCATGTGAGAATCATTCCCGGCTCGAAAAGCTTGAATTTGTCGATGCTGTCATGTACATCCAAGCCAATGTGATGCGAGATGCCATGCATCAGGTATTTGCGATATCTTGGTTGTTCGGGATCCTGGTTCTTGACATCCTCTTCAGTGAAAAGCCCCAGTTTGATCATCTCCCGCTCCATCAGCTGATAGGTAGTTTGGTTAATCTTATTGATACAACTTCCTGGAACATAGAGTTTTGTAACTTCCTTCATGACACGTAGCACCGCATTGTAACAGTCTTTCTGTCTTTCTGTGAAATGACCGTTTACGGGGATGGTACGGCTGAGGTCTGAGGAGTAGTTCTTGTATTCGCAGCCGATGTCAAAGAGCAAGAGGTCGCCATCATGAAGTTGGCTTTGGTTTTTTGAGTAGTGTAAACAACAGGCGTTTTTGCCTCCGGCGATGATGGGGGCGTATGCGTGGCCAGTGGCGTTGTTTTGCTTGAAGATGTATTCAATTTCGGCTTGGACCTCATATTCGTTCATGCCTGGTTCCACGGTCTCAAGACAGCGACGAAACGCTTTCGAGGTGATGTCGCAGGCATGTTGTGTGATTTCGATTTCATCTTCCGATTTGATCATGCGCAGGGCGTTGAGGATGGGGGCTGTGCGACCCCATTGATGCATCGGGTACATCTCTTTGATTTTCTTGACGAAGCGTTTCTGGATGGTCTCGACGGCGCATTCATATTTCGGGTATTCATAGCTGTTGAGGAAGATGGTGTCGCCATAACCTGAATAGGCTATGTCGTTGAGCACGCTGTAGAAGCTGTTGCTTCCTTTGACGGTCTTCACGCCAGATAACAGGGTAGCTTGATTTGCGTCAAGCATCTCTCCTTGCCAAATGACCCTCACCTCGTCGTATGGCTCGATAAACAAAACTTCTCGGAGCGTTTCGTCGGGGTAGTCAGGGGCGATCAGCAGGAAGGCGTTTTCCTCGTTGATGCCCGTAAGGTAAAAGAAGTCAGACTGTTGTCTGAAAGGATAGAACTCATCGCCGTTACGGGGCATCGGCTCGTTGGCGGTGAAAATGGCAATAGATTTCGGAGGTAGCTGAGCGGCCAAATGGGCTCTGTTGCGGATGAAGAGACGGTTGGGAATATTCATGGTTTGTTTTTTTGATTGGGAATACAAAGATAAAAAAAGACAGCGGATATTACACCCGCTGCCTTTTTGTTTTTTTTTTTGATGGATGTGAATTACAAAATCTTCAATCCCAACGTCACCATGAACAGGCTTTGCTTGCTGGTGTCCATGTTGTTAAAGTTGAAGTATTGGCTGCCAACGCCTGAGGCATCCAAAGCGTTGAACATCTTGGTAAGTCCGAAGTTGTAGTTGATGTCAAGCGTGAGGAAGCCAAGCACATCGACACCCAGTCCACCCTGCATACCCCAAGCAATGGTCTTGGGATCCAGGAGGCTGCTGCCGTCAAACTCTGTGCTTTCGTTGTTTCCCTCAGTGCTGTAGTCCCATAACTGAGTGGATTTGATCACAAAGTTGGCTGTTGGGCCTATCTGTGCGCGGAAAGAAACGATGTCTAAATCAAGGAAGGTGAAGCCTACCAAGATAGGAACTTGAATGTTCATGGAATTCAGGGTCACACCCACATTGGCACCAGTGGGGATGTTGAAGATGTTGTCGGTTCCGGTTCCAGTGAAATCGACATCGAACATGCTGGAAGTCTTGAAATACAGAACTTCAGGTTGTACATAGACGGAGCCAAGACCTACTCTTCCGAAAATACCGGCAGCGAAATGGTTGGCGAATCCTGATTTGATGTCTGCCTTTTTGTAGGAAAGGGTAGCGGTCTGATAACCGACTTTCGGGCCGATGGATAACTCAACACCACCGCCTGCAAATGCTGCGCTGCCCATAATCAGTAACGCGGCAAGAAGCAAAAAAGATTTCTTCATGTTGTGTTATTTTTTAATGTTGATTAATGTTTTTCCAAGCAAAAGTAAGAATCATTTTTGAATTTGTGAATAAATCAAGGAAATAATTTACCTTTGTATGCTATAAAGCATAATTTTTGTGATATGAAAATAGCATTAGCTCAACTTAATTATTGTATCGGTGATTTTGAGAGAAATCAGGAATTGATGGTTGCCGCTGCCCAACAAGCCAAGGCTGAAGGCGCCGACTTGGTCGTGTTTTCTGAATTATCAGTCTGTGGGTATTTCCCTTTCGATTGTCTTGAATTCTCCGATTTTTTGGATCAATGTGAGGCTTCGTTAGAAAAAATTGCCCAACGCTGTTTTGACATCCCGCTTCTTGTTGGTTGCCCAGTGCGCAACGGCAGGGAAGGGCAGAAGCCTTTTTACAACGCCGCGGTTTATCTCTATCAGGGACAACGCCAAGTGTTTAAGAAGAAACGGATAGGCTCCAATCCCTTGTTCGACGAAAGGAAGTATTTCGAGCCATCCCATGACGAGGATCACCTCCTTGAGTTAGAGGGACATCGAATAGCGGTGACGCTTGGCGATGACCTCGCGAACTGGGGATCCGATCCCTTGTTGATGGAAAACCGCATGGATGAGCTTGTCGGGTTAAAGCCCGATTTGGTGATTGTACTGGCAGCATCCGCATTCGACTATACTATGCCGCAATATCGTTGCGACACCTTGCGACAAACTGTGCTGAAATATGAGCTTCCATTGTTGATGGTGAACCAAGTGGGTGCTGAGTCACATCTGATTTTTGATGGCGGTTCAATGGCATTTGCCAGTAATGGTCATATCGACACAGCCTTGCCTTTCTTTGAGTCTGCCGTCCAACTGGTTGACACGGAGTTTTTGAGTTTCTTCCGCACGGCAGAGGACTGTTTGGAGATTCCCAGCAAGATGGCCTTGATTCATGACGCCTTGGTGACGGGTGTCAGGGATTATTTTCAAAAATTGCATTTCAAGAGTGCTGTTATCGGGCTTTCGGGAGGCCTCGACTCCGCATTGGTGACTTATTTTGCGGTCAAGGCCTTGGGCGCTGATCAGGTGCGCGTGGTATTGCTGCCCTCACAATTCTCCACCGACCATTCAGTGTCTGATGCTGAGGCATTGGCTCAGAAGTTGGGAATTCGATACGATACCGTGCCCATCAAGCCGGTTTATGATGCTTTCATGACCTCACTCCAACCTATCTTTGAAGGGCGTCAGTTCGATGTCACCGAAGAGAACTTGCAGGCTCGTATTCGTGCGGTGATTTTGATGGCCGTCAGCAACAAATTCGGCAATGTTTTGCTGAATACGAGCAACAAGTCGGAAGCTTCGGTGGGTTACGGTACTTTGTATGGTGATATGTGTGGGGGACTCTCGGTCATTGGCGATGTTTACAAGACCGAGGCATTTGAGCTAGCCCGTTATATTAATAAGGAGGAGGAAATCATTCCTTGGCATACCATCAACAAGGCTCCTTCGGCGGAGTTGCGTCCTGACCAGAAAGATACCGACAGTTTACCGGATTATGATGTTCTTGACCGCATTTTGTTCCATTATATCGAAGGCTCACAATCGGCTGAGGAGATCATCGCCGTTGGTTTCGATGAGCCAACGGTGTCACGTGTGATTCGGATGGTGAACCGTAACGAGTTCAAGCGCAAACAGGTGGCGCCCATTCTGCGGGTGTCGCCCAAGGCATTCGGCAACGAGCGTGTGTTGCCTATCGTTGCCAAGCTATAGGCTTGAGCTTCTATTAGGGAAATGAAAAAGGGCTGGTGGATTTCTCCATCAGCCCTTTATTGAAGTGTATTACCAAGGATTATTTCACCTCTTTAACCAGTTCGATCAACACACGACGGTCAAATTCGGTAGGATCAAGTTCTTTGACACCGCCCACGGGGACGAGAATCATCTGGTCTTCCGGAACGCCCATGTCCATAAGTTCAAGTTTGATCTTGAGGCAACGGTTCTCAGAAAGACGTTGGTTGTAAGCCGGCGTAGCGGTAGCGCTGTCGCAGGAACCTCTCAGACGAATCTTCCATCCTTTTTCAAGGGCAACGTTGGCAATTTCTCTCAGGTTCACGAGGTCTCTCTTCGACATCAACTGATAAGAGTCTTTGTTGAAGAAAATGGACAACGGGAAGCTTACGATTTCGCCTTCGGTCTCAGTTTCAGTGTTGATGAACTGGATGATAGTGTCATGAATGTACTCAGGAGCAACTTCCATGTTTTCAAGATCCTTGATGCGGTCGGCCATATCCTTCATCTCTTGCTCGTAGTTGTGCGGTAATTCGTATATTCTGCCGCGAAGCAGATACCAGGTGAGTCCGAGTTGAGCGGAGTAGTTGTTGTCACCTCTCTTGGGTCTTGGGTTCTGGAGTAGTTCGTTATACCAGGAATCAATGTGGTATTCCTGAATAGACCATGCGCATGTGATGTTGAGATCCAAAGCATTGCTCAGTCTGAAGTTGTTGATTAAGCCAGCGTTAAATGAGAATTCAAAGTTGGCGGCTTCTTTGTTGAGCACTGACGGAATGACGAAGATGTGCTCTGAGACACATGCCAAACCCATACCAGCAAACAGCACTGGAGTATAGAATCTCTTGGGGTTGTAATATCCCGTGATCATGTCAACAGGGCTGATAATGACATCACCATGAAGGTTGTGGTACATGAAGTGAGTCTGGTAGTAGCCATTGACATCGCCAGTAGGTGTTGCATCGAACATGAAGCTGTACTCCTTGCCTGGGTAATACCCATTCATGAAGCTCTTTCCTTGGTTTACATCGTAGGTCAGACGTAATCCAATGTTGTGTGTGATCCATTTGCCCAGGCTCATACTGCCACCGAAGGAGGGGCCATTCAGGGTGAGATAATTCATGCCGTTAGCGGTATTTTTGTCTGATCCTTGCCACCAGTTCACCGTGCCGTTTGCAGTGATGAACCAGTTCTGTCCGAATTTTGATGACAGATAGCGCAACGAATCAACTTGTCCCCCTGCAATAGCGTGAAGAGAGAAGAGAAGGGTGATGCTCGAAGCGATAATGAATCTTTTCATTGTTTTACTTAGTTTTTAGAATTGTTTATTATTTATTTAGAAAAAGTCACGAGGACACGGCGGTTGTACTCGGCGGGTTTCAGTTCGTTAACACCACCAACAACATCCATGATGATCTTGCTCTCGGCAACACCGAGTTTCACGAGTTCGTCTTTGATCTTTCTGCAGCGGTTCTCAGCAAGTTTCTTGTTGTACTCGCTGGTAGCGGTAGCGCTGTCGCAGGTACCTCTCAGGTTGATCTTGTAGCCATTGTCTTTGGCAACCTTGGCCATCTCTTGGAGGTTGATGAGGTCTCTGTTGTCTCTGATCTGATAAGAATCCTTGTTGAAGAAGATGGACATCGGAGCGGTTTCGCCGTTGATGAACTTCACAACAGTGTCGCAAGGTTGGTTGACCACAGCGCCAGTGTTGGTGTTGTTGGCATTGGCTTGGAGCTCGTTGATCTTGTTCTGGAGGTTCTTGATCTCTTTGTCTTTAGCGGAGCAGTCAGCTTCGGGGCATTCCACCTCGGGGCAAGCTTCGCAGAAGTCGAAGTGACGGCCACCCATGTACCAAGTCAGACCAGCAAGAGCGGAGAGGTTGAGGTTGACAAGTTTCGGATCGGGAGCGCTGAATTGGTTTTCAATCGTGTACTTCGGAGCAATGGCCTGAAGGTCAATGTGGAAGTCGAAGTGCTTGCCAAGTCTGAAGTTGTTGGTGAGACCAGCAACAGCGCAGAACTCTTTGTTCATCTGTTTCGGGTTGAACACGAAAAAGTCATTGGTGTGAGCAGCGATACCGAAACCACCAAACAAGAACAGTCTGTAAATACGGTCGTTTCTGTAACCACCGAAGAGGTCCATCAAGCTCAGCATGAGGTCGAAATGAGCGGTTTCCAACACGAAATCCTGCTTGGCAGCAGTCTTGCTGGGCTGATAAGTAGCTTGATTCATGTCGAGGCCAAGTCTGATGGCAACGCAGGGATTCAACAGCTTACCGATTTTCACGGAACCACCATATCTGCCAAAGTCACCGGCGGCGTTCTTGTAATTAAGGGTAGCAGGGCTCTGATTGAAGTCAACGAAAGCAGCTCTGTTGACACTCTGTTGCCAAGCATTGAGTGATCCAGAGGCATCGATGAACCAGTTCTGATACCATTTTGCGTAAAGCGGACGATCTGATGATCTGTCGCCGCCAGCGATAGCTGACATAGCAGTCAACAAAATAACACTGAGAGTTAAAAGTGTTTTTTTCATGGTTTTGTTTGATTTAATTTAACATTTAATTATTTAAAAATTTGTGTTTTAATATTTAATTTTAAATGTAAGTCGTTTCAAATGAGCGTGCAAAATTACAATTTTTATTGAGACATTCGTCAATTAAATTGAAAAATCTGTAAAATCTCGTTATTTTTCTGGCGCCGAAAGCCGATCCAAGGTCGTTTTAACCAGTTTTTCCACGTATGGATGGTAATCGGTGCAGAATTTTTCGCTGACACGGTTCGCGATGACTGCACAGATGGTAAGGCAGTTGTGCCCCATCATTTTTCCTAATCCATATAAAGCCGATGACTCCATCTCGAAATTGCAAACCCGCCAGCCTTCATAATGGAACGCCTCTATCTTGTGGTTGTTCTCGGGATACGAGAGATGCATGCGGAGCGTCCTTCCTTGGGGACCATAAAACCCGGGCGCGGTAGCGGTCAGACCTGGAATGAACCCTTGACCAAGTCTGTCAAACAAGGCCTTGGACCCCTCTACCACGTAGGGCATCGGGAGATCTTTTGGGTAATCCATCTGCTCTATGAATGCGTCTCGCATGGCAATCTCATTCACCTCCTTGTTCTTCTCATAAAAATATAGCAAACCGTCCAAACCAATGGCGTATCGGGTAACCACATAACTGTCTTCCACAGGAATGTCTGCCTGCAAAGCTCCTGAAGTACCCAAACGGATCAGGTTCAACGTGCGATGCTCCTCTTTCGGCATGCGGGTCTTCAAATCGATGTTGGCTAACACGTCCAACTCGTTCATGACAATATCAAGATTGTCAGTGCCCATTCCAGTGGATAACACGGTGATTCTCTTTCCGTGATATAACCCCGTCCTGCTCCATAACTCGCGGTTTTGGCGTTTCACCTCAATCGAATCAAAAAAAGCAGCGATCATATCCGCACGGTTAGGATCTCCTACCAAAATGACATCATCGGCTAGCTCTTCGGGATGAAGGGCAAGATGATACACCGTGCCTTCATTGTTAAGCACAAGCTGTGACTCGGGAATTGCTTTGTCCATATCAAAGATGTAATTTACTCTAAATACAAAATAAATTGCAAATATACGAGTTTTATAAATAAAACCAACAATTATTAATAAAAATCGTGATGAAATTCGTTGCTCAACTGATTTTTTGTTCCCTGCTGTTTTCTCTATTCGTTGGATGTGGTCGTGACCACTCGGATTATCAGCAGAAACTCAAGGTGAAAACCAATCCGGTATCAGACTTGTCTTTTTTCAGATACGAGGATGCACTGTTTCAAATGGATACCGCCCGTTTTCAAGAAGAACTGATGGCGGTCCAAAACGACTTCTTGCCGTTTCTCAGTGGAGACTTGTCTGATCCTGATGCGGTTCGCTATTTGAAGGATTTTGCCATAGACTCATTCTCCGTTGCCTTGTATCACAAAGTGAAAGAAATGTATCCTGACTTGAATGAGGTGCGTGAACAGGTGATTTCTGTTTATGGACATTTTCATTATTATTATCCAGATATCCCCGTCCCGCAAAAAATCTATACCTGTGTTTCTGGGGTCAATCCCGAAATACCACCCGTGATGCTTGTGGATGACGCCCTCGTGATTTCCTTGGATTGGTATCTGGATCGTGATGCGATTTACGATAGGATAGGGATGCCAAAATATCGCTCCGAACGTACTGGGAAAAAGAGTCTTGGCAAAGACTTGGCACTTCTGCTCTACCAGAATGGCCTGTCCAATAAACATCAGCAGACTAACCTTTTGGAAGAAATGGTGTCTCAAGGCAAGTCTCTGTTTTTCATCGAAGCCTTGTGTCCTGGGATTACCGATGAAACCTTGCTGGGTTATTCCACGGAGCAATTGCGTTGGGCGGAGACCAATGAAGGGAACCTTTGGGCGGATATTGTTGGAAAGCAATGCCTTTATTCTTCTGAATATGAGCTGTTCAGGGTTTTCTTTGCCGATGGTCCTTTTACAAATGAATATAGCTATGACGCTCCAGCAAGGCTGGGTGATTTTGTCGGCTTACATATCATCCGCTCCTATTTCCAAAGCCATGATGTCACCGTTCAGCAGCTGATGGATGAGACAGATTTGCAAAAGTTGTTTCAGGAATCTGGCTATAAACCGAAAAAATAAAATAAATATTTTTATTAAATGAGTATATATATTATTTGTTTTTATATCTTTGTGGCGAAAAACAAATAATATTATGTTAGTTAAAACATTTGGATGTGCCATTATTGGCATCAATGCCATCATCGTCACCATAGAAGTGAACTCTGACAAAGGAATCCAGTTTTTCCTTGTCGGTCTTCCTGACAGTTCAGTAAAAGAAAGTCAACAAAGAATCATCGCCTCGTTCTCGAACCTGGGTTATAAATTCCCTAGAAAACGCATTACCATCAACATGGCGCCCGCCGATATCCGTAAGGAGGGTGCCGCATACGACTTGGCTCTGGCAGTGGGTATCATGGCTGTCTCGAACCAAGTGGATGCAACGCTTCTGAATCAATATGTGGTCATGGGTGAGCTTTCGCTTGACGGAACGTTGAATCCCATTCGAGGTATTCTTCCCATGACTTTACAAGCTAAAAAAGAGGGATTTAAGGGAATTATCATCCCTAAAGAAAACGCTCGTGAAGCCGCTGTCGTTGAAGGAGTGGATGTGATTGGAGCGGAAAACCTGACGCAAGTAATCGACTTTTTGAATGGTCGTTTGAACATTGAACCTGAACGTGTGGACATGGATAGTCTGTATCGTGAGGATTCTTATGAATTTGATTTTCAAGATGTTAAAGGACAGGAAAATATCAAAAGAGCTTTGGAAATTGCTGCTGCGGGTTCTCATAACGTCCTGCTCATTGGAAGTCCTGGTTCGGGGAAGACGATGCTTGCCAAACGCTTGCCAAGTATCTTGCCTCCTATGACACTGGAGGAGGCTTTGGAGACTACAAAAATCCACTCGGTGGCTGGCCTTATGGGTGGTAATAAAACCCTGCTCACAAAACGTCCGTTCCGAAGTCCACATCATTCTATCTCTGACGCCGGCTTGTGTGGCGGAGGCTCTTTTCCCCAGCCTGGGGAGATCAGTTTGGCTAACAATGGAGTGCTGTTTCTCGATGAGGTCCCGGAAATACAAAGGCATACCTTGGAAATCTTGCGACAACCGCTTGAGGATCGTGAAATCACCATCTCAAGAGCAAAAATGTCGGTTCGTTTCCCTGCCAACTTCATGTTGGTTGCGGCAATGAACCCCTGTCCTTGCGGTTATTATAACCATCCTGACAGGGCTTGCGTGTGCCGTGAAGGGGAGGTCCAAAAGTATCTCAACAAAATATCGGGGCCTTTGATGGATCGTATCGACCTTCATGTGGAAGTGCTGCCTGTTCCCTATAATGAGCTTTCTGATACCAGACGCGGCGAGTCAAGCGCCGATATCCGGCAACGTGTCATCAAAGCCCGAAAAATACAAGAGAATCGTTTTCAATCTCATCCCGGTATCTTTGCTAACGCGCAGATGACTCCTCAGCTTCTTCAACAATTTTGCGGTCTTGACCAACGCAGCCAGGATTCGCTTCGTAATGCCATGCACCGGCTCGGGCTTTCCGCACGCGCTTACGACCGCATCCTCAAAGTGGCAAGAACTATCGCTGACTTGGAAGGTTCGCCCAATATCCAATTTGAGCATCTGGCTGAAGCTATTAATTATAGGAGTCTCGACAGGGATAACTGGGGCGGCTGACAGCATACGTGCAACGTGGCCAGCTCAACACGAAAAACGATTATATTAATTTAGGTGTTGCGCGATTTTTTGTTACTTTTGCAAAAAATTGAATATCGTTATGATTCGTTCTATGACTGGCTATGGCGTAGCCGAGACGATTTATCTTACCAAAAAAATCGTCGTTGAGATAAAAACCCTTAATAGCAAACAATTGGATCTTTCCATGAAACTTCCCAATGAACTGCGCTTTGCAGAGTTGGATTTTCGTAATAAAGTGAATGCTAAGTTGTTTCGTGGTAAGGTTGATGTTGTGATCACAATCACCGATACGAGTGTGGACTCGATGAACCAAATCAACGAAGAAGTGGTGGCCTCGTATCTCAGACAGATAACAACGATATCGGAGCACTTGGGTATTGCCCCGTCAACAGATATTGCTAATCTCGTTTTTAGGATGCCAGGTGTCTTCGTCACCCAAGAGCAAAGCTATGACGATGCTTTTGTTGATAAGGTGTCCCAGACCCTAGACCAAGCCTTGGAGGCAGTGGACCAGTTCCGGATTAAAGAGGGTCAAACCCTGAAAAAAGACCTGTTGCTTCGTGTGGAGTTGATTTTGGGATTGCTTGGACAAGTGGATCCTTTTGAACAATCGCGGCACGATATCATCAAGCAAAGGCTCTTGAAAAACCTTGCGGAGCTTACCACCGAAGGACAATATGACGAAAACCGTTTTGAGGCGGAACTGATTTATTATCTGGAGAAACTTGACATTACGGAGGAGAAAGTGCGTCTGCGTCAGCACTGTAACTACTTTAACGAGAGCTGCGACGAAGATCAAGCTGGGAAAAAGTTGGGCTTCATCAGCCAGGAGATGGGGCGTGAAATTAACACCCTTGGCTCCAAAGCTAATGAAGTCAACATCCAACGTCTTGTGGTTAAGATGAAGGATGAATTGGAGAAGATCAAGGAGCAAGTGCTCAATATTCTATAATGTTACTTTTGTCTTGATACAAAAGTAACCAAAAGATATAGACCTCATTTATAGAATTATACAACAATAACATCTTCCCCAAGAACAATAGATATCTTGGCCAAAGTCCGAAGGGTAAAGTTATGCGTTCCGCCTAGCCATCGCGACACCTCGGCCTCTGTTTTGCCCGTGTTTTTAGCCAAGTCACGTTGCGACATGCCGCGCTGTTTTAGCATTCCATCTAGTTTGATGGCGATAGCATCCGAATAGCTTAGTTGTTTCTTTAAATCTTCAGGAGTTTCGTTAACAATTTGGCGAAACAGCTCCCTTCCTTTTTTGTCTTGTTTCATCTTGTATCTCGTATTATATGTCATATTCTCGATCGTCAACACCAATAATCATTGTTTTTTCGACACGCACAATACCGTTCTCGATATCAGTCTTTAATAGGCTATCTAATTTCTGAAGGCTGATGACGTATCCGTTCAGATCTTCATTTTCTTGATAGGTCCTAGTGCTTTTCACACCTCCATTCCCAACAATCAGCACACTATCCGATAATCGCAGACAATAAAGTCGGAGACCGCTTTGATAAACGGGCAACGCCGCCACTCCATCACTCATTTTTCCTTCGGGACGGAAACGTCGTTCCTCGATGCCTTTTTGTAGCATGACATCAATCTGATTGAGAATGATTCTAAGCTCGTTTTTCCTTATTGCGTCGTCCTTAAATTTGTTGACAAACCTGACAAACTCTGATTGGTTCTCGTTTTCGAAGATGATGGTGAACAGCCCGGCAGCATCGGTCTGTTCCAATGATAGTAATGAGGCTTTGGTCATATTCTCTAGTTTTATGACGCAAAGATATAATATTTTTTTGAATTACTTACCTTATAAGGTAAGTTTTTTTACAGAAACTTGCGCTGCCTGTTTTGGCCATGACCACCATACCCAGCCCGGGGCGGCGAGTCGTGCTTTAGAGTAACGTTAATAGCTTTTCTTTCGCTTTTTGATTTCCTTGTTTTGCAGACATCGTGTACCATTCTATGGCTTTGTCAATGCTTTTTTTTACGCCTCTTCCGATTTCATAGCACTCAGCAAGATTGTATTGGGCGATGGCATAACCTTGTTTGGCTGCTTTTGTGTACCACTGCACAGCCTTGTTGTAGCTTTTTTTGACACCCTTACTGAATTCGTAGCAGGCCGCCAAATGGTTTTGTGCCCAAGGATCCCCTTGGATTGCAGCTTTAGTGTACCATTCTACAGCCTTTACAAGGTCTTTTTCAACGCCCAAACCATTTTCGAAACAATATCCAAGATGGTATTGTGCTTTATCAGATCCTTGTCCCGCTGCTTTCGTGTACCACATTACTGCTTTTTTATAGTTCTTTCTAACTCCATCGCCATATTGGTAACAAATCCCAAGGTTGTTCTGAGCCCACAGATTACCTTGCTCCGCAGCTTTAGTGTACCATTCAACAGCCTTTTTGCAACATTGTTCCACACCTTTGCCATCCATGTAGCATTGAGCCAGATTGAATTGGGCGGTGGCATAGCCCTGTATGGCGGCTTTTGTTATCCATTCAACGCCTTTCACAGGGTCTTTTTCGATGCCGTATCCATCCAAGTAACATATTCCAATATCGTTTTGCGACCATGAATCACCTTGCTCGGCCGCCTTGAAATACCATTCCAATGCTTTTTTATAGTTTTGCTCAACACCATAACCCATATAATAACATGCGCCAAGGTTGAACTGGGCAGCCATGTTACCTTGTTTAGCTGCTTTGGCATACCATTCAAAGGCTTTTGACAGACTCTTCCTTATTCCTTTGCCTTTTTTATAACGCCCGGCAAGTCTAAATTGGGCCTCAAGGTCGCCGCTTTCGGCCAATGCCAAAAGTTCTTTGGTCGTCATCTCCGAATACAACTTGTTTGTTTCATCCATAACACTATTTAATATTCCACGAGATACAATTCAACGCTCCGCCTTTTCTGACGGCTTCCAGTGCGGGTATGCCTTCTACTTTGCAATCTGGTATAGCTTTGCTGATTTGTTCCAGGGCTTGCCCATCCTCCTCAAGCCCTAACTGCGGAACGAGAACCAGTTTTCCTATTTGCAGGAAATTGATATAAGCCCAACTGCGAGCGTGTTGCCTTTTGGATTTATACTTCAAAGGGATTACTTCGAAGTGTTTTTCCAATGCTTTTCGGAAACGGCTATAATAATAAGGCGAGATATCGTCATAATTTGTCAATAGGATTTTACCCTTGTTAGCATAATGAACAACGCCATCACTATGACCAAAAGTCTCTTTGTGGTCCCAAGGTAGAAACAGCATATCACACTGGAAAGCATCCTTCAGGATCCGCTCCACTTCTGATCGTGTTTTGTCCTTGTTTTCGACAAACACTTTCTCTGTCATGATAACAGTGTCGCCACATTTCACCACATTGCCTCCATCCAACACAAGGTCGATAGTGACGGTGTTTTGCAGTAGATGTTGAAGGTGATTTTCACCAGCACGAAACACTTTTTCAGGGTTGGTTTGAAGGTAAAGAGCGTCCTCCAAATAGTTAGGCGTGTATTTATAGAACACAAAGCGGTCTTCTTCGATTTGAATGGGCATAAAATCACGACACCAAATGTCCTTGGCTTCAGAAAGGTAGGCATAATGAATCCGGTTCTTCTCTAAAATATCTGCAATGTACCTGTTCAGGACAGGGCATTTTTCAGGTAAAAGACTGGAGAAATATACAGTGGTGGTTTGGTTGTCGGTGATCATTTTGAATCGAATCTATGATAGTATCTAACCGAATCTCTAGCTTCCTTTTTCACATAATCCCAAGTGCTATTTTCGAATTTATTCTTTTGGTTGTTTTCGTCTAGCAATCGTTTGTCAAAGAAACACCATGGAACATCTTTAATAGCCTTATTTTTATATGTGATGCCATATCTTGGGATAGGTGGATCACTAATAACGCAATTCTTCTTTTGATATAGTTTCTCTTCTTCATTTAGTTGTACTACTTTAGGCAATTCTTTGTTCTTGGTGCATGCGTTTAGCATCTCGTTTAAACAAAGCAAAGGTCCAGTGACATACTTGTTGCCTGTTTTAGCAACATCAATCAAACTTCTAATCAAAATGCCACCAAATTTACCATCTTTAAAGTTGCTATTAAAGCAAATGTCAAAGCCACTATAATGGAAGAACAACTCGCCGGCTGCTCTGTCATTTCTAGGATATGTTTTTTCGTTCCAAACTTCTTTGAATCTTATCTTGTCATAATAATAGAATTCGAGTTCAGCAAAGTAATACTTCTTTGCTCCTGAGATAATACAGAATTCTTTCATTAATTTGTCTGCAATATTCCCGAATACATTCAGAATGTTTTCACTAGCCAAATTATCTGGCAACTGTAATAATTCACTGATTTCCATGTTGTTTTTGTTTTAAGTGTTTGGCAAAAGTAGGAAGAAAAATTGGGGGGATAACAACGTTTTTTGTTAAAAATTGCTAAATTTTCGAAAATATTTATATATAATTTAAATTATTAATATTTATAATTAAAACAATAATAATCAAATTATTATATTCAAATGATGTTTGATTTACGAAACACTATTCGAGAGTGTAGGGAATAAAACATAAAGCAGGTCGTCACTGCCCCGTGCTGGGCGCGTGGGCAACGGCCAAAAACCGGAGCAGCGCTCGCCTAAAAGCCGAACTAAGTGGGTTGAGACTCAGGGCGGGGCGCGGAGCTTTAGCGGAGCGTTTGCCTTCCGCAGGAAGGCACTCCCCGCCTTGAGGCTCCCCACTTAGAGAGGCTGTGCGGCAGGCCATTGTTTTTGGCCTAGATCTTTTGGTTACTTTTCCATCAATGGGAAAAGTAACAAAGAAAAAAACTTACTGAAGCCACGCTTCCACCTCTTCCAGCTGAAGCGCAGGTACTTCCATCTTATTCTTCTTCCTTAAGCCATTGAGTTTCTCGCGCAAGGCAGTCGCCTTTTCTTCCTTCAGTTTCTCGACGCTGGTGTAGCCATTGGCGCATAAAACCTTGGCCCAGACCTCGGGAACGCCGATGCCCATGAAGTCCTCGGGCGTGGCCACCT
>JAEEGI010005391.1_pt1 | contig 29466 bp, 32 predicted proteins | sample 8958751 | NCBI WGS metagenome assembly JAEEGI01 (sample SAMN16246545, study PRJNA631951) | gut metagenome | biome: gut microbiome; feature: rumen; material: KS-attached | host: Bos | place: Iran: Karaj | collected 2018-10 | reverse complement strand
AGATTTAATGCACCTGTGCCCACTCCCGAAAATAGATTTGTAAATCTATCTGAAACAGTAAGGCTTCCGCCAAAGAATATATTTTCAATTATCGCTATAAAAAAGTTGAAATATTTAAAGAAAAATAGAATGCCTAAATCAAGAACAACAACAGATACCAAGGATATCTTGTTGAACCTGCGGCTATGACGATTGCTTGCACACAAAAATCCTCCAGCCCAATTTATAAAAATAACTATGCCTATCAGCAGGAGGTATTTCACTCCGCCGAAGGCATAGAACACCAAGCTGAATATTAAAAGGATTATGTTGGAAAGCTTAATCCTATTTGCATATGAACCACCTTTAAGCCTTGGGATACCGTAGTAGGCCAACAGACATAAAGGTAAGAAAATCGTAGTAAATAAAATAGAACTAAAAACCAAGTTATTCTCCCTTTGTAATACTAGTTTTTAATCATTAATGTGGTAAGTGGCTTTTTCTTATTGAAAAATGTAACTACTACATCACATACATAAGCTCCGATAAGAGTCACAGCTGTACATCCCAAAACCTTTGCTGGAAAGCTGATGTTTGGAAGCAGAGACTGTACCAATCTGATGCTGTAAAACTGATTTAAATATATCAGCAAGCTCATCTTGCCACACCAACCAAATACTGGTTTGTCAAATACCTGATGACATGGATTTACATTTGAGAATGTAAGAATTAAACCAATCATCATAATAAAAAGTGTAGGGAAACTATACTTTGGATCTACTCCTGTTACAGCATATCCAAATACAAGTAAATAACAAACTAGCTCTACTATTGCTAAGATAGTTTTCCCTGCCTTTGTAAATTCGATTTTGTTAAGCTGTCTTGTAAGGCTGTATGCACTACATCCAAGTGCCATTTCAGACATTCCTCTAAGGAAACACTTGTAGAAGTGACCTGTCCAACCATCAATTCCAGCCAAGCTGTTGTATTCATGAGCCATGTAGCCCAGCACAAAGAGGGCTAAAAGAGGGCATACAATTTTTACAAAAGCTTCATAGTGACATCTAAGGAAGTACCAGAAAATGAATGTGACCATAAGCCATACATCCAAATACCAAGTAAGCTTATTAACCCATGTGCTATCAAATCCAAAGACCTGAAGGAAAAATACAGAAGCCCATGAATCCACCACATAGCTGATTCTTCCTTTTACTGTATTCTCCAAGAAATACGCATTTACGATAATTGTAAGAATAATCGCAAACAGATGATACGGAAAAACATTCTTGATTTTCTTCCACATCATCTGCGCTGTTTCTGTACCAATTAATTCTGTGCTGACAGCTCTTTTAGCAAAAGCACTGGCAGCCAGCAAGTAGCCTGAAACCAAAAAGAAAAACTCTACTCCAATATACCCATGATTGAAAAAGTAGATTCCTTTTATTCCAATGCTAATATTTCCATCCACTGCGAAACGCTTGTGAATATGGAAAAACAGAATCCCCAAAGCAAAAATAAAACGTAAAAACTCCACTCGTCCATTTTTCCCTTGTTTACTCATATCGTCTAAAAATCTCCTTCGTGGATGTCATTGTCATCCACATCATCTACCATATTTTCTCTTGTGTATACACGCTTTGCCTCACGCTGCTGTTCAACCTGAACTGAAAGCATTTCCTTTACATTTGCAGAATGCTTTACATTTCTGATTTCAAAGGTACCAAGGCTCTTGTCAGATGAACTAACAATAATAGAACCAACACCAAAGATTCTCTGACCTAAGCTACGCTTAAGCTGTAAGTCAAGAATTCTGTATAGTCTAACTTCATTCTGCTCCAAATTGAAAAAGCCTGTTTCAACAAAAAGTCTATCTTCACTCATGCTGTACTTTGTGAAACTGATAGGTAAGCCAAAATGTCTTTTTCTATCGTGCCATAAAATGTTTGCCATAGTTATCCTCCCAAATAAATAATCAAGGTGTAGTACACTGTATACTACACCTTGATTATATCACTTATGCCTCAATTGTTCCTTCTCTTTTTGCTATAGACTTGAGAATCACCCTTGTTAAGAAGAATGAGCCAACTGCAAGAATTCCAAAAACAACTGCTGTTGAAATCATACTAGAAGTGTTCGCGCGTCCCGCCTCTGCTGTTTCCGCAAAATCCATTCCAACCTGTTCCATTGCCCAATTCAGCATAAAAAGAAGTGCCATATTGTAACCATTGAATACAATATGCATAATCATCGATGTAAAAATACTTCCGCTGGCTCTGTTTGTGTAAGCAAAAATCAAACCTAACACAGTTGCATAGCAGAACTGGTTAATATTCAGGTGAAGCACACCAAACATCAGCGCCGAAATAATAGCTGCTGCTGTAAATGACATGGTTTTGTTAATTCTATTTGTAAAGAAACCTCTGCATACTATTTCTTCTACAACTGGTGCACAGAGTACTGTAGCTACTAATGTAAGTCCAACCGATTCTGATGCAAACTGGTCAACACTCTGAACCATTACATTTGGAACTATAAACTGTGAAAGTACATTTGCAAACATTGACATAGGGCTAACTACAATTACAAGCAAAATAGTCTGGAAGAATGTAGCTACCTTAATTCCTTTAAACCCAAATGCTTCAACAATTGAATCTCCTTTTTTGATAGTGTAGGCAAACACTGGAATTAAAAGGCAAATATCCAAAACAAAAACGTGGACATATGTCGGAGCATTAATGCCTAATACATTTGTAAATATCCCGAAGATTGTGTTAATACCAAGTTCAATTGCTATTTCCAGTAAAAATAATAACATTAACTTTGCTACTTCAATTTTGTCGATTTTCTTTTCCATTTTTTCTCCCTTTATAAATCATTATTTACTGCTACTTTCCTGGTTGTAAGCCAGGCGATAATAAGTGTAACTACTATAAAAACTATGATTCCAAACCATATGCCAAACTGATTGTAAACAGGATTTACTAAATGATCAAAAGCGCTTGCAAAGCAATCTCTAATTGCTGGAACTATGTGTGAAAGTCTAGGAACTCCAAACATTAATACAAAAATGCCAAAGTAATATACCCAGTATGCATTTTTTCCAAATCGAATGATGCTACTACCAACAGCCCCAGATATCAATGAAAATAAACCAAAACAAATTGCCGCTACTTTTAACACTACGCTCGCTCCAACCACACTTGGCAATGCAATGATAATCAGACTAATAATAATGATTTCAGCCAAATCATATAGTCTTGTATAAATAAACATTTTCTTTCTTGTCATACCAAATGACAGAGCTCTTGGAAAATCTGTTGCCACCAAAAATGGTTTAAAGAATATGCTCATTCCTATATATCCACCTGCAATAAAACTTGCACATAGCTCTATAAGAGTTAAGTCATCTTCTGTACATACTGTTATTATTAGAGACAGAAGCACTGCACCAAATACGATTATCCCATAAAAGATTTCATTGTACTTCTTAATCTCAAATGTTGCTTTTAAATCTCTTATCATATCGTCCCCCTACCTAACCATCATGGTTTTGCTGAGCTTGTATCCCCAGGCTTCCAAACCTACAAATAAAAGTATTATTAATATTGGAAATACTGCTGGAGGTATATTACCTACATTTGCTAATAAAACCGGACTGCCATCTAGTGCTACAGCCATGCCAATTGAAGCACCTAATATAACACATGCAATTACAATAATCATAATTACAACTTTTCCATATCTTCTAAGCTTGTGCCCAATAACATTTCCTGCCGCACCGGTTACAAGTCCAATTAATGCTGTTGCATATGCATAGTACATAAAAAACTTGCTTAAGAATATTGATGCAACCACTGCCACAACCGCTGTATTACATACAACTATAATTAATTGCTTTATTAGCTGGCCCACGAATATATCTTTTCTTCTAGCCCCCATTGAAAGAGTGAGACTGTCATACCAGCCTGGGCCATACATAGAATAAATACCATTCAGTATTGGTGTAAACAAACCGCCAACCATCACAAACATTCTTGGAATGTATTCCCTTAAATCTTCGTCACTGCCGATTAGTATCCATTCCAGAATAAGCAGCATTTCGATTAAAAGTATAAGTCCATAGTTTTTTAAGCCATTCATCAAGTAGTACTTATACGTTCTCTTTGAAAGATCAGACATACTAAGCCTCCTTTCTCTCATCCACACTCATGGCATAGAAAAGATTCTGAAGCGAAACTGGCTCTACCATAACATCCTCTGAAAAACTATCAACTGGCTCATCTGCAAGCACTGTAACAACCTTGTTACGTCCAATTGACTCTGGATGATAAACCTTTAAATCCTTTACAGCTGCATCTACCAATGTTTCTTCTCCGCTGATGCGATATGCTCTAGCTAATAAGCCTTCTGTATTTTCCTTAACAACAATCTGGCCATCATCAATCATGATAACCTCTTCAAACAATGAAGCTGCCTCCTCGATGATGTGTGTACTGATGATAAATGTTCTGCCAGTAGCTGCGTATTCCTCAATAACGAGCTTGTAGAACTGCTCCCTTGCAACTACATCAAGACCTGCAACCGGCTCATCGAGGATTGTGATTTCAGCCTTGCTTGCAAGAGCGATAATGATTGTTACTGCTGAAAGCATTCCCTTTGAAAGTCTATTGATTTTCTTCTTAATATTGATGTTAAAAAGCTTTATAAGCTCCTTTGCATATTCCTCATCCCAGTTAACATAAAATGCCTTTGCTGTAGATAAGTAATCCTTTACCCTGTATGTGTTTGGTCCAAACATTGTGACTGGTGAAATCTCTCTTGAATAACAGATTCTTGAAAGAGATTTTTCATTTTCCCATACTGGCTCACCGTCAAGTGTAACTGTTCCTTCTGAGGCAGGATTTTGAGCTGTAAGGATAGAAAGAAGAGTAGTCTTTCCTGCTCCGTTTCTTCCAATCAGTCCATAAATCTTTCCTGTCTCAATACTAATGTCTACGTTCTTTAGAACTGTGTCTTTACCATATCTTTTAACGATATTCTTTCCTACTAATGTGCTCATATATCCTCCATTCCTCCCATAAAGAAAAACTATACTTCACTAGTTTCATCAATAAGCTTTTTTAAATCTTCTTTTGTAATACCAATTAACTTTGCCTCGCTAATTATTTTTTTGAGGTAAGTTTCTTTGAAGCTTGTCTTTCGAGCTTCCATGATTTGTTCTTTAGCTCCTGCCTGTACAAACATACCAATACCTCTTTTCTTGTAAATGATTCCTTTATCAACCAATAAATTAATTCCCTTTCCAGCCGTGGCAGGATTAATCTTATAAAACTTTGATAGCTCTGTTGTGCTAGGCACTTGTTCTTCTTCCTTAATGATGTCCCTTAATATTTCATCCTCTATCATTTCGCTTATCTGCAGATAGATTGATTTATCTTCCCCTAAATTGCTTAACACACACCCACCTCCTTTACTTCATCGGTTAATTACTTGTGTAATTAACCATATCACCATATATCATATCTGTCAATTATTTTTCTAAAATTTTCTAATATTTTTTTGCCAATAAAAAAAGTAGCAGACTCTTTCAAGTCTGCTACGCCCTATATTTACTAGGTTTTAACCTCTACATTCATCATACATGCCTAACAATGTTTTTGCTAAATCTTCATCCTCTTCTGGAAGGTCAATATATGCTCCTGGAATTACATTGTAATCTTCTTCTTGTGTTGGTGTTGGGTATTCATTATATGATACAGAATAATGGAGTTCATCTCCCACCATGGTGAAATACTGCTCTATACATTGCATTGAGCATCCCATTTTCATGCTGCAATCTGCTGCATCCCTAGTGTAATCCTCATATACTTCATCCCTTGTAACATCTTTTATTCTATCCAGCATTTCCTGTTCAAATTCTGGATCAGCTTGCATCTTCTTTATAACAGATGCATCTATTCTGATGCTCTTCTGTCCTGGCTCTGTGTAGTTTTCTCCAACTAGGTTCATTGAGCCATCATAGCCATAAAATGCGCCGTGGTCCATAATCTTTGATGCATCATCCAAAGTAAATGCCACATCAGGGAACTGTTTACACATATCTTTGTAATAAGACACAGTTGTATCTTCCTTCTCACTTTTCATAGTGAACTTAAAAACTGGCTTTGCTATCTCATTTCTAAAGCCATTATATTTAATTTTCAAATTGTAATCAGCCGATACTCTACTAATCATCTCTAATCCTCCAGTCGGAAAATAATAAAAGGCGTTTATTTCAATTTCATTCCATTGAAATAAGCGCCTTCCTTAGCTTCCCTATTGAACTATTACGTATAGAATATCGGGTATAAGCTTTTTTATTTTAATATACAAACTGCACTAAATTTAATTATTATATTTGGCCCTGAATACTTAATCGATTCTTCCTATTTCTCTTCCTCAAATACTTTCTCTGCTCTCCAATATGAATAGTTGAACTTTCTTATGCTGCCATCATATCTGCTTTCCCAATAATACATAAAAACACGATCTTTATATAGATTAAGTAACTCCTCATCCGACTGAAATGCTGGAAGTGCATCCAAAGACAAGCATTCTGTTACATATGATGTAATTGATTCGTATGAAGTATCATTTCCATCCACGTGTGCCAAATCATATTTAGCTATCTGATAATCAGGATTGGCAAATGCAAATGCTAAGTAAGCAACTGTGATTGTCACCATGGCAGCTTTGAATACTGGAAAATCTGATTTATACAATCCAATAATCAAATATGCAAGCCAAAGGCTAAGTACACAAAGGAACCAAAGTACAAACAATCTAAGGAATGTAAGCGTATACGCTCCGATGTATAGAATCATTCTCATTGCAGAAGATGCAATCATAATGTATGTGCAAATGCCTATTACTGAAAGAATCAGTGTAAGAAACTTATTCTTTGCAAACATTCTTGAGCAAACTGACACAAGCGCCACGTTAATCAAGCATACTGCAAGCAACTGGTAAAAACCTTCGTGAGCATATGATGCGTATGTGTAACCAGCTGGTAATGTCATGCTTCCTGTAAATAAGAATAATACCTGTATCAAGCAGAAAAGAAGATATACTAAACCAAGTAAAACAGTGAATGTAATGGCGATAAGTGGATTTGTGTTTCCCTGTTTTGCTGGGCCAATTCCAATTTTCTTTTTATATAAGGAATTTGGAATTATATATGCGCAAATAAATGAGATGCACAAGGTTAATACTATTCCAACAATATCTCCAAAGTTATCTGGTAGGTGTATGCCCTCAAATACTTTTTCTAAAATGCGGCTGAACACTGCATCTGCTGACACAAGCAAGCTAACAACCACTGCAAGAAGCGGAACTGCAACAATAAGTCCAATAAGAACTGCCGTAATAGCATTCTTTTTTTCTTTACTTGTCTCACTGCCTCTTTCCTTTACAAAAAGAGCAAAGTCCTGAAATGGCCATGCTATGTTTGCTATAGGTCGTATCATTGTAAGTGCGATTCCCCCAAGCCATCCAACTATATCCCAGCCAGTAGTATCAATGTAAAGCTGCATGATAAATGAAAAGAATAATAGAAATATAGCCAATCCACTAAGCCACTGAATGCTATAGCTTGTAAACATGCACTTTGTGACTGATAGTAAAAACAGCGAAATCACATAAAATAAATTTAATCCTACTTTTCCATTTTTGTCTTTCAGGAATGGTAAATCATCTGACTTTCTGACTGCATATATTAAGCCAAATGTTATGACCATAAATATTGGATAAGTAATTCCTGATTTATTCTTGTACAAGCAAAACGTATATACGATAGCAAATACAAGCGATAATAATCCATATTTTCTGAAGCTATTTGCATCGCCTTTAACCTGCGTCTGCACTGGGGCTTCTATAACAATATTTGTCATACTTGGTTCATTAAAATTATTTTCTCTAGCGGTATTGTCCATAACTATTCCTCCTCATCCACAACGTATTCCAATATGTCCCCTGGTTGACAATCAAGTGCTTTACATATGGCATCCAAGGTTTCCAGCCTAACTGCCTTTGCCTTATTGTTTTTTAGAATTGAAAGATTGGCATTTGTGATTCCAACTATTCCTGCCAGCTCAGTCAATCCAATTTTTCTTTTTGCCATCATGACATCTAAATTTATTACAATCATATTTTCACCTGAGCTTTCTATATAGTTAAGTCATTTTCCTGCTTGTAACTAACGGCTCTTTCAAATACTCGAGCTAAAACCTTGCTGAATAATCCTGCAAAGAAGAATACCCCTGCCACAACAACAGCCGAAGGTGTGAAATATACGAAGCAACGAAGTAGCTTCACTCCTGTGATTACAAATGCGTATGTCCCCATCTTGTAAAGACTAGTAACATTTTGCATTACAAAGCAATCATCCTCTATAACAGTTTTCATCATCTTTCTAAGCTCAAACAGAATCAAAAGCGCTGAGCCGCCAGCTACCATAATGGAAACAACTGCATATGGATAATGCTCTAAAATCTTTGCATACTCTGTTGTCTCGCCAAGAATCTTAATTGTAAGATTTACTGCATATTTCAGACCAAATGGAACGGCCACTTCCATCACTGCTCCTATGAAAAAGCATATGTCCAAAATCCTTTTTACAAATACATTTAATTTATTACTCATTTGTTGCCTCCAATGCATTTCATTTCTTAACTTAATTTTGTTATATCACTCTTATTTTTGTTTTGCAACAACTTTTTATCGATTTGCGATAAATATTTTCTGTTTTGCATTTGTTCCAAACATAAAAAAGCTCATCCCCTCTTCTTTGGGATGAGCTAAAAATCAATTATTAAATTACTCTATACTCGTTATTTTCTAGTATTTCCAGATTCAAATCTGCTTTCTTGGAATGGTGTAAAACCTCTAGGGCATTGCGCATATCTGAGTATTCTACAAACTTCTTTGCAGCTTCCAATGGAGTGTTCTTTGCTTTGCGCTCCACCAATCTGCTTCGAAGCATATCCTCATCTACGGAAATGAAAATAGTGTAGTCTGCCATACTTGAAATGTCCTTCCAACCATCTTCATCCAAAAGCAGATAATTGCCTTCCAGAAGCACTATATCTGAGTCAATCTGGATTGTGTCTTCCACGGGATTGTGGAGATTTCTATCGTAGGTTGGCCAGCCACATTTTTCGCCACTGGCTACTAGCTGTACGCGCTTTGAAAGAGCATCCAAATCGAAGGTAATTGGCGCGCCCTTTATCTCCACCATTTTGATTGTCTTTCCATCTCTGACAGTTTCATGACTAAGTAAGTAGTCCTGATAATGATGAAATCCATCCATTCCAATTGTCTGGATTTCCTTCACCCCATCTGTATTCTTAGACAAATACTCCAGAAAATCAAGAAGCGTACTCTTGCCGGCACCAGGAGGCGCTGCAAGCATCACAAGTATCCTCCGCCCCTTATCCTGCTGCTTAGCCGTAAGCTTTCGTAGCAGTGGTATAAATATCTCGTTGACATTATCTTCGCTGTAGTGCGCCTCAACCTCGTACCCGTTGATCGTAGCTTTATATATCATAATTATTTAAATAATGGTTTTAAAGCTTCAGCAAGCTTGTCCTTCATTGCCTGTGCTTCAGCGAGATCTTTTCCTTTTGTTGTGAAGTATGTCTTGATTTTAGGCTCTGTACCTGAAGGGCGTACAACAACTGTGCATCCATTCTCAAGGCCATAGATAAGAACATTTGAAGAAGGAAGTCCTGTCTCTGCTGTGTTCTTGTAATCTGTAACCTTTGTAACAGCGATGCCTGCGATATCCTTTGGTGGATTCTCACGAAGTGATGTCATAATACCAGCCATTGTATCCATACCTGAAAGGCCTGGGAACTCAAATGAATCTACCTTGTTGAGGTAACGACCATACTCAGCATAAATCTCCTCAAGACGCTGCTTGATAGAGCTTCCAATGCTGCGGTAGTAAGCAGCCATTTCGCAGATAAGCATTGAACCGATAACTGCATCCTTATCACGAACATAAGGACCTGCAAGGTATCCGTATGACTCCTCGAAACCAAATATAAATCTATCTACTTCGCCATCAGCCTCAAGACCGGCAATCTGATCACCAATCCACTTGAAACCTGTAAGAACTGAGCGAAGCTCTACACCATAGTGCTCTGCAACTGCATCAGCAAGTGGTGTTGAAACAATTGACTTAACTGCTACAGGGTTCTTTGGCATTGTGCCCTTTTCGATACGTCCTGCTGCAATGTAGTCAAGAAGAAGTACACCAACTTCATTACCAGAAACAAGCTCATAGCTTCCATCTGGGCACTTCATAGCAATACCAACACGGTCTGCATCTGGGTCAGTAGCAAGCATTAAATCTGCGCCCTCTTTCTTTGCAAGCTCAAGACCAAGCTCAAGTGCTTCAAAGATTTCTGGGTTTGGATAGCTGCATGTTGTGAAGTATCCATTAGGATATTCCTGCTCTGGAACGATTGTGATATCTGTGATACCGATATCGTTAAGTACGCGTGTAACTGGAACTAAGCCTGAGCCATTAAGTGGGCTGTAAACAAGCTTGAGGCCAGCTGTCTTGCAAAGGCCTGGACGAACCTGTCTATCTTCGATTGCTGCATAGAAAGCATCCTTGCAGTCATCACCTACGAACTTAATAAGTCCCTTCTCAACGCCCTCTGCAAATGACATGTATTTAACGCCATTAAGAATATCTGTCTTTTGAATTTCAGCATAAACGATAGCTGCTGCATCGTCTGTCATCTGGCATCCGTCTGGGCCGTATGCCTTGTATCCATTGTATTTAGCAGGGTTATGAGATGCTGTAACCATAATACCTGCATTGCATTTATAGTAGCGTGTAGCAAATGAAAGTGCAGGAACTGGCATAAGTGCATCGTAAATACGAACATTAATACCATTAGCTGCAAGAACACCTGCTGCAGTCTTTGCAAAAACATCACTCTTGATACGAGAGTCATAACTAATTGCTACTGTCTGATTGCCGCCCTGAGTCTTAACCCAGTTTGCAAGTCCCTGTGTAGCCTGACGAACTACGTAAACGTTCATGCGGTTTGTACCTGCACCAAGTACACCACGAAGTCCTGCTGTACCAAAGGCAAGTGCTACTGCAAATCTGTCTTTGATTTCTTCGTCATTCCCCTCAATCTTTAATAATTCTGGCTTTAAATCTGGATCATCAAGATCAGCTGCAAGCCAACGCTTATATTCATCATTGTACATAATTATTTCTCCTCCATATGTCCTTAACTGTTATAATTTTAAGTTTTCCGGTTAGTGGTGTCAACCTAACCTTAGGCTTTGTCAAATAAGGAGATTAGATATAGTGAACCTGCTAAGCATACAACATCAGACTGATTTTTTATGTCTTCAATGGTAGATTTTGAATCTAGAGGCTCAGCTTCAATTCCTCTTTCCTGTATCATCCCCGCAAGGACCTGTGGCTCCATAGTCCTTGGATTTGGCACAGCCACTGTGTAACACTTCTTCATAATTGGAGCCAGTGTATCTATTATCACATCCACCTCTTTGTCAGCAAGGATTCCAAGCACAAACGTTATCTTTTTACCTGGAAAATAAGTTTCCAAGGATTCTCGTAAAACCCTTGCTCCCTGGCGATTATGCCCTCCGTCAATAATCACCGGAGGATTATCCGATAGCAATGTAAAGCGGCCAAACCACTTCGTATTTACGATTCCCTTTTTTATAGCGCTATCAGTAATGTGGTATCCCTTGTCTGCCAACTTTCTTGCTGCTGTAATAGCAACTGCTGCATTATCTACCTGATATGTGCCAAGCATCGTAGTTTCATATTGAAGTCCCTCTGATGCAGCAAAGCTCTGGCCATGGATATCTCTTGAAATAATCTGCGCTGGTTCTACAAAGTCCAACGGTGCATTTACTGATTGACAGGCATCTCTTAGCACCTTCTGAACCTCAGGCTCCTGGGTAGCACTTACAACTGCTGTACCTGGTTTTATGATTCCCGCCTTTTCAGTAGCTATTTCAGTAAGCGTATTTCCAAGTATAGTCATGTGGTCGTAGCTGATAGGGGTGATGATAGAAACAAGTGGAGCCGGTATTACATTTGTAGTATCCATTCTGCCACCCATACTTACTTCTAAAAGCACGATTTCACAGCTTTCTTTCAGAAAATAGATAAATGCCATAACAGTCAGAAATTCGTATTCGCTAACAAAGACTCCATCTGCTGCAAGTTCATCGTAGGCAGGCTTTACCTCTGAGAACACCTTAGCAAATTCTTCATCAGAAATATCGATGCCATTTACTTTGAACATTTCGTTATATCTATATAAAAACGGTGAAGTAAAGGCACCCGTAACAACGGATGCCTCATTTAAAATACTCGCTAAATATGATGTTGTGGAACCCTTACCATTTGTTCCAGCTATATGAACATATTTTAATTTATCCTGAGGCCTATTCAGTTTTTCCAAAAGCATTAATTCCCCGTCCAAAGAAAAGAAATCCTTTTTTGCTCCGCCATCCTTGGGTGGAATGAAATGGGGCATGTTTTTGAAAAAGTCTATTGCCTGAGAATAACTATATTCCTTCATTATCTTGCAAACTCTCCTATTCTTGTTCTGCCAAATGCTTTGACGATTGAATAATAAATCACTGACATAATAGGAATCATGATAAGTTCCTTTGGAAGTCGTGCCATGATTGTTGCAAAATAACCGTTCTGGAAATATAAAACGTCCAGCCAGTAGCTGTTTAATATAATTCCAACTACTATAGTGTAAACAACCTGAGTTGCCAACACTCTTGCAAATGTAATCTTTTTGTTGTGTAGCATTAGTCCAAAGATAATACCACCAACGATACTGCTAAATGTGAATCCTGGGAAGAATGGACCTGTTGGCTTAACTAGGTAGCCACCAATATCTGTGATTCCTCCTACAACGCCTGCTACAGCTGGTCCAAAGAGCTGACCTGCCATCTCAATTGGCAAAGCGCCAAATCTGATTTCTATCAGCTGATTGATTGGTATTTTGAAAAATCCCAGTACAATTCCTAGTGCTGATAACATGGCTGCAGCTGTAAGTGTTTTTGTGTTAGTTAATTTCTTCATAAAAAATACACCTCCTTTGCAGTCTCCTTTTGTCTACAATGAAGGTGTATGTAACCTCGTATGTAGCAGCGGGATGCGACCATAAAACCGCGGATAATCCTTCGTCCATCTGCCAACTCCCTGTGCAAACGGCACTTGACGCTTTACAGTCTACTCTGCATTTTTTAAATTTTTCTAGATTATAGCAATTCTATTTAAGCTTTGCAATAACATCTAAAACGATTGCAATAGACTGCTCTGCAGCCTTACCTGCGAATGTGTTGTAATCCATTGCACTTCCATCTGCATCTGAAATAGAACGGATAAGTGTAAATGGAACTTTATTTACATAGCATGTCTGAGCAATGCTTGCACCTTCCATATCTGCTGCAATTGCATCGAATCTGTTTCTGATTGTCTCACGCTGCTTGTTTGTATCTACAAATAAATCGCCTGATGCGATAACACCAACCTCGTAATTGATGCCTCTTGCAGAAAGTACATCTGTAACATTCTTTCTAAGATCTGCATCTGCTTCAAAGTTGATTACATTGATACCAGAGATAAGTCCTAATGGGTCACCTACTGCTGATGTATTCATATCATGCTGAACAGCTGACTCAGCAACTGCCACATCAAGCACCTTAAGTGTAGGTACAAGTGAACCTGCCACACCAATATTAATTACATGGTCTACTCCAAAATGAAGCACCATAATCTCTGTACAAATAGCAGCGAATACCTTACCGATTCCACTAACTGCTGCAACTACAGGCACACCATTAACTTCACCCTCAATAAAGTTTACACCACTGATTGTTGATGTCTTTTGATTCTTAATGCTTGGCTTGAGATTCTCAATCTCAATCTGCATAGCACCAATAATTCCTAATTTCATCTCTATCCTCCTAGTTTATTACTCTGGGTATGTGAATTCCATATTTGTCCACGCATTGAGTACGTCCAAGTAACGCTGGCACTCTGTTTTAGCGAGCTGAATGTCCAGATTCTCATAGTGCCCACACTCAATTGCACTCTTTCCGAATACATCTCCTTCGTGGTCTACTGTCTGTTTAAAAACCTTCTTTACTACCTCGAATGTCTTTTTAGAATCTACGCCCTTGATTACAAGGTAGAATCCAGTCTGGCATCCCATAGGTCCAAAGTAAATTACATGATCTGCGATTTCTGAGTTACGCATATATGTTGCAATCATATGCTCAACCGAATGCATAGTTGCATTATCCATATAATCGCCTGCGTTTGGCTTACGAGTACGCAAATCGTATGTGATTATATCTCCATCGTCTACGCGGGAAATGTAGAAGCCTGGAGTGAGTACATTATGGTTAATTGTAAAACTTTTAATCTTTTCCATTTTAAACCTCGTTTTAATTATTATACACAATAGCCTGTGCCAGCTTATTTGCAACATCCTCACCCTTGAATGTCTTTACAATCTCAAGTGCGAATGGAATTGCTGTTCCCATACCACGGCTGGTAATGATGTGACCATCGTGGCAAACACTGTCGGTTGAAACATTTGCTCCCAGCAAATCACCTTCCATTCCTGGATAGCATGTAGCTTTCTTTCCTTCAAGAAGTCCTGCCTTTCCAAAAACTGTTGGCGCTGCGCAAATAGCTGCAAGCCCCTTCTTTGAAGTGTTAAATCCATGTATCTGATCCATGAGAGGCTCACAAAGCCCAAGATTTAATGTACCTGGCATTCCGCCTGGAAGCACTATCATATCTGCACTTTCAAAGTCAGTATTTTCTATCAGCTTATCACAGTATGTTGTGATGCCATGAGCGCCAGGAACCTTTTTGTTGCCTGTGATAGAAACCATGTCTATTTCAATATCAGCACGTCTCAGAATATCAACAACTGTAAGCGCTTCTATTTCCTCGTGGCCTTCCGCCATAAATATAAGAACTTTGCTCATATCCGTTACCTCCCTGCTATTATCATATCAACTAAAAACTATGATAACACAAAAGAAGCCGAATTTCTCGGCTTCTTTTATCATATATACAATATTAAATTTATGCGTATGCATCAAATCGGCTTCCGGCCATTCCATAGCTAGCGCCTACACCTTTCATACTGTAGCTAGTATTGTTTGATGAGAACTGCATTGCTATGTTATTAAATTCATTTGAAACCTGAAGTGTTTTCTTCTGTCTCTCCAGTGGATCAATCTGAATCGCCTGGTCGTCTACATCCTGCACCTGGGCATTAGGGTACTGAACAGGAGATGCCCCATTCACCACTCCACTTTGCTTGGTAGACTCAGTATTGTAAACATCGGAAAAATCTGCATCATTATCAACCGCATAATTCATTGGCTGAACAGATGCTACATTTCCATATGAACCTATTCCCATAATTGGTGAAATCGCCATACTCATTCCCTCCGTGCTTTTCCATAATACCACGACTGGATTTTTCAAAACCAAAAATCACAATCTTTATAAAATAAAATCACAGAGAATTCATTGATACACATGATGCCAAAATATGTAGCTGGAAGTATCTACTTTCCGCTTTTATCTAAGGAATCCTGCCACAATTTGTTCTTCTGCCTCTTCTTCTGTAAGTCCTAGTGACATAAGCTTAATAAGCTGGTCGCCAGCAATTTTTCCGATGGCTGCCTCATGGATAAGTGCTGCATCCACATTCTTTGCGTCAAGACGTGGAATTGCTACTACGTGTGCATTTCCCATGATGATTGCATCACAAGCTGCATGACCGTTACATGCTGTGTTTCCTTCGATTGCCACCTCGAAAATCTGCTCAGAATCATCCTTTGCAACAGAACGAGAAACAACATCTGCACTAGAGTTTTCACCGTTAAGAACAACCTTGTAGTCAGATGTAGCCTGCTGCTTACCATGTGTCATAAGAGCCTCATGGATAAGAAGTGTAGCGCCATCTGCAAGCTCAGCATAGTTTGTTCGAACTGTTGAATCAACGCCCTTAATCTGAACCATTTCCATTTCTACATAACTGCCTTCTTCTTGATAAACAGTTGTAACTGGATTAAGGATTCGTGCACCATTTCCATCACCTTCGCCATAATGCTTTTCAACATATTTAACTTTAGCGTTTTTGCCAACGTGGAATGTGTGAATACCATCATGCTGTGAGTCCTGATCTCCGCAGTTGGAAATACCGCATCCTGCTACGATAGTAACATCAGCTCCTTCTCCAACATAGAAATCGTTGTATACCATATCCTTAAGTCCACTCTCTGTAAGAACTACAGGGATGTGAACACTTTCGCCCTTTGTACCTGGCTTGATAATGATATCAATACCTGGCTTATCTTCCTTTGTAACGATGTCGATATTTGCTGTTGTATTTCTAGCAGCGCTTGCTCCGTTTGAACGGATGTTGTATGCGCCCTGTGGAATACCATCTAAATCAGCGACCTCATGTAAAATGTTCTTTTGAATTGCATCTAAAGCCATTACTGGTCACCTCCTAACTTTTCGCAAGCAATATTTGCTGCTGCAGATGTACCTAAAAGTTCAGGAAGGATTTCATCCTTTGGTCCCTGCTTCTTAACTTTACCATTTTCGATAACAACGATTTCATCGGCGATATTTAAGATACGCTCCTGATGAGAAATAACAATGATTGTTCCGTTGATTGTCTTACGCATGTTCTCGAAAACCTTGATAAGGTTCTGGAAGCTCCATAAATCGATACCAGCCTCTGGCTCATCGAAAATTGAAAGCTTTGTACCACGTGCAAGAACTGTGGCGATTTCGATACGCTTAAGCTCTCCGCCTGAAAGTGAACCGTTAACCTCGCGCTCAACATAGTCCTTTGCGCAAAGGCCTACTCGTGAAAGATATTCACAAGCTGCAGCAACTGAAATGTTTTCTCCTGCTGCAAGACGTAATAAATCAATTACTCTAATTCCTTTGAAATGAACAGGTGCCTGGAATGCAAAACTAATTCCACGCTTTGCTCTTTCAGTAATATTCTTCTGTGAAATGTCCTCACCATCAAGAATAATCTGTCCTGATGTAAGTTCATTTACACCCATAATAAGCTTTGCAAGTGTTGACTTACCGCCACCGTTTGGTCCTGTGATGACGATAAACTTTCCATCCTCTACTGTGAGATTAAGATTATCAATGATTTCTTTGGTAGTATCACCCTCATCTTCAACCTTGTAACACAGGTTTTTGATTTCTAGCATATTTCTACTCCTAACTCTATAAAACTCTCCCTAACTACTATGCCAGTAGCAGTTAGGCACAACTAATTCGATTGCACAAAATTAATCGAGCTTTATTATATTACCACGTTTTGCTCTGTTTTTTTATTAAAAATTTATTAATAAAGGGCTACTGAGAAACATTCTCAGTAGCCCAACATTTTTCATTAACTAATTAATTGTTCGCTTTTTCTTTTTTTGCAATCATAGGCAAGATTACGCCGAGTGCTGCAAGCACGATTGGTGTAAGGATGTTAAGGAATGTGTTGAATAAATCTCCCTCAACATACATACCAAGTAAGCAGCTAGCTGCTGTTACGAAGAAGCACCAGCATCCTGCAAAGATAGCTACGCCCTGATTCTTAACAAACTTGTACTCAGGGTTGAATTTCTCGCCAGCCTTACGAAGCATGATGTATGCGAAGAATACCCAAAGGTAACGAAGTGGCATACATACTGAGTTAAGCTTTGTAAGCTGCTTAAGAACTACTGCTGCACCAGGAACGAATGACTGGATAAGGATGATAGCACCTGAAAGAACTGCAACCATCTTGATACCATTTACATAAGCACCTGCATCGTTCTTCTTGAGAAGCTTTGAAGGGATAAACTCTCTAGCATCCTCATTGTCAAGAAGCATACGAAGTGGAGCATCGATTGAAATAACAAGTGTTGAAAGCTGACCGATAGCATTGCAAAGTGCATATATAATCATGATTGAATTTCCAACATGATAGTACTGACCAAGCTTCTGGAATGCCCAGTAAGAACCGTTTGAATTGTATGCATCAAAGTTTGCATTGATCTCAGCTGGATCAAACATCATTCCCATTGCGATAGTACCAAGAATAGCACATACCATAACCATGATAGCAAGTGTAATCATAGCCTTAGGGAATCCCTTTGAAGGGTTTTCTACCTTGTTAACATATGGGGAAATCTTCTCACATCCACCTACTGCAAATACAAGGATTGAAAGTGATGTAAAGTACTTAACATTGAACTGTGGAATAAGTGTCTGTCTTGTAAATTCCATTGATACATAATCAGCATGAGGATTGATTGCAGGTGCTGCAAACATCATGATGATGTAAAGAATAGACATAACAAACATTGATGTACCTGCGATTGTAGCAAGCTTCTTAAGTGGGTTAAGACCACGAGATGCTACGTAGCAGAATAAAATCAAAATAGCGAATGTTACAAGCTGAACTGCAAGTGTTGGGAAGCTATCATAAGTTTCACCATTTCTGAAGATTGCCCAGCTAAGAGCCTTTAAGCCACCTGATGACTTAGAAGCGATGTAAGTAATGTGGCAAGCCCAGTATGTCCAACCTGCATAGTAAGCAGCCTTTGCTCCTGTTGTTCCGAAGATCCATGAGCTGACACCTCCGCCTGATGTCTTGAATGCTGAACCAAGCTCACCTACCATAAGTGCGTATGGCACGAAGTAGAGTGCAAACATAAGAATCCAGCTAAAGATGCTCTGGATGCCGTTAAAGTAGATAAATCCGTTTAAAACGTTTCCGAATCCCCATACAGTAGAAAACGCCATAAACGCAAGTGTGGACCACTTGATTTTTTTTGAATCCATTAATTAAATGTCCTCCCTTTTTTCTTTATCGGTTTAAAGCGAATATCAGTATTATACAGCATCTCTTTAAAGAATTAAATCGAGAATTAAATATTCAGACAATTCGCTTTAATGCTTTAAACGGCTCACCTGTTTCTTAAATTGTAATTATATAGTTTTTGTAGTCCACTGACTGCAATCCCAAACGTCTGTAGCAAGGCCCTCATAAAACTCCGGCTCATGGCAAACCATAAGGATACTTCCGTTGTATTCCTTAAGGGCACGCTTTAATTCATCCTTGGCATCTACATCCAAATGGTTTGTAGGCTCGTCCAAAAGAAGAAGATTTGTCTCACGATTTAAAAGCTTGCAAAGACGAACCTTAGCCTGCTCTCCTCCTGAGAGGACTCTACACAAGCTTTCAATGTGCTTTGTTGTAAGGCCACATTTTGCAAGTGCCGAACGAACTTCATTTTGATTATATGATGGGAATTCGTTCCAGATTTCCTCTATACATGTTGTTGAAATATGCTGGTCCATCTCCTGCTCAAAATATCCAATCTCCAAAAACTCTCCCTGATAAACTGTTCCAGAAAGAGGTGGAATAAGACCAAGAATACTTTTTAAGAGAGTAGTCTTTCCAATACCATTTGCACCAGTAAGAACTACCTTTTGCTTGCGCTGCATTTCCAAATTGAGAGGCTTTGATAGTGGCTCGTTTTTGTCATAACCAATAATCAAATCCTTTGTAGAGAAGATTACACGGCTAGGTGTTCTTGCCTCTTTGAAATAAAACTCTGGCTTTGGCTTTTCTGCTGCAAGCTCAATTACGTCCATCTTATCAAGCTTCTTTTGACGTGACATGGCCATATTTCTTGTGGCTACGTTTGCTTTATTTCTTGCTACGAAGTCCTTAAGCTCAGCAATTTCCTTTTGCTGACGGTTGTAAGCAGCCTGAAGCTGACTTTGCTTCATTGCATAAACTTCCTGGAATTTGTCATAATCACCAACATATCTGTTAAGCTGCTTGTTATCCATGTGGTAAATCAAATTGATAACTGAATTAAGGAATGGCACGTCATGGGAAATAAGGATGAATGCATTCTCATAGTCATTCAAATATCTCTTAAGCCACTCAATGTGTTCCACATCCAAATAGTTTGTAGGCTCATCTAATAGAAGGATGTCAGGCTTCTCCAAAAGAAGCTTTGCCATAAGTACCTTTGTACGCTGTCCACCGGAAAGCTCTGTAACATCTTTGTCTAGGCCAAGCTCTAATACACCAAGTGCACGTGCCACTTCTTCAACCTTTGAATCAATCATGTAAAAATCATGCATTGTAAGAAGATCAGCGATAGTTCCTGCCTCTTCCATGCGCTTATTCATTTCGTCATCGTCAGTAACCTCACCAAGGCTGGCGTATATATCGTTCATCTCCTGTTCCATCTCATAAAGGAAATCAAAAGCAGAGTGAAGTACGCTCCCAATTGTCATGCCTTTTTCAAGTACTGTGTGCTGGTCCAAATATCCAACACGAACCTTTTTAGACCATTCGATTTTTCCCTCATCAGGCTGAAGCTTTCCTGTGATGATGTTCATGAATGTGGACTTTCCTTCACCGTTTGCTCCAACAAGACCGATATGCTCGCCTTTTAATAATCTAAAGGAAACATCCTCAAAAATTGCTCTGTCTCCAAAACCATGTGATAAATGTTCTACGTTTAAAATACTCATAAAATACCTTTCTATCTCTAACTCTGCTTACGCATTCTACTTAAATATGATGAGACTGCTGCCGCATAAGAACCTGCCGATGCTTTTACCTCTTCTTTTATTGTTTCTTCTTTCTGTGGCCTCAGTTCATTTATAAAGACTGATTGCTTGTCTGTATATTTGAAGATTGTAAGCTTTTCTTTTGCTCTTGTTATTCCTACATAAAAGATTCTGCGCTCTTCTTCAAAGTTTTTTTTATCTTGAGCTGTTGCCCTTGAATTTGCCCTGATGACCTTATTAGGGAAAACTCCATTTATTGCATCTATTAAAATAACGTTCTCATACTCCAAACCCTTGCTGGAATGGATAGTTGAAAGAATGAATTTTGCTCCAGGTGTATATTGCTTTTCCTGAAGTAGCATTCTAAGTTCATTCAATCTGTTTAAGAATGATGGAATATCCTTTTCCTGCTTTGCTAGCATCTTTAATATAAAGACTTTGTTGTTATCTATGTTGTTTGAAATGAGGTATTCCCCGTAGCCCATAAACTTTTCTATTCGATTTATGGCCTTGTATGGGTTCTCACTTGCCATGTTCTTGAAATGAGTTCTAAGTGACCTGCAATTTCCAAGCACATGTCCATTAAGATTTAAGAGCTCTGCTGCATCTAGTATTCCCGAATGATTTCTCTCTGCAAGCTGACACATTTCAATTGCATCCTTCTTGCTAAGGTAAGTCTGGAATTTGAAATAAATCTTCATAAATATTTCTTCATCCATCGGTACAAATGCAAACCTGAGCATGTTTACTATATCTATAACCACTCTGTTTGTGAAGAAAGCCATATCTGCATTTTTAATGTTGTATGGCACACCCTCTCTTTCCAACAAATCTACTAGTGGTAAAACACTTTCATTATCTCTATATAAAACAGCAGTCTTTCTATTTACATCTTTTGCCAAGCTTAGCAGATATGAATACTGTTTCTCTCGTCCAAGCTTTACAAACTCAATATCTGTTGATGCTGCTTTTGTAGCACAGATATGCTTTTTATGTCTGTCTTTGTTGTGCTGGATAAATATGTCAGCAGCTTCTACAATTCTTGCATTCGAACGATAATTTTTATCCATCACAAGGACCTTTGCTCCTGGATGCTCATTTTCAAAATTAAGCAAAGCATCAGGATAGGCGGCTCTGAATCCATAGATACTTTGATCCTCATCGCCTACCATGAAAAGATTGCCCTTAGCACCTGCCAAAAGAGCAATAATCATATGCTGGATTTTGGATGTATCCTGTGCTTCATCAACGCATATGTATTTGTAAATTTCCTGAAAATGATTAAGTACTACTGGCGAGCTTTTGAGCATCCTGTAGGCATACATCATCTGGTCATCGTAGTCCATCATATTTCGCTGCTTAAGCTCATTATTATAGGTCTTGTATATCTTTATTAAATCAATCCCCTCATCTTTACCAAGCTTCTTAATCTCATCGTCGGAAAGATACATATTTTTGCAATATGTAATGAGGGTCCTAACACCTTTGATATCGCTATCTGTTGGATATTCTCCAACAACGTTTACATATATGTTTGTCAGAAGCTGCCCTGTAAACTTTTCATCAGTGCACAATTCAAATGGGTCTTTTCCAATCATTCGACCATAATATGCTATTATCTTTGCACATATGCCATTGATGGTTCTAAACTCCAATCGGTCTGCAAGCTCTGGCCCGAATATACTAACAAATCTTTCAGACATATCCTTTGTGGCTGCTACTGTGTAGGTAAGGGTAAGTATGTTTTCCGGTGCAATGTCCTTGCAATAAATCATATATCCCAGTCTGTTTACCAAAACTGTGGTCTTACCACTTCCTGGCACAGCAAGAAGCAGCACAGGGCCTTCTACGGTCTGCACTGCTTCCTGTTGCTGTGAATTCAGCCTTGATATGTACTTTTCAAAAAAATCTTTTTCCTGCATAAATTACAAATCTAATATTTCTATATCTATTTCTTCTAATTCAACGTCCTCATCTACATCTGATGGTCTTGGACGTTTCTTTTTCTTTGGTCTATTGCCTCTTTCCTTTTCCTTTTTCTTAAAGTAAATCTCTGGAATGAAATGCAAAACAAATATTGCCACTACAATATACAAATGGCAGAAGAAGATATTTGTGATTACTCCATTATGTTTTAATAAATATGATGTGGAATATCCATATAAACATAGAATGCCAAGGTAAGTCAATCCCATAATCATAATAGGAATGTTTGCCGCTGCCTGCTTGATGCAATGTAAGAAATCCTTGAAGCTTGCATCAAAGTAAACAAATCGACCTATCATAAGTGTAAGGAAATAAGTGATAAACATATCGTAATTGTTATCTTCGTATATAAACTTGATGTAACAGAAAATGAGAATCATGTATAGCATGCCTGTAAGTCTGATGGATGCCATTTCATCTCTATCAAGTCTCTTCAAAGGAACTAATACATGGTCAAAAAATGTATTGACCAATATGGATATTATCATAAAAACAAGTAAAAGATAATCCTTGTAATCGCTCCAAAACTGATAAAAAGCTCCCGATGTAACAAAGCGATTAATAAGATAATATGCCGCCATAAATCCAATGATACTGCCACCTGAGAATATCAGCTCGTAGAATCTTTCTGTCAAAGAGAAAAACTCTTGCTGCATCTTGCGAGGATTTTTGAAGCGGCCCTTTGAATAAATATAAAATACAGCATATACAACTGCTAATAATACAAATGCTAATACAAAGAAAATAATACAATCTGGTAATGTAAAATAATGCTTTACATATTCTGCGTAACTCATAATCAGCCTCCATTATTTACCAATAACTCATATTACGTTTAAAACATTTTAAATTTTATCAAACCTCTACTTATTTTTAAATGTTACTTATTGTTAGAAATAATTCAATTTATGCTATATTTTTTTGTACTCTATTTACTTTAGCAAGTTAAAGCGTTAAAATATCACTTAATAAATGCCTCAGTATAAGGCAAATAAACTAATAGGGAGTTCTTATATGAAACTAGTAAAAGCGTATAATAGCGTAAGTCTTATTATTAGGATTTTATGCGGATTATTAATTGGTGCGGTCCTTGGACTACTTTTTGATAATCTCCAGGTTATTTCACTTTTAGGTACTATTTTTGTTGGAGCGCTGAAGGCTGTTGCACCTGTACTCGTATTCGTGCTTGTAGTATCAGCTCTTGCTCAGGGAAATGACAAGCTTGATAGAAGATTCGGCCTTGTTATCATCCTTTACATGGTTAGCACATTTTTAGCATCAGTAGTTGCTGTTGTTGGAAGCTATGTTTTCCCACAGACAATCATGCTCAGCGAAGCTGCCGAAGCAGAAACTGTTCCTACAGGTGTAGGTGAGGTTCTTTCAAATCTTCTTGTTAACATGGTTGGCAATCCTATCGGTGCTATTGTTGATGGACGTTACATCGGCATCCTTTTCTGGGCTGTTGTTCTTGGTCTTGCTTCTAAAAGAGTTGCCAGTGACAACACAAAGAAGGTAATGGAGGATTTTGCAAACATCGTTTCACTTGCTGTTAAATGGATTATCAGTCTTGCCCCATTCGGTATCATGGGTCTTGTTTATTCAAATGTTTCAACAAACGGACTTGCAATCTTTACTGATTACGGAAAGCTCTTAGCACTTTTGGTTGGATGTATGCTTGTTGTTGCACTTGTAATTGATCCACTTCTTGCAGCAATTGTACTTCGCACAAATCCATATCCACTTGTATTCAGATGCCTTAAGGAATCTGGTGTTACAGCATTCTTTACACGAAGCTCTGCTGCAAATATTCCTGTAAATATGGAGCTTTGCGAGGCACTTGGCATGGATAAGGAAATGTACGCAGTATCTATTCCACTGGGCGCTACAATCAACATGGATGGTGCAGCTATTACAATCGCTGTTATGTCACTTGCCGCTGCCAATACTGTTGGAATCCACGTATCATTCGCAACAGCTCTTATCCTTGCATTCATTGCAACTCTTGCAGCTTGCGGTGCTTCTGGCGTTGCCGGTGGTTCATTGCTTCTTATCCCCATGGCTTGTTCATTGTTCGGAGTTAACGCAGATGTAGCTATGCAGGTTGTTGCTGTTGGCTTCATCATCGGTGTAGTTCAGGATTCTGTTGAGACTGCTCTTAATTCTTCAGGTGATGTAATGTTTGCAGCTACTGCAGAATACTCACAGTGGAAGCGAGATGGCAAATCTCTTCCTACATTCCTTGGTGGAACTACTAAAGTAGATATCTAATAGTTATTCAATATTGGTAATCAGCTCTGCTATATCTAAATAAGACTGTATAACAAAAAAAGCTTTCGAGATTATTCTCGAAAGCTTTTTTGCTTTATTTATGCATCTTTTGAGTGACGCTCACCAATCTGAAACTCATCGCTGTGCTCAAACATGTATCTTACTGTCATTGCATCAGAACCTGTGAGCTTTTTGAAATCATCTGTAAACTTGTCCATTTTACCTTCACGAATAGCCTGTGCAAATGTAACCATTCCATCTGATGAGAATGGAGCCTCCGATCCCTTCTGGAATACACCATCTGTAGTTCTTGGAACTCCCATAGCATCAAATACCTGGTAGTTCTCCTCATCTGTAAGCTCCTGGTATGTGATGTGATTTCCAGTAACCTGATTTCCAATCTCGATAAACTCTGTGATTGTCATTAGCTCTGGACCATTGATGTCTAATGTTGCGTGATCATACTCTGCACCTCTGTAAAGAGCATAAGCAACTGCCTTTGCGCAATCCTTACGAGAAATGTAAGCCATCTTACCATCGCCCTGGCTATTCTTTAATACTCCATCACCCTTAACATATGTGAAGTAATTTGTAATCATAGCCTCAGCATACTGTGAGTTACGAAGGAAGATATGGTCAAGACCTACTTCTTTGATGTAGTTTTCTGTATAAATATGATCCTTCTTCTCTACTGAAGGGTTTGTCTCATCCCCAGCGTTTACAAGTGATGTATAAATAATCTGCTTTACACCTGCTGCTTTTGCTGCATCAACAACATTCTTCTGAGCGTTCTGTCTCTTTGCACCAACAAATGGCATTGAGATTAATGCAAGTCTCTCTGCTCCTGCGAAAGCTTCTTCAAGTCCCTCATAATTGTTGAAGTTTGCCTGACGAGTTTCAACTCCCTGTGCTGCAAACTTATCAAGAGCTTCCTGACTGTAACCTACAAAAATAAGGTCTTCCTTGTTTGCCAATGTGAGAAGTACTCTTGCTGCTTCTGATCCTAAGTTTCCATCAACACCTGTTAATAATAGTTTTCCCATGTTTCCTCCTTCGGGCTCGGCCCTTTGTTAAATCTTTAACCATATAGTAGTTAAATTTTTATCAAACGTCCAACTCAAAAAAACTATGGGCTATTACAAAAACTTATAGGTTCAATATAAGTCCATCTTTATATGAAATTAAGAAACTCTTTTAATGTTCTGTTAGTATTAATCTTCGAATATGCTGCCGCGACTATGTATTTATGTACACTATCTTCAATAGGAATAAGTCTTATGGCATCTCCAAAATCTGACAAGCTTTGACTCTCTGGAGCAAAGCCTATGAACCCCTCCGTTATTATCGAAAACATTTCCGTTTCAATATTATCAACCGTCTTTTCAATAATAGGTTCATATCCTTCACCTCTAGCCCTATCAAGCATCTTGTCATATAGATTTCCTATAACATCTTTGCTAAGCATAATTATTGGATATCTATATAATTCTTCTAATGCGAGACTTTCATTCTGGAACAACTCATGGCCTTTCCCGACTATTGCCAAATATTTGCCTTCTGCTAATATCTTATGCTTGATATTAGGTCCTTCTAAAAACTCAGTAGAAAAGGATACAACAATATCACATAAATCCTTGTTTATATAATCTGCCGCCTCACCGAGATCAATTTTATTTAGTTGCAATTCTGCCATAGGGTATTTTTCTTTAAATGCTGGTAGTATTTTCATCAAGGATTGGATATCCACCTGGGATGAATACGCAATTCGAAGTGGTGGCAATTTGTCTTCCTTTTCTTTAGCTAACCTCTCCACCATATTCAAATATTGCTTATACAAAACCTTACTTTCCTCATAAAAGCTGGTTCCCGCAGATGTAGGTTGTATTGGCGTAACATTTCTATCGAAAAATTGCATTCCAAATTGTTTCTCAAGAGAGCTTATGAACTGGCTTAGCGCTGCTTGGGAAATGAAATTTTTCTTAGCTGTCTCTGTGAAATTTTGACACTCATACAAATCGATATAGTATTTCAATTTCTCGATATGCATATTTCAATCCCCCAGTATAATTCTACTTAACAAATTGTCTTTGAACATATAACTGCTATCCTAAAATAAATCTAACATACTATCCAGATATATTTCTTCTCTAACCACAAGTTGATATTCTGGCTTGACCATATAATACAAAATGAATTCTAGTATAACTGCACTTCCCAAGCTTCGGCCCTCTATTTTAAAATTAGAAAATCCCATCGGCATGTAGGTATTTTGTATATCCTCAATGCTAATAAAACCTGGATTTTTCATTGCATCAGAAAACCTGTATCCTCTTTTAGCTTGAGGCGATATACAAATGTGGTCTTCGCAATCTTCGTCTAAGCTTTTTCTGCTAACATTTTCATAGCAGGCCTTTCTGTCTGTGCAACCAAAGGAGCAACACTCATTACATAGAAATTCCACTTTGTCCTTCTGTTTTGTGGATAACTGCTCCAGCTTTTCAAATGATTTGTTCAAACGAAAGTCTGGCACTACATATTTGAATTCTTCTCTATCAAGTTCTGCTTCTAAATCCTTAAAATCTGTTAGTACCTTTGTGGTTGATGAAACATAGTAATACTCTGGATAGTTTTTCTTTATGTATTCCAGTAGTAAATCCGAATATATAATTATTCCATTTTGAATCCCTGTTTTTTCAAATAGCTCACATAAGCGGTTGCATCGCTTGTCAGTTAGATGCTCTTCTCTAATTAGTGAATTGCTGAATGTAAGCCTTGCTGATACTCCATAATCCTTCAGTAACTTGATTACGTCTGTTGCCTGCTCATCGCCAAATCCTACTCGGCCACCTCCCCACAGGCAATCCGCTGGAGCACCATAGATAGAGCCTATTTCACACCAATCATAAAAATATTCTCTGTGCTTTTTGAAGAGTGGTAAAAGAACTCTATAAAATTCATAAAACTCAAACAAACCTGGTAAATGATAATATGCTTTCATTCTTGCTCCTAACATACTTTTCTACAGCAATTATATCATTCATTTAGCTTATTCTTGTGTAATATTTTGTTTCATCTTCATGGTGAATATATGCACCGTTTGCCAACTGCGCCTTTAAACTTGGGGTGTTATCTTTGTTTACTGATAAATATACTTCTTGTATATCTCGCTTTCTTGCTTCTACAAGAGCTAGTTTTAAGCCTTTTGTAGCATATCCCTTGCCTCTATATGCTCTTCCTACCCCGTAACCGATGTGGCCTGGCCCATTTCTAAGCGCATCGTTTAAACAATGTCTCAGGTTGAATACTCCCACATACTTATTCTCATCCTCTAAAACGAAGGTAGTATCTGGCACGAAGCCCTCAGGAAGATTCTTTCCCATGGACCAATCTTTTTTTATTTCTATCCATTCAAGGAATTTGTCATAATCGTAGCCATATACCGGATTCAAGAAGCCATTCTCATCTGCCTCAAATGTCATAAACAACTCGTAAGTCTTTTTGTAGTCTGAATCCTGTACTCTAATTAGTTCCATATGTGTATCCTCCTGTTGTATATTATTTTCCATATCATATCATACGATATGAAATAAAGGTATCTCTCCCTGTTTTTGGTTCTTATAACTCAAGTTATATCTATATTTCAAAATCAATATAACATCATAGATTTACATCAATGAATATATTTCTTCAATTATTGGAGACTTGTACTCAATGTATCTATCAATGTCATTTTGATATAGCTTTGCTGCCTCCAATTTAGCATTTCCATATTTTACTCTAGCATCCTTATGACTTCTTAAATAATCTCTAAATGCAAGATGCCTTTTTAGCTCTGGCGAATCCTCTGGACATACATACAAATGATGAGTCTGTAAATGTTCCTTTCCTTCATAAGCAAATGCTTCTCGTCCTTCGATTCCTAAGTTACCTTCATGGACATAACCAATGCTTCCTAATTCCTCAATTGCTCTTTTAATATCATCAGATTTAACCACTACATCAATATCAATAATTGGCTTGGCCGCCAACCCTTCTACCGATGTACTGCCTACATGCTCTATTGCAATTGCAAAAGAACCAATAACCTCTGAAATTTCCTTTTTTATTTCTTCAAAATCTTGCTTCCATTTTTTATCATATGGAAGCACTACTACATGCTCTGTTCTCATTTTTTTGTCCTTTATTATTCTTCTTCGTTAGCTTGAAATAATTTGCACGCTGCTACAATATCATCTTCAGTGAGTCCTATTTTAGAATCTGGTCTGATTTGGCGTCTTCTAATATCCTCATCATTCTATACTATAGTATTCCTATTTTATTTTACCACACATTATGGGGGTATAAAAAAGCCCTCCGAGGAAAATCCTCGAAGGGCATAATTTTATAATTTGGGTTGGGCTGTTCGCTCGAAATTATTCGATGATTGTAGCAACACGACCAGAACCTACTGTTCTACCACCCTCACGGATAGCGAATGTAAGACCCTGCTCCATAGCGATTGGGTGGATGAGCTCGATTGTCATCTCTACGTTATCGCC
>JAEEGI010005388.1_pt1 | contig 29478 bp, 28 predicted proteins | sample 8958751 | NCBI WGS metagenome assembly JAEEGI01 (sample SAMN16246545, study PRJNA631951) | gut metagenome | biome: gut microbiome; feature: rumen; material: KS-attached | host: Bos | place: Iran: Karaj | collected 2018-10 | reverse complement strand
CACCGGCAGGAATCGCTGCACCGTCATCTGGAGCAGTGATTTCCCCGTACCAAGAAAATCGATGAACTGTTTGGGATAGGCGTTCCGGCTCACTGGCCAGAATCGGGTGCCGGCTCCACCGGCCATTATCACGCAAAAATTGTTTTTGTTCATAGCATAGATATTGAATTGACACTTGTACTGTCCGTCAGAGTCACTGCGGATGAAAAATGGGGGCAGTTGCACTTGTGCCTCCGTTTGGGATAGGTTGTTGTCTTACGGGACGAAGAACAGCCCGCCACGCCAGCTGTCGCCAACACTAACACAAAGATTACGAACAGTTTTATCCATTTATTGCACATGGGTATCCTTATATTGATTCCATTTTGCAAATATAGGCATAATCCGCATATGAAATGCGGATTATGCCATAAAAAATTCTATCCGGAAACATTGCTCCGGCTTTTAGCGGAAAAAGGGCTGCGCTATTTGCTTTTTGACTTGTACAGGAACTTGTTCGTCAAGGTCAGACCGAAATTCTCCTTGAACTGGAGATGGTCGGTAGTGACCTTGGTGCCATCCGCGCGCACACATGGGGTTACGCCATCCGCCTCGTAGACTTGGAACCTGACATCATAATCGTAAATGGCGGCCACATAGATGCTGAAGGAGAGCCATTCGGTCATCTTGAAGAGCCAGCGCATCTCGAAGTTGACATCCACTTTTTCCGGATGATTGAAATAGTCCGAGAAGAGTTCCAATTTGGAATAGAGGTTGATTGTCTGGGTTATATCCTTGTTAATAGTGAAACGGGCAAATCCGCCGAATGCGGAGACAAAGGTCTTGCCCTCTTCAACGCCAAAGGCATTTTCATTCAGAAAACGTTCATCCATCTTGAACGTGGTCTTACCCGTAATGGGTGAGACAAATATGGACCAGTCCTTCCGCTTGTAATCCAAACCGATGGAGGTGATCAGATAGGCTGGGGTCATGAAGGCGGAAGTCACCTTCTCGTTGGTGTATCCGTCGGAAATCTGCGTCTGCATCTTCACAAGGGCGGCACCGTTCCAATGACCGCTCAACAGATAACCCAGGTTGGAGGCCAGTTCAAGATTATCGGTGGTCTTGGTATTGACCTTGGTCTCCAGATTGCGCTGCATGCCGTAGTCAAAGTTCAGCGTATTGTCCCATGAAAGCCTGTTCTTGTTGTAACGGAGAAAGTAGTTGCCTGTCCCCTTGACGCTCAGTGCAGGGTCACCACCGGCCGCCCAGTTCAGGGTATAGTCTTGGGAAAAGGTCAGCAGTGTAAGACCGCCCAGTGTCCAGTAATGTTCCTTGACGGAGGTGTCCGCCTTGGTGCTCTTTTCATAGGATTTGATGGCAAGATCCTTGATTTCCTGCGCAAAAACGCTGGAACCCATCCAGCAAAACAAACTGACAAATAAAATTGTTTTCTTTTTCATATCTGCATTATTTCAATTGATCCAACAAACGGTGAATGCTGGTCCTGACAGGAGCCTTTTCATACAATATTTTATAGGTGGTATTCAGGATTGGCAGGTCCGCATGCAGCTGTTCCTGGTTAAAATGGTAGACACTGGAAACGGACGAATAGCCCTCGGCAACCATTTTCATCTCCATCAGAATGGTTTGCACAGAATAACCCTTCCCAACCATAATGCCGAAATTGCGGTTGCGGCTGTATTGTGAATAAGTGGTCACCAGAAAATCGCCCAAGTAAGGGGACAATGCATATTTTCGATCCTCCATCGGGTGAAGAAGCTGCAGGATGGTCACCATCTCATTAAAGCAGTTAGAATTGAAGACGGCAAGCAGGTTGTCACCGGCACCCAATCCGCGGAAAATGCCAGCTGCCAGGGCATAGATATTTTTCAGTATCACGCAGGTCTCAATACCGCGCATGTCATTGGAAAGAGTGGTCACCACGTAACGGTTTCGGAACAGGTTGGCCACATCCTCTGCCAGTTGTGGATTGCATGAAGCTGATGTCAGATAGGTAAGCCGCTCACGGGCAATCTCTTCCGCATGGGAAGGGCCCATGATAAGGCCGAGACGCTCTTCCGGTACACCAAAATATCGGTGCATGAAAAGGGAAATCTGTAACCGGGGCTGCTGAAGCAGACCTTTGGTGGCGGAAATGACATATTTTCCCTCAAATGCATTTTCGGGCAGCACTGAGAGCGAATCGTAAATGAAAGCTGATGGGATCACCAACACAATCAGGTCGGCCTTTTTGACCACATGCTTCATGTTGTTGGAAATCCTGATACGTTTGCTGTTAAGCTGTGCCTCATTCAAATAGATTGGGTTATGACCCAGCGTGCGGATACCCTCCACAATCTCAGGCTCCCTCACCCACCAATAGACATATTTCAGATTGGAGGAAAGGATTTTTACAATAGCGGTTGCCCAACTGCCCCCACCCAGAACGGCGACCTTGTAATCGGGCCGTGTAACCGCTTTAATGGATTCAAAGACAAAAGGCATAGTTTACTTATTGGATATCAATGTTATATAATTTGGCATCGTCACAGTGGCCGAACCCAGTTCCACGGTGGGTTTTACCTTGACCGCCACCCGTGAAGAGGTATGGTCATCCTTTGAAAAACTGTTGATGAACGCCTTTACGGCATCAACGCCAGAGGATGAGAAAAGGTCATAGGCATCCATGCTCACCTTCAATGGAATGGTGACCGAACCGCCCGCCGGTATTGAATAGCGGTCGGAAACGACACCCGTGGCCATCTGCTTGTTGTCCACGGTGCAGAGCCATTCCATGCGGGTGACGGTGGCTGAAGAGGCTCCGGGATTGTCAACGCCCACCTGCACACCCATCACCACCGGAATTTTCTTGTTGGCGACACAGGCGGCCAGATTGACAAGGTCTGTAGCGGAAAAACCGTTAAAGTTCGTCACGTTGATGCCCGCAACCTGGACACTTTCTATCTTACGAAGGTCAAAATTGCAGTTTTTCAGATTGGTGATTTTGGCAAGCTGTTGCACTGCCCCGCAGGATACAAACAAAAATCCCGCCACTAAGATTATGATTCCCTTTTTCATTCGTCAATCTCCTGCATTTCTTGGTTGGCAATGTCCGCAATCCGGGTGTCAATAAGGATGCGTCCGCAGAACTCGCAGACAATTATCTTCTTGTGCATGCAGATGTCCAGCTGGCGCTGTGGGGAGATTTTGCTGAAACAGCCGCCGCAGGCATCCCTTTCAATCTTCACAACCGCCAGTCCGTTGCGCATATTGTTGCGGATGCGCTTGAAGGCGGTGAGCAGCCTGGGTTCGATAGCTGATTCATATTTGGTGACATTTGCCAACAGGCGGTTCTCCTCCTTTTCCGTCTCGGCAATGATGTCATCCAGTTCGGATTTCTTGTTTTTCAGTTCATCCTGCGTCACTTCCAGTTCAGCGTTGCAGGTGGCGATTTCCTCGTTTTTGGCCTCAATGGAACGCTTGAAATCATCAATCTTCTTGTTGCTCAACTCGATTTCAAGTGTCTGGTATTCGATTTCCTTGTTCAGGGCATCATATTCGCGGTTATTGCGCACATTGTCCAATTGCTCCTTATATTTTGAAATGGCAGTGTTGGCATTTTTGCTAATGGTTTCCCGTTCAGTGATTTTAGCCTGAAATTCCTTTATCACCTCCTCAATCTTGTGGATACGGGTCTCAATACCCTCACAGGCCGCCTCCAAATCCCGGACCTCCAACGGAAGTTCCCCACGGATGGTACGGATTTTATCAATTTTGGAATCAATAATCTGAAGTTTCCGCAAGGCGATCAGACTGTTTTCAACGGATTGTAATTCCTGTTGTTCTTGATTTTCCTTTGATTGCATGTCTACTATCTTAATTAAAATTACAAATAATTATAAGGAGTAAGCTCCTTTTCCGAAACTGCAAAATTACCAAATTTTTCGTTAAGTCTGGCGAATATTTCAGATTTTATCAGGCATTCGCTCTCATAATGTCCGACCTCAACTATCAGAATATTATCCTGAAAGTCTATAAAATCATGATAATGAGCCTCGCCCACAACAAATGCATCGGCTCCGCGGCGTATTGCGTTCTGCAGCATGAATCCTCCCGCACCGCCGCATGCTGCCACGCGACGGACAGGTTTCCCCCGAAGGCGGCTGTGCCGGAGTACGGGAAGCCGCAGCTGTTTTTTCACCATGGAAAGGATTTCCCCCTCCTCCATTGGCGCCTCCAGCTCCCCGATTATGCCGCCTCCAGCATCGGGCAGGCTGCAGTTTGGCTGGAGAAAATCCGTGTTCTCCAGACCGAGAGTCCGGCCAAGGCAGGCGTTCACCCCACTGCGCACGTTGTCCAAGCTGGTGTGTGCCGAATAGATTGCAATTCCGCTCTTTATTGCCTTTATCACAATCTGTTCGGAGAGCTTGCCGCCGCATACCTGACGTAGCGGATGGAACAGCACCGGATGGTGCGAGACAATAAGGTTGGCACCGGTAGCCGCAGCCTCCTCCACCCTTTCGGGCGTGACATCAAGACATACCAGCCCGCCGAGGAACTCCGTCTCCGGATCCCCGACCTGCAGGCCGGAATTGTCGTAACTCTCCTGGCACGCAAGCGGCGCCCAGGATTCCATGTATCCGATTATTTCCTTTATTTTCATGATAGGATTGGTTGGTTATGGTTATTAACTCGTTTTTTATATTGAAGAAATTTAGATTTACAACTATTTATTATTCTGTCTCCCCAGCAACCCCTGTACAGCCTGTCCCAATTCGGTCAGATAGTATTTCTGCCTTGGGTGGTGAAGGTTCTCAGGATGAGTTCTTTCTATCAAGCCTGCTGCAATGGCAGGAACAATAAACTGTTTAATGAACAGTTGTTTACTTTGTGGTGAACAGTTCGTGACCATTTTTAGTTCAGGCACAGACATTTCTTTTTCTTTAAAACTTTGTATCAATGATTTAACTTGAATTGACAAGTCTTCAAGTAGCCGGTGAACAGCTGGTGAACAGTTGGTTTCATCATCCTCCTTCACCACCACGCTGAATGCGGTCAAATAACTAACATTGAACACCGCTTCCGGATTTTCATTTTCCCTTAACAAAGTCTGCACTTCGTTTATGCCATGATTAAACATATTGACATAATTCAACGTTTTCATCATTTCCGCCACCACACCGTTACGATAGTCGTTCACATATGGGAAATTCTCCGGACGAGCTTGCCCGTACAATCCGCCTGGATTCATCACCTCAATGTGGTTATCATATTGATAAAGGCGTGTAGGCATGTTAGACTGATAATCCCGATGCATCACAGCATTCATCATTAATTCGCGCAATGCCTTGAATGGATAGTTCAACACATCCTTCTCCCGAAAAATACTCACTGGAACAGGACGTTTCGTTACAATAGCATCACGGATGAAGTTCTCCAATTCCGGCAGCATTTTGTAGAGGCAACCGTCAAATCTCCGCTCATTCAATATCTCGCCACCATTAGTGCTTCCCTTAAAGCGCACAAACTGAATATAGGCTCCAGGCATGAAATACCTTGGGTTGTTGCCAAACATGATGAGTGCGGCATACGTAGGGCAATTCCAATGTAAATTGAAAAGATGCAATGAGGCTAACTGCTCCTCCAACGACCGCTTATCACTGACAAGCACATCAGCATTGATAGCCTTTGGCAAATATTCACTAACAATGGTTTTTACGTCAATATCCTCCAATTTCGCCTCGCGACATGGACATGTGTCGAAAGTTGGGAGACTTGCAGCACAACGTTCGGCAAGAATACGTTCTTCATCAGCACTGGCAATGTCACGACGAGGTCCTATTCTAATGAAAGTACGGCCACGATAGCGGACAGGCGTATCGAATGATGGTGTCACTTCCACCACCAGAACATCACCCATATCTGTTTCAACCTTTTCTGTACTCATCACAGGCAATGGCAGAATATTTCCGTCAGAACGTATGCCGCTAATCTTCTTCATTAGTGCATCGTCCACTTTCAAACCATCTATTTCCCCATTGTTTCTCACGCCTATCAACAGATAGCCTTTTTTCCGTGTGCCGGGCATATCATTGGCAAAGGCACATATAGCCTCCTGGAACTTGTCCATATCGCCTGTTGAAGTGGTCAGCTCTATGCGGTAGTTTTCATTAATGGCAATTATCTCATATAATTCTTCCAGTGTCATGTTTCTGCAACGTTTTGAATAGTTAGTGTATTGCTCCAACTAAAAGTTGGTTAATCATTTTTTGCAAAAATACACAAAATAACGTTACGATTTTCACATCGAAGAAGAAAAAATAATCCTTGTTTTAGTGGACTTTTGGTGCAAACCGAACGCAGTCGAGCGCAGCTCGGACTGCTGAGGTGCAGCCCAAAAGCAGCGAGGCTAACTGAAATGCTCTGTGAGTTGTTAACGGTGGTTGAGCTTGTCGAAACCACCGCGTGGTCTTAATCCTTGTTCTAAACAAATTTAATTCTTTCCGCCAGTTGTACAAAGTAACCGTTCGACCAACAAGTTCAATGTGTTCTTTTTCTTTCCGATAGCGGCACACTGGCGAATTATTTCCGGATTCATCCGAGAAAAGGCATCCATGTCCAACCGGATATCCTCCTCCAGCCATTCCAGCAATTCCTTCCTGTAGCGTAAATTCAGTCCAGGCGTATTCACTACCAAGTCGCACAAAGCCTTCTCGGGCGAGGCCATCACAAAATTGCAACCGTCCTCGCTGATCTGAGCCAATCCGATGCTGAAATAGTCGGGATGGCAGGATAAATACTGAAAACGTCCGACAGCATTTTCAAAGTAACGGGAATGCTTTACGGTCAAAGACTGCGTTACATACACTGCTTCCGGAATCAGACCGTAATAGCGCAATGCGGTTTGCATCGACACATATGACGGGCCGTACAGACGGTTGGCCACCAATTCGGAGGAGAGTGGCTTGCCGCTTATTTCAGGGCTCACCACATACAATCCGCGCTTTAGGCGGATGATTTCACCCGCCCTCTCCAGCTCGCGCACCTTCTGGTTCTTCCCCGAAATATCCGGGAACAGATTACCTATCACGCTGTTACTAATCGGAATATTCTGTAATGTGACCAAATTATTCATGCTGCAAAAGTAGTAAAAATTTGAACACTAAAGTATGTTTTGTATATTTTTCTGTACAAAATTTTGCTTTTTCTGTATATTCAATATTATCTTTTGCTTTCAACATCCATCAACAAATTTTGTCTATTATAACCTATTTCTTTCAAACTATTATTTATCAACGTATTAAAGCATTCCATGTATTGCTATAATTGAATTTTCGGGGGCAAATATTAAAACTATAATTGAATTTTCGGAGGCAAAACACACACCAAACCTCCCCCCCTCTTTTTTCCTTGCAAAAAAAAAGAGAGGACAAATCACAGAACATTATAATAAAATGTCTAATTTAGCGTTTTTGAATTTAAAAAAAATATAAATTTGTAAGTATTTAAGAAAGAATAATTTTGCATCTTTTAAGGAATACATTGGGCGTGATTGTGGCGGCGGTTTGGATCATTTTGATGCGAATCAGGCGACGCTATTATAACCGTGACGGCGGTGTTCACCGTGTCCGCTTCAAGATACCGACCATCAACATCGGTAACCTGAGCACCGGCGGTACTGGAAAGACCCCGCATATCGAATACCTGATCGAGATGCTCCGCAACGACTATACACTTGCCGTACTTAGCAGAGGATACGGACGGAGTACCAAAGGGTTCCGTTTTGCGGACCACCAGTCCGACAGCTCCACAATCGGTGACGAACCCTTACAAATTCATAAGAAATACCCGCTCATTCCCGTAGCTGTGGATGAAAACCGCGTGGAGGGTATCCGGCGCATTTGCAAAACCCTGCCGGACACCAACCTGATTCTGATGGACGATGCCTTCCAATACCTTAACATGAAGGCAGGTCTGAACATTCTGCTCACGGAATACAACCGCCTCTATCCGGAAGACCATGTTTTCCCGTGGGGCGACCTTCGCGAACATATTTCCGCCGCCGAAGAGGCCGACGCCATTGTCATCACAAAATGCCCGTCAGTGCTGTCACGTATGCACGAACGCAACATCATCCGCAAAATCAAGCTGAAACCGCATCAGAAAATATTTTTCTCCTTTATGAAATTCCTGCCGCTTGTGCCCTTTAACCAAGTTGCAAAACAGCAGGATTTTGAACTGAAGAGCGTGGTGCTGCTGACAGCCATTGCCAATCCGCAGCCGCTTATCAGCTACCTGAAATCAAAATATACCGAATTCCAGATGCTGACATTCAGAGACCATCATCCTTTCAGCAAAGAGGACATACGTAAGGCACGCCATTACCTGAACCGTTCACTATCCCCATACAAAGCTGTAATTGTGACTGAAAAGGATGCCATGCGGTTGTACAACAAGGAACTGACACCGTTCCTGTCTGATATTCCAATTTACACTTTGCCTATAAGAGTGGAATTCCACTCCCCCTATAAAGAATCATTCCACCAATTCATTCTTGACTATGTTGCAGCAAATTCGTGAAGCCTGCGCCTATATCCGCAGCTGTACTGACTCCCACCCAAAAACCGCCATTGTGCTGGGTACCGGACTGAACGGTCTGGCCGACCATATCCAGGTGAGTTGCAAAATCCCGTATTCAGCCATTCCGCATTTTCCTGTATCCACAGTCCAGGGACATGCCGGCAATCTGATTTTCGGCACATTGGGACAAACAGAACTGATGGTGATGCAGGGACGTTTCCACTATTATGAAGGCTATGGAATGCAACAGGTCACCTTTCCAATTCGGGTCATGAAGGCGATGGGCGTGGAAACACTGATACTTTCAAACGCCGCCGGAGGAATGAATCCAGATTTCCAAGTGGGCGACCTGATGCTGATTTCCGACCATATCAACTTTTTCCCGGAACATCCGCTCCGTGGCAAAAACGAGGAGACACTCGGTCCCCGTTTCCCTAACATGAGTGAGGTCTATGACAGGGAGCTGCTGGAAACTGCGGCCTGCGCCGCCCAAAAACATGGTTTGCGGTGCCACAAGGGAGTATACATAGGTGTGCAGGGACCGTCGCTGGAGACACCCGCCGAATACAGGATGTATAGGCTGCTTGGTGCCGATTGCGTTGGCATGTCCACTGTTCCTGAGGCAATTGTAGCACACCATGGCGGAATGAGGTGCCTGGGTATCTCTGTTGTAACAAATGTATTCCGGCCGGATACCGTCAATACAGATTCACATGAGGAGATTCTGGAAGCGGGCCGGAAATCCGAAGAGAGGCTGATTGACATGGTCAAGGACATCATTTCCCGACAATAGCCATGCGGTTTGCAGATGTCCTTGTACCGGATGCTGTCAAAAAACAGCTGATCCAAACAGTCCGAAGCAGGAGCATCCGTCATGCCCAACTGTTTTACGGCATGGAAGGAACACATGTGCTGGCACTTGCTCTCGCATACGCGCAGTACATCAATTGCCCGAACCGCACCGAAGAGGATTCCTGCGGTGTGTGTCCCTCCTGCCTGCAGTTCGGACAGCTTGCACATCCGGACCTCCATTTTTTCTTTCCGCACCCTGTAGGAAAAGATATCTCCTCATACAATTTCTACAACGAGTGGCGTGAGATTTTCACAGAAACCAAGGGACTATTCTCACTTAACGACTGGTACAGGAGAATAGGAATGGAGAACAAGCAGGGAATTATCAACAAGGACGACATTGACCTGCTGATGCAGCAGACCGCGCTCAAATCATACGAATCAGAATACAAAGTATTCATAATATGGATGGTGGAGAAAATCAACAGTCAGATAGCGCCAAAACTGCTGAAAACCCTTGAGGAACCTGACGGCAAAACCCTGTTCCTGCTCATCACAGCCAATTATGACCAAGTGCTCAACACCATCGTTTCACGAAGCCAATTGCTGAAAATAAACCGGTTCAGCACAGATGAACTGGCTGCAGTCATACAAAGGGAAAAAAACTGCGACTACGACACCGCCCACCGTCAGGCTCTGATGGCCGAAAACGACCTGACAACCGCTCTCCGGATTCAGGAAAGGACAGAAACGGAAAACGAGCAGTTCGCCCTTTTCCAGGAGATGATGAGGTATGCCTATGCCCTCTATCATCCCATCCGTAACTTTGAATTCCAGTCCGTAATACAATGGGTTGGAAAAATGGAGGCGCTCGGGCGTGAAAACCAAAAACAGTTTTTACGCTATTCGTTGGGGATGATTCGCAAATGTATGCTGAAAAACATGCAATTGGACCAGTTGGCACCTTCCGTTCCGGACGAAGAGGTCTGGATTGGAAAATTCAAGCCGTTCTTACTTACTGAAAATATATCACATTTCTATAGCCTGCTGAACACAGCCGTCAAACAGGTGGAGGCTAACGCCAATACAAAAATGCTCTTTACCGACCTTTTGTTTTCAATCGGCAAATATCTTAAATAACCCTACTCCTGCTCAAGCAGCTCCTTCTGGCCCTCCGAGGCAGCCTTGGCGTTTTCATCCGCTGTGGTCACAAAGGGTCGCGGTCCGCAGATGCGCTCCACATCCTCGCTGAAAATCACCTCGTGCTCCAACAGCAGCTCCGCCAATTGGGTCAGCTGACCGCGATGGCTGTTCAGGATATCGGTGGCACAGGCATAGGCCTTCTCCACCAGTTTGCGAACCTCTTCGTCAATGCACTGGGCAGTTTTTTCGCCGTATGGCGGTGTGAATGCATATTCGCTCTGTCCGCTTGAATCGAAATAGCTGAGGTTCCCTATCTTGTCGTTCAACCCGTAATACTTCACCATTGCGTAGGCCTGCTTGGTCACTCTCTCAAGGTCGTTCAGTGCACCGGTGGAGACCTTGCCGAAAACAACCTGCTCGGCAGCCCGACCGCCTAACAGTGCTGCAATTTCATCCATCATCTGGTCGGCGTTCACAATCTGACGCTCCTCCGGCATATACCATGCGGCACCCAATGATTTGCCACGGGGCACAATTGTCACCTTCACCAACGGCGAAGCGTAACGTAGCATCCAGCTGACGGTGGCGTGTCCGGCCTCATGGTAGGCAATCACCCGTTTCTCCTCCGGAGAGATGATTTTGCCACGCCGCTCCAAACCGCCAATAATCCGGTCAATTGCGGCAAGGAAATCAGAACGTTCTATCTCCTTCTTGCCGTTGCGTGCGGCGATCAGCGCCGCCTCGTTGCATACATTTGCTATATCTGCACCTGAGAATCCGGGAGTCTGTTTGGCGAACGAATCAATGTCCACATCCTTGGCCAGCTTCAACGGACGGATGTGCACTCCGAAAATGGCCTTACGCTCCTCCACATCAGGAAGTTCAACATGTATCTGCCTGTCAAAACGTCCGGCACGCAGCAGCGCATGATCCAGGATGTCCGCCCTGTTGGTTGCGGCAAGGATAATCACGCCGGCATTTGTGGAAAAGCCGTCCATTTCTGTAAGCAGCTGGTTAAGGGTGTTTTCCCGTTCATCGTTGGCTCCGGAAATGGCATTGCGTCCCCGAGCACGCCCAATGGCATCGATTTCATCGATAAAGATGATGCACGGGGCCTTCTCCTTGGCCATTTTGAAAAGGTCGCGCACGCGGGAGGCTCCCACGCCAACAAACATCTCCACAAAGTCAGAGCCGGATAGTGAAAAGAACGGGACCTTGGCCTCTCCTGCCACAGCCCTGGCCAACAAGGTTTTGCCTGTACCCGGAGGACCGACCAGCAACGCCCCTTTCGGGATTTTGCCGCCCAATGCGGTGTATTTCTTAGGATTTTTAAGAAAATCAACAATCTCGACAACCTCTTCCTTTGCACCCTCCAAGCCGGCCACATCCTTGAATGTGACGGATGGCTGGTTGTCCTTGTCATACAATTGCGCCTTTGATTTCCCGATATTGAAGAGCGAACCTCCGGCACCCATGCCCATGCTGCGTGTTGAAAGAAAAAAGAAAAGGAAGAGCAGCAGCATGGGAAACAGCCAGACAAGCAGGCCGCTGCCCCAACTTTTGCTGTTGTCGACATTAATGACAATGTTTTTATGCGATTGATCATACTCCGCCTTGTCAGCGTCACTCATTCCGACGGTATCGCGCTGATAAGCGGCCAGCTCCATTTTCACCACCTCCTCCTTGAACGAAGAGGCGTCTGTGATGTCGGTATAGAAGTGCGGACCGTTCTTATTTGCCTTGAAGGCATTCACATAGGCGGTGTCCCTGTCGGCACAGGCCGGATCAATATAAATGCGGGCCTGCTCCTTTTGCTTTACAATCACGATTTTCTCTATATCATGGTTCCGGATCATCTCCTCCAACCGGACATTGTCGACCGATTGGGGGCCGGGTTCCATACCATACAGTCCGATAAATAGGATGGCCAAAGCCAACAAACCGTAAAACCAATAGAAGTTAAAACCTTTTTTCTTCTGTTGTGGGGATTGGGGGCGGTTCCGTTGTTGCGGATTTCTAGGAGAATCAAACTGTTTTTGAGCCATACAATCAATTATTATTTAAATGTAAAGGGGAGGATTCAGGTTCGGCATAGGAAAAAATGTCCGCATCATTCCAGAGCCCTTCAATGTCATAATAACGCCTCTTGTCCTCCAAAAAAATGTGAACCAAAAGGTTAAAATAATCTATCAGAATCCATTGCGCCTGGTCTTTCCCTTCATAATGGGAAGGTTCCAACCGCAAACGCTCATAGACCCGTCGCAATACATTTTCGCACAAAGCTTCGGCTTGGGTTGTGGAAGTGGCGGAACAAAGGATGAAGGTGTCAAAGAGCGGTTGCTCCGGACAGTGTCCAAAACCGATCTCCACGATGTCGCGTCCCTTGATTTCTTGCAGCGCATCTATGACAACCTGCTTCAACACAGGTGGTTCATTATTTATAACTTTTTGTTTTTCAACTACTTGATTATTAATCGGCATAAAAATAATTTTTTGCAAAAATAACCTTTTTTCCAACCATTTTCGTGCTATTTTTGCAAAGTTTTTTACATCGTATTATCATGAACGATTTCCTGCACTTTCAGCAACTTGCATCAACCAACACTTTTTTGGAACAACTGTTGCAAAGTCAAAACCGTGCCAAAACGCCGGATTGTCCGGACGGACTGATTGTCATGACCGACTTTCAGACAACCGGACGTGGACGGCAAACTAACAGTTGGCACAGCGAGAACGGTAAAAATTTGCTGATGAGCATATTGATATACCCACATCTACCTGTTGAAGCCCAATTCAGGGTGACGGAATGGATCTCTTTGGCAATGACAGACCATTTGCGACAAAATGTCGGGTTGGATCCACGGATCAAATGGCCCAATGACATTTACATTAATGAAAAGAAAATCGCAGGCATCCTTATCTCCCACCATTGGAACAGCGATGAGATTGCAAGCAGCATAATCGGTATTGGCCTTAATCTCAATCAGGAACGATTTCCTGACACACTGCCAAACCCCACTTCAGTCATTTTGGAGACAGGTAAAAAAAGTGATTTGACGGTGACGGCGATAAATATAAGGGAACAACTGTCCCGCCTTCGAAAGGAGGATGCCACAATTTTGCACAAAAAGTACCTGCAGCTGCTGTACAGACGTCATGTTCCGGCCCTTTACACCGACACTCACAGCGGCGAGACATTTGAAGGCATCATTGAAGGTGTGAATAATTTGGGGCTGTTGGAAATCCGTAGCGGCAACACACTGCGGAACTATGAATTAAACGGTATTGTCTATAGCTGACCTTCAGATTTCCCTGAAAGCCGGAAACGCTCCAACGCAACATACTGCGGCTGGTATCCTTTGTGCAGGATGCTCTCGTAGAGCACACATTCCCGCACCTCCACCTTTTCGGAAAACAATTGCCTGCAAGCCTCAAACTGTTTCCAAAAATAGCCCTTGTCCCCTATACGGTGTATGCGGGCAAGAGTAAGGTGACAGACAAAGTTTCCAAATGTTTTTGGAAAACCTTTCCTCGCAAGGTTCAAATCAATACAATGATGCAATTGAACCATCGCATCAGGTGTGTAAACCGGACCTAACCAAATGACACGTGGCTGGTGGCGGCTGCCGAACGCACCAATACGGTCAAGGGTGATTGTGAAAGGATTTACAGTACGGACAGCCGCCTCAACTGCACTACAGATGTCAGGTATACGGGCTGTATCGGTCTCACCAATAAATTTCAGGGTAAGATGAAGCAAATCGGGCTGAACCCAATTGACCATATCGGTCCGGAAAGTGCATTGACGGAGCTGGCGGACTTTTTCGGCAAAACTCTCCTCCGGATGGAAAGTGATTGCAATAAAAAGCCGTTTTACTTCTTTCTCAGACACTTAATAATGATTTCAACGCATTTCGCTCCGCGTGTAGGGAGCAACATTATAATCGGAAAACTCCCCTTTCAGGTATTTGTAATAGCCTGCAATGGCTATCATGGCCGCATTGTCGGTGCTGAAACTCAGGGTGGGAATATGTATGTTCCAGCGGTATTTCTCCCCAGCCTCCCGCAATGCCTGCTGCAGTCCGGAATTGGCCGAGACCCCCCCCGCAATGGCCACTTCACTGATCTTCAAATCACGGGCGGCCTTCACAACCTTTTTCATAAGGGAATGGCATACCGCATATTGGAAAGAGGCGCACAAATCGGCCGCATTTTCCTCTCCAAAATGCGGATTATCCTTCAGACGATCACGCATGAAATAGAGGAATGATGTCTTTAATCCGCTGAAACTGTAATCATAACCGGGCAAATGAGCTTCACTGAAGGTGAAAGCATGAGGATTGCCGGTTTGTGCAAGCTTGTCGATTACAGGACCGCCCGGATATGGATAACCCAAAATTTTGGCCGCCTTGTCAAAGGCTTCACCGGCCGCATCATCAATTGTGGAACCAACCACCTGCATTTCAGATGGCGAACCAACTTTTACAATCTGCGTGTGTCCGCCGGAAACAAGCAGACACAAGAAGGGAAAACTGGGCTGTTCGCACCCATCCCGAAAAATGAAATGGGAAAGGATATGCCCCTGTAAATGATCCACTTCCACTAAAGGAAGCCGTAGACTGTAGGCAAACGCTTTGGCAAAAGAGACACCCACTATCAACGATCCGAGCAACCCGGGACCTCTGGTAAATGCAACCGCGTGCAGATCCTTTGCCCCAATACCGGCTTTTTTCAAGGCGGCATCCACAACCGGTACGATATTCTGCTGGTGAGCACGCGATGCAAGTTCGGGCACCACCCCGCCATATTGGGCATGCACCTCCTGTCCGGCAATGACATTTGACAACAGCCGACGATTGCACAGCACTGCGGCTGAAGTGTCATCACAGGATGATTCGATGCCTAAAATATACGCATCCACCATCTGAAAGGATTGCAGCAATCGCTTTATTCCGCTGCTTCCGGAGCCGATTCAACAGGTGCGGCATCCGAAGCCGCCGTTGCAGCAGGCTGGGTCATCGGTGCGGCCGCGCTCTGCCCCTGCTGGGCCTTGCTGCCACCATCCGATTTCTTCTGATAGGCGCTACGACCCATAAAGCAGGTGATGAAGCTCAACACCACCAGCACAATGGCCAACGTCCAAGTGGTTTTCTCCAAAAAATCAGAAGTTCTGCGCACCCCCATAATCTGGTTGGAGGATGAAAACTCGGAAGCCAGACCTCCGCCTTTGGAATTTTGCAGCAGAACAACCGCACCCAAAAGGACGGCGACAATAATGATAAGTACAATAACTGCAGTATACATTTTAACTTTTATTTATTACTATCTGTGTTATTTTTTGCGGCTGCAAAAGTACAACTTTTTCACAAATGATTCCCAATCTGCGCCAGATAAATTTTGTATTTTAGGAAACAAACTGAATCTCAACACCATCACTTATTGGCTTGGGTGGTCTTTTTCCGACTTCATCAGGAAAACCACCATCGGAAATGCGATAATGGACATGGTGGCGGAAATCGGCAGGTAGAATCCTTTGCTGAATTCGGTAATGACAAAGGTGATGGCCAACAGTACCGTACTGATCAGAATGGACCATAGGGACTCCTTCCAAAGGGAGCAGTTCTTGAAAATAATCCGCACCAGATTAGGCACCGTCAGGGAAATCATGCCAACAATGCCGCACACAGCAATCACAGAAATCACCAATAGGTTAAGGTTCAAGAAATAATATACATTTGAATGGCGTTTGTGACGCACAAACTGCCAGGCACTGAACAGGCCGATTGCAAACAACAGGAAAGACAAATAATATATGTAAGGATGATAGCCCGACACCTTGAACGAGCAACCGGCCCAACGGTAATAGAGTTGCAGGTTCTCAGGCGTGGTGTTGTTGGCCACAATCGTGCCGAAAGAGCCGATCAGCGATCCGAAAAGCATCCCGAAGGTGATGAAACGGGTGTTGTTGAGGAACACATAGAACAGGGCTCCGAGTATAGCGGCGAGAAGACATATCAGATAGGCCCCCACAGGGATGGACCATCCCATCATGGCAGCCAACGCTCCGCCCAAACAGGCGGCGGAACCCAAACCGACCGAATAGACATCCCCCAACTGGTTATGCCACATTTTCTGCATTTGGATACCGCCCATCGGAAGGGCTATTCCTGACAAAAGAATGTAGAGAACACTGAGTATCATTCCAAAAAAAAATATTTAGGCGTTCTTCATGTTTTTGGCCGATTCAATGGCAGCGGAATAGGCTTCGCTGTTTTCAGGGTGCTTTTCCATCAACACCTTGTAAACCTTGACAGCGCGGTCGTATTCCTTCTGCTCGACATATAGCCTGGCAAGGGTTTCGCTGACAAAGTTCATGCGCTCCATGTTGCTGCTTTTGCCCAAATCCTCATAAACCTCCTCTTCCGGAAAATCGGCGGAAACCGTAGCGATCTTAGGCGGATTGGTTTTGAACTTTTCAAGCATGTCATCAAGCACCTGCAAGGCAGAACGTCCGTTTTCAGAATGAATCTCCTTGGGAATATGTGCAGAAACAGCATCCAAAACAGAGGCCTCCTCCTCTGTCTCCAAGTGTAGCTTTCCGGATAGGAAGCGGTACAGAAAATTCCGGTCTTCCATCCTGAACGCCAACGCCGCGTTTTCAGCAACATCATTCCGTCCAAAGCAGGCCATCAGCCGTGCAAGCTGGAAATAGGGATAACGCGCCACCACCTCCGACAAACCCTCAACTGCGGCAGGATGGATGCAGAAATCTTTACAGATACGGCTGAATTCGTTTTTTTCCATTATCATAATCACCAATTTGTTACTGCTTTTGTAAAAATGTCATCTATCAATGCCTCCACAATTTCCGCAACCAGCGCATCCTGCACCTGCTCCAACGTTTTGGAGCTGCTGAAATCGGCATAACGGGAAAAAGTGGTTTCATAACTCTTTTTTTCGTCCAAAGTATTGACAAACTTGACCCTGACCGTAATGGTCAACCTGTTCATGGCCGCCTTATCACTGCCGACAGCCGTAGCGGTGACCGCATAATCGGTGATCTGCCCTTCAAACTGCAAATCACCCATCTGGTCGGTCACCATCAGTTTTGTCTGAGATTGGAATTTTTCTTTCAACTTGGTAGTCAACTCATTGGCTAATTTCAAGTTGACCATGGAGGCGTTGTTCCGAAACTGCTTCACCGAAACAGTCCGCACCTCTGGCGCAATATCCACACCAGAAAAGGAATAATGAACCGAGCAGCCGGTCATCAGCAGGAAGCACAATGCGATGCAGCATGTGACGGATTTGCCAACCCAGTTTCCGGTCCCAATATGAGAACTCATTTTGTATCCAATTGATATTCCTTTAATTTACGGTACAATGTGCGTTCGGAAATGCCCAAATCGGCCGCAGTCTCCTTGCGCCGTCCGTTATTTTTTAGCAAAGCCTTTACAATCATCTCTTTTTCCTTCTCCTGCAAAGAAAGCGAATCTGGAATGATTTCCGCATCCACCGCAATCGGATCTGCGGGGATATGTCCGGTGGCAGGCGGCACCGGATCGTCCAACAGGAAATGTGCCGGAGCAACAGGTGCCTCTTCCGACGGCCCCCCACCGCCCTCCTTGCCGTTCAAATGGGAAACATACCGTTTCAATTCGTTGATGTCTTTCTGCATGTCTGCCAAAAACTTGAAAATCAGCTCTCTTTCAAATGAGGCATCTGACGTTTTCTGCTGCTGCCGGTGGCCGTACAAAACTGGCAATGTGGAGGGGATGTCATTTAAATCAATGTATTTCTTCAGCGTTTCCAAAGTGATTGTCCGCTCCTGCTCAATAATGGAAATCTGTTCCGTCACATTTTTAAGCTGACGGACATTCCCAGGCCAATAATACTGCAGCATCGCCATCTGGGCTTCCGGTGTCAGCTCCACCTCCGGCATCCGGTATTTTTCAGAAAAATCAAAGGCGAATTTGCGGAAAAGCAACAGGATGTCCTCCTTCCGCTCCCGCAACGGCGGAATCACTATCGGTACCGTATTTAGCCTGTAATAGAGATCCTCACGGAATTTTCCGGAGGCGATGGCATCCGGTATGTTGACATTGGTGGCTGCAACCACACGAACATTTGTCTTGCGGCTCTCCGAAGAGCCGACCCTCATAAACTCCCCAGTTTCCAGCACACGGAGCAGCCGCGCCTGTGTGGAGGCGGGCAACTCACCCACTTCATCCAGAAAAATAGTTCCTCCGTCAGCCTCCTCAAAATAGCCTTTACGCTCACCGACCGCACCGGTAAAGGAACCCTTCTCATGACCGAACAGTTCGGAATCGACCGTTCCCTCCGGAATGGCACCGCAGTTGATGGCCACGTATGGACGGTGCTTGCGTTCCGCACTGTGGTCGTGAATGATTTTTGGAAAATTCTCCTTACCCACACCGCTTTCCCCGTTTATCAGCACAGTCAGATCGGTGGAAGCCACCTGAACGGCCACCTGGATGGCCCTGTCGATGGCAGGCGAAGTGCCGATGATACCGTACCTCCGTTTGACCTCCTGTATTGTAATGTCACTCATCTGCACAAAAAATGATAAAAAACTAACGGGCAAATTTCCGTAAAATCAGCTCGTACAACTGCTGAACAGCCTCCGCCTCCTCTTTCCAGCGGTATTTCTGTTTCATCTCCTCAAACAGGGACAACGCGGTTTCCAACCTGACACATTCATTCAGATTGTTCAATTCCTCAGAAAGCAGTTTGGCGTTCCCGTTGAACAGTTCCCTTACAAAGGTGAATTTGAGGTTCAGGTCGATAGACTTAGTAAGGTCATTGATCTGGTCACGCTGCTTACGACTCCCAAGGCTGCGGTCCTCCCCTTTTTTGTGGGAAAGCTGGTCGTTCAGTGAGGGGAACTGATTGGCAAAATGCTCACCCAACGTCAGGCCACTTTTGCCGGAATAGGAAGGGAATCCGGTTTCAGGCTCGCCCTCCATGGCTTTCGGGTTCAGACCGGGATAATAGGGGGCATAGGCATCATCGGATGTCTTTTTGGAAGAAACCGGCACTTCATCGTCCTCATCACCATCGGGTTCGTCTTCAAATTCAATGGCATTCAAGTCTATGTCATGAACCTGGGGCTCCTCCTCCATCAGATTGAGATCCACTTCCGGCATTTCCTCCGACTTAGGTTCTTCCACGACCTCAGGTTCTTTGTTTTCAGAATGTTCCTCTTCGGATGCCGTTGATGTCCCTGAAACTTCCATTGAAGCATCATTGCCATCTTCTTCCAAGGTTTCAGGCTGCTCCGGCACTGTTTCCGGCTGATGCTCCGATACAGCAGGCTGCACTACTGCCGTTGCGGCAGCGGCCTTCTTTGGTTTGCGCTCCGACACCTGCTTCTTGGGCTGAACCTCTGCCGGTTCCTCCTCTGCAAACTTAAGCGGCAGGGAAGTTTCATTCGACTCCGGCTGTTCCACCACCTCTTCCTCTTCCGCTTCCACATCCGGCACATCCTTGCGACCCTTGGATGCACGCCGTTTCACTTCCGGACGGTTTTCATCCCGCAATGACAGGTAACTGTCATACATCAGCCGCAAATACATCAGCTGTGTGTCCAAATCCAAAGCGGAAACCGGCTCTTCCGGGTTGGACAAACGCTGGTCCAACACTTCCATTTTATCTTGTAATTCCTTAATTTTAATAAAAATACGTTCTTTGTTCATCTTACACTCCCTTTTTCTTTCCCCCGAATGCCACAGCATCCGGAAATTTTTTTCAAAAGTACTAAAAAGTTAGACATCCCTCCTCTCTTTTTTTTAAAAATATCTCCATTTTTTTTTGTCTGTAGCGAATGACATATAAATAAATTTATTACTTTTGCACGTTTATACGATACATGGAGAAACGTTGGATTGTGCATACGGATTTTGACCGTCAAGCGGTACTTGATTTGGAAAATAACTTTCATATTTCCAAGTCTTTAGCTAAGTTACTCACCCTTCGTGGCATCCACAATCCGGAAGAGGCCGTCCGCTTTTTCAAACCCAAATTGGCAGAACTTTATGACCCTTTTCTCATGAAAGACATGGACAGAGCGGTCCAACGCATCCAAAAAGCCTGTCAGGAAAAGGAGAAAACACTCATTTTTGGAGATTATGATGTGGATGGCACCTCTGCAGTGGCTCTGATGTTCTCTTTCCTGAAACGGTTTGACCTGCCCATGGAATACTATGTGCCGGATCGCTACAACGAAGGCTATGGCATTTCCAACCAAGCGGTTGAATATGCCCATGAGAAAAGCTTCACCCTGATGATTGTGCTGGATTGCGGCATCAAGTGCCATGAACAGATAGCCCTCGCCAACCGTTACGGCATTGACACCATCGTATGTGACCATCATCTGGCCGATGACACCCTTCCGGAGGCCTACGCGGTATTGGATCCCAAACGGAAGGACTGCCCCTATCCGTTCAAGGAGCTTTCCGGATGCGGCGTGGGGTTCAAACTGGCACAGGCGCTGGCGCAGAAAAACGGGATTCCAAAAGAGGAGGTATACCGCTTTCTGGATTTGGTGGTCATCAGTATCGCCTCCGACATTGTGCCGATTACTGGTGAAAACCGCATTCTGGCCTATTGGGGACTGCAACTTATCAACAAACGTCCAAGGCAAGGGATTGAATCCATCCTCTCCTACAGCCACATTATCCGCAACAAGGATTCTGAAACCATGAAAAAGGGGACCATTTTCAACCAATTGGTAAGAATCAACGACTTGGTGTTCAATGTGGGGCCGCGCATCAATGCGGCGGGGCGCATGAAAACGGGACGCAGTTCCGTCCATCTGCTTATTAGCGAAAAAGAGGAGAAGACCAAAGAGTTGGGCGAACTCATCAACCAGCACAACTCCAAGCGCAAGGAGCTGGATTCCGAAATCACACAAAAGGCCATCCATATCATTGACGAAGATTTATCTTTCAAGGACAAACGCGCCCTGGTGGTCTATCATCCGGAATGGAGCAAGGGAGTGATCGGCATTGTTGCCTCGCGTTTGGTGGAAAGGTTTTACAAACCCACCATCGTCCTCAGCCTGAGCAATGACATAATTACAGGTTCGGGAAGATCCGTACAGGGATTCGACCTTTACAGCGCGGTTTGCAAATGCAGCCATCTGCTGGAACATTTCGGCGGACACACCTATGCTGTAGGGCTCTCATTGAAACCGGAGAAACTGGATGAATTTGTGGACACATTTGAAAAGGCTGTCGCCTCCTCCATCCAGGAAACTTCCATGTACCCTACAATTGACATTGACGAGGAGATTTCCTTGGACGAAATCAACAACAGGTTCTACGATGTGCTGAATGCCTTTGAACCCTTCGGACCTGAAAACATGTCCCCCCTCTTCATCACCAAGCATGTGCTGGCCGACTCCTGCCATATTGTCGGAAAAAATCATTTGAAACTGATTATCTACCAGCCGGAACAACGCAGTTTTCCCCTTTCGGCCATTGCATTTGACCTTGGACAGTATGAAGAGCGGATCCGGAAAAAGGAGCCGTTCCACATCTGCTATCACATAGAAAAGAACGAATGGCAGGGGCGCAGTTATCTGCAACTGACCATTAAAGACATAAAGTTTGAATTCGCCCCTTTCGACAAGATTTGACATGAACGCTTGCCGCCGGATTTTACTCTGCTGTTGCTTTTGCCTCCCGCTGTTAGGGAATGCCCAATCCGTCACCAACAATAATCTTCCCACACTGACACGCATCCTTTTTATTTTTGACGCCTCCAACAGCATGTGGGGGGAATGGCAGAGCGACAAAAAGATACATATCGCCAACCGGCTGCTTTCCAAAATGGTGGATTCTCTGGAAAGCTATCCTGACCTGCAGATTGCCCTGCGCGTATATGGTCATCAGGCGGAAAGCAAACTTCATGACTGCCATGACACCAAACTGGAGGTGCCTTTTTCCTATAACAATTTCGCGCGCGTGAAGCAGAAACTGAAAACCCTGTATCCGAAAGGCACCACACCAATCGCCCAATCCCTGCTGGCCTGCGAAAAGGATTTTCCACCGGCCACCGGCAATATACGGAATGTGGTGGTGCTCATTACCGACGGCATTGAGGAGTGTTCGGGCGACCCATGCGCCGTATCTCACGCACTCCAACGCAAAGGGATCATCCTCAAACCATTCATTATCGGTATCGGAGGTAATTTCGAATCTGACCTGCGATGCATCGGCAACTACATTGACGCTTCCGGCGAAGCGGATTTCGACAACGCCCTACATGTCATAATTGATCAGATTTTCCATCCTACCACCTGTCAGGTGAGCCTGTTGGACCAATCCGGCAACCCGACGGAGACCAATGTGAACATGACTTTTGAGGACAGTTATAGCCACAAAATCCGTTACAACCTGATTCATACGATGAACACACGTGGCGTTCCTGACACGCTCCTCATCAACCCGATGCCGGAATACAAAATCACGGTACATACCCTTCCACCAGTCTCTGTCGATTCTGTCAAACTTACACCTGGCCGCCATAACATCATCCCCATCCAAGTGCCACAAGGCAGTCTTCAGGTGAAAGTGATTTCCGGCCAAAGTGACCGCTACCGCCAGATTCCCATCATTGTCCGGCAGGCGGATTCGTGTCAGACCATCAATGTGCAGTATTTTGACATGACTGACAAATATCTGGTTGGAAAATACGATTTGGAGATTCTCTGCATGCCACGTCTGACCATTCCCCAGGTCAAAATCAGCCAAAGCACCACAACCCAAATCAAAATCCCCGCTCCCGGCACCGCCATCATACAGAAAAACAGGATGGGAACCGGCAGCCTTTACGTGATGCGGGGCTCACAGCTGGAGTGGGTGTATAACTTGAGGGATGCGGACATTCAGGAATCAATCCTGCTACAACCGGGAACCTACACTTTAGTTTTCCGCCCCAAAGAATCAGTCCGGACCGTGGAGACCATCAGCAAGACCTTCACCATACGATCCAACATGACTACAACCGTCCAAATCCCCAAACAGCCATGAGAAACAACCGTAATGCTTTCGGAATTGCGGAACCCAGGATGGTCACCATCCATTCCGAACCGCTGCATTTGCCGCATTACGCCATTTTGGGGCTACAACCGGCAGAAACGGATTGGGAATGGCTGGGGATGCTGCATGCCGCCACCAATTGGGGTTTCAGGAATGCATTCCCTTACAGATACATTGATTCCGAATGCCATTTTGACGTTTTCTACGCCAAACGTCCCGGAAAATTCCTGCCACTCATCTTGCGAAACTTTGCGGAAGAACAGACCAACAGTCTTGTAGGATTCCATACCTCATCCCTGCATAAAATTAAAAACAAAAACAAAACGCTGCCTAACCAACTGTCACTCTTTATGGATGATGACATTCCTGAGACCCTGGACCTCAACGATCCGCAATATGCCCACGACAATCCGGATGACCTGCGGCGTTGGAACGAAATAACCGCACTATTGTCAAAGGATGCCCTCCCATTGGAATCCTTCAGTTTTCTTTTGCCATTACAATATACTGAATATGAATTATATACCCCTTTCTTAAACCATCTGGACAAAGTGAAAGGACTACACTACCGCTACATTTCTGGCAACGACCTGGCAGATGACCGTTTATTTTACAGCATACTCCGTTTTCACACGGAACTAAAACAAAAGATTTACCATTCTTCAGGCCAATATTCTTCAAACGAATGATCGTCATAGAAAAAGACGATTTTCCTGAGTTTGCGCGGTTTGCCTTTAACAAAAGCATCCGGCTTTTCAGCAGATGAAGTTGGTGAGGAGATGGAGGATGGAGCTGAAAACTCTTCCGGAGCCGAGGGATTTACGACATCCTCTGTGGATTCCTGCTTAACCGGTTGTTTTTTTACAGTGGGTCCAATAGGTACGTTTACCGGTTGGACAGGTTGGACCGGCTGGACCGGCTGATGAGACGAAGACAATTCCTCATCAAACAGAGCGGCTTGGATTTCAGTAGGTTCCACATCCGTCTTCAACAAAGGTTGCCTCTCATCTTCAAGCATATCCTCTTTAGGCTCTGAAGGCCGGACCGATTTCTCCGAATGGGGCCGGTACATTTCACCTTCCCCTTTTAACAACCACATTGGATTAATTTCCGGAAATTTAAGCAGAGTTTTGGAGACAACAGTCTGACTGGTTTTATCCCTTCCGGTCATTATATGTGTGATACTGGGTCTTCCCACACCGATATAATCGGCAAATTCCGCTTGTGACATCCCCATTTCCTGCAACAATGATTTCAGTCTCTCTTTCATGGTGTCTATTTACAATTAGTTACGAATTCACAATGCTATTTACAAGTTTTTGCAAAGATAACATTTTTTCAAACACGCCAACCCACCATTAATAATTTCCCCAAAAAATCGCCAATAATTAACAAACAAATTACAAATTTATTTAAAGTAATAATTATGATAATAATAATATATTTATTGTTATTTAGTATTTTATATTATTTAAAACTAATATTTGTAAATTAATGTCCAAAGCGAACATTTATCTGCATCATCACATAAAATTAATGCATTAAAATATTGATTTATTGTAATATATAGGTAATTTTACAACTAACATAATTACTTGTACGTAAATTATATGTAAATTATAGATAAATTTCCATATAATTTACATTTTGATTTACAATTAACAAGCCCTATCCGCGCCGTGTTGCCAAATATTGACACTTGAATTTCCGTATTGTTTACAACACCATAGCTGCCCTATTCCAAATAAAGTTGGTAAAAAAATACAAGGAATGCATTTTTCTTTGATTTTTACATATTATTTTAATGTGATTATCGTTATAATAATATTACAAACTGAAGTGATAACCACATAGGAATAACATAAAATCATCATGTACAGCACTATATTGACGGCGGACAGCGGATCAACATCCACCAATTGGGCGTTGGTTTCCGAAAAAGGACTTGAGAAGCAAATAAATACCGGTGGCATCAACCCCTATTACATGTCCGTCGAAGAAATCCGTCGGATTGTTGTGGAAGAGCTGCTCCCTCCCCTTTCACCGGAAGAGCGTGAGTTTATCCGCGAAATACATTTTTACGGATCCGGATGCTCCACCCCATCCAAAATCCAATTGATCACCGAAGCACTTTCATCAATATCCCCGAATGCTTCCATTTTTGCAGGGCATGACGTACTGGCGTCCGCCAGAGCCGCCTGTGGAAGAGGGAAAGGAATCGCCTGTATCCTCGGAACAGGCTCCAATTCATGTGTTTACGATGGGGAAAACATTGTAAAAAATGCTATCTCCCTCGGCTACTTTTTGGGCGATGAAGGTAGCGGCCTCCATATCGGCAAACTTTTTCTGACCCGATACCTGAAAAATCAGGTTTCCCCGGAACTTAAACGCGCAACATACACCCATTTTCACTTATCGTTTGAAGAAATCCTGAACGGTCTCTACCAACAGGACAAACCCAACCGTTTTATCGCACCCTTCTCACGCTTCATATTGGATCATGCTATGGAATATCCGGATTTGACCGGAATTGTGCGTCAGTCATTCACCGAATTTGTGCGGGAATACATCCGGCCGTTCCCAGAAGCGGAAACCTACCCCATCTGCTTTGTCGGATCAGTCGCCTATCTGATGCAGGACATTCTTCGCGAGGTGTTCGCACAGGAAGGGTATTCCGTCACACGGATTGTACGATATCCTATTGAAGGACTGATCAGTTACCATCAGCAACAACTACAATCAACCAAATAACCATCCTACAAACCGGCATCACAAAAATGGCAACACTCAAACAGGAACAAAACCTTAAATTAGGGCAGAAACTATCTCCTAAACAAATCTTATTCACCCGTTTGCTGGAGGTCCCCTCCTTCCAGTTGGAGCAACGCATCCAACAGGAACTTGTGGACAATCCTGCTTTGGAAATCGCAGATTACGATGAGGATGATAAGAATGACAAGAAAAACGAAAAGGAATATGACCTGACATCGGACACACCGCCGGACAATGGACAGGATACGGAACAGGAGAATGATATACCTGAATATGAATACGAGACCGAAAATGAAATGATGGACTTTTTTTCGGATGATGAGGACAATGATGCGCTCTACCGCCACATTTCCAACTACTCACCCGATGACGAGGAAAGGGAAATGCCCATTGTCTCCAACGACAGCTTTCTGGAGACCATGAAACGGCAATTAGGTATGTTCCAGTTTAATGAGGAAGACCATCAGACAGCGGAATACATTTTGGGAAACTTTGATGAAAGCGGTTACCTTCAACGCAACGCCAAGGAGATTTCCAATGATTTGCTTTTCAATATGAACATCCGTGTGACTCCGGAAAAAATCGAACAGATTATCCAGCAAATCATCCATCGGATAGAACCGGCCGGTGTAGGTGCCACAAACCTGCAGGAATGCCTTCTGCTGCAGTTGGAAAGGATGCCGAAAAACCCTACCACTGCGCTTGCCACCGGTATTATCGCCAAAACCTTTCCGGAATTCACCAACAAGAACTATGACAAAATACGTACTAAAATGCGTTGCAGTGATGAGGATTTCCGAAAAGCAATGGCCCTGCTGGTAAAACTGGATCCCAAACCGGGATACACCAACAACGACATTGAAAGGGAAGCTGCATACATATCCCCTGATTTTGTGGTCTATTACGATGACAAGACAGGCCATCTGGAACTGAGCATGCCAAAATACAACATTCCCGAATTGTGTGTCAGGAAAGCCTACCGGAATCTGTTTGAGGAGATTCGTGAAAAGAAAAACATAAGCAAAAACGAACGGAAAATCGCAATGGATTTTGTACGGCAGAAGGTGACAGCCGCAGAATGGTTCATCGAATCCCTGAACCAGCGCGAAAACACCCTTTTCCGAACCATGGAGAGCATCATTGACTACCAGCGCACCTTTTTCCAGACGGGTGATGAAACCACCATCAAACCAATGATACTTAAAAACATAGCTGAAAAAATAGGCATGAATATCTCCACAGTCTCACGCATTACCAGCAGCAAATATGTCCTGACTCCATACGGCATGTATCCGCTTAAATTTTTCTTCTCCGAATCAATGGAAAAGGAGGGCGAAGAGGTCTCCTCACGAGAAATAAAGAAAATCATACAGGATACCATCCAGGAAGAGGACAAAAACAAACCACTGACAGACGATGAATTGCGAAACATTTTGAAAAAGAAAGGCTACAACATCGCCCGCCGTACTGTGGCAAAATACCGTGAACAGATGGGATTCATGCCATCCCGTATGCGTAAATAACTGCAAATATTGTTATTAATAAAATCAATGTACATATTTCAAGGACTAAATGAAGCGCAGGAAGCCGCAGTACGGCATGAAAATGGCCCAATGATGGTCATTGCCGGAGCCGGTTCAGGCAAGACAAGGGTTCTCACCCACCGTATCGCATATCTAATTTCACAAGGGATAAGCCCCTTCCACATTCTGGCTCTTACTTTCACCAACAAGGCTGCGGAAGAGATGCGAAACCGAATATGCCAGCTGTTGGGGGACAGCAACGGGCGCAATGTATGGATGGGCACCTTCCATTCCATCTTCAGCAAAATCCTGCACATAGAAGCCGGATACATAAACTTTACACCCAAATTCACCATATACGACACAGATGATTCGAAAGCATTGGTCAAAAGCATTTTGAAGGAGCTGAATCTGGATGACAAGGTATACCGGCCCACAATGGTGCTAAATGTGATCTCCTCCGCCAAATCCAACCTGATGGATCCGGACGAATACAACAACAACCAACTGCTACAGCAGGAGAACGTCCAGAGGAAAATCCCGGCAATGGGCGAAATCTACCGCCGCTACAACAACCGGCTGCACCGTGCGGACGCCATGGACTTTGACGACCTGCTTTTCTACATGTATCTGTTGCTAAGGGATTTTCCAGAACTGCTCTACAAATACCAGCACAAGTTCCAGTACATCCTGGTGGATGAGTATCAGGACACCAACTACGTCCAGTACCAGATTGTCCGCAAGCTGGCCGCCCTGAACGAAAACCTCTGCGTGGTTGGCGACGATGCGCAGAGCATCTATGCCTTCCGTGGGGCGAACATCCAGAACATCCTGAACTTCAAGGAGGATTATCCGGACTATACGCTATACAAGCTGGAACAGAACTACCGTTCGACCCGGAACATCCTTGAAGCCGCAAACAATGTGATTGAACACAACATCAAGCAGATTCCCAAAACAATCTGGACGACCAACACCGAAGGTGAAAAGATTAAGGTTCTTGAGACAGATGACGATCATACTGAAGCGGAAGCTGTTGTTGATGAAATTATACAACAGAAGAAAGAGAACAATCTGCAGAACAGCGACTTCACCATCCTTTACCGGAACAATAGCCAATCGCGCCCGTTTGAGGAATATTTGCGGCGCAAAGGACTGCCTTATCGCATCTATGGCGGCATGTCATTTTACAAACGCGCTGAAATAAAGGATATATTAGCCTATTACAGGCTGACAATCAATCCGAACGACGACGAATCGCTGCGCCGGATCATCAACAAGCCGCAACGGGGAATCGGTCTCACCACCATGGAAAAGGTGATGACTGCAGCCAGCCAAAGCAATGTATCCCTCTGGAACTGCCTCTGCCAGCCGGAGAGCCATGGTCTTGCACTTTCTCCCGCCACATTCAAGAAAATAGATGATTTCATCCAGAAAATCAAATCATACCAGACACTTCTAACCGAAAAAAACGCCTTTGAGCTTGGCAAATACATTGCGGACACCTCCGGCATGACACAGGAGCTGCGTTCCATGGAGGATGAGCCTGAACGATATGAGAACCTCGGAGAGCTTTTCAATGCCATGAAAGGCTTTGTGGAAAAGGAGCCGGACAATCCCAT
>JAEEGI010005384.1_pt1 | contig 29491 bp, 19 predicted proteins | sample 8958751 | NCBI WGS metagenome assembly JAEEGI01 (sample SAMN16246545, study PRJNA631951) | gut metagenome | biome: gut microbiome; feature: rumen; material: KS-attached | host: Bos | place: Iran: Karaj | collected 2018-10 | reverse complement strand
ACAAGACCATCAAGGAGATTGCCCGCGAGATGTACTCCTACGTTGACGCCATGACGATGTCGGCCAAGAAGGACGGTGTTGTGAACATGGGTGGTTTCATCGCTACCAACCGTGAGGACTGGTACGAGGGCGCCAAGCTGTTCTGCATCCCCTTCGAGGGCTTTATCACCTATGGTGGTATGAACGGCCGTGACCTGAACGCTCTGGCAGTCGGTCTGGACGAGAACACCGAGTTTGAGATGCTGGAGACCCGCATCCACCAGGTACAGTACCTGGCCAAGAAGCTCGACGAGTATGGTATTCCTTATCAGCGTCCCGTTGGCGGTCACGCCCTGTTTATCGACGCCGACAAGGTGCTGTGCAACGTTCCCAAGGAAGAGTTCCCCGCTCAGACGCTGACCTGCGAGCTGTATCTGGAGGCAGGCATCCGCGGTTGCGAGATTGGCTATATCCTGGCCGACCGTGACCCCGTTACCCGCGAGAACCGCTTCGGTGGCCTCGACCTGCTACGCCTGTGCATCGCCCGTCGCGTTTATACCGACAACCACATGAACGTCATCGCTGCTGCGCTCAAGAACGTCTATGACCGCCGCAACGAGATCACGCGCGGTGTCGCCATCGAGTGGGAAGCCCCGCTGATGCGCCACTTCACCGTGAAGCTAAAGAGACTGGGATAAAAACCAATAATACCATTAACTACCTTTTATTGATCAACGGCGGGGCATTCCCCGCCGTTGTTTGTGTAATGCTCTGTTTTGGAGATTGAGGATTTTTACCTATTTTTGTAGCTCAATTCATTGAAATGAGCCAAGCTGCCAGAGTCATATTGTTTGTCATTGCCCTGCTGCTGTGCAGGACAGGCCTTGCCCATGACCAGTCGTGGGAGCACAGCAAGTGGCTTAACCTGCCCATCGAGCGGCTGATTGACATGGCCGACAAGGACATTGCCAATGGAAACAAGAAGGACACAGCACTGATGTGTTACACGATTGTTGCCAACCGCTACGAGACATCCCTGTCGCAAGAGCAGAAAGTCATGTGCAAGGATGCCAACATGCGGCTGTGGTCCATCTATTTCTATGACTTCTATGACTATCCCAAATGCTTTGACTGCCTGACCCGTGCGCTGGAGATTGCTGATACCGACGGCATCGAGGATGCCAACATATTTTTAGGCTTTGGCTGCATGTACCAAACCATCTCGGAAGAATGCGGCAATGATGAGTTGGGGGCAACCGCACTCAGTTACTACCAGCGGGCCCTGTCGGTGGGACTGAGGACACACGATGACAAACACGCCGACATGGCATGTACCGACGTGCTGGCCATGGCTCACGCGCAGGGAGGATTGCAACCGATTACCAGCACATGGGAGAATTACCTGCAGTTACCCGAAGACAATGAGACCTGGATATTGCGTCGCTACAACAAGATGCTTTATCAGGCATTCTCCAACGTTGAGAACAAACGGTTTGATGATGCTGTCAAGGTGTATGACAGGCAATTACAACTGATAGACACCACAGAATACTCCCGCCTGATCTACTTCACGCATGTCGAGAAAGCCAAAGTCCATGCCATGAAAGGCGACTACCGCCAAGCCATTGAAGCGTTGAAGCAGTCGGAGCGCATCGCCGTTGACCTGGAAATGAAAGATTGCAAGCTGGAAGTGTACGGCATGCTATCGCAATACTACCAACGGTTGGGAGACCACAGTTCGCGCGAACATTATTATACCAAGTATTCCCAGCTCAAGGACACGCTGACCAACTATCAGCAACTCGCCAGCGTGAGCGAGATGGAATTCCGCAACGAGTTGAAGGGGATGGAACAGGAGATGACCGATATCAAGCGGCACCGCGAGGTGATGAGTTACGTCACAATGGTTTCGCTGGGTTTCCTGATGGTGTTGCTCGTGCTACTCTATCTCGTGTACCGCAAGAACGGCGAGTTGAGGCGTTCCAACCAGTTATTGTACCAGAAGAATGTGGACATGCTGCGCGCCGAGGAAGAGGAGCGACGCATACGCCGTCAGCTACAGGACAAGGAAACACCAGTCGCCAATGCCGCTGAATGTGTAGAAGACATAGAGGAAACGGAATGTGACAATGATGTCAAGTACAAGAGCAGCCACTTGAGCGACAATGACAAGCAGCAGCTGTTGTCACGCATCCTGGAGGTGATGGATGCCAGCGACGAGATTTTCTCGCCCGATTTCTCGCTGGAGCGCCTGGCCATGATGGCCGATTCCAAGTATAAGTATGTGTCGCAGGTCATCAACGAGCACTACCAGCAGAACTTCAACAATTTCCTCAACTCCTATCGCATCAAGGAAGCCTGCAAGCGCATGCGTGACTTGGCCAACTACGGCAACTACACCATCGAGGCCATCAGCGAGAGTGTGGGATTCAAGTCCAGGTCCACATTTGTTGCTTCGTTCAAGCGTTTCACAGGCCTTACTCCATCACAATACCAGCGAATGGCTCGGGAAGAGTCTCAACAGTAATCATCCAATTAGTGCGATAAATTGGCGTCCTAAGGCTCTGCTTTCGGGCGTTTTTTGTGTAAATTGCCGAAATTCGTACATTTTGTTAAGCCACAGCCCTTACATTACTTTACCAAATTTGTTATTTTTGCATCGTGTAAAATAACTAGGCCGTGCCAGCTTGTCAAAGGTTTCACGGCAGAAATTAATTACCTAAACCATTTCCATCAATGAAGAGACCTACAATTTTAATCGCATTGATCGCGCTGGTTGCCTCTATGGCGTCGGCTGGCGGTCAAACGACGACCTACTCGGGCAAACCCATGCCGATAGTAAAGCAGGTCGTAAAGTCCCAAAACAGAGCCAAGATGCTCTCCTCCCAGCAGGCGATCTCGCAGAAGCGTGCGCCCAGCGCCGATCAATTTAAGGGAATGACCATCTATGTCAACCTGACCAATTCCGAGACTTGGTCGAGCTACGGCATCGGTTCAGTGCCCTACGGCATCTATTCTTACACCATCGGCGGTGACGAGTACTTCAAGCCGCTGGCCACCGACCTCAGGTACAACTTCATGGCCAGCGCCATGGGCCGCGACCAGCTCGTGGGTGCCAGACCCATGGAGATGCTGGGTGTGCTCAATGGCGTTGAGTACAACGGCTTGAGCCGTACCGATTTCCATGAACTGTGGGCACAGAGGTATGATGCTGACTACAGTTTCATCCCGTCGGTGATGGCCTATGACGTGACGAGCGACATCATCTATGCGGTCATGTACAACAGCGACTTGACCGGATTGAACATGGCCAAGTGGAATCCCAAGGCCCGCATGTTTGAGACCTACGCCCCCTGGCCCAACAATTTCCAGCCGTTGACCCTGGGCTTCACCCCCAACGGTGACATGTTCTGCGTGGGCGCCGACGGAGAATTCTACGAGATGGACAAGGAAACCGGCGACGCTCGCTCGGCAGGCACCCTTGAGGTAACCCCCACCCTATATGTTCAGGGTATGGGCTATGAGCCCGTGAGCGGCTGCTTCCTGTGGATGGCCGTGACACAGCAAGGCTCCGCCCTGTATGCCATCGACCCCTACGATGTGTCGATGACGCTGGTGGAGACCCTCAACCAGAATGAGCAGGCTCCCTCAGTCTTCTTTGATGGCAACAAGGCTCCCGATATGGCTCCCGCAGCCATCCAGGATCTGGCGTTCACCTTTGACGGTTCGAGCACCGATGGCCAAATCACTTTCACGGTGCCCACCACGACCTACAATGGTACGCCCCTGAATGGTAACCTGACGATGAGTGTTTGGCTCGATGGCGAGCCCATCGCCAACTATGTGACCGTAGCTCCCGGCAGCCAGCAGAGCTTCAACGAGGAAGTGAGCAACGACAACCACTACGTGTATGTACTGCTGCAGAATGAGGCAGGTTACTCTCCCGTGAATTGCCTGTACACCTATGCCGGCTATGACACGCCGCTGCCCGTGACCAACGTCATGTTCACTGTAGAGAATGGTGTCAGCCATGTGACTTGGGATGCTCCCGCAACAGGTGTGAACGGCGGTTATCTGGAGAACGTCACCTACAACGTCGTACGTATGCCCGGCAACGTCCTTGTCGCCGACCACCAGAGCGGCTGCGAGTTCAGCGAGACGCTGCCTTCCAAGATGGAGCGCTACTACTACATCGTGACCCCGTTCAATGCCGACGGCAAGCAGGGCGAAGAGGCTATCTCCAACGCCATCCTGACGGGTAATGCCTTCCAGGCTCCTTACTTCGACGACTTCAGCGATGCATCGACCCGCGACCTGTGGACCATCGTCAACGCCAACAACGACGCCAGCCAGTGGGGCTCGGAATACACCTGGAGCTTCAATGACTACAATGGCTGCTGGGGTATCTACACCGGTCCTTACAACATGGGTGAAGACCAGGAAGGTGCCGACGATTACCTAATTTCTCCGGGTATCGAGATTGAGGAGGGCATCTCTTACGCCCTGATCGTGAACATGCGCAACACCTTTGCCAACTACAAGGAGCGCGTGAGCCTGATGGTCGGCACCGACCCCAACGATGTTTCGACCTTCCAGGTGCTCGCTGAGGACGAGGCCTATGACGTGGACGGCAAGCTTGCCGACTGGGAAGCCGACTTCCAGATGGCAGAGAGCGGTACCTATTTCTTTGCCGTTCGTGTTTACACCAAGAAGGAAGACAACGCCTCGGGTATCTTTGTTTACTCGATGGCACTGAACAAACTCGGCAAGAACGAGGCACCTGCCGAGGTGACTAACCTGACCATCACTCCCGATGAGGACGGCGAAATGGTTGCCGACGTGACCTTCACCGTTCCCACCACCACGCTCAATGGTGCAGAGCTGGCCAATCCGCTCACCGCCAACGTTTACCGTGATGGCGGCGAGACCGCTGTGGCTCAATTCCCCGTTAGCGTTGGAGAGAATGCCCTGTGGACCGACAACACGGTTGAGGGCGTGGGTGTGCACACCTACACCGTGGGCATCAGCAACGAGGCTGGCGAGGGTAAGCGCGTGAGTGCCGAGGCCTTTATCGGCGTTTACACCGCTCCCTACACCAACACCTTTGACACCGAGGACGACGCCCGCTTCTTCGTCACCGTCAACGACTCGTCAATCTACAGCACCAACGAGTACCGCTGGATTTGGTACAACTACAACCAGAACCTGGCACTGGGTGGCTATGGCTACTTCGTGCAGCACCCCGTTGAGAAGATCTGGCTTTACATGCCCGCCATCAAGCTGGAGAAGGATATGGTTTACACTTATGCCTTCAACTGGACCTACAGTTCCTATAACCAGACTTGTCCGGGCTATGCCGGCATCGGCATGGCTCCCGACTCGACGGCTCAGACCATCTATCCCGAGCAGTTGCCGTTCACCAACTATGGCGAGAAGGTGCTCATCGAGAACGAGGTGATTGCCACCGAGACCGGCAAGTACTATCCCTCAGTCCTCATGGTTGCCGATGTGGCCAGCAGCTACATCTCACCGAGCATCGACGACATCTCCATCACGGTTGTTGGTTCGGCCTTCGCGCCCTACAGCGTTGAGAACCTCGTCGCCGAGCACGACATGACGGGCTTGCTCAAGGTGAACTTCGACTTCAACGCACCCTCGGTTGACTACGCTAAGCGCCCGCTCGACGGCCCGATCACCGTCTATATCTTCCGTGCTGGATCGGCCATCCCCTTGATGACCTTCGAGAACGTGGAACCCGGTCAGCGCATCCAGTGGGTTGACGAGCAGCCCATGCACGGCAACAACTCCTACATCATCGTTGCCGAGAACGAGTATGGCCGCGGCAAGGCCACTGCCGTCGATATCTTTGCAGGTGTTGACGTTCCCGCTGCAGTCGAGAACTTCTGGATCCGCGGTAACGAGGACAACCAGAAGGCTGTGCTCACCTGGGACGCTCCCTCTGAGGTTGGTGTGAATGGCGGTGTAGTTGACGAATCGCTGGAATACACCATCGTCGAGTATAACCCCAATGGCACTACCCCCGAGGAGCAGATGATCATCATCGGCACCACCACCGAGACCACCTTCGTGGTTGACCGTGAGCCCACCGATGAGATGGAGATGCACTACTATGCAGTCATCACCTCCACATCGGCAGGCGTTGGCGCTGCTGTGGTCGACGACATCATCCTGGGTCAGCTCAAACCCGTTCCCTTCAATGAACCGTTTGAGAACGGTATCCTGTCCACCACGGGCTGGATGACCGAGGGCGATGTGGCCAACTATGGCACCGTATGGAACATCCTCACCGACAACGACGAGATGAGCGCACAGGACGGCGACAACGGCTATGCCCTGTGCTACAATGGCAACTACTACAGCAGCTATCACTGGGCCGACCTGGTATCACCCAAGGTGAAGTTTGAGGCCGATAAGGATTACACCCTCTCGTTCTGGGTTTACATGGGATATAGCTCAAGTGCAGCCATCATGCCCACCCTGGTGGTTTCACAGAGCATGGACGACAACCCCTACGAGGAACTCCTCACCATCGACGTCACCGCTGGCAATGGCGAGTGGACACTGTTTGAGATTCCGTTGACTGGCACCGAGTTGGCCAACTTCGGCAAGGTAAGCTTCCGAGGCTACATGAGCATGATGAGCGAGCGCATCTGGCTCGACAACATCAGCATCACCGCCATCGATAAGCCCAGCAGTGTGGATGAACTGGCCACCAAGCAGCAGATCACTGCCGTCAAGGGCGGTATCAGCATCGAGGGCTTCGAGGGTCAGCAAGTGCGCGTGTTCACCGTCGATGGCCGCCAGGTGGATGCCTTCGTGGCCGATGGTAACCGCAACCTGTCGATGTCACCCGGCATCTACATCGTCACCGTGGGCAAGCAGGCCTACAAGGTGAGCGTCAGGTAATTGACACCACATCCACTCCATAATCGAGTGGCACACAGGGAGCGAAAGCAACACTTTCGCTCCCTTTTTTCTACCAATCACACACTAAGACGCTAAGACTTAATGTCCGCGCAAGCGCGGAGAAATTAAACAAAAATTATAAATAAAATTAAAGGAAATTGGCTGAAAATCAGCCAATTTCTAAAAATTGTTTTGTTTAATTTTTTAATAAATTTTTGTTTAATTTCTCGGCCGCTAGGCCGATCTAAAAAACTTAGCGGCTTAGCGTGAGGACATGTAGAGACGCAAAATCTTGCGTCTCCAAGCGCGGCAGCCAAATCTGTTAAATTCGTAATAATTGAATGCGGATGCCAAATTAGTTTAATTCGTGAAATTTGTAGTTAGATTGTTGTTGTGGTGAGGTTATTTTTTGTTCATGAGGATTTCGGTGAGTTGCTTGTGGCGGGTGTTGCCTATTTCAAGGATCAGGCCGCATACCAGGAGCAGGAGGGATAAGAGGATGGTGAAACCGCAAACGATCAGTGTGGGGAAACGGGGGACAAGACCTGTAGAAAAATATTCTACAAACACGGGGATCATGCCCACCACTCCAGCCAGGAATAAGATGCCCGAAAGAATGGAGAAAAACAGCAGTGGCTTGAAATGAACGAACAACGACAAAGCCTTCTTGATGACCTTGAAGCCGTCGCTATAGGTGTTGAGTTTGCTGGTGCTGCCCTCGGGACGGTTGTTGTAACCCACGGGAAGCGACCGTACCACAAAATTGTTGTCCAACGCATAAATTGTCATCTCGGTCTCAATCTCAAAACCTTGTGACAAGATGGGGAAATTCTTGACAAAGGACGGACTCAATGCACGCAACCCGGAAAGGATGTCGGGCACTGAACTCTTGAAGAGCCTGTTGATAAGATTGCGCATGAACAAGTTGCCGGAGTTGTGATAGCGCCGCTGGTTCACCTCAAGGTAAGATGACGAAATCCTGTCGCCAATGACCATGTCCACCCCACCATTCAAGACCATGTCGGTCATCTGGGGCAACTGGTCAACATGATAGGTGTCGTCACCATCGATAATGATATAGCAATCGGCGTCGATGTTGCGGAACAGGCTACGCAGGACGTTGCCCTTGCCTTGACGAAGTTCGGTGACGACCTGCGCCCCGGCGGCTTGGGCCACGCGAGCGGTGTCGTCGGTCGAGTTGTTGTCACACACGACGATGCGGGCACACGGCAGTGCCTGACGCACATCGGCCACGACCTTGGCAATCGTCATGGCCTCGTTATAGCAGGGAATCAACACCACCACACGGGTGTCTTGTTCACGATTTTCGATAGACATAGGATTTCAGCTTGTTGAAGTCAATCATCTTGTACAGGAAGCATAGGCTGGGAAACCAGCACACGAGCAGGGCACGCATGGTGATGTAGAAATGCGTGAAGGAATGATGTGCCACAGCCAGGTACCACAGCAGCGGTAACAGGGCGATGAGCAGCAACACGGCATAGCGGTTCACCGCCGCACGGCCGCGGGCAGCGACTAGAGCGGGTATCGCCAGGACAGCTACAATGGCCCACCTCATCAGGCCTGCCGGCGCTAAGAGTGACCATCGCGAGGTCAAGAGGTCACACATTTTGAGCCAAGACGCCCAAATGGGCTCCGCACCCTTACCGATGGTGTGGATGCGTGTGAACTCGGTCACCTCGTCCAGGGGGTTGTAGCCCGCCAGCAGATAAGCCATGCCCCATTTGGAGGCCCACATCAGGCTATAGCCAGCGAACCATGCCACACACAGGGCTAGGACAAACCTCACCTTACTGAGTTTTTCGTCCTTGAGGACCATAACGGTCAAGGGCACACCCAGGGTCATCACGGGTGTGGTGAGAAAATCCAGGAAGGAGGTCACCGCTCCGATGGCAAAGAAACAAAGCAACACCCGATGCCATGTGGCACTCAACCACTTGAAGCCCAGTAAGGCGATGATGCTCACCAGGGTAATGTAATAGCAGGTCGAGAACTGCAGCGACCAGGGAATCACCGCCGAATGCACCATCAACAGCGCCACGACAAAGCACACGGCGATGCCCAACGACAACCGACGGGCCAGCAGCCAGAGGGCCGCAATGAGCAGTATCGCCAGAATGATGCCATTCAACAGCCTGATTTTGCCATAATCCATCACGGTGAGAAGTGGACGCAGCAGCACCTGATAGCCATGCCAGTATTTGCCATATTCAAACGGTTGATTGACCAACTTGCCGCTGGCCAACTGGTTCACCGACACAATCATGGAAGCATCACCACGGTAGCGATAATTGCGCATGGCGGCATCCACTGGATGGGCCGCATCGGCGCAATAGGCAACATTCAGCATATAGCAGTCGGTGAAGTTGTCCACCAGCACATGGCCCTCTAGTGACGGTTTCAAGGGAAATTCACCTTCCCCAGTGAAAATGGCGACCGAACGCTGGAACTGCTGTTCGATGGCGCTGCGCGGTATCATGTGCACGACTATTACCAGTGTCGTGAACAGGGCGAGCAGTACGATGTAAAGGAGGAGTATTGAGGGCGCGAGTTTTTTCATAAGGCTACTTCAGCGATGATTAAACTATAGGGCGCCCTGTTCGATGCGGACGCAGATGCGCTCAATCATGGCGTCTTTCTTGTCCTTATTGGGGTGGTAGCCCGCCTTGAGGCTCGCACCAAAGAATTTGCTGAAGGTCTGCCAGAATCCCGCTCTGAAGGTGCCCAGGAAGGCCTTCAAGATGCTGTAACTGCTCTGGTTGGTCTCGCGGTTGATGAGTTTGATAAGCATCTTGCCCTGGTTCTTGGTAAGCTTCTTCATTTGCGGTTTGTACTGGTCAAACAGTTCTTTTTCAAACCGCTTGAGGTAGGCTTGTTTCTGCTTCTCGGTCTGGTAAGTATCGATGTACTCGTAGGTTTCGAGCAGTGTCGAACTGATGAGTTTGGCGTAGGGCAAGGTCTTCTTGATGTCGCGCACGGTCTTCCAGTAGTACTTCTCTTCGGCCTTGTTGCGGAAGCGCTCGCGCGGATAGATGATGATGGGGTTGAAGACGATCATCGCCAGCGTGTCGCCCGTCGAGGGTTCGATGAAGTGGTAGTAGCCGGCAAAGGTCTTCTGCAACACCGAGGGCAACTCGATGTTGTCAAGCGGATCATTCACGGCAGGGGTGGCGTGCGCCTTGGCGCCCGATAAAGCCGTCATGGTCACGGCAATAGCTAATATGAGGAATAACCGTTTCATCTACTCGCGGCAAAAGTAGAACAAAGAAATGAATCCCAGCAAGAAAAGGATGTTAAAATTAGTTGTTATGCATCCGCGCCCTTCTTCAAACAACCCTTTTTTCAAACAACTTTCTTTTTCAAACAACACTTTTTTATCAAACAACTTTCTTTTTCAAACAACACTTTTTTATCAAACAACACGGACAACATTTTGAACAACAATAACAACATTTTTTTGGCATCCGCATCCTTTTGTCCTCACGCTAAGCCGCTAAGGCGCTAAGTTTTTTATTATTGCTTGCAAGGGGCTCGCAAAACTCAATTTATATCCGCGCAAGTCTATAAAAATTATAGGCTTAAAAAATTGCGAGCCCCTTGCGAGCAATAAAAACTTCTTTGCGGCTTTGCGTGAGTACCAGTGTGCGGATACCAACTAGGGACTAGAAACTAATTGATGCCTCTCTAAACTCTAAACTTTAAACTCTAAACTGCGAGCAAAGCGAGCATAGTGTAAAAAATGCCTGCCGTGGGTGGGACGGCAGGCACGTTGCGTTGTGCTGTTTTTCAGCGCAATGAGTCTCGGTTATTTTCTTCCGGCTATCGTTTGCGCTTTTCTTCGTGTAAAGATGGGTACTAATCGCGCACAGCACGGACATTAAAGGCCGTGCTACGTGTTATGTTGTCACTCCATAGTTGGGTCGAGTTATAGATGAGGAGGTAGTATGCATCAGGGCCACCAGTGTGTCCGAGTGTGCTCGACCAATAGTAGCCTTGCTCCCCTTCGTAGTATAAACCATCCCCTTCGTCATATTCACTGTCAAAGCGGTAGCCGCCGGCGGGCAGGAATATCGTCCTGCCGCTGGGACCGGTGCCCAACTTGCCGTACACACCGTTTATCTCTGTCCACACCCACGGGTGACAATACCTGCTCAGCTCTTTTATCTCTTCATCTGTCGGCATGCGCCATGAAGGCCCCCAGTTCACGTAAGCCGCATCATCCTCAGGCTCCAGCACCGTGAGGCTGTCAACAGGCCCCCACTGGCTGTTTGTGCAGTACTTCTTCACACGCGGATAAGTGGACCCCCATTTATAGTTGTAGATGGTATAGGTGTCCTTGGGAGCGGTCTCGCCCCAGCAGAAGTAATCACCGTACTCCTCGGGAGAGCTAGCGCCGATGTTCTTCGTGGCCCACAACGTTCCGCTGGGCAGGCCCAAGTCAACGTATTCGGGTTCAGTGCCATGATATAGAATGATGTCAATCAATTCCATCATGTCAGCAATGGTGACATGGCCGTCAGCGTTGACGTCGGATGCGGGGTTGTCAGCAGCGCTGGCCTGACCTTTCAAAAGCATGTCAATGAGTTGTGTGACATCCTTGATACCGATTTCGCCATCACCGTTCACGTCGCCCGTCTCGGCATTGGCCACTGACGGCATCGCCATCAGCAGCAAAACAAAAAGTAAAGAAAATTTCCTCATAACAATACTTGTTCTCTTTAATTAATGTATGGTAATTGAATATCAAATTGCTGTATCATCACGCATATGAATTATACCCCTAATATGATATCAGTAAGTGTAGTCACATCAGCAATGCTTAGGACACCGTCACCATTCACATCGCTGGCATCAAGGTGATATATATTGGCACCCTGGAAGAAATTATCCAACCAGTCATTGAGTTGGGTGATATCATGGATATTCATAAATCCGTCGCCGTTGACGTCGCCTCTCTTAAACCCGACATGGATATGGATATTGGTGATGCAGGAATTCTGGTTGACTGTTGGCACGCCACGCCAGTCCAGACCTGAACTCAAGGATGCATTTAGAGTGATGTCACCGTCCAGTATTCCATAAGGAATCCAAAGACTGAATTCAATCATGTTGCTATGGTATCCTTGAGCCCACTTAACTGTACCATAGGGTATATAGGTGTTGTTATTGAACTGGTCCCAGTAGCCATAATCCGAAATGGTTGAAGAAAAATAAGAATATAATGTATTGGTTCCATTGGGTTGATTAGGTGTTTTGGTCAACAGTTGTGCGTTAAACACGGCATTTTCCCCTGAAATGTTGATGTAGGGCACATTCATGTCGGAGCCTTCTTTAATGGCATATGCATCCGCTGGGTTGACATATAAACGCATGGTATCAGGGTGAGCCATGGTGATGTACCAATGGTCAAGATAGCCGTCAAAATGGGCTGTCATGTACATTTTTGCATAACTTTCCGCATGGCTTGGATCAATCCTAAGCGTTCCGTTGACCACAGTGTCATTAGTGGTGCGCAACGAGAAATAGTTGTCGGCGCTTGCAGAGCTAAAAGCAAATGCAATCACAAAAAAAGAGAATAAAAATTTCCTCATAAAAAATAATATTTTTGATGTTAATAAATAAAGTTTTGTTTTGTCAAAAAATGCCGATTTCATCGAAGAAAATGGTCAATTTAGTAGGTGCTGAAGAAGCCCTCGAAGGAGTTGCCTGTGGGGGCGTCGATAGTGATGACATACTCGCCGTCGGGGAGGGAGGAGATGTCGATGGTGTCGTAGTAGCCGTTGACCTGGGTGGAAATCAGCACGTCGAACGAAGTGAGCGACATAATTTCCACATCGTAGTAATTCACTTCGCCCGTACCGTCAACAATAATGGTTTGAGACACATCATTATAATAAACATCAGGTATTTCGGCTGGTGCTGGGATACCATAATGAGAGTGCCCTCCTCCTGGATAATGCAAATTAATGCTCGCTTCATCACGTGCCATGCAGACGAAAGAAGAAAATATAAACACTAAAATGAACAAAAAACAATTCTTTTTCATGATTTCGGTGATTTTAATGGTTAATATTTTGATATCTAATACTTTATAAGGTCGATGGAGAGATTCTTATCCAGCCATCAACCATTTGCAAAATTATAACAAAAAAATTGGATAAATGCAAAAAATCAATTGCCTTTTTTGAAAGGTAATTGACTGTAAAACAGTAAAATGAGAAAAATAATTATTGCCCCACCAAAAATAATAGGTTGTTTGTTGAAAGTTTTCAGTGTTTTTTCAACCTATTGTTTTCCTAATTCGTCGTTGATGTATAGATTGATGAATTGGTCCATTTTCATGTCCAACCCCATTTTATTCTGGAGCAGGTTCTTCTTTCTCTTGCTGGCGGTTCCCTCTCCTGTATAGTTCATGCAGATGCTTATTATCTGGTTAGGGAAATCTGCACACATCAGCAAGAACAGCTGCATGTCTCTAGTTGTAAGATCGGGATAATTCTGTTCCATAAATGATATAATGCCTGGATATTCCCCTTCGACCGATAACCTGAGGTTGTCCCAAAAGGATTTATTGGGAACCATTTTCATTATCCTATTCTTTTCGTACAAATCCTTTAATGTTTCCATCAGAGGTCGGTTCTTCCCATCATCTGATGCTTTCTTAATCTTTATACCAAGATATAATTCGTTGAGTGCGGCATTCCTGTATTTTGCAATTCTAGCAGCCTGATTGTTGATGCTATCTTGCTGCTTTTCGAGTTGATGTTTCTCCTTGTTGATTTGAGATAATTCCAGGTTGATTTGCTTGACTTTCTCACGTTCAGCCAATAATTCAAACATCTGTTTTTCTGAGTTATTGACCAATTCTGTTATTTCCTGTTGAGCCAAATCCATTTCTTGGCGGAATCTATTGTTTCTATTCTTGATGATGGCTCTTGTAATAGCGACGAGCGCTACAAAGGCAATGAGTACCAGCACGATAATCCATATCATGCATGTATTATATTCGCTTTTCATCTGTGCATGCTGCCATGATGCATCACATTCTAGCTCTTTTAATAATAATGTTGGATTAGAATTGTTTTCAACTATCGTCCGATGGATTCTTTCAGCATTGGCACTACACAGACCATAATTCACCATGTCATGATTTGCCTTAGCCAATTCAGCTTGCAGCAGGTAGTGATTAAAGCTGTCCAGCGGCAAAACGGGAGGTGGAATAATTGACGCCACCCAGCTTGCCGAGTCCATATTGCCCAGTTGAATGAACGACCGTGCGGCATAGTAATAGAACATTCTTTCATCACAATAGTCTCGATTATTAATAATATCCATCGCAAGGTTTTTTGCTTGTTGGTAATCCTGTTTATAAAAAAAGATACCAGCCAGTTTGGATTGATAAAAGTTCAAATGTGGTGAGTTGGTCAATCGTGCCAGGAACAAGGCTTGATTCAGAAAAAAAATGGCACTGTCATTATGAATATAATCCAGATAAGAGCCAAGTCTGCCCATTGATATGATAATATAATTGGTATCGCGACAAGTAATAAAACACTCCATAGCTTTGCGCATCCTTGTTTTCACAATGCTGTCAGCTGAGGTAAACTGATATAATTCACCAATTCTAAGATTGCAAAAGCCACGGTTGAAGTAGTCGGTGGGGTCGGCTGTGGCTTCGGCGGTTTTGTAGTAGTGCATCGCACTATCGGGGTGACCCAATTCCTGCATGACGGCGCCTTTGTAGATGTAGGCGCGGGTGAGTTTTTCGCGTTCCCCCTTGTGGTGGCGGTAGTAGGCCAGGGCGCGGTTGATGGCGCTGTCGCTGGTGGCGGTGATGTAGCACTTGTAGCGGGCCTGGGTCAGCAGCAGGTCACGGTAGGCGCGGTCGCCCTCGGTGGAGAGGCTGTCGGCATCGACCGCCTGGACGAGCGCCAGGGCGCTGTCGGGGTTGGCCTGCATGAGGCTGTCGGCCAGCACAAGCCGGCTGTCGTAGCGGTGCGACCCGCCACATCCCGCAACCACCGCCACGAGCACCACCAACAATCCGATTACTGCCACCTTCACTTTCATGCCTGCAAAGGTAATAAATAAACTACGAATTACGCGAATTTAGCTAATTGGCATCCGCATTCAATTAATACGAATTAAACTTATTGGGCTACCGCATTCTTCTATTCAAACTACGAATTTCACTAATTAGACTAATTAGCATCCGCATTCAATTATTACGAATTTGACTGATTTGGCATCCGCGTGCTTTTGGCCTCACGCTAAGCCGCAAAGGCGATAAGTTTTTTTATTATTGCTCGCAAGGGGCTCGCAATTATTGGTCTCTAGTTGGCATACGCATACTACAAAAAAGAAGACAATACTATGAGTTTCTAGTCCTTAGTTTCTAGTCCCTAGTTTCTAGTCCCTAGTTTATGGTTAATGGAAGAGGCGAAGGAAGCCGGCATAGGAGACTGTGGCTCCGATGCAGACACCCTTGACTGAGGGGATAAGATTGCTGTACTTGGCGTAGGTCACAAAGGGGCTGACACGCACGACTGAGGAGTAATGGGCCTGGCCCTCACCCAACGGCGCATCGGTGATTTTGCCGTGCAGCTTGAAGTCAATGTCCACACTTGCCAGCCAGCCGAAACTGTTCTCATGTGTGCCAATTACGTCATCTATCAAGGGGCGTTCCTGTCCCTCATCATCCTTTTCATACTTGATCTTATTCAGATCCCAAGACAGACGGTTCCAACTGATACCCACATTGGGCGTCACAGAAACCTTGCCCTGACGCCACACCGTGTAGCCCAGCTGCACCCCCACGCCCAGCAGCGTTGGGTTGGCAGTAGCATTAAGTTGCAGGTCGCGGCCCTGGCTGTCATACACAGCATAAGGGTTCTTATTCTTGAACGAAGGTTGGCCGTAAGCGACATCAGCCTTGAGCCTCAAACGGTTGTACTCGGCATTCAAGCCTCCGGTGAACAAGGCACATCCCTTGAGGTCATCACCGAGGGATGACGTGGGCAATAGGCCTCCTACGCCCAATTGGAAGCCGAAGCCCCAGCCTTGATATATAGACTCATTCTCCTGGGCACGCAGGGCGGCAGGAGTCAACATCAGTATCGCAAGAAGTATAAAAATCGTCCGTTTCATCGCATTTTTTCTTAGTTTACAATCACTATAATAACGTACAAGAGCCATTAAAATTGTTATGATAGACCATAGAGCCACACAAGCGGTCACGACAAAGCGCACCCGCAGGCAAAAAATCTATTATCTCTTATCTTTAATCTCTTATCTAAAAAGTTTACCACCACAGGCTGCGGTAATACTTGTGATAGAGTGAGAGGCCCTCGCTGATGGGCTTGAGCGAGGCCTTGGCGGCGCGCTTGAGGTCGGCCAGATCTTCCTCGTTGTTCCAGATGGCCTTGATGTAGGCCTTGTACTCGGGAGTGTCCTCCTCGGTCTGCATGGCGATGCGCTCAAAAGCGTAGATCATCTTGTCCAAGATTTCGTTCCACTCCTCTTGGGGCATGTTCAATCGTGGCGTGCGTTCACAATGCTGCTTGAAGACCATCAGACGGGGTAAAATAAAACGCGCAATCGTCACGTCAAGGTCATAGAGTTCCTCGACGTCAATTGTCTTGGCAATAGCTTGGGGGTTGTACTCGTTGTTCATTTTGTTTTGAGAGGTTAATAGTGCTATGATTGTTTTCAGGGAGCAATTATAAACATAATTCCTGACATGACAAAGAATTATCACAAAAAAGATGAAAAAATAATCATTTTATCCACTAATCTATTCGATTTCAACCTCATTTACTAAAAACTAGGGACTAGGGACTAGAAACTAAAAACTTTTTATTAATTTTGCCATCACTATGACAATACAAGAGGCCCAAGAGCGTGTTGACGCTTGGATCAAGCAATATGGCGTGCGCTACTTCAGCGAACTGACCAACATGGCAGTACTTACTGAGGAAGTGGGCGAGGTGGCACGTGTCATCGCACGGCGCTACGGTGACCAGTCAAGCAAACCGGGCGACGACCTGGACCTGGCCGATGAGTTGGCCGACGTGCTGTGGGTGGTGATGTGCCTAGCCAACCAGACGGGCATCGACCTGGATGCCGCGCTGGAACGCAACTTTGCCAAGAAGACCTCACGCGACAGCCACCGTCACCTGGATAATGAAAAATTAAAACAGTAACCAATAATAAAACAAAACGATTATGAGCAACCACGAACACGAACATTGCGGATGCGGATGTGAGCATCACGATCACGACCACAAGCCCATGGACAAGTACATGACCGCCATTAACCAGAGCACCGTCACTACCGACGATGCTGCTGTAGCTGCCGCCGTGCAGGAGATTATCGACAAGCACGCTGCCGAGAACAATACCCCCGAGGTACAACAGTTCCTGCTGAATTGCGTGGACCTGACGACGCTGGCCACCGAGGACAGTGAGCGCAGCGTAGCCCAGTTTGTTCAGAAGGTCAACGACTTTGACAACAACTATCCCCAGTACAAGAACGTGGCCGCCATCTGCGTCTATAGCAACTTTGCCGCTGTGGTGCGTGGCACGCTTGAGGTGAGTGGTGTTGACGTGGCCGTGTGCAGCGCCTGCTTCCCCTCCAGCCAGGCCCACATAGAGACCAAGATTGCCGAGACCGCTCTGGCTGTTGCCGATGGTGCCGACGAGGTGGACATCGTCCTCAACGTGGGCTACTTCAAGGATGAGGCATATGAGGAATTATGCGATGAAATCGGCGAAATCAAGCAAGTGGTAGGTGATCGTCCATTGAAGGTCATCCTGGAGACGGGGCTGCTCAAGAGTGCCGAGGCCATCCGCCGCGCCAGCATCCTGTCGATGTACTCTGGCTGCGACTTCATCAAGACCTCGACGGGCAAGATTTATCCCGGTGCTTCGCTCGAAGCTGCCTACGTGATGTGCCAGTGCATCAAGGAATACTTCATCCAGCATGGCCGCATGGTGGGCTTCAAGGCATCAGGTGGTATCCGCACGACCGAGGACGCCGTGAAGTATTACACCATCGTTAAGGAAGTCCTGGGCGAGAAGTGGTTGAACAACAAGTACTTCCGCATCGGCGCCTCCAGCCTGGCCAACTCCCTGTTCCAGTCCTTCACCGGCACCGAAGAAAAACCCTTCTAAAACAACAACAGTCATTTCATAAGGAAAACAATAAATACAATAAGTACAATTTGTTGATTACCAATATTTTGTATTTGTTGTACTTATTGTTTTCTTTTTAGAATAGGGCATGAATCGGGAAATATTGAGGATTGCGTTGCCGGCGATTGTCGCTAACATCACGGTGCCGCTGCTGGGACTGGTGGATACCGCCATCGCCGGGCACCTGGGTGACAAGATATTTATCGGTGCAGTGGCAGTGGGTGCGATGATGTTCAACCTGGTGTACTGGAACTTTGGTTTCCTGCGCATGAGCACGTCGGGCATGACGGCACAGACCTATGGCAGCGGTGACTTCAAGGAGAGCGCCAAACTGCTGGGCGAATCCACGGCACTTGCCTTGCTCATCTCGACCATCATCATTGTACTGCAATGGCCCATCAGGCTGTTGCTGCTGTGGATCATCGGCCCTTCTCCTGATGTCACATCGCTGGCCATTACCTATTTCACTATCTGCATCTGGGGCGTTCCGCCCGTGTTGGTGATGATGGCATTCAAGGGATGGCTGCTGGGGATGCAGGATTCCCAAAGCGCGATGTGGATTTCCATCATGACCAACGTGTTTAATATCGGTGCGAGCCTGATTTGCGTCTATCTGCTGAAGATGGGCTTTGTTGGTATCGCCGTGGGTACTCTGGTGGGCGAATGGCTTGGCCTGTTGTATGCCGCCCTAACGGTGCAGCGCAAGTTCCCGAAGCTTAATGGCGTGCTCGACTGGCGGCGCGTGTGGCGCTTCAAGGGTGCGGGGCGTTACTTCAAGGTGAGCCGTGACATCTTTGTGCGCAGTTTCCTGCTGATGACCGTGAGCCTGGCGTTTGTTTCCATCGGAGCCCGTAGCGGTGACCTCATCCTGGCCGTCAACGCCCTCATCCTGCAACTGTTCACCCTGTATTCCCATTTCATGGACGGCATCGCCTTTGCCGGCGAGGCCGTTGTTGGCAAGTATTACGGCATGGGCGACATGGAGCGCATGAGACGATGCGTGAGGCTGCTGTTCGGTTGGGGCCTGGCTGTCGCCGCCGTGTTTACCCTGATTTACTCGTTCCCGCGCATCGCCTTCTGGTTGCTGACCGACCAGCAGAGCGTCATCGAGGCAGCGATGGACTATCGCGTGTGGTGTGCACTGATTCCGGCGGCAGGTATGGCGGCCTTTGTTTGGGATGGCGTTTTCATCAGCCTGACGCGCTCGATGGGTATGCTCATCAGTGCTGGCATCGCCTGGTCGCTGTTTTTCATCATCTACTGGATTACCCCCAATGAGTGGGGTAACAACCGCCTGTGGATTGCCTACTTGAGTTTCCTGGCGCTGCGCGGCATCATCCAGACCATACTATACAAATCATACCTCAAGCACGGTGTACTTGAGGCATGATTCTATTGATTACTAAACTAAATCCCTATTAATGTACGGTCAAGAGTTCGTCGATGAGTGACGTCAAGTCGTTAAGGGTGATTGTATTGTCTTCATTATAATCAGCATAAGGATCAAATATCAAATCACTTGATGACAACAATTTGTCAATCAACAAAGTAGCATCGGCAATATTAATCACTCCATCGTGAGTCATGTCACCAGGCATATATCCGTTTGCCTTGAGATTGATGGTAACATCATCGGCACCCGTACTGCTCAGGGTCAAAGTGGAATTATAGGTCTGACTGACTTTAGGCACAAACGTCACGGTAACGGTCACCGATCTACTAAATTCTGAAGCATTGATAGATGTGGGACTGACAGTAAATGAACCTGTAGGATCTTTTACCTCCAATTTCACTTTATCCTTGATGTCCAAACCATTCACAGTGAAAGTTTGCGTGGCAGTGCTGTTCAATTTTACTGTACCAAAGTTTATTTCGGGCATAGAAACCGAGATGACAGGTTTAGAATCGCTTTCCTTCATAAACCAGAACCCGGCAGTACCGTCACGGTTAATCACCATGTCGGTTACAGGTTTACCCAGTTTTCCTGCGTCATCAGTGATATTGCCATAACTGGTCAAGTATAATTGTGTGCAAGGCGTCGAATCATCGGTCAACTGATTGTGGCTACCTTGAGGCCATGTGTCACCACTCTCACTGTATTTGGACAGCTTATTGTCGGCAGGCAAAATGGTGACTAACTGGATTTTATCGTTATTGACCTTGTTATTCTTCCATCGGTCAGGACTATAAGTGATGTGAGTCACCAAAATACCTTGACCGGGAAGATAGCTGTCCCATCCTTGACGGCGGCGGTTCTCAAAAATGAAATACTCATTCTTATTCACATCGCTCACGATGCACACCGCTTTGTCGGTTTCAGTTTTCTTTTGATTCCATATGGGCAGCGTGTAATAGGTATTGGGAACAGGCTTGATGTAATCAACCCATCCCATAAACACCTTCTCATAGGCTGAATAGCCCACAGGTGTATTGCTGTCATCACAGTAGCAACCCAGGCACATGACGTCCCAATTGCCCATACCGTAACAATCGTTGGTACCCGTGTCGTAAAGATCGGGCAATCCCATGCAGTGTCCAAACTCATGGACAAAGGTGCCAATACCGTCAAGCGTCTTACCGTAGTCGTTGCTGCCGCGCAGTTCATTGAACACGGCAAAGGTGTTGACATAAGGATCCCCACTGTTTGGACGGAAAGCACCGTTACCGCCTCTAGAGTAATACTTGGCAGCATCCAGCGTCCAGTTACATGGCCAGATGGCTTCGGGATGATACATCGAAGCCTGGGCCTCGCCCACTCCAGCAAAGATGATGATGACCACATCACAGTAATAATCATCATTGGTGTCATAAGGCTTGAACGACACGCCGTCGGCAGCGGCCAACTCACATGCCTCGGTCACCATCCAGCCGATGCCCTTGTCCTTGGTCGTTCCATTACGTCCGCCATAATACTCACGATTCTGTGACAAACAGTAAATACCAAAAACAACAAACTCAGGACTGTACATACCGTTAGACTGATCACGGAAGTACTGCCCTACACTTGTGGGTCCCGAGAGCATGGAATTGATGATTTTCTCACGTGTATTATAAAATTTTTTATCCTGGAATTCAACCAAGATGATGGGAACCTTGCGTTGACCTTTGGCGGGCACATCGGCAACAGCATTGCTGCCGACAGCATTCAATTTACCTTTATTATCAGGAAGCTTGAATGACATTGTTGACATCGTCAGTGCCCTGCGTTGAGCCTCAACAAAAGCTTTCTCGGTGAAAGTGCGTTCGTTGGCTTCATGAGCTCGCATGGCTGTCAGGCCAGTCAATGATGAAGTATAGTAAAAATCTCCATCATCGCCACGGGCGACCGTCAGACCATCTTTCGTCAAAATGGCATTGTTAAATGCATTACCCACAGCCTGTAACGTCAAAGTCGAGCCGTCACTCTGCTTGATGGTGTGCCAACCTGGTTTGGCGGGCACAGCGATGGCTAAGGCTGTGTAGCACAGCCACATCGAAATGATAAGAAGGTTTTTTTTCATCGATAGTTGAATCGTGTTAATGATATCTAAGATTAAACAGTTACATCTCAATTTGTCATGAGAAAGCAGCCTCTAATTATTTCATAATGAATCATAACCACTAGAAAGCCCTGCAAAATTAAGCATAAAAATGCATATATCAAAGCTTTGGCGCCTAAACCTGCTCTTTTTACCATTTTTAATAGCTAGCAAGCTAACGTCTCGCAACGTAAAAGAGCAAAAAACAGATGTGACAGAAACTCAAGCGTTCCTGCCACATCCAGTTTAATGATTTATAAAATTAATGGTGATTAAACAACCATTATTGATTGTTGAGAAATTCCACCAGGCGGGCTACTGCACGTCCGCGGTGGCTGATGCGGTTCTTGTCCTGAGGTGACATCTGGGCAAAAGTGCTGCCGTCTCCCTCAATGGGCTGGAAAATGCTGTCATAGCCAAAACCACCCGTGCCGTGACGCTCGGTGAGGATCACACCCTCGACCTGACCCTCAAACATGTGCATCTCGTCACCTTGCAACAAGGCGATAGCAGTGCGGAAACGGGCCGTGCGATTGTCGATTCCATCGAGTTTTTTCAACACTTTATCAATATTGGCTTCGCTATCGTGACCAGGACCGGCATATCGGGCCGAGTACACACCAGGTTCTCCACCCAGCGCATCAATCTCCAACCCCGTGTCATCGCTGAAGCAGTCATAACCATAATGTTCCTTGACATATCGGGCCTTCATTTGGGCATTTTCTTCGATGAAATCGGCAGTTTCTGGAATATCCTCATGACAACCGATGTCGGCAAGACCCAGTATTTCGTAACGGTCACCCAGCATCTGACGCAGTTCCTGCAGCTTGTGTGCATTGTTGGTGGCAAAGACAATTTTCTTCATTTTTCAAACAATCATATTATAAACTACGAATTACACGAATTAAACTTATTGATTTATTCGTCTAATTCGCGTAATTCGTAGTTAAAGGTTGGTTACACGACGATGTTGACAAGCTTGTTTTTCACGAAGATAATCTTCCTGGGCTGCTTGCCATCGAGCCAACGTTCGGCGCCTGCATCGGCGAGGGCAATGCGCTTCACCTCCTCTTCGTCGGCATCGGCGGGTACCTCGATGGTGTAACGGGACTTACCATTGAACGAAACGGCATATTTCACCATCGATTCCTTGAGATAGTCCTCATTCCAAGTGGGCCACTGGGCATCACACACGGTGGTATCATGACCGAGAACATGCCACAATTCCTCGGCAATGTGAGGTGCGAACGGAGCCAGCAGGATTACCAGCGGCTCATAGATCTCACGTGAACGGCACTTCATGCTCGTCAATTCGTTGACACAAATCATGAAGGCAGCTACCGACGTGTTATAACTGAATATCTCGATATCGCCCGACACTTTCTTGATGAGCTTGTGTACCGACTTGAGTGCTTCGGCACTGGGTTTCTCGTCGGTGAGCTGCATGGTGTCACCCTTGTAGAAGAGTGCCCACAAGCGCTTGAGGAAGCGGTTCACACCGTCAATGCCATTGGTATCCCAGGGTTTGCTGGCCTCAACGGGACCCAGGAACATCTCATACAGGCGCAATGTGTCGGCACCATATCGGTCAACGATATAATCAGGATTTACGACGTTGAACATCGACTTGGACATCTTTTCGATGGCCCAACCACAAATGTACTTGCCATTCTCAAGGATAAACTCTGCATCCTTGAATTCGGGGCGCCACTCGCGGAATTTCTCGATATCCAGCGCATCGGTATGCACGATGTTCACATCCACATGGATGGGAGTCACGTCATAGTCATCCTTGAGGTTGAACGAAACGAACTTGTTGGTGTCCTTGATGCGGTAAACAAAGTTACTGCGACCCTGAATCATACCCTGATTGACCAGCTTGCGGAACGGCTCAGCCTCACAGACATAACCGTAGTCATAGAGGAATTTGTTCCAGAAACGGCTGTAAATCAAGTGGCCCGTAGCGTGTTCTGTACCACCCACATAGAGATCCACCTGACGCCAATACTCATCGGCTTCGCGAGATACAAGTTCCTTATCGTTATGCGGATCCATGTAACGCAGATAGTAAGCTGATGAACCTGCAAAGCCAGGCATGGTGTTCAATTCCAGCGGATAACCGTCGGTGGTCACCCAATTCTTGGCGCGGCCCAGGGGCGGCTCACCCGTCTCGGTGGGCAGGAACTTATCCACCTCAGGCAACTGCAAAGGCAACTGGCTCTCGTCGAGCGGCTGCGGCTGGTTATTCTCATCATAATAGATGGGGAACGGCTCACCCCAATAACGCTGACGGCTGAAGATGGCATCACGCAGGCGGTAGTTCACCTTTACGCGACCAATGCCTGTCTCCTCGATGTACTGTTTGGTCTTGGCAATCGCCTCCTTGACCTGCAAACCATTGAGTTGGAGGCGCTCGTTGGACGAGTTGGTCATGATTCCTTCCTTGGCATCAAAGCTCTCCTCACTTATATCGGCACCTTCAATCAACGGGATAATGGGCAAATCAAAGTGCTTGGCAAAAGCGTAGTCGCGGCTATCGTGGCCAGGCACAGCCATGATGGCACCCGTGCCGTAGCCAGCCAGCACATAGTCACTAATATATATAGGTATATTTTTGCCCGTGATGGGATTAACGGCATAGCTGCCGGTAAACACGCCGCTCACCTTCTTCTCGATCATGCGCTCACGCTCGGTCTTGTGTTTCACCTCGTCGATATAGGCATCGACGGCAGCACGCTGATCGGCGGTCACCACATCATCCACATAAATGCTCTCGGGCGCCAGTACCATAAAGGTCACACCAAAGATGGTGTCAGCACGAGTCGTGAATATCAACAGGCTCTTGTCGCTGTCGGCAATGGGGAAGGTCATTTCGGCACCCTCACTGTAGCCAATCCAGTTGCGCTGTGTCTCCTTGATGGATTCGGTCCATTCGATAGTGTCCAGGTCACGCAAGAGGCGGCCAGCATAAGCCGAAACGCGCAAGCACCACTGGCTCATCATCTTTTGTTCCACAGGAAAACCACCACGAACTGAAACACCCTCGCTCACCTCATCGTTGGCCAACACGGTACCCAACTTGGGACACCAGTTCACCATCGTGTTGCCCAGATAAGCAATGCGGTAGTTCATCAGCACATTGTTTTTCTGCACTTGAGTCATGACGTTCCACTCGTCGGCAGTGAACTCATCGGTGCTATTGGTATGGGCATTGCAACCCTTAGTACCGTTTTTCTCAAAATATGCTACCAATTCATCGATGGGACGTGCCTTGTCGAGTTCAGTGTTATAATAACTCTTGAACATCTGCAAGAATGCCCACTGTGTCCACTTGTAATATGTGGGGTCACAGGTGCGCACTTCACGGTCCCAATCATAGCAGAAACCTATCTTGTCCAACTGATCACGGTAGCGTGCGATATTTTCATTGGTGGTGATTTCAGGATGTTGACCCGTCTGGATGGCATACTGCTCGGCAGGAAGACCATAGGCATCGTAGCCCATGGGATGCAAAACATTAAAGCCACGCAAGCGCTTGTAACGTGCATAAATGTCGCTGGCGATGTAACCCAGCGGATGTCCCACGTGCAAGCCTGCTCCCGAGGGATAGGGGAACATGTCAAGTACATAGAACTTGGGTCGGTTATTATCTATTTCACATTTGTAGGTGTGGTGTTCACGCCAATACTGTTGCCACTTTTTCTCTATATCTTTATAGTTATAGTCCATTTTCTTTATATAGTCCTTATTTATATATATAAGATGTTAATAACTTTACTTGATGATGCCCAATTCACGCGAGATGTCAAGCATACGCTGGATGGGTTTCACGGCACGCTCGGCAATATCGGGATCCACTTCAATTTCGGGCGCCATGAACTTGAGCGAATTATACAGCTTCTCCAGTGTGATCAACTTCATGTACTCACACTCGTTGCAAGCGCAGGTGCCATCCTCGGGCGGAGCGGGAATGAAAGTCTTCTCTGGACAGCGGCGCTGCATCTCAATGAGGATTCCACTCTCGGTGCAGACAATAAACTCCTGAGCTTCATTATCGACGGCAAAGTTGAGTAATGCCTGGGTCGATCCCACCTTATCAGCCATGATGCGGATGGGCTTGGGACACTCGGGATGTACCAGCACCTTGGCATCTGGATGTTCACGCTTGAGGTCGGCAAGCTTGGCGGCACTAAATTTCTCATGCACGTGGCAAGCACCGTCCCAAAGCAGCATCTCACGACCCGTGATGCTGTTGATATAGTTGCCCAGGTTGCGGTCAGGACCAAAGATGATTTTCTCATCCTGCGGCAGGCTGCCCACAATTTCCTTGGCATTGGACGAAGTCACCACCACATCGGTGACCGCCTTGACGGCTGCACTGGTATTCACATAGCTGATAACCGTGTGATCGGGATGCTCGTTAACAAATTCCTCAAACTTGTCAGCCGGGCAACTGTCGGCCAGCGAGCAGCCGGCACTCAGGTCAGGCACAATAACCGTCTTGTCGGGACACAAGATCTTGGCCGTCTCGCCCATGAAATGTACACCGCACAGGATGATAACGGGCGCATCGGTCTTGGCTGCCAGCTGAGCCAATGCCAGGCTGTCGCCGATGTAGTCGGCCAGCTGCTGGATTTCCTCACGCTGGTAATAATGAGCCATGATGACAGCGTTGCGCTCCTTCTTCAAGCGCATGATTTCTTCTCTCAAGTCAATGCCCTCCTCGATGGGTTCATCGACATAGCCTTTTTCAACATTCATATTATATATTGTTTAATTTTTAATTTTTTAAAACTCTAAATTCTACTACAACGATTATGCCTGTTAATTGTGTTGAAAACTTTTTAGCCAATGATATTCATAAAAGCATTATCAACACCATTTTTGAGTTATCGTTAGTTTATTAACAAGCCTAATTGCTGAGCAATAGCACTTTCACCACTTTATTAACAGGGTGTAAACAACCTGCAAAGTTAATAAAACATTACCAATTTTTCTCACAAAAGCTGATGAAAACCGTGTTTATACAGGAATAAAATTTTTGTGCTATCTTTTTTGGCGATTCAAAAAAGAATGATAAGCCACATTGATTTCAATTTGTCAAGTCTTTTTTATTGATTTTTTTGAAATAGTTTTCAACAACAATTGACAGCCTTATTGACATGGTTAAAATCATGCGTGATGAATTCATCACAAATGTACTGCTTTTCTCTCACTTAATTGTTGTACATTTGTAGTGAAATAATCAATCATATCTAAGAAATGGGACAGAAGAAGTCGATGGTGGAACTGCACCGGGTGGATGTTGAGCAATATAAAAAGGTGGAAAAGCTGCCGGTGACTGTTGTGCTCGATAATGTGCGCAGCGAGATGAACGTGGGATCAGTATTCCGCACTGCTGACGCTTTCCTGATTGAGCGCATCTGCCTGTGCGGCATCACCCCCCAGCCTCCCAAATCTGAAATTCATAAGACTGCCCTGGGTGCAGAGGATTCTGTGGCTTGGCAGTATTACCCTACTACACTTGCTGTCGTCGAGCAACTCAAGGATGAAGGTTACACCATCTGCTCTATCGAACAGGTGCATGAAAGCGTGAGTCTGGAGCGGTTCATTGTCAATAAGGGACAAAAAGTAGCCATAGTTCTGGGTAATGAGGTGAAAGGTGTAAGCCAGGAAGTGGTTGACGCCAGTGACATGTGTGTGGAAATTCCGCAACATGGCACCAAGCATTCGTTGAATATTTCATGCTGTGCCGCCATTGTGATGTGGCATGTTTTTAACGTGGAAAAAGTTATTAACAAGGGGTGAAATTGTCAATAACAGACAATAAAACATCGGGAAAATAGTACTTTTAAGGAAAAATATAGTTAAAATCAAAGTGTTAAAGGGTATTGTTTTTAACATTTTGATAATTCAATTGTTTTATGTGTGAATTAATAGTTTATTTTTAAGTTATACTATTAGTAATCAATAATTTATATTTAACTCAACAGTGTTTTTTTATTTTTTAACAAATGATTTTCTAAATGAGAGAAAAGATAGATACTGAGGGAAATTAGTTAAAGTCTAGCATTTATTTTGCCCAATTTACATATTTTTACTTACTTTGCATACTTGTAATTTATCGATAGCAACTACCAAAAAGTACAATCGAGACCTTACAATGACTGATGACAAACAGACACATTTTATCATATATGTATTAATTAATAAACATCACTATTTTATGAAGAAGCTATTTCTGCTGCTGATAGCCATTTGCGCTATCTCACTGGGCATGAGTGCCCAACAAGTAGTGAGGGGACAAGTTACCGATCCCAATGGCGAACCGCTCGTTGGTGCTACGGTACAGCCCGTTGGCGGAGGAAACGGCGCAGCCACCGATATAAACGGTGAGTTCTCGCTGAATCTTCCTCACAACGTGAAAACCCTCAAGGTTTCGTATGTGGGTTATGATACCCAGGAACTTCCCATTCAGCCGAACATGTCTATCACCATGGGTGGTGGAGTTGTTGTTGACGAGGTGATGGTAGTTGCCTATGGTACTGCTAAGAAGACCTCTTACACCGGTTCGGCCGAGGCTGTGACCAACAAGAAACTGGAGTTGCGTCCTGTGACCGACGCTACCAAGGCCCTCGAGGGTAACGTAGCCGGTCTTCAGGTGACCAGCGCATCGGGCCAGCCCGGTTCGTCACCCAGCATCCAGATTCGTGGTTATGGTTCAATCAACGCCTCCAGCCAGCCGCTGTATGTAGTGGATGGTGCTCCCTTTGACGGCAACCTGAGCTCGATCAACCCTTCGGATATCGAGTCGATGACCGTCTTGAAGGACGCTAGTGCCGCCGCTCTGTATGGTGCCCGTGGTGCCAATGGTGTTGTGATGATCACCACCAAGAAGGGTGTTGAAGGCCGCAGCAACATCATGTGGCGTTCGACCTTCGGTTGGTCGTCACGTGCTACCAAGCGTTATGACCACGTAGATCAGAAGGAGTTTGTTCAGCTCGTGTATGAGTCACTGCGCAACCAGGCTGTTGAAAATGGCAATAGCTGGAGTGATGCAGAGGCTATCGCCCGTAATGGTCTGAGTGGCCAGTTGGGTGGTGAGCAATACAACCCCTTCAAGAACTACACTTGGGATCAGATCATTGACCCCACTACTGGTTATGTACGCGCCGATGCTAAGAGTGCATGGAATGAGGATTGGTATGACAGCGTAATCCGCAACAATGCCTTCCGTCATGAGCATCAGTTGCAGGTGACTGGTGGTAGTGAGCATGCTCAATACCTGATGTCACTGAGCTACTTGAACGAGGATGGTATCTTGAAGACCACCAACTATGAGCGTTACACTGGCCGTGCCAACATTACCAGCCAAATCACTGACTGGTTGGGCGCTAATATCAACGCTTCGTTGGCTCATTCAACCTCCAACTTCAATGACTATTCTGATACCAGCACATCCAACCCCTGGTACACCGCACAGTTCATTAACCCATTGCTGCCCGTTTATCTGAAGGACATCAATGGTCAGAACGTGCTGGATTCTGATGGTAATATCCAGTATGACTGGGGTGAGCCCACTCCCAACGGTACCCGTCCCGGTTCACTGAGTGACTTCTCGTCACTGGGTATGCTGATGCTGGATAAGGCATTTGCTAAGCGCGACGTTGCTGGTCTGCGCACTGGTTTGATCTTGGGTAGTGACCTGGCTAAGTATGGCTGGCGTCAGGGCCTCAAGCTTGCTGCTAACTTCAGCATGGACTATGTGAACCGCAACAATACCCGCTACATGAACGCTCAGCATGGTAACCAGGCTAATGCTGGTGGTTTGCTGGAGAAGTACAACCGCCGCA